>Ga0194127_10000127_pt1 | contig 115262 bp, 107 predicted proteins | sample TA2KigC100mmetaG_FD_148624 | JGI IMG/M metagenome (GOLD analysis project Ga0194127, IMG submission 148624) | Freshwater microbial communities from Lake Tanganyika, Tanzania - TA2015036 Kigoma Deep Cast 100m | ecosystem: Environmental > Aquatic > Freshwater > Lake | place: Tanzania: Lake...
ATACCTCTCAGTATCTATTGGAACTCATTAAGAAAGGGAAGCTGCAATTTACCAAAGAATACCCGAAGAAAGTGACCTATCATGATCCCTGTTACCTGGGGAGACACAATGGCATCTATGACGAACCTCGGGAGGTCCTAAAGAAGATCCCTGGGTTGGAACTGGTGGAGATGGACGAGTCCCGGGAAGAGAGTCTTTGTTGTGGGATGGGAGGAGGCCGGATTTGGATGGAGACGGCGAAAGATGAAAGATTCTCGGACATCCGGTTGCAGCAGGCGATTGGAGTGGGGGCGGAGGTGTTGGTGACAACCTGTCCGTACTGCATCAGCCAGTTTGAGGACAGTCGGTTGACGTTGAAAGACAGTGAAGCCTTACAGATCAAAGACCTCACTGAAGTGATACAGGAGGTTATTTAAAGGCAAACCCTAAACGTAACCCCTCCCTTCCTCCCCTTAAATTAAGGAGAGGTGAAGTTGGGTGAGTTCCTCCCCTTAGTGGCTGTGTCGCAATCCCCTTTTCGTCATTGCGAGCGACCGGAGGGAGCGTGGCAATCTCAGAATTATCAATACGTTATGAGATTGTTTCGGTCGTTTCACTCCCTCGCAATGACATTACGACACAGTCTCTTAAGTAAGGGGAGGTCAGGTGGGGTTAGAGATGAGGTTATAGCGAAGTGGAAAAAGGACAATTTGCAGAACTGTTTGACAAGAGTTCCATAGACAGTCATCGCGGTGATGTGATGGTTGTTGGTGGGGGGATCAGCGGTGTTCAGGCCTCTCTCGACCTCGCTGCATCGGGTTTTAAGGTCTATCTGGTTGACAGGGCACCTGCTATCGGCGGCAAGATGGCCCAGCTGGACAAGACCTTTCCCACCAATGACTGCTCCATCTGAATACTTGCCCCCAAACTGGTCGAGGTCGGCCGGCATCCCAACATTGAGATCCTCACCTATACTGAAGTCGAAAAGGTAGAAGGAGACGCAGGTCAATTCAGCGTAACCCTGCTCAAGAAGCCCAGATACATCGAAGAGGAAAAGTGTACGGGTTGCGGTGCCTGCGTTGAGTACTGCCCGATCATGGTCCAGGATGAATACAATCAAAACCTATCTTTGAATAAGGCCATTCATGTCTATTTCTCTCAGGCAGTTCCGCTGGTCACCTATATCGACTCTAAAAAGTGTTCTTTCCTGAACAACGAGAAATGTGCCATCTGTGCGGGGATTTGCAAGAATAACGCTATCGATCTTTACCAGAAACCGGAGAAAATAGAAGTTGAAGTGGGGGCGATCATTCTTGCTCCGGGTTTTGAAACCTTTGACCCGAAGTTGAAGAGCGACTATGGCTACGGGAAGATGCAGAACGTAGTAACGAGCCTTGACTTCGAAAGAATACTGTGCGCCACCGGGCCTTACGAAGGTGAGATCAGGCGCCCTTCTGACAGGAGACATCCACATAAAATAGCTTGGATACAATGTGTCGGCTCGAGACAGGTTATCCCGGGAGGCAACAGCTACTGTTCGGCCGTATGCTGTACCTATACCCAGAAGCAGGTGATCTTGACAAAAGACCACGATGCTCAGGCCGAGTGTACCATATTCCATAACGATGTTCGCTCTTTTGGGAAAGATTTCGAACGATTCTATCAGAGAGCGGAAAATCTTCCCGGGATTCGGTTTATAAGAAGCTTCGTTTCAATCGGGAGAGAGATCCCTGAAACCAAGAATGTGACGATACGTTACTCTACCTATGAGGATGGGGTCAAGGAGGAGGAATTCGACCTCGTGGTATTATCCGTTGGATTGAACCCTCCTGATGATGTGAAGGAGATGTCTCAGAAGTTCTCCATTGAACTCACTTCTGAAGGATTCTGTAAAACCAATCCTGTCAATCCTGTCGAGACCTCCCGGCCTGGTATTTTCGTGAGCGGGGCGTTTCAGGGTCCTATAGACATTCCTGAGTCGATCGTTACAGCCAGTGGGGCGGATGCCCTTTGCAGTCAGCTGCTTGCCTTCCGCCGAGGGGAGATGGCAGCCGAAAGGGAATATCCAGAGGAAAGGAATGCCGAGGGAGAAGAGCCCAGGGTAGGGGTTTTCGTCTGCCACTGCGGGGCGAATATCGGAAGGGTCGTCAATGTTCCTTCGGTAGCCGAATATGCTTCCAGCTTGAAGAATGTGGTCTATGCTCAGGAAACCCTCTTTGCATGTGCTACCGACACTGCCAAAAAGATAGGAGAAACCATCCGGGAGAAAGGGTTGAATCGCGTGGTTGTCGCCGCCTGCACTCCGAGGACACATGAACCCTTATTCCGTGAGACGCTTCGTGAAGGGGGAATCAATCCATACTACTTTGAAATGGCCAATATCCGAGAGCACTGCTCGTGGGTCCATGCGCGAGAGAAAGAAACTGCCACACAGAAGGCAAAGGATATCGTCCGGATGTCAGTAGCACGGGCGGTTCGTTTAAAACCATTAAAAGAGTTCGATTTGCCGGTTGATAAAAGAGCGCTGGTGGTTGGCGGAGGTGTGGCTGGATTGACCAGCGGACTGAGCCTTGCCAACCAGGGATTTGAGGTTTTCCTGCTGGAAAAGGATACGGAGCTCGGGGGAATGGCTCGGAGAATTCATTCCACCCTCGAAGGGCTGGATGTTCAGACCTATCTGCATAATCTTATACGCAAGGTTTATGAGCACCCCTCTGTTCACGTATTTACGAATTCTAAGATCACAGGTGTTTCCGGCTATGTGGGAAATTTTGTCACGAGCGTGAAAGTCGGCTGGATGAAGAAGGAGATCCGACACGGAATAGCCATCATTGCAACCGGTGCCGAGGAATACAAGCCCACCGAATACCTCTATGGCAAGGATGACAGGGTATTGACCCAGCTCGAACTGGGAAAGCGAATTGCCATTGGAGAGGAAAGGCTGAACAATTCTCAGAATGTGGTGATGATTCAATGTGTGGGGTGCAGAAATGAAGAGAGAAATTATTGCAGCCGGGTCTGCTGCGGCCACTCTATCAAGAACGCATTGAAGCTGAAAGAGTTGAATCCCCGGATGGATATCTACGTCCTCTACCGGGATATGAGAACGTATGGATTCGCAGAGGATTATTACCGTGAAGCGGCAAACAAGAATGTGAAGTTCATCCGCTATGAACCGGACGATAAGCCCCAGGTGGAGATCATCGAGGAGGGAGGACAGCGTATTTTGAGAGTTACCGTGACTGATCTTGTTCTCGGTAATAAGCTCGAGATGGATGCAGACCTGCTCGTTTTAGCGGCTGCTGTTGTTCCTTTGGAAACGAATGCGGAAATATCCCGATTTTTCAAGGTTCCCTTGAATCCGGATGGTTTCTTTCAGGAGGCTCATGTGAAGCTGAGACCTGTTGACTTTGCTGCCGAGGGTGTCTTCTTGTGCGGCATGGCTCACTATCCCAAGCATCTATCGGAAGCAGTCAACCAGGCTTACGGGGCTGCGGGACGGGCGGTTACGATTCTTTCAAAGGATTTCGTCACAGCCTCCGGGGCTGTGAGCGAGGCCAATGAGAAAGACTGCGTATCCTGCGGGGTTTGTATTTCAGTATGCAAGTGCGGTGCGATAGAGTTTCGTGACACACCGAAAGGTAAGAAGGCATGGGTGAATTCTGTTCTTTGTGAAGGAGATGGTCTCTGTACTGCAAAGTGTCCCACAGGGGCTATTCAGTTAAAACACTTTACCGATGAGGATCTCGTCGCCCAAATCGACGCGATAATGGAAGACAGACGATGAACAATGGACAATGAACGATGAACAATGAACAAAAAAGAGGAGATTTCCGTTCAATGTTCATCGTTTAACGTTCATCGTATTTATTTCCAATCAAGGAGTTGAGATAAAAATGAGCACAGAGCTTAAATTTGAACCAAGGATATTAGGGTTTGTGTGCCATTGGTGAGGCTACGGCGCTGCTGACCTGGCTGGAGTTTCCAGACTGCAATATACGGCTGAGATCAGGATGGTGCGTGTGATGTGCACCGGCAGAATTGACCCGGCCTTTATCATCAGGGCTTTCTCTAATGGAACAGACGGAGTCTTTATCGGCGGCTGTTGGCCGGGCGAATGCCATTATCCCATGGAAGGAAATTACCATGCATTGAGCATGGTGCTTCTAACTAAAAAATTACTGAAGCATATAGGGGTGAACCCCGAAAGGTTGAGACTGGAATGGGTATCTGCAGCTCAGGGAATCCGCTTTGCCGAAGTGGTCAATGACGTTGTTAAAAAAGTGAAAGAGCTGGGGCCGATTGGAAAAGGCGAAGGGATTGACGAAAATGGATTGAAATTCAAACTCGAAGCCATCCGGAATTTGCTCCCTTATATGAAGCTGGTGGAAAGGGAGAGGCTGAGGGTGCCTGTTGATTCAGAGGCAGCCTATAGGGAATTTTTCGCAAGTGACGAGGTGGACAGATTATTCCACGAATTGATCGTTGATCCATTGGTCATGAGCCAAATCATGTTGCTCCTGCGAGAGAAACCCCTTTCTCTCGGGGAAATCTCTGCAACCTTAGGCTTAAACTCGTCTGAAGCCTCAAGATATCTCAATCGTTCATCAAGACAAGGATTCATCAGGTTTGATGAGAGCCAGAAACGCTTTGTTCCTGTCAGGGGAGAGAAAGCGGGAGCAAGATGAAGGGAAAGAAAAGGGTGAGAAAAGCATCGATGGGTGAGAGTAAAATCGATGAGATCATCAATAAACATCAAAGCGAAGCCAGCTCACTCATTCAAATATTGCTTGAGATTCAGCGTGAACATCACTGGCTTCCCAAAGAAGCCCTGGAGAAGGTCAGTGAAAAATTAAACGTACCTTTAAGCCGGATCCAGCATATCGTCACTTTTTATAAAGCCTTCAGCTTGGTTCCGCGAGGTCGTCATGAAATTCACGTCTGCATGGGGACCGCCTGCCATGTCCGTGGCGCCCCTCGGCTGCTTGACACGGTTCAAGATATGATCGGAATCAAACCGGGTGAGACGGACAAGGATTTAAAGTTCAGCCTTGAGACCGTGAACTGCCTCGGCTGCTGTGCTTTAGGGCCGGTGATGGAACTGGATGGGAAATATCATGGAAAGATGGCACCAACTGAGGTAGAAGGCGTCTTAACAAAGTGTGATTAATGCTTCATGGCCGGGATGGCACTTGGGAACCATGAAAAGATCAGGGGCGTTTGGAAAAGGTTACGGTTACGAAGCCCGTTTCGTTTAAGGTCCAACGGTTATGTGAACTTCTTGAACCGAAGAACGTAACCGAATGACGATACAGGTATCGTTACCCTAACCGTTACCCAAAACTTATTTATACCTAAGGTAGGATTATGGCAAGGATCAGCTCACCTGATGCGTTAGAGAAAGTCAGACAGAAGATATTATCCCGGAGAGATCCAAACCAGCCTTGTATCTCCATATGCGCTGGCACGGGTTGTCTGGCCTCTGGCGCAAATAATGTGGTTTCTGCCTTTGAAGCCGAGATTCAAAGACAGGGTTTAAAGGCGGAGGTCAATACCAAAGGAACCGGATGCCCTGGATTTTGTGAGAGAGGGCCTGTGGTGGTCATCTATCCTGAAGAGATATGCTATCTGCAGGTAAAGCCGGAAGACGTTCATGAGATTGTCTCCGAGACCATCAAGGGGAAAAGGGTGGTGGAGCGTCTGCTCTATGTGGACCCAACCAATGGCGAAAAGGCAATCCATGAATCGGATATTCCCTTCTATAAGCATCAGGTAAGAAACATCATCGGCAATAACATTAAGATTGATCCTAAGAGCATTGATGATTATCTGGCGCTCGGAGGGTATTCTGCTTTAGCCAAAGCCCTTTTGCGGATGACCGGAGAGCAGGTGTTGGAGGAGGTCAAGAAATCAAACCTGAGAGGAAGGGGAGGTGGCGGTTTTCCCGCAGGGAGAAAGTGGGAGGAATCCCGCCATGCCATTAGCGACATCAAGTACGTGATCGTTAATGCCGATGAGGGCGACCCAGGCGCATTTATGGATCGAGCAATCCTCGAAGGAAACCCTCACTCCATCCTTGAGGGATTGATCATCGGAGGTTATGCCATCGGATCCCACGAGGGCTATATTTACGTTCGACAGGAATATCCCTTAGCCGTAGAAAATGTGATCATCGCCATCAAGCAGGCCGAGGCGTATGGTTTGCTTGGAAGAGATATCCTCGGCTCGGGTTTTGATTTCAGGGTTAAAGTGCACCGAGGAGCTGGCGCTTTCGTTTCTGGAGAGTCGAGTGCATTGATGACGGCATTGGAAGGCAAGGTGGGAGAGCCCAGGCCGAAGTATATCCATACTGCCATCAAGGGACTTTGGGATCGGCCCAGCGTGTTGAATAATGTTGAGACTTGGGCGAATGTGCCGCTCATTATCAATAAAGGCGCTGATTGGTTTGCTCAATTCGGAGAGGAACAGAGCAAGGGCACAAAGATTTTTTCCTTGGTCGGTAAGATCAATAATACCGGCCTTGTGGAAGTGGTCATGGGCATCACCCTGAGAGATATTATCTATAAGGTGGGCGGTGGAATTCCAGGGGGCAAGAGGTTCAAGGCCGTGCAGACCGGAGGCCCGTCCGGAGGATGTCTCCCCGAGCAACTGTTGGATATCAAGGTTGATTTTGATGAGCTTACCAAAGCCGGATCGATGATGGGGTCGGGTGGAATGATTGTCATGGACGAAGACACCTGTATGGTAGATGTCGCCAGGTACTTCCTCGACTTCCTCAGCGATGAATCGTGCGGCAAATGTGTCCCATGCCGTGAAGGCATCCGGCAGATGCTTAAGATCCTAACGAATATCAGCAAAGGGAAGGGAAGGGAGGGCGACATCGAGCTTTTGGAAGAGCTATCCGAGACCACCCGGGATGCTTCGCTCTGCGCTTTGGGCAAGAGCGCCCCCAACCCAGTGATCAGCACGATACGCTATTTCAGGGATGAGTATGAGACTCACATCAAGGGGAAGAGGTGCCCGGCTTATTTCTGCAAGGAGATAGTCTCGTACTATATTGATCCGGAGAAGTGCCAGGCGTGTATGATGTGCCTTCGGAAATGCCCTGCAGAGGCGATTGATGGCGGCAAAAACAAGATTCATATCATTGACCAGGAGAAATGCACCAAGTGTAAAACCTGCTTCGAAGTCTGTCCCACTCGCTTTAATGCAGTGATGCGCATTTCCGGAGAGCCTGTTCCGCCTCCGATCCCTGAACAAAGAAGAATGATCACCAGAGAGAGTAGGACTTAACATTGCACAAAAGGGAGGAATTACTTCTCATAACGCCCCCCAACCCCCTCTTAAATTAAGAGGGGGAGAGGGGGAGTTAGACAAGGGGAGATTTTCCAATGGTTATGTCAATTCAATTATAAGATTGCTAATATGTAACAACAGGATAGAACAAAATGAGTGAGATCCTTTTACAGATTGACGGAAAAGAAGTAGAGGCAAAGGAAGGGATGACCATTTTGGAAGCGGCCCAAAAGGCAGAGATCTCTATCCCTACGCTTTGTCACCTTGAAAAGTTGGAGAATTATGGGGCTTGCCGGATTTGCACCGTAGAGATCGAGAATCGCGGAAGGACACAACTGGTTGCCGCCTGCCTTTATCCCGTTGAAAGAAATTTGGTGGTCCGGACAAGGTCCGGGAAAATAGATAAGATTCGCAAAGTGCTTTTGGACCTGATGCTTGCCCATGCTCCAGATTCCCAGGCATTGAAGGACTTGGCTCAACAGTATGGAGCAGATCAATCTCGTTTTGAAAAAGAGCCTTCTTTTTGCATTCTCTGTGGTCTATGTGTAAGGTACTGTGCCGAGGTCAAGAAGAAGAATGCGGTTGCATTTGTTGACCGAGGCGTCAGACGAGAGATCAGTTTCATTCCGGAGATCGCTTCCAAGGAGTGCTGGAACTGCAAGGAATGTTTTCCGCTTTGTCCCACATCTTACTTACAGGCAGCTTACTTTTTAGTCGAAGGGCTTACGTTTCCCCCTTCTTCTGCCTCAGTTGACCCCTAAAAAGGGGACAGGCTACTTTTTTATTTAAGGTTTTTGCTCCTCCATGAACTAATAAAAAGTAGCCTGTCCCCTTTTTATCTAATTGTTGATTTCACCATGTCATTGGGGCTGAAGCCGCTGCCCTGTGCTACTTTTCCGATGGCCGCATCCACACCGAAGAGCTCGGATATTCTGATGATCCCCTTGAGCTGGCCCGTGGTCCATCCGAGAGAGATCTTTGTGGCAGGATGGATGATCTCCTTTCCAGGTTCATATATCTCAAGGGTGTCTCCGATTCTGAGACCGGAGAGCCTGCCTGCATTGATAAAGAGATTCTCTCCTTCAATCTTTGCAATGGTGGTCGTCCAGTCAAGATAATCAAGCTGTCTGAAAAAACCGTCCAGGATGTCCTCCAGACCGAAATCAATGGCTTTCATCACGGCCTTGCTCCGGCTATATTCTCCTGTTTCTTTTGTGCCGAAGATGGGACTCCTTCCGATAAAGGTTTTGAGCAGATTTCCCGTGGAGGCATCCACGAGGCGGATCTCCACTTTTGCCGTGGCAAAGGAGACCTCTCCCTCCGATGTTTCAGAGGCTTTTGAGGAAAGAATGCTTACATCCGTGACTGTTCCCAGGGCAAAAGCCTGGATTCCCAGGGACCGGTGAGCCTGTTTCATCACCGGCAGTTCAATCAGGCTCTCAAATTTAACTCCTTCACGGTTTAACATCTCTGAGACAACACCTTTTTCCATGATGATCACGCGCTGGGTGGCCTCGAGTTTGTCGGAAAGCCGTTTTGCCACTGCCTCCCCGATCTTTTCTTCTTGGTAGGTCGTCTTATTTTCGAAGTCTAAAATGGCCACCTTCTTTTTGAAGCCCATCTGGAGGAAGGGGAGGGGAGCCGCGGCAAATGGCCGGGTAGGCATAGAGGTTACTCGGGTCTCCGGTTCTCGCTTGGGAACAGGTTCAGGAGTAGGTTTTTTACCAGGATCAGGGGTTTCCGTTCTGGGAGGGTTGATGCCCTTGGCCGTCTCCATTCCTTCAACCCTCACGGTCTTGCTCTCCGGCAGTTTTTCAGTCTTTTTTTCGTCTTTCTTTCCGATCAACGGAAGACTTGAGCAGGAGGCGAGAAAAATGATCAATAGGAAGAAAACGGATAGAATAAAAAATATTTTTCTGTATCTTATCATAGATACTCCTCGTTTATTGTCATTTTGGATTCTCAAAGTGTCATGCCGAACTCGTTTCGGCATCTCTAAATCTTTAACCCTGATCCTGAAATAAATTCAGGATGACATAATAGTAATTAACGCACTACTCCTTCATGTGAGAAGGTCTCCCTTTTCTTCCTCCTCCCCTGGTGGGAGGAGGTGAGGAGGAGGGGGAATGATGCTGTTATATTACCAATTTTAAAGAAGATGTCAAGGTGAGTTGACTTACCCCTGAATCAGCCATCCATTGGCGACCGATTATCGGGTATGAAGATTTAAGAATTTGAAAAAGATCTTGATTTCCTTTTCAGTAAGCGAAAGAACATTAGGAAGGCTGGTGAGAAGCTTTTTTATCTTCGACCAATCGAGTTCAAAGCCGTATCGTTTATATCCTTAATCCCTCCTTGAGAGCGCGTTTTTTAATTGGGGACATCGCTTTTTCAAAAGGAATTAAATCAATCTGAAACGGGTGGGCCAGCGCCGAGACTTCGGCAAGGATTTTAAAATATTTTTTGCTATTAAGACCTTTTACCAGTAGGTCAATATCCGTGCCACACCATAAGAAATCTGGCCTTGAGACGAGAGACCCAAACAGAATGGTCTCTTTCGCATGATATTTATCTTTTAGGACTTTAGCGACCAACTCTGCCTTCTCGATGGCAGACTTCCTCCTCTGTCTTTCCTCTTCTTTTCTTTCATCCCATACACTGCGATATTCCATCTTATTCATAGTGCCATCATATCATAAATGTAGGCTCTTTCCAAGATATCTATAAAATTGAGTTAACGGCGACTCATCCTTTTGTCCGATGTCAACAGGCTGTTGCCCAATAAAAAAGTCCACTTAAATCACCGTTTACCCTTCGACAGGCTCAGGGCGAACGGTGATTTATTGAAACATTGTAATTTTTTATGGCCATGTCCTGCGAAACGCGGGATCGAAGCACGAAATGAATTTAAGCAATAACTTGTAAAGGTGTACCCCGGGATTCCATCGAGGGCATAAAAAAAGGGCGGCTCCCCTTCGATCCCGACTCATCGGGACTCAGGATGAACCGCCCTTTTGGCTACACACTTTCGGTTAGAAACTGTATAGCAATCTGGAGGTTATGATCCAGGGAGTCTTTGGTTTGACTTCCGCAGCACCGAACTTCAAAGCATCCCCTCTTGTCATAAAACCACCACCGATTTGGTATTTGAGTTGTTTGTAGATCTGGAACTCGTTGATCAGATCTAATTCCCAACCGATGGTTTTGTGATCCCTCGGTGAGGTTCCAACGGTGTTTCCATTTTTGGTGGTATCACCGATATACAGGGCTTGAAGGGTAACTTTATACCATGGTGTGGCCGCGAAACTGCCATAGAGCTTTCCAAACCAGACACCACCAAGGGGGCGATCAGCAAATGCCGTACCAGCGACACCACCTCGAATTCCAGTGTTTCCTCGGTTGACCCAGGAGCTGAAGAAGACTAAGCTCTCTCCAAAAACAGCGGGCGATTCTGATCCAGGAGGTATAAGATAGGCTTCGTTCTTAGTTGCTGTTGTTTTTTTATCTCCTGAACCATATGCTCCAACCACTCCAAAATTGAACTTCTCCCATGGGAAGTCGACTTTGAGTCGGGTTGCCCAGCCACGTAATTTAGTATCCGCTCCAACTCTAGGTTCAATTTTTCCTCTGTTATGGATGAAATCGAAGTTGATGTTCACAGGGCCTACTTTCCCGTCTGCATAGAGTCCGACGTAGGTTGCATTGGCCTGATTTGCCGGAGCCGCAGCATATGCAACCGGGTAAGTATTCATGTTGAAATGAACCCCATAACCTCCAACAGTTATCTTGTCAATTTTGGCGTTTACATCAAGACCATAGACATCAACATCGTCAGAATCAAACGCATCTCCTTCAAGATATTTGAACCAGAAGAGTCTGATCATCGCGGGGTCTACCTTGACGAAGGTCGAAATCCCCGTAGCATCCGTAGAAATTAACATGTGGGGCCGGACGGCCAAACCCTGTAAACCCACTCTCATCTGGGTCGGAACTGGGATGAAGGGAAGACCGAAGTCGAAGAATAAATGCTTAATTTCGACAGCGACCTGGTCAGCATTCATGAGCCCCAATTGATTTCTGCCACCAGCCGCATCACCCCATTGACTGGAGTCCATTTCAAAGTGAAATGTTCCGCTTACATTTTTACCATAGATAAAGTCGAATTTGAGGTGGGCACGGGTTTCCATGAAGGCATGTTTTTGATTGTTCAAAGCAATTGTTGCTAGTGTTGCATTTCTAAAATATTCTGTTTGGGCATCAATAAACCCTGATGCTTTAAACTCAAGTTTTGGTTCTTCTTTTTTGGCCTGGGCAAATGCCATGCTTCCAAAAGCAAGAACCAGTAATGCGATTAAACTCAGAACAACAAATTTTTTCATCTCTTTTCCTCCTCAATTGATTTGGTGATTCGTGAATTGTGATTTCTAAATCGTTACTCACTAACAAAATTCACCACCACTTACTTGAACCAACCTCCTTAATTCGTGATTCGTGAATCGTGTTAACCAATTACAATCACTCCTCACTAGCTGCCTCATTCACCTCCTTTCCTTGGGATTATGTGAAAACAAATTACAAGCAGATTAAATTTTTCTAATTCTATAGCACTCCCAAAAAGAGATGTCAAGAGTTTTTTTGAGATTTTTTGAGATTTCCGGGAAATTCCAGAAATCTCTGATTACACCGATTAGAGACCCATTACAACGATTACAAATATGAGGAGATTGAGTCGCAATTAGCCGTTTTACTGTTCGAAAGCTTCAGAGCCAACGGCCCTGGAATTGTAGCCCCAATTTCACCTCTGCCATCCCATCAACTTTGTTGATGAAAACTTTCGACGGGTCGCACATGTGCGATCTCGCGACGGCCAATTGGGCGCACTTGCGAAGAAAAGAGTGAAACAACTGCCATTGTTTCACCGTCAAGAGTCGCAAACTCAACCTCATATCCTTTACTGTTATCGTGCACCAGCACAACTGTTCCAATATTGCCACGCTCAAAGCCATATTCCGGCAAATCGGTAGTAAGCACTATGGTGTCTAATTCTTTTATCATCAGGACCTCCTTTGCAATGGGTAAGAAGTTACATAAATGAAAGAAGGTATCCTTCTATTTTCCTCTTTGGAATAACTGCCCTATCAATATCGGGAAGTTCCAATTCTTATCTCCAAAACTTGCCGAGTTGCAACATTTTAGCCTTATGAAAAAAGGAGTTTCATGAGTTAATTGATCAAAAGAATCATGATAGAATCCCCCTTCATCCCCCTTTTCCAAACTGATCTTTACCCATAAGTGGAGTCGCTGGACACAATGGGCACTCCAACAAATTCCCCATCCCCCTCCTGGCCTCCCCCTTTCCCGCCCCGGTCTATTGAATAGGGCGGGACCGGGGGAAGGTGGAGGAATTACACGATGAGCGGGACAACTACCCTCCTCTTCAGGGGGAGGGTTAGGGTGGGGGTGGGGTATCCTAAGCCTCAATCATACTAATTGTACGATCCCTCCTTGTATCCAGCCTACCAACTTATGGGACATGTTAAGTTTTCCAACGGGGGAAATCCCTATCTCCTCCCTTTGGAAAAGGGAGGTCGGGAGGGATTTTACAAAGATTTTCAAACTAAAGTGTTAATAGTTTTCTTATCTTGCAAAAATTCATCAAATTCCATTCCGGAGGTAAATTCGTCTATATCCTGGATGGAAATCAAAATGTCCTTTATATAATCTGAAAAATCTCTATCCTTCATATTGTTACAACTTCTTATTAATAGGGCGGCTACAGAGGGGCGCCCCTACTATTCGATATTAGGCAGGAGTGACGAATTTGAAAATATTAGAGGTTCCCTAAATTTAATGCAAACCCAGAAAGATTAAGTTCCCATAAATTCTTCAACCGTCAATTTTGCTTGTTTCAAAATCCCACGCAAAGTGCCAAGCGCTAATTCTTTATGTAAGGGAACAACACAACCGATTTCGTCATCGATAATCTTTTTTTTCAAAACGACATGACTGCCACGCTGACGAGCTTGTTTAAAGCCGAGAGTCTCCAGTCTCCGAATTGTTTCTTTTCCGGAGATTCTTTTTAATTTAGACATTTACAGCCGCCTCAAATGTTGTCATCAGAGGTTTTGAGACCTCCTGTAATGGAAACTCTTCGAGATATAATTCAGTAGCCTCTCTCAAGTTTGTAATTGCTTCATCAATGGTATATCCCTGACTCACCGTACCAACCTCCGGGCACTCCGCCACATAAATATCGTCTTCTTTGTGAAGAATGGCTGTAAAAGTTCTTATAGACATATTTCCCTCCATCATTTTATATTTCGGATACGTAACACGCCTGTCCCGACAGATCGGGGATTGCGAAACGATTATCACGATCAAACATGTATTGAAAATAAAGGAAGAACCTATGTAATCTTTTTTTGAAATCGCTGTAATCAATTTTTTCAAAACAACTTAAAGAACATAATATGGCTGGCGCTTTTGCCGCCTATAGCGCCAGGGGCATCGGATTCTACCACTGCCACCACCAGATCATCATTACCGTCATTGTCAGCATCCCTCACCTGAAAGTCCGAAATATAGCCCTTGATCTCCCGCGTCTTCCAGTTTGTCGTTAAGCTGCTTTCATCCCAGATGAGGTTATAAATTTCTCCTGATTCCAAAATCCTCACCCTTTTAAAGAAAGTCCCTGATGAGAATTCATTTCGACTGGTGATGACTTCAGGGATTCCATCGCCATCAAGATCCCTAACGAGAATTCTTCCCTGGATATAAACCCTCCAGGGTAGCGAATCCTGGGGCCGGAAACTCTCTTCTTTTTTTCTTAAGGTATCGTAGTAAATATTTGTTCCCCCATACCTACTACGACTCCCCCATAAGAATTTTCCGTCAGGAGAGATAATTTTCAATCGGTCTGAATCATCCAGTGTGATAGTATCTATTACCCCTTGGTTTCGTATATCAGCTACAGTGAAACCAAAGATTTTAGTCTCCTTAGGGAAAGGCATTTTGGGCCCCTTTTCGAAGGTTTTTTTCTTCCACACAAATTTATAAATAGGGCCTGTAAATAAACCATCGGAGCCCATCTGCTGTCCCATTAAAACAGACCCATCTTTTGGATGTTCGAGTACCCTGAAGAACCACCCAGCCCGTCGGGTGATCGTTCTAAATTCTCCCTGCTCGTATTCGAGGATGAAAGACTGCAAGTTATCCTCAATGACGGAGGTGACAATGATTTCAGCATAGCCATTTCGGTTGATATCTGTCACATCGAGGGTAAGAAAATTATGTTGATAGCCCGCCTCGATTTTTCGGAAGAGGCTCAATTTATCGCCGTCGTATTTAAAGACATAGATGTTGTGGTGATCCATGGCCACTATTTCATTTTTTTTGTCTCCGTCCACATCGCCGATATCGAGACCCTTGATTTCGAAATTAAAGGTCTGGCTCTTTTTGAACCCGATCCCTTCGGGTCCAACCCTTCCAATCTCCCTATCCGGTCGGATCAGATGTGCGGATCTGGAATCGGACGGTCGAGCAGTTGTAACCCGGCGGCCAAGAATTCGAAATCCGATATCCTGGGCGAAATCGCCAATCTTTAACATGACATCATCAATGCCTTTGTGCTGGGTATAGGCGCCCAGCGGGGGCTTCTCCTCGGTGACGCTGATGAGCCGGGCATCGAGGCTGATGTAGTCCCCGATCTTGGTGATGCTCCCGAGAACCACAAAGTCCGCCCCGACTCTGGTTCCGACCTGTTGTGCCACGGCCTCGTCAAGACGCATGGGTCTCATCTCCCAGAGAATTCTCTCTACCAGATTCCTCTCAACGACGATGATTCTTCCCTCCACGGTGATCCGGGATATAAGGATGTCATTGATGCCTTCCCTTAGATAATCCAGATTTTCCTGACTGTGGATGACAAAGGGGAGGATCGCCACTTTATAAACCTTGCTGGGGTCTTTTGGCTGGGCAAGGGAAGAAGAGAGGAGAGTGAATGTCAAGATAAGACAGAAAGCGATAAGAATGATTGATTTTCTATTTATTTTCATAGGTGTTCCTTTCGCGCAAAGGAAATTCTATCTCTCTGATCAAACAACATAGGGATATGATGGTTTATTTTCAAGGATTTGTCAATTAGCAAAATCGTTTGACACCATTCCCATCTCTATGGTATCCAATGTTTATTAAGATTACAGTATTGCATATATTTATAAAATAAAAGTCATGCGTCACGCCTGCCCCGACAAGTCGGGGGACACGGACACGGAGTCATATGTATCGGGATAAAAAGATCGCAGTCATTGTTCCTGCCTATAACGAGGAGAAGCTGATCGCCAAGGTCTTAAAAACGACCCCATCCTTTGTTGACCACATCGTCGTCATCGATGATGCAAGCTCTGACCGAACGGGAGAAGTCATTATAGCTCATCAGGGGGAAGATTCGCGAATCACCTTTATTCAACATAAGGCCAATGAAGGGGTAGGGGGGGGTATCGTCACCGGATATAAGTGGGCGAGGGACCATGAAATTGATATCAGTGTCGTCATGGCAGGTGATGCCCAGATGGATCCAATAGACCTCCCCCGGCTGTTGGATCCTGTGGTTGAAGGAAAGACCGATTATTCCAAAGGCAATCGCCTCTTCACCGGCAAGGCATGGAAAGTCATCCCGAAAACAAGGTATTTAGGCAACGGTGTTCTCTCCTTTTTAACAAAGATTGCCTCCGGATACTGGCACGTGGCTGATTCGCAGTCAGGTTATGCCGCCATTACCCTTGAGGCGCTCAAAACCATTGACCTGGATACCATCTATAAACGCTACGGAATGCCGAACGACCTCCTGGTAAAATTGAACGTCTATAATTTCAGGGTGCAGGATGTTCCGGTAACCCCTGTGTATGGCATCGGGGAGCGTTCGGGGATCAAGATTTACAAGGTCGTCTTCACGCTCTCCTTTTTACTGATGAAACTCTTCTTCTGGAGGCTCAAAGAGAAGTATATCATCCGTGACTTCCATCCATTGGTTCTTTTTTACCTGCTGGGGCTTTTTCTGGCTCCCATCGGGGTTGGTTTTGGTTTATATCTTCTGATCTATCGACTTTTTATCGGACCCGTTGCGGCCACCAGCGCCCTGTTTGCGGCCTTCTTTGCCATCTCGGGCCTCCAATCGCTCTTTTTTGCCATGTGGTTCGACATGGAGTATAACAAGGAGCTGAAATAGCAATAACCAATAGCCAAGCACCAATAACATAACGCCCCCCAACCCCCTCTTAATTAAGAGGGGGAGAGGGGGAGTTATTGCTTGGGGTTTGGTTATTGGAATTTATATTGTATTGGAGATTGACATTGAATATCTGTATTATCACCTCTTCTTTCCCTTCTCGCCCCGACGATCATCTGCAGGCTCCTTTCCTGATTGACTTTATTAATGAGGTGGGAAAAAGAGGGCATCGGACTTTCGTTTTTACCCAGGATCGGACCGGAGAAAAGCAAGAATTTTTAGAGGGGGTCAAAATAAAGTGGTTCCACTGGATGGGATCTCAAAAACCACTTGTCAAACTTAATGTATTCAACCCCCCGGATTTGGTTCGAATCATTAGTTTATTCTGGAAGGGTCAGGAGGCAATCCTCCCATTTGTGAAAGAGAATAAGATCGCTGCATGTCTTGCCCTATGGGTTTTGCCTGCAGGCTATTTTTCAAATTATGTTTATCGAAAAACAGGAATCCCATATTCCGTATGGGCGCTCGGTTCGGATATTTATCGGTACGGGAAGAACCCTTTCCTTTATCCTTTCATGAAAAGGGTCGTTATGGAAGCACGTGGGGTCTTTGCCGATGGTTTTGACCTCACCAGAAAGGTGGAGGAACAGTATAAGAGGAAATGTGAGTTTTTGGCGACCACACGGAAATTTAACCCACCACCCAATGAACCCGATAAACTCAACGTACCCAACGAACTTAATAAACCCTACCATTTTCTTTTTGTGGGAAGGCTTGAAAAGGTGAAGGGGATCGATCTCCTCCTTCGGGCTATAGCCTTATTAAAGAAGGAAGATTTAAATTTTCATCTTACTGTGGTGGGAAAAGGAGGCATGGAGGAGTGGGCAGGAAGCTTCGCGAAACAGGAAGGGATAGAGGATAAAGTCACCTTGACTGGTGCTCTATCGAATCCTTCTCTAGCCTCTTTATACCAGTCCTCCGATTGTGTAGTGATTCCTTCCCGCTCCGAATCGATCCCTCTCGTATTTTCTGAGGCATTAAATTTCAGCAGGGAGTTAATCGTCACGGATGTGGGCGATATGGGTGAGCTGGGACGTCAATATGGAGTGGCTGATGTGGTTCCTCCGGAGAACCCCGTTGCCCTGAAAGAAGCACTCAAGGAGAGACTTAAGTCGCAAAAAAGTTCGATCAAAGAAGAGAAAAGGGAAGAATTGTTGAAGCTCTTTGATATCAGGACCAGTGTTGGCAGGTTTTTGAAAGACTATGTATAAGGATCGTGTCCGTGACCGTGTCGCGTGTCCGGGATTAAAAAATAAGAAACGTAACCATGTAGTCTGTTAGAATTATCGGTAATTCTTACGGACACGGGGCACGGACACGGTCACGGTATTATGGAGGAATCAATGAAAGCAATCATTCTGGCAGGTGGCAAAGGAACGCGACTTGCTCCCTATACTACTGTTTTCCCAAAACCCTTGATGCCCATCGATGGAATGCCCATCCTTGAGGTCATGGTAAGACAACTGGCCCATTTTAAAATCAAGGATTTAATTTTCACTGTGAGCCGTCATTCAGAATCCCTGATTTCGGCCTATTTTGGCGATGGTGAAAAATATGGAGTGAATATTGCCTATTCAAGAGAGGATAAGCCCCTCGGGACAGCGGGTCCGCTTTCTCTTCTCCAGGATCTTCCGGAGACCTTTCTTGTTCTGAATGGTGATATTCTCACCACACTCGATTATCAACGATTACTCTCCTATCACCGGAAAGAGGGAGGGTTGGTCACCATTGCAATGAGTCAGAAAAAAATGCAAGTAGAATTGGGTGTTATGGAGTTTGATCGAAGATGCCGGTTAACCCGATATATTGAAAAGCCGATGCTCTCTTATTCAGTGAGTATGGGAATTTATGTGTTTCAGAAAAGGGCGCTGAAATATATTCCTGTCCAGAAACGTCTGGATTTTCCGGAACTGATTCAGAGACTTCTCCGGAAACATGAGAAGGTGGCCTGTTATCCATCGAAGGATTTCTGGCTTGACATCGGCAGGCATGAAGATTATGAAGAGGCGCAGAAGAAATTCCAGGAGATGAGGAAGAAGTTGTTGCATGAAAAATGAATGACGTGAGGTGTGAATCGTGAGCCGTGACTCGTCACTCTAAATAACGAATCACCAATCACCATTCACCAATCACGAATATTGGCGAGGTTTCTATGGCAAATATTCTGATAACGGGCGCTGGAGGGTTTATCGGAAGCCATCTATCCGAAGAGTTGGTCAGGCAGGGAGAGGAGGTCAGGGCTTTTGTCCGCTACAATTCAAGGAATGAGAAGGGCCTTCTGGAGGACCTGCCTGCGGAAATCAAGGACCAGATTGAGGTGATTCCGGGTGATCTAAAGGACCCGGATGGGGTGAGGAAGGCGGTCCGGGGATGTAATAAAGTTTTTCATCTGGGTGCGCTTATTGCCATTCCATACTCCTACTTCCATCCTTTCAATTTTGTTCAGACGAATGTCATTGGGACAGCCCACCTTCTCAATGCCTGCCTCGAAGAAAATTCCGTAGAACATATCATCCATACCTCCACGAGTGAGGTTTACGGGACCGCACAATATGTTCCTATCGACGAGAAGCATCCCCTTCAGGCGCAATCTCCTTATGCAGCCAGTAAAATTTCTGCCGATAAGCTGGCTGAGAGCTACCATCTCTCATTCGGCCTTCCAGTCGCCATTCTCCGGCCGTTTAATACCTATGGCCCCCGGCAGTCGCTACGTGCCATCATCCCCACCATTATCTCCCAGGCCATTGAGAACAAAAAGATTCAGTTAGGGAATCTCAAGCCAAGAAGAGATTTTCTTTATGTAAAGGATACGGTTCGGGGTTTTATTCAAATCGGAAAATGTGATGAGGCGATTGGAAAGGTTGTCAATATCGGAGCGGGGAAAGACATCTCGGTCGAGGAATTGGTAAAGACAGTTTTGAGCTTGATGGAGAAGAAGGGCGAGCTCGAAATTGAAGATCGAAGAATCAGGCCGGATAAGAGCGAGGTCATGCAACTTCTTTCCGACACCCGGTTGGCCAAGAAGCTTTTCGAGTGGTCTCCCCGGTATTCCCTTGAAAAAGGATTGAAAGAAACCATTAGATGGTATCGTAAGAACCTTTCCCGTTTCACGGTTGGGAGTTATCCGCTATAAAGACCGTGTCCGTGACCGTGTCGCGTGTCCGTAGGTTCAAAACATAAAAACGGTGTCCGTGACCGCGTTGCGTGTCCGTAGAAATCGTAAATACATGTCTGGGAAAGGAGATACCTATGAGAAAAGTAGAGGATTTAGATGTATTCAAACTATCTCACTCGCTGGCATTAGAAATATTTCAACTCACAAAGACTTTTCCTGAGGAAGAAAAATTCGGGCTTATTTCACAAATGAGAAGGGCTGCCTATTCTATTCCAATGAACCTAATGGAAGGGGCACACCGGTTAGGTTCAAAGGAGTATTGACAATTTGTTGGCATTGCACGAGGTTCCACAGGGGAGGTAAAGTATCAGTTAATGCTGGCTAAAGATCTGGATTATATATCAGAGGATCGATATTCCAATTTAAGATTGAAATACGAACGAGTGAGTCAAATGTTAACCAAATTAGCGAAATCCTTAGAATGAAATTTACTGGCGGACACGGAGAACGGACACGGACACGATAAATAAATGGCGTTACCCATTGTCTGACATTGATCTGGGCAAAGAGGAGGAACGGGAAGTCCTGAAGGTGCTTCGTTCAGGTTGGCTTTCCTCGGGGCCGGTCACGGAGAGATTCGAACAGGCATTTTCGAAATATATGGGCGGAGGAGATGCGGTGGCCGTTTCGAATGGGACAGCGGCCCTTCATCTTGCTCTCGCCTGCCTCGATTTGAAAGAAGGAGACGAAGTGATCCTGCCCTCTCTCACCTTTGTGGCAACCGCAAACGCCGTGCTTTATACTGGGGCAACCCCTGTTTTTGCAGACATTAACGGCAGGGATGATCTGAATATTTCGCCGGATGAAATTGAAAAAAATATTACAGAGAGGACCAAGGCGATCGTTGTCATGCATTACGGAGGATTCCCGTGCAAGATGGAATCTATCCTCGCGATCGCCCGAAAACACAACCTTTATGTGATCGAGGATGCGGCTCATGCTCCGGGTGCGGTATATCGGGGGAAGAAATGCGGGACCATAGGAGACCTGGGCTGTTTCAGCTTCTTCTCCAACAAAAATATCGTCACAGGGGAGGGGGGGCTCGTTTTCACCCGGGACAGGGCTCTGGCTGAAAGAATAAGAACCATGAGGTCCCATGGCATGAAAACCCTTTCGTGGGATAAGTATCGTGGCCGCGTTTCGTCCTATGACATCGAACGATTGGGATACAACTACCGGACAACAGAGATTCAATCCGCCCTGGGCTTAATCCAGTTAAAAAAATTGGACCGGAATAACAGAAGGAGAAAGAAACTGGTAAACGCGTATCGAAAAGAACTTCGGGGGATCGAAGGAGTCTCTCTTCCCTTTTCTCGATCAGGGGGCAGTCCTTCTTATCATATCTTTCCGATTTTACTTGCCCCGGCCATCGATAGGAATAAGGCGGTAGAGAGGTTAAAAGATTCAGGGATTCAGTCAAGTGTCCACTACCCTCCGGTCCATCTTTTTTCCTTTTATCGGAACAATTTTGGATTCCAGGAAGGCATGCTTCCTAAAACCGAAGAGATGAGCAGAAGGGAACTCACCCTACCACTTCATCCGCTGATGGATGTGGAAGATGTGAAGTGGATTGCAAACCAGATAAAGAAAATTTTGAAATCAACGGACACGTAACACGGTCACGGACACGTTATTGATGATGGAACTAAACGTTTTTGAATCTCCGGGTCAGGAATGGGATGAGTTTGCTTCCCGATATACGGACCTGATCTTTTACCAGTCCCTATGGAGTGAGGTGCTCAGAAAAGGGTTGGGAGGGCAACCCCTTTATTTTTACCTAAAGAAAGGAAGCGAGATTGTTGCGGGACTGCCGGGAATTCTGCTCAATATTAAAATTTTTAAAATTCTCTATGCCTCCCTTCCCTATGGTCACTTCATCGGCGAGAAGTCTTATTATTCAACTTTTTTGGAACTTTTAGAGAAGGAGTTTAGGAAGATAGGAATTGATCAGGCGAGGATCGCAGGATCGCCCTTATTAGAATCTTTCCAACTTGAAACATTCGTCCCTGTAACTGCCAGATGTACACTTTTAGACTTCAACCGTTTTGATAAGGAGAAGGTTCGCGAAAGATACCCAAGTGAGGTCCGGAGAGCAGTTCGAAAGGCTGAGAAAAACGGGCTTTTTATAAAAAGAGCCGACTCCCGAGAGGAGGTCGAGACCTTTCATCGATTGTATCTTTCCTCTATGAATCGGAATCAGGCGATGGCCAAGTATCCGCTCCAATGGTTTTATGGGTTATATGAGATGCTGGTTCAACAGCGGAAAGCCGATTTTATTTTCGCGGTGAAACATCCAGATCAATATGCAGCAGGCGTTTGTGTAGTCTATTCTTCAACTTCGGTTCATTACCTTCATAACGGATCGGATGAATCCTTTCTGGAGAGTCGGCCTAATGATTTGATTGTCGATCATATTATTCAAGAAGGTTTAACAGAAGGAAAAGCTGTTCTAGATTTTATGGGGTCGGATCCCAATGACCTTTCCTTAATTCGATTCAAAGAGAAATGGGGAAGTCAGTCAAGAGATATTCATACCTACGTGAAAAATTACCATCCTTTCCGATGTAAGATCTGGGAGATGGGAAAGAGACTGGCAAGCACGGGAGTGGGGAGTAAGTTGGTGAAAACATTCCGGGGATAAGAACCGATGGGATCCAGAATAGGAAGATGGGGAGATGGGGAGATCGGGGGGTGGGGTGAAAGGGCTCAAAAGGGATTCCTGGCTTCGGGGATTGATCCTGCCGATCGAAAAGGCCATAAGAATCTCTACATTGATCTCCTTCAGAAAAAGGCATTAGCGGAAGTCCTCGACCTAACAGGAGAGGAGACCGTCCTTGATTTCGGATGTGGAAGCGGGAGGATTTCACACTGGATTGCACCGAGGGTAAAGAAGGTGATCGGATTAGAGGTGACCCCCGGGATGATCGAACTGGCAGAGAAGAACAGGACCTCCGGGAATGTGGAATTTATCCTTTATGATGGAGTGAATTTCCCTGTGTTTCCTTTTTTGTTCGATCTCCTCCTGTCCATCGGCGTGCTTCAGATCATGAGAGGGGAAGTATTAAAGAATACGGTTTCACATCTGGCGAATTATTTGAAAAAAGGTGGGAAAGGTTATTTCATTGAACAGGTATCCGATAATCCAAAGATGGGGCGGCCCAAACTCGCAGATTACCTTCAGGCGTTTCAGGAATCAGGGTTGGAGTGCCTTCAATCTTATCCGATTCGAAAAGGTCGATCATCATTGCTCTATTTGATTCGATATGGAGTGATTCCAAAGAAGTGGTTTCCCTCCATTGCTCACTGGGAGCTAAAAAGGAATAGGAAAAATAGTAGGAACATATCCTACTATCAAGACTATTTATTCTTGTTAAGGAGAAAATGAACCCAAAGAGAGGCTATCAACTCCATCTGTCACGTGGAGATACCGTTTTAAAAAATGTTGAGGGAAGATCCCGGAAATATCAAAAGATCATTAGTGTTTTAAAAGACTTCCGCCCAATCAAGCCTGTTTCCACCTGCCTGGATATTGGATGCTCCAGTGGGGTGATTACCTCTTCGCTCGGAGAACATTTTTTTAGAGTCCTTGGGGTTGATATCGATCAGGAAGCAGTTCAATATGCAAAGGATCATTTTTCATCCCCTGGAGTCCAATTCATGCTGGCCGATGCTATGAACTTTCCATTTAAAGAAAATTCCATCGATGTCATCATTTGCAATCATATTTATGAGCATGTGCCTCAAGCAGAGCAGTTGATGGAAGAGATTTATAGGGTGTTGAAAGAGAGTGGCGTTTGCTACTTTGCCGCCGGAAATAAATATATGGTCATTGAAGGACACTACGGCCTTCCCTTTCTCTCATGGCTTCCGAAGTTTCTTGCCGATCTTTATTTGAGACTGACCGGAAAAGGGGATTCATATTATGAATCACATCGTTCGCTCTGGGGGTTGAGGCAACTACTGAGGAGGTTTGACATAAAAGACTATACTTTGCCCATCATCCGCGATCCAGAAAAATTCTTTTCGACGGACATCATTCATAAAGAATTATCTCTGTACGGCTGGATTCGACTCCTGGCTCCAGTGCTATATCCCTGGATACCCACCTACATTTGGGTGTTGACGAGGAAGCGAGGGACACCTTGAACTATAGAAAAATAGTGAGATGGATTGTTGTCTTCGCCATTTTCTTTTTTTTAGGGAAAATGGTCTGGGAGAATTGGGTCCAGGTCAAAGAGGCTTCTTTTACTCTCCGGCCCCTCCCCCTTATGTTTTCAACCTTCCTCTTCGCTTTCAGTTATTTCATTCAAATCTGGGCGTGGTATCTGATCACCCGGAAGTTAGAAATTGCCCTTTCGATCAGGGAAACACTGGAGAGTTGGTTTTACTCGCAATTGGGGAAATATCTGCCCGGGAAAATCTGGCTTCTTCTGGGGCGGTTCTATCTTTACGAGTCGAAAGGGAAATCAAAGAAGCTGATTTCCACCGCACTCTATTTTGAAACGGTGACCATCCTTTTCGCAGGAGGGTTGATTTTCCTGGCATCCCTTTTTCTGCTCGACGGGACGCCCGTATTGATTCGAGGGTCACAGACCGGATGGGTGGTTTTCTTATTGCTGATGGTCTTCCTCTTTCTCCACCCCCGATTTCTTCAGAAAATCATGAACTGGTTCCTCGTACGATGCAGGCGAGAGAGGGTGACCCTCTCCATTTCTTATGTCGATGTGTTAACCGTATTGTTTGTATGTGTGTTGGCCTGGTTGATCGGGGGAATCGGGTTTTATCTGTTTGTAGACGCCATCTATCCGGTTGCCTCAAGGCATCTTCTTTTTTTTACAGGGGCGCTGGCGGTATCAAGCACACTGGGATTGATTGCTGTTTTTGCCCCGGCAGGCCTTGGCGTTCGGGAGGGGGCGCTGGTCTATCTCCTGGCCCATCTGCTTCCCTCTCCGGTTGCTGTCATCCTTTCCGTGACCACCAGGCTCTGGATGACATTGATTGAAATCGGGTTAATCGGAGTGGTATATATGTTCAGCAAAGTGAAAAAAGGGAGACAGTAAGAGATGCCAAAGTCTAAAAAGTCCCACACAATAGAGAAAAAGAAAGAAACAGTTACTCAATCTTCTCCTAAAAACCGGTTTACCATCCCACTTAATCATCTTATCGCCATCGGATTGATTGTCGGGGTTGCTCTGATGGCTTATTCCAACTCCTTTGATGTGCCTTTCCATTTTGATGATCGGCCCAACATCCTCCAAAATCCGAATATTCAAATCCAAGTTTTTACTTGGGATCGGTTGGTAAGTTTTATCACCCACACCTATGAAGTTTCCATCCGGGTATTTTCCTATTTTACTTTTGCATTAAATTACTACTTTGGAGGGTTTAATCTCTTTTACTACCACCTGGTAAATTTTATCATCCATGTCGCATGCGGAATATTCCTCTATTGGTTTCTCATGTTGACCTTTAACCTGCCTTATTTGAGGGATGAATATGGACCCATGTCCTATAAAGTAGCTCTCTTCGCCAGTTTGATTTTTATCGCCCATCCCATCCAAACCCAATCCGTCACGTATATCGTCCAGAGGATGAGCAGCATGGCCGGGATGTTTTACCTCCTTGCGATGGTTCTCTATGTGAAAGGGAGGTTGTCATCCGGCAAAGGGAGGTTCGCCTATTTTACGGCCACAGGACTGGTTTATCTTCTGGGGATTTTTTCAAAAGAGAATGTGGCCATCCTTCCACTCTTTGTTCTCCTCTATGAGTTTTATTTTTTTCAAAACCTGACCATCGGTCCGAAAGGGAAGAAAACCTTTCTGACGGTCGTTTCCATCGTGGGTTTGCTCGCCATTGTCGGATTGGCGGTCTGGGGAAATCGCTATTATGAGTTGATCATCGAAGGCTATAAAATCAGAGACTTCACACTGAGCGAAAGAGTCCTGACCCAGCTTCGGGTGGTTCTCTATTATCTGACGCTTTTAGCCTATCCTCACCCCTCCCGATTGAACCTGGATTATGACTTTCCCGTATCGAAAACACTTATCGATCCTCCCACCACCCTTATCTCAATGGTTATTGTGGCCGGACTGATCGGTTACAGTATATGGGCGGCTAAGAGGAGACCCGTTCTGTCTTTTTGTGTCTTATGGTATTTTGGAAATCTGGTGATCGAGTCATCGATCTTCCCTCTGGAAATGGCATATGAACACAGGCTTTATCTCCCTTCCGTCGGGCCCTTTATCTTTTTCAGCCTTGTTGCCATCTGGAGCCTGGAGACGTTGAGGAAAAAATTGGTTTTGGGCAAGCCCCACCCGATGCCTGGAATACCTGTCAGCGCAGGAAGGAAGAGATGAATTGATGAAACAGAATAGATTTCATATAACCGAAATCATATTTTTTATCGTCGTTCTCCTCCCTCTTTTAACGGGCACCTATCTGAGAAACGGGGTCTGGGGCAATGAGATCGAACTCTGGACACATTGTATTAAAAAATCTCCGGGCAAAGCGCGGCCCTATGTAAATCTTGGTTTTGCTTTTTACAATGAAGAAAATTTTGAAAAAGCATTTGAATTCAACCAGAAAGCCATCGAATTGGACCCGGGATTTGCCAATGCGTACCACAACCTCGGACTGGTTTACCAAAAAATGAAGGATTTGGATCAAGCGGTTCTGATGGTGGAAAAGTCGATCCAACTTGATCCCGACCTTAAGATGGCCTTTTATTCTCTTGGAAATATTTATTTTGAAAAGAAGGAATATGAGGCATCGGTCCGGGCTTTTAAACGGTTTTTAGAAACCTTTCCTTATTTTCCAAATGTGAACCATCAGATGGGTATTATTTGTGCGGTCCAGAGGCAGTTTGATAAGGCCATTGAGGCATTCGAGTTGGAGCTACAAATCAACCCGTCTCATACCCTGGCTCACCTCAATTTAGGGCAGATCTACTGGTATGAATTCCAGAAGAAAGAAAAAGCCCTTAAACATTTAAAGGCAGCTCTCGCGTTAGATCCCTTCCTTCCTAACCGGGCCGGGATTCAAAGTCTGGTCCGTCAACTGGAGAGAATTTTATAAATAAGGGCCAATGAGCTGGATTTCGGTGCGGCGGTGGAGTAAAGATCCATTTGGGGCCATCTTGCCTTTTCAAATTTGCTTCGTTCATCTTCTCAATCTCAGCAGGAGTTAAAAGAAGACGGTCTGGATTCTTGATTTTATGGATCTAGAATAGAGAATCTTCAAATCGCTTAGAATCGGCATGAACCTGGTTACTTATCAGAATCATTTGGGCCACAAGAAGAAAAAATAAGGTTGCGAACAGTCTTTTCTATGAAATCATCTGTGCCATTGGCTTAAATGGCTGGAACTAAAATTATAAAGATCTTTTTAAAAAATGGCTTGACAAATAAAATTATATATATTAAATTAAATGCATCTCGGTTGGTTTTGTACCAAAACGAGTTACCCCAAAATGGTAACTCTTTTTTTTGGGTTTTAAGAGAGGATTTAAAATCTTCTTTATTTTCAATACCTTTTGAAAAAACAATCCCATAATGAAAGGGGGTAGATCGACATGGTTTGCCAGACCATCAAACCTGGAACAGAGTGTATTTTCATGAAGAAGAACGGCTGTTCCTATAACGGTGGAAGGTGTTATCCCGTTGTGGAGTCCTGCAAAGGGTGTGACCGAGTGGTGACTTATGATGCAGGTTCTTATTGCAAGACCTATTGCGAGCCCAGTCTGAAATGGACAAAGGGAACCTGTAATTTTGCCACACACATCAAAAAGGAAGTAAAAGAAGACACCTTTAAACTGAATCCTTTGAAGGCATCCAAGCGAAATGTCAGCCAGAGGGCTTGAGTCTAAGCCTTTGATGTCGTTATGATTCGGGAAGCCCTCCTTACTTTTGTTTTTAAAACAAAGAGGAGGGCTTTACCCCGTTAGAAATAACGGCCCCACTATCCTACCGAAGTTGCCTCCTAAATAGTCCTAGCAAAGCTTAACACCCTGTTGGAGTTTCGAACGGGGTTTATTGTTTCTGCCTCTGCCCGGATAGATTAAAAAAGACCCAGCAGAGGAAGGCCATTATACCGCAGAGAAGAAAGATTAAGATGTGAACCCCGAAACCTGTGGTGATAGCCTCTTCCTTAGATAGTCCTACAATCAAAAATCCTGCTGCCCATCCTGCTTCGAGTGTCCCCCAATTTCCTAGTCCGCTGATCGGGAGAGCATTGGCAATGACCGCAACGGTTGATCCGAACACCACTTGAAAAGGGGGAATTTCAATCCCGCATCCTCTCAAAAAAGCATAAAAAGTATAGAAGATCATCATCCACGACCCCAGACTTACCAGACTCACTGAGAGATGAGTTCTTCTCGCTTTGATCGCATAAAAATCTTCTGCCATGTCATGAATTTTCCTTTGAACCCAGTGGAGCGTTTTGCTATTTTTAAACTTAGTCCATCTAACGCTTATAGTGATGAGTTGGGATATCCACCCCAGGAAGGTACTCATATGGGAGAAAGCAAATAAGATGGCGAGGATTAGAAGGATTAAGAGAAAGATGGTCAGCGGGAGGTTAATCTGGAGAATGTCCTGAAATCCGATGATGGCAAATAGAAAGATGATCAGGACGATGAAGAAATCGTAGACTCTTGAAGCAATTAAGGAAGCCAAGCCTTCAGTCATACTCAGACCGATCCGCTTGCTTAAAAAATAGGGATAAGTGAGCTCCCCCAATTTGGAAGGAAGGACCATCAGCGATAGATGGTAGAAGACGGCGATGCAAAACAGTTCGGAAAGAAGGATTTTCATAGAATAAATCAGCCATTTGAATCTTAAAGCACGGAGAAAAATGGCGAGGAGATAGGCGATGGACCCAACAACAGCCCAATGCGGATTAATATTTTTTAGTAGTCGAAAGAGGTCTTGGATCGAGATCTGTGTGAAAAGAATGAAGAGAATTCCGATTGTGATAAGAAAAGGGAGGAGATATCTTTTCAGCAAAGTGATTGGTAGTTTCCTCTTTAAGATACAGCTTTAAGATGTTTTTCCAACTCTTCGATGCGACCCTGAAGGACGAAGACCCTTTGTTTTAAATCCACTATTTCTTTTTCAAGATGTTCTCTGAGAACAATTTCTTTATCCTGTTTCACTTTCATTCCGCCCAATTGTGCTTCCACCCTGTCCAGCCGCTCTTCTATTCTCTGAAGAGAGATTGTAATCGTATGATATTCTGTTTCGAGTCGATCCAGCCTGTGATATATCTGGTCAAAGTGATCTAAGAGATCATCGAATTTCCTGTCGTGTTCTTCCAACTTTTTCTCAATCTTATCGAATCGAGGTTCGATTCGGTTAAGGATATAGGATTCGATTCGGTCAAACCGGGGTTCGATCGTTTTTTTATGAAATTCCTCAAGAGCATCGGTCAGGTCTTTTTTGGTAATAGGCTCCATATTCCGTCCCTCTCTCTTTTAACCTATGGTTCGAACATTAGCACGATTTCGATGCAGGGTCAACTCTAATAAATTTCAATATGTTCACGAAGATTGACGGTTACACTAAAAAATGATACATAAGAATCAATGGATCTTCCCAAGACAATACCCACGAATGGTAACGAGAAAATACTCCGAGGGTTAGGGTTACGGCTACGAAGCCCGTTTCGTCATTCGGTAACGGTTATGTTTAAAAGCATTAAACACGAGCGACGTAGCCTTTGATAGACGATACGGGTCCCGCAAAATGCGGGATTACCGTTGCCGTTAGACGAAACCCTTATTTTGTGAGCAATAAGGCCGGCGTAGCTCAGCGGTAGAGCAACTGATTCGTAATCAGTAGGTCCGGGGTTCAAATCCCCGCGCCGGCTCCAGGTAAAATAGGTCATGAGAAAATCAATCCTTACAATTATCCTCCTTCTCTTAATCCCCGTTTTAACTCATGCTGAACCGATTAAGTGGCAGTCCTATCAGGATGGCATGAAGAAGGCGAAGGCAGAGAACAAAAAGGTTTTTCTGAATTTTCATGCGGATTGGTGAACCTACTGCAAGAAGATGGAGGCGGAGTCCTTCAACCAGCCCGACATTATTAAATTCTTATCCACGAACCTCATCTCCATTCGAGTCGATGTGGATAAGGAGAAGAAGATTGCCTCCACCTATTATGTCAGGAGCCTCCCTGTATCGTGGTTCCTCGAACCAAATGGAGAGAAGATCACAAGTATTCCAGGCTATGTCAATCCCGAATTATTTCTGGTTATCCTCAAGTATATTAACTCCGGAAGCTATAAAACGATGACACTGTTGGAATTTAAGAAACAGAGTGCAAAGTAAACGCCTTACCTTCTTGTTTCACCTCGGCCATGCCTCATCTCCTCAAAGCTTTCAGCTCCTTGTTTTGATTTGAAAAAATCTCCACACTTCGGGCATCGAATACCCGTCTCATTTGATGTAGAAGCACAACCCATGCTGAGAGAGCCGAGAAAAATCAGTATCATGACGAGTGCTAACCATTTTTTCATAATTGTTCTCCTTTCCATCTAAATGTATCTTCTGTAAGTTTCCGTCATCTCAAGGAGCATTTCTGCATGTGCAGAGGTCAACTGGTCGGGCAGAAGCCGCCACTCCCAATTTCCACTCGAGGTGGATGGCTTGTTCATCCTTGCCTCTTCCCCCAGCCCTAAGATGTCTTGAATAGGATTGATGATTGTATTGGCCACAGACATCATCCCCAACCGTATGAGTTCGACTGGTGCCTGATGAGATGAGAACTCTTTTCCCAGATAACGGAATACTCTTTTTTTATCCTGAAGGGTCGCTTCATTTTCAAACCATCCCCTCACCGTATTATTGTCATGGGTTCCTGTGTAGACCATGGTATGGGGGATGAAGTTATGGGGGAGATAGGGATGATCAGGGTTGTCTTCCCCGAAAGCAAATTGAAGCACCCGCATTCCCGGGAAACCGAAGCTCTCCATCACCTCTTTTACATCAGGCGTAATGATTCCAAGGTCCTCTGCGATAAACGCATGGGCCGGAAAATTTTTGAGAAGGGTTGTGAAAAAATCAGTTGCAGGCGCCTCAACCCATTTGCCATGGATGGCGGTTGTCTCTTGGGCGGGAACTTCCCAGAAGGCGACCAACCCTCTAAAATGATCAAGACGCAGAATATCCAAGAGGCGAAGATTGTGGGAAATACGATCGAGCCACCACTGGTAGTCCGTCTTTTGGAGAACGTCCCACCGAAACGTGGGGTTTCCCCAGAGTTGGCCCGTTTTGCTAAAGTAATCCGGAGGGACACCGGCAACCCCTATGGGTTTCCCTTCCTGGTTTAGATTAAAGATCTCGGGGTGTGCCCAGACATCGGCGCTATCATGATTGACATAGATGGGAACATCGCCGATGAATTGAACTCCTCTCTGATTGCAGTAGCTCTTCAGAGAGAGCCACTGTTTGAAGAAAAGATATTGGTAACATTTCTCCTGTTCGATCTCGTCCTTGAATTCTTTTTCGATTATTTCAAGTGATTGAGCGTTTCTATCTCTCAGGCCCTTCTCCCATTCGCTCCACGCTTTTCCTTCGCGATGTTTTTTGATCACAAAAAAAAGGGCCACGTCTTCCAGCCACTCTCCATTTTCGTTACAGAATGTTTCAAAAGCATCCTTCTTTTTTTTATCTGTTTTAAAGGCAACGAAAGCACGGCGGAGCAAACCTGATTTATAGGGGATCACAGAAGCATAGTCACAGCGTCCTACCGGGAATGGAGGGATCTCTTCAATTTCTCTTTTCTTGAGAAGACCGGATTCGGCGAGAAGCTCCGGGCTGATCAGAAGCGGGTTACCTGCGAACGCCGAGGGACTGCTGTACGGAGAATTTCCGCAGGCTTGGTCTGTGAAGTTCAGGGGCAGGACCTGCCAATAACTCTGCTTTGCCCGGGCTAAGAAGTCGGCAAATTGATAAGCCTGAGGTCCCAGATCGCCTATTCCAAAAGGCGAAGGAAGAGAGGTGATATGGAGGAGAATGCCACTGGCTCTGTGCGTTGTCATTGTTCGAAGATTTATCTGTGGTTACCCCCTCACCCCAACCCTCTCCCACCGGAGGAGAGGGGGAATCATTGATCATATTATACTTGAACGAAAAAGAGTTTACCAGAGAGGGTCGTGTGGTGTATAATTGTCTCCAGCGAGGAGGAGACGATGAGGATTCGGCCACTGGTTTCTGAAGATCGGGAGAAGCTTCGCCAGATGATCATCAGGACCAGTGTCTTTACCGATGATGAGGTTGGTGTTGCCATGGAGCTGATTGACATCGTGATCGGAAATAAAAACCAAAAAGATTACACGATCGTCTGTACGGTGGACGGTCATAATGAACCAGCAGGGTATGTCTGCTATGGCCCTGTTCCGATGACCCAGGGGACTTTCGACCTTTACTGGATTGTTATTGACCCTAAGGTTCAGGGACAAAAGATCGGATCGGAACTTCTGGATTACATGGAGAGGGAAATAAGAGAATTGCAGGGCAGAATGATCCTTGCAGATACCTCCTCAATCCCTTCCTATGAGAAGGCCAATCGATTTTACCTGAAGAGAGGATTTAAGGAAGTGGCAAGAATTGCCGATTATTACTGGAAGGGAAACGACCGAATCACTTATTGTAAAAAATTAACGTGACCGTGTCCGTGGTTCGTGTCCGTTAAGAATAGGAGGAGACAATGGAAAAAAAGAGAATCGGTGTACTGACTGGCGGGGGAGATTGTGCAGGATTAAATCCGGCGATCAAGTGGGTGGTCAAGACAGCGCTCGATGAGAGGCTCAAGCGGACGAGAAAGGTTGAGCATGAGGTTATTGGAATACGGGATGGCTGGAAGGGGCTGGTTCAGCCAGAGGAAGCCGGGGATTTGCCTGTCTCCAGGGTTGTCACACTGTCCGAGGAGATGGTGAGAACATGGGACCGCTACGGCGGGACGAATCTTGGCACGTCGAGAACGAATCCTTATGATCCAAAGAAAGATCGTTCAGCCAGTGTTCTTGAGAATCTGGAGCGATTTCGGATTGACTATTTAATTGCTATCGGCGGTGAGGATACCCTCGGGGTGGCGAACAAACTTCATCGAAAAGGGGTGAAGGTGGTTGGTATTCCAAAGACAATTGATAAGGACCTCTCCGGGACCGATTATACGTTGGGGTTTGAGACTGCTCTCAATGTCATCACCGAGGAGATTGACCGCCTTCGAACAACAGCCGGTTCACACCGGAGGATTTTCGTGGTGGAGACGATGGGAAGACATGCAGGCTGGTTAGCCCTGGAAGGAGGGGAGTCGAGCGGTGCCTATATCATCCTCATTCCCGAGTACGATTTCGATGTCAACAGGGTTAACGAATTGCTCATGGAGGGCCATCGAAAAGGAACCCGATACGAGATCATCGTCGTGGCTGAGGGAGCAAAACCTGCCGGAGGCACTGAGATCATCAAGGAGAATGGTGTGGATAGTTTTGGCCACAAAGCCCTGGGGGGGATCGGAGAATTTCTGGCAGATGAGATAACAAAGACGACGAAGATCGAAACGCGAAGCATTGTCCTGAGCCATCTCCAGAGGGGAGGCGCTCCCTGTGCCTATGACCGGAGAATGGGGAGGTATTTCGGGATTGCGGCCGTGGATCTGATTGCAAAAGAGGATTTTGGAAAGATGGTGAGTTACCGGAATGGAAAGATCACAGCGGTTCCTCTCGAAGAGGCGGTGGGTAAACTGAATATCGTTGATGTGAAGACCCAGTATGATGTTGAACGGTATAACGGGAGGAGGACGATTCTGGGGTATTAAGAAAAAATACGAAATCCGAATATCGAAATTCGAAACAAATCCGAAATTCGAATTTCAAAATTCTAAACTTTAATCTGTTTGGAAATTGGTATTTTGAATATTCGTGCTTGTTTCGGATTTCGTGCTTCGAAATTAGAATTTATGTTTCAAAAAGTCGTTGATATTCTTTCTTCATGCAGCGATCCATGACCACCTTTAATCCTTCCTTCTCTGCTTCTTCGCGTGCCCCTTGATGGATCACTCCTTCCTGCATCCAAACGACCGTTGCACCCCTTTGGATCGATTCTTCGACAACAGGAGGAACATCTTCGGACTTTCTGAAGATATCAACGACGTCGATCTTGATCTCTTTCGGAATCTCCGTCAGACTACGGTAAACCTTTTCTCTTAGGATGGTTTCTCCATCCGGGCGGACCGGTATAATGCGATAGCCTTTTGACTGGAGGTAGGCAGCTACCCTATAACTTGGTCTGTCATCTTTTAGTGAAATCCCTACGACTGCCACGGTTTTGCATTCCTTGAGCATCTTTTTTAGTTCTTCGTCGTTCATTAATCTTCCTCGGAGATTCGATCTTTTACCCTCGACTTTTGACCTCTTTCACCTTTATTAAGGGCCGGTCATGTTGGATCGGGAAGGGTGGTTGAGAGGCCACCCACTGATGGAAGTTCCTGATGCAGATTCACCTTTTCCTTTCGGTCCGGTCTCTTCAACAAAGGCTTCCAGGATGGACTGTGGGGAGCTGGGATCCGCAGGGATTCCTGTTTCGAGGTCAACCCTCATCAAGACGATTTTTTCAGGAACCCTGAAGGGTTCGATGGGGGTATCTCTCAAAGCCTGATCCATAAAAGAGATCCAGATGGGAAGGGCAGCTCTCGATCCCGTCTCATGCCTTCCAAGCGAAACCTTATCATCAAAACCGACCCAGACTCCTGCAAGAAGAGAAGGAGTGTATCCGACAAACCAAGCATCCGCGTAGTCGCTGGAGGTTCCGGTCTTTCCGGCAATTGGCCTGCCGAGAACCTTTGCCCTCTGACCTGTCCCATGCTGGACAACTCCCTGGAGAAGATGGGTGATGATAAACGCATTTTGTGGAGAGATGACCCGTTCTTTAAGGATCGGGGCAGGGGCTGGTGCTGGAGTGACTACCGCCTCTTCTTCTTCCTCCCCCTCTTCTTCCTGTTCATCCAGTTCGATATAAGGGGTGTTCTCTTCAAGGACCTCCCCTTTCATGGTGACGATCTTTTTGATGAAGATAGGTTTGATCCGTTCTCCACCATTGGCAAAAATCCCAAAGGAAGAGGCCATCTCTAACATGGATATTCCAGAGGTTCCCAGAGCGACAGAGAGGTCCCGCTTGATGGGAGATTCAACTCCCATCTTTTTGATGAATTTGAGGGCAAAACCCACTCCGATGTCTTCGAGAATCTTGACTGTAACGACATTTCTGGAATGAGCGAGAGCATTCCGGAAGGTGATAGGGCCTTTAAATTCTTTATCATAATTTTTGGGAGCCCAGTAAGTTCCGCCGTCGTGATCCATATATTCGATTGGCGAATCCATCAGGATCGTGGACGGGTTGTAACCTTTTTCGAGCGCTGCCGCATAGATGAAGGGTTTAAAGGCAGAGCCCGGTTGTCTTCGGGAATGGGCAGCACGGTTAAACTGACTTTCGCTGAAATTTCGTCCTCCCACCATCGCCTTCACATATCCGGTTTGTGGATCAGAACAAATCAGAGCTCCCTGGACAAGAGGCTCCTGCTCTAACGCGAGAACGAGAGGTTGGTCTTTTCTGGCAGGCTCCTTCACTCTCACATGGACAACATCCCCTATTTTTAATAGATCCGCAGGGGACTTCACCTGAGCGGGCTTGAAATGGGCTGTGGGTTTGATCTGGAGGGCCCAGGTCATTTCAGCATAGGGCAGCATTCCCCTACGATCCTCCACCCAGACCGTATAGAGCTTTTTGGAGTCATCTTTGGAGAGGATGACTCCATCGAATATTTCGTTCAATGAAAGGGGTTGGAGCACACCTCTCTTCTTTTTTGTAAGGTCTCTCACCTCATCAGGAGTGAGCGTCTGGATAGGTCCCCGAAACCCTTGCCTCTTATCCAGCTCCCTCAACCCCATCTCGACTGATTTCTGTGCGGCTTTCTGAAGGTTGAGATCAAGGGTGGTATAGATTCTCAATCCATCTTTGTAAAGTTTCTCTTTGCCATATTTTTTCTCGACCTGATGGCGGATGAACTCCGTAAAATAAGGGGCTTTGCTGAAAAAGGCACTCTCCCTGGATTGAATCTTCAGAGGTGTCCGCTGTGTCTTCTCCTTTTGCTCCTGCGAGATGAAACCCAGTTCCACCATCCGCACGAGGACATAATTCTGCCGTTCCTTAGCGCGGGTTAGATTGTTAACAGGAGAATAGCGGCTGGGAGCTTTCGCCAGACCTGCTAACAGGGTGATTTCGGAAAGATTGAGCTGTTCCACTCGTTTATTGAAATAGCTCTCTGAAGCGGCTTCAATTCCATAAGCGCCATTTCCGAGATAGATATGGTTGAGATAGAGGGTGAGAATCTCTTCTTTGGAGAAATTCCGTTCAAGGCCAAACGCATAGGCGACCTCTTTCAATTTTCGGAGAAAACTTCTCTTGGGAGTGAGAAAGAAGGTTTTGGTCACCTGCTGCGTGATGGTGCTCCCACCTTGGACAATCTTTCCGGCGATCAGGTTTTTCAGCATCGCACGGGCAATTCCTTTATAGTCAATCCCACTGTGCTGGAAAAACTCAGCGTCCTCAGCAGCGAGAAATGCCTGGATGAGAGGTTTTGGGATTTTCTCATAAGAAATTGGAATGCGATTCTCCAATAGGAATTTTCCAACAACCTCATCCTCTTCGGAATAGACAATGGAAAAGGCGTTCAGGTCCCGTTCTTTCAGGGAGGCAAAGTCAGGAAGTTGACGGGAAAAAAAGAAGAAGAGAAGTGCTCCGGAGAGGAAGAGCAGAAAGGCCGATGTGATAAAGGCGATGATGATATAAAAGGCGAATCCCTTTTTGCCCTTTTTTTTTCTTGGATGTTTCGATCTCCTTCTCTTCTTGTCCATAAGGAATACAGGAGGGAAAAAAAGGAAAACCCTTAAACCACAGAGTTTTCCCTTTTTTGTGACGGGTGGATCACTATTTTTTCTTCTTTGTCATTTGAGATTTCAGGTCTTCCACCTGTTTTTTCAAGGCTTGATTCTCAGCGGTGAGAGAAGTGATGGCTGCATCTTTCTCAGCGCCCTTTTGGATCTCTTCCTTCAACTTCTGTACCTCAAGTTTCAGCTTGTCATTGTCTGACTTAAGGTTGGTGTTTTCCGCTTTCAGTTTTTCATTCTCGGCTTTGATGTCCGCGCCACATCCGGTCAGGGCCGAAATGAGCATGCCGATCACAAACACCGAAAGGATCACAGATATTGCCTTCTTCATTGATTGCTCACCTCCTTCTCTATGAATTTTTACTTTTTCGAACCATTATAAGTCTCTCTGTTTCAAAAATCAAATTGTTTTAAACTTATTTCTAACTTGACGAGAGGTTCTTTTTTCTATAGAGTTGTGGGAGAAAAGGAGAGGTTGTATGGATCTTGGGAAGATTCTCACCCTTCAAGCCAGCAAATATCCCAAACGGAATGCGCTCATCTGCGACTCGGAGAAAATCACCTATCAGGAGTTTAATGAGCGGGCCAATCGGCTCGCCAATGGATTGCTCCGCCTGGGTTTAAGAAAGGGAGATAAGATTGCTGTCCTTCTCTTCAATTCGATCCCCCTCGTTGAGATTCTCTTTGCCTCCGCCAAGACAGGAGGTGTCTTTACGCCGATCAATTTTAGATTTACCTCCGAGGAAGTCTTTTATATCCTGGACCACTCTGATGCCCGTTTTTTTATCTATGGAGAGGAGTTCTCTGAGCTTGTTGAGAGGATCCGCCATAGGCTTCATAAAGTGGAATGTTTTTTTTCCTTAGGAGAATCCGCTCCTCCTTCTATTTTGAACTATGAAACTTTTTTAAGAGAATGTTCTGCCCAGGAACCGGATATCCCTCTCTCCGAGGAGGATGAGTGCCAGTTGATGTATACCTCTGGAACCACAGGAAAGCCGAAAGGGGCGCTTCTCACCCATGAGAACCTGCTTTGGAACCTTTTTAATACTGTTTTGGGAAGGGAAGAGAAGGAAGGCGAGACCTCCATTGTCATCGGCCCTCTTTATCATACCGCAGCCCTGAATAATCATTTTTTCACCCGTGTGGCGATGGCGGGGACCAGTGTCCTCGTCAGGCAGTTTGATCCGGAAAGGGTGATGGAGATCATCGAAAAAGAGAAGGTGACAATTATTTCAGGCGCTCCTGCCGCCTATCATTTGTTGCTCTCCCTTCCTAAGAGCCGGTATGACACTCGCTCCATCACTAAATGCACCACCGGAGCCTCGATCCTTCCCAATGAAACAAAAGTAAAATTGATGAAATTCTTTCCCAACCTCTCCGGCATTTATGATGTTTATGGATGCACCGAAGCCACTCCCTCGATTTCCATTCTCAAGGCAAAGGACTCTCTGAAAAAAAAGGAGTGTGTTGGACCGGCTGTTCCATTCCTCGAAGTGAGAATCGTGGATGATCAGGATCGAGAACTTCCAATAGGAGAATTAGGGGAATTGATCTGTCGTGGCCCCAATGTGATGAAGGGTTATTATAAGGATAAGGAGGCGACTCAAGAGGCTCTCAAAGGCGGTTGGCTTCACACAGGGGACCTGGCCCGCATGGATGAGGAAGGATTTGTCTATATCGTTGACCGGAAAAAAGATATGATTGTCAGTGGTGGAGAAAACATCTATCCACGTGAGATTGAAGAGATCTTATACAGCCATCCCAAAATTGATGATGCAGCCGTCATCGGAGTTCCTGATCCGGTCTGGGGGGAATCGGTCAGGGCTGTCCTCGTTTTGAGGAAAGGGGAAAGAATGACTGATGAGGAGGTGATCGAATACTGTAAAAGCCATCTTGCCAGTTACAAGAAACCCAAATCGGTGGAATTTGTGGAGGGCCTTCCAAGAAATCCCTCAGGGAAGGTTCTCAAAACCATATTAAGGGAGAGATATTTAAAGAAAGGAGAGAGGCTATGACAAAATCTATTTTTTTAATAACGTTGTTCTTACTGATTGTGATGGTGTGTGTGGGTCAGGCACAGGAGAAGCGGTTGGTCATTGGAACGGCGAGCACCGGAGGGACATGGTACCTTTTAGGAGGAGGGGTTTCTGGAATCATCAATAAATATATCAAGGGGGTCACGTCTACGGCGATCCCTTCAGGAGCCTCGATTGAGAACATCAGGGCCATTTCGAAAATGAAGCAGGATTTGGCCCTCACCATGCCGGACATCGCCTTTTATGCTTTCAATGGGCAGGAAATGTTTAAAGATGGGAAAGTGGACGATATCAGGGGTCTCTTTTCAACCTATCCGATCGATATCCAGATCTATGTGGAGGAAAAATCTTCGATCAAGAGCATCTCCGACATAAAAGGAAAGAATCCCAAAGTGGCAGTGGGACCACCTGGGAGCGGGACAGAGGTGATGGCAAGGTATGTTTTAAAAGAGTACGGGATCACCTATGACGATATTCAGGAGCAGTTCCTTTCTCACACCGAGGCGACTGCCGCGATGAAGGATGGGAATATTGAAGTGGGCATTGTCACCCTTGGAACGCCCGCGCCCACGTTGGTGGAATTGACCCGTTATAAGAAGATTCGGTTTCTCGATATCGAGCCTGCAGTCGGGGAGAGGGTGAATAAAAAATTTCCAGCTTACTTTCCGAGGGTCATTCCTTCGGGGACCTATCCCGGGATGGCCAAGGAGCATCACACCCTGGGGTGGATGGGTTTCTTCATCGTTAATAAGGATTGCACCGGAGACCTTGCCTATGAAATGTTAAAGGCAATTTTCGATCATAAAGCGGAACTGGATGCCATCCATGCCATGTTTAAGGAGATCACATTGGCGAATGCGACCAAGGGGATGTCAATTCCGCTTCATCCGGGTGCAGTTCGATTCTTCAAGGAGAGAGGAGTGATTAAGTAACCAGTGATCAATGATCGGTGATCAGTGGTTAGTCATCAGTGAAAACCATGGTGTACCAAAAGATAAAAAGTAAAATGAGCAGGGGAGCTTTCATCTTGTGGATCGTTTTAGGGACATCTGTTTTCGTTGGTTGCCTTGAGACGTTGTGGCCTGCCTATCGCTTGGAGGTTTCAAGCGAGGGCAAGCCCGATGCCTTTCTCTCCCTGCCAGTTTCTCCAGGGGACAAGTTCAGCATCCGGTTTTTCCATTCCTATGATCGAGCCTTTTTCCAGGAAAATTATGAGATCGAACACGGATCGCAAATTCTTCTTAGGGATATGACCTTTCAATCCCATCTCAATGGCAGTGGATTTGCCTATCCCAATTTTCACCTCCGGCCGGATGGCGTGGGAGAGTTAAGGGATATCAATGAGACAAGGGAGAAGGTTCAGTTTATGATGGGATCAAGAGACCTAGCCGATCATAAGCTCATCTTTAAAGGTAAAACCTTTCATCTCTCGGATGGGATCGAATCTTTTGAGATTGTAGAGATCAAACTGAAAAAGAGGATGGTTTTATGGGACGTATTCGAAAAAGTCACCTCGTCACTCTAACCGCCATCGGGATGTCGGTCTTTCATCTCTATACGTCCCAGCTCGGGCTCTTCTCAGCCATTGTCCAGCGCTCCATCCATCTTCTCTTTGCCCTTCTTCTCATCTTTCTGACGATTCCAACAATAGGGGGCAAGGATCCAGGGAAAGCCGAACCACCAAAACTCTCTACACTATGGGATTATTTTCTATTCCTCCTCAGCTTGATAAGCATCATCTATCTTGTCTACCAATTCAGAGAGATTGTGATGAGGGGGGGGGCTACGACAAAATATGATCTCGTCATGGGTGGCATTCTGATCCTCCTTGTCCTCGAAGCAACGAGAAGATCTCTCGGATGGTCGCTCCCCATCATTGCTATTTTAGGCATTCTTTATGCCCTTTTAGGGGACCGGATTCCAGGATTGTGGGGGCATAAGGGGGTGGACCTGGAAACATTTATAGCCTATCAGTTTGTCACTACAGAGGGACTTTTCACCATTCCCCTTGGTGTCTCTGCAAGTTTCATCTTCATCTTTATCCTCTTTGCGGCCTTTCTCGTTGCTTCCGGGACAGGGGAGTTTTTCATCGATTTTGCCAATTCCCTCACCGGCAATTGGAGAGGAGGCCCTGCCAAAGTCGCGATCGTTAGCAGTGCCTTCTTCGGAACAATCTCCGGAAGTTCGGTGGCCAATGTGGTAAGCACGGGGTCCTTCACGATTCCACTCATGAAGAAGATCGGATATACGCCTAAGTTTGCAGGGGCTGTGGAGGCGGTAGCCTCGACCGGAGGTCAGTTCATGCCTCCGGTGATGGGTGCCGCGGCCTTTATCATGGCTGATATGCTTGGAATTCCCTATATCCGGGTCTGCCTTGGTGCCATGATCCCTGCGATCCTCTATTACTTTGCCCTCTTCTATATGGTCCATCTCGAGGCCGTAAAACTGGGCTTAAAAGGAATCCCGAAAGAACAGTTACCTCGGCTGAAACAGGTGATCTTCCAGAGGGGACATCTCATCCTGCCTGCTTTTCTTCTCGTTTATCTCCTTGTCATAGGCTACTCACCGATGAAGGCGGGTTTCTGGTCAATCTGGGCGGTCATGGGGGTCAGTTTATTCAGGAAAGAGACAAGGATTGGTGCTAAGAAGTTTCTTTCAGCCCTTGAAAAAGGGGCAATGACATCAAGAGAGGTAGCCTTGGCCTGTGCCTGCGCAGGGATCATCATCGGCGTGGTCACTCAGACAGGCCTCGGATTAAAGTTCTCCACCCTTGTAATCGAAGCGTGTAAGGGAGAACTCATTTTAGCGTTGGTCGCCGTGATGTTTACCTCGATGATCATGGGCCTTGGTTTAACCACTTCTGCCGCCTATATTCTCACGGTTATCTTAGGAGGACCGGTCCTTATAAAACTGGGCGTTGATCCTCTAGCTGCCCATATGTTCGTTTTTTATTACGCCTGTATCTCTACAATCACACCTCCAGAAGCCCTGACCGCCTACGCTGGAGCAGGAATAGCAGGATCTCCTCCTTTTGCCACTGCATTTTCGGCTATGAGACTTGCAGCCATTGCCTATTTTATACCCTTTCTCTTCGTCTACTATCCTGTTCTCATATGGAAAGGAGAACTGCTTCATATTCTCTCCGCATTTCTGACGGCCATCATCGGATGTTTGGCTCTTGGCTCTGCTATTCAGGGTCATTTAGTGAATAGGTTAAACTGGTTCTATAGATTCTTCTTATTTATTGCGGCTTTCACCCTGATCAAACCCGGCATTACCTCGGATATTCTCGGAGGTGGTATTCTTGCTGTCATCTTTCTTTTCCAGAGGATGAAAAACAGGAAAGGATGAAGATCCAGCATTCTTATTACCTTGTCAAAATAGTCCTTATAACCCCTCCTATCCTCCCCTTATTTTAAGGGGAGGAATATCCCCCTCTTATGTTAAGAGGGGGATAGGGGGAGTTACTTCTTGCAGTGAGTCAAATTTTTAAGTGTGTGAGGAGATATGAAGACCAGTAAGGCGATGGTTCTCGAAGCACCGGGAAGAATGGTCATGAAGGAGTTTCCCATTCCATCGATCGGACCTAAAGAGGGACTCCTTAAAGTGGAGATGGTCGGGATCTGCGGTTCGGATGTGGGCATGTACCGGGGAAAAGCCACGAGGGCTCCTCGACCTTATCCCATCATCATGGGCCATGAGATCTTCGGCACGGTCATTCAAATCGGGGAAGAAGCATCCAGAAGATGGAACATAGAAGAGGGGGACCGGACGATTGTCGAATATGCGTTTGGATGTGGAGAATGTTTCTATTGCAAGCAGGGGAATTATATTCACTGTGAAGCAATGTGTACCTATGGATCGATGATTTCCTGCAAAGACCCGCCACACCTCTGGGGCGCTTACAGCCAATATCTCTATCTCCCCCCGAGGGCGATGGTCCATAAAGTTTCCAAAACGCTTTTGCCTGAAGTGGGAATCCTGATCTGCGCCGTCCTGGGAAACGGCATAAGATGGCTTCAGACCCTTGGGGGCCTTTCTACCGGAGATACGGTGGTAATTCAGGGACCAGGACAGCAGGGACTTGCAGGCGTAATCATAGCCAGGGAAGCGGGTGCCAAAAAGGTGATCGTGACTGGAATATCAAAAGACAAAATTCGGTTCGATTTAGCAAAGACCTTTGGAGCAGATGAGATCATCGATATCGAGAAAGATGATCCAATCCAGAGAGTGAAAGAGATTACAGAAGGAAGGATGGCCGATCTTGTCATAGATGTGACAGGAAATCCAAGAGGAGCGATCACAGCCATTGATCTGGTCAAGAAAAAAGGGACGGTTGTCCTTCCAGGACTCTATGGTATGGATCGGGAGATTCCCCTGGTTCTTGATAAGGTCGTTTACAAGGAGTTGAGGGTACAGGGCGCCTTCAGCCATGATTTTCAATCTGTCCTTCCTGCGATCCGTTTGGCCGAATCAGGAAAATACCCCCTCAAGAAGATGGTGACACATTGGTTTCCACTCGAGAAAGCTGAGATGGCGATAAGAGTTGCCGGAGGAGAAGTTCAAGGAGAGGATCCGATTAAAGTGGTGATCGTTCCTTAACAAAGAGATTTTTCTTGCATCTGTGTGGCTCTCTCTTATATTCCCCTCTTAGTTTAAGGGGGGATAAAGGGGGGTTAGGGAAATAAGATAACCCATAACCCCTCCTAACCTCCCCTTTTGGTAAAGGGGAGGAATATAGATAAATCACATAATAAAACTGGAGGAATCAGCAAAGATCAAAACTTCTTGACATCGATAGTTATTTATTGGTATTGAATAGCGATAAATCCATATTAAGGAGGGTGACAATGAAATTGAATAGGTTGATGTGTTTAGGTTGTGGGTTATTCATTCTTTTAATGGTACCTCTTATCTCTTTCGGTCAGGAGAAAGTGGACATAAAATTCATGACCGGCCCGATGGGAGGATCTTGGTATCCATTGGGAGGAGCCATTGCCGAATTGATCCAGAAAGAAATTCCAGGAACGACAGTCACCGTTTCTCCGGGAGGAGGAATGGCCAATGTGGTCGGCGTTGAGGGGGGAAAGGCCGATATCGGTTTTGGAAACTCTCCTACCAGTGTGGATGCGGTATACGGGAAAGAACCTTTCAAAACCAAAGCCAATAACGTGAAACAGTTGGCCAACCTCTACCCTCAATACTACCAAATGTTTGTCCTGGAGGAGTCAGGGATCAAGACGGTTGCAGACCTCAAAGGAAAAGTCATCTGTCCCGGACCGAAAGGACACACAGGTGAACTTGTAAGCCAGCAGATCCTTCAGGTGTATGGTCTTTCCTACAAAGATATGTCCAAGGTGCAACATGTGAGCTATACGGACTCCACCTCGCTGATGAAAGACGGACATGCGCATGCCTGGCTTCCTGGCACCACCATCCCTGCTTCCCAAGGACTGGATTTGGCCACGACCAAGAAGATCCGACTCCTTTCGATCCCCGACGATAAGATCAAGGAAATGCAAAAGTTTAACGTGGGATATTTGAAGCGGATCATCCCCAAAGGGACCTATTCCGGCGTGGATTATGACGTCGCCACGATAGGATATTTTACCCACATGGTCGTTAGTGCAAAACTCCCCGATGATCTAGTTTACAAGCTCACGAAGATCCTTGCAGGGAACGTGGACCGACTGGCCCAGGTGGTCAAGGACATGAAGGGAGTAACTGTAGAGGATCTGGCACTCGATATCGGTGTTCCCTTCCACCCTGGGGCATTGAAATTTTACAAAGAAGCGATGGTCATCAAATAAACCCTTTGATGCATTGGGCAAAAACAATTGAATTGTTTTTGAATGAGGCGGGAATGGATTCATTCCCGCCTCTGTTATAGGGAGACCGTATGGAACGATTCCTCCGGATAGTTAAGAAGTTCATGGTCGTGCTCGCGATTTCTATGTCCGCTTACCACCTTTACACGGCTGCCTTCGGAGCGCCGGAGGCGATGATGCACCGTTCCATCCATCTCATCTTCACACTGGTTCTGATTATTCTTCTGGGAATTTCCAGCAGAATGGGAAAAAAGAAGATCAGTCTTTACATCGATTTTGGCCTTCTCTTGTTGGTACTTATTTCCATGAGCCATATTTTCCTCAATTACGACTATATCGTGACCCGGTACCCTTACGTTCATCCCCTGACCCAGTGGGATTTTGTGATGGGGATTGTGTTGACCCTGGTTCTTTTAGAGGCCTCGAGAAGGGTGATCGGATGGGCCCTGCCCATCACGGCAGCCGCGTTTCTTCTCTATACCATCTTCGGTGAGCATCTCCCCGGACTGATGCGGCACACGGGGTTCACCCTCGAAACGATCATCGACCAGCTCTATTTGACCACCGAGGGGATCTTCGGCATTCCCCTGGGGGTTTCTGCGACCTATGTCATCCTGTTCGTGATCTTTGGTGCCTTTCTGGAGCAATCCGGAACCGGACAGTTCTTTATGGATTTCGCCACCTCTTTGGTGGGGGGGGCCAGGGGAGGCCCTGGCAAGATCTCTTGCGTCTCCTCGAGCCTCTTCGGGACGATTTCCGGAAGCGCGGTGGCCAATGTGATGGTCGATGGATGGCTCACCATCCCCTTGATGAAACGGACAGGGTTTAAACACGAATTTGCAGCCGCGGTCGAGGCCACGGCTTCCACTGGGGGGCAGATCATGCCTCCGGTCATGGGCGCGGCAGCCTTTGTCATTGCTGAATTTACGGGTATCTCCTACATCGATATCTGCAAGCATGCCTTGATCCCGGCCCTTCTTTATTACCTGGCCCTTTTCATGGCCATCCATTTCGAGGCCAGCAGGACGGGCCTTCTGGGCATCCCCAAGGAAGAAAGACCAGTTCTCAAAAGGGTGATCATCACGAAGGGGCATCTCTTTATTCCCCTCATCGTCATCGTCTATTTCATGCTGGCTGGATACACTCCCATGTATGCCTGCATCTATGCGACCCTTTCAGTCCTTATTATCAGCATGCTCAGGGGGGACACTCGCATGGGATTGAAGAAGATCCTGGGTTCTCTGGAATTTGGGGCGATGAACATGCTGCCCGTGGCAGCGGCCTGCGCCTGTGCCGGTATCGTGGTGGGAACGATCAACTTGACCGGCCTGGGGTTGAAGTTCACCAGTCTCATCCTCTTTATTGCAGGAGATTCACTCGTTCCCGCTCTCATCTTCACCATGATTGCCGGGATCATTTTGGGGATGGGACTCCCCACCACGGCGGCCTATATTGTCCAGGCCGCACTCCTCATTCCGGCCCTGATCAAACTGGGGGTGCCGGTGATTGCAGCTCATCTCTTCGTCTTTTACTTTGCCATCATCTCCGCGATTACGCCTCCAGTGGCCATGGCGGTCTATGCAGCCGCGGGTATCAGCGGGTCGAACATATGGAAAACAGGGATCGCGGCCATGAAGATCGGAGCCACGGGCTTCATTGTTCCCTTTATGTTTGTCTATGGTCCTTCCCTTCTGCTCATTGGCTCTCCCGGAAGTGTTATTGCCACTGTTATCTCCGCATCGATCGGTGTGGTGCTTCTCTCCGCCGGATTGATGGGATGGTTATTGAAAGAAGCAACCTTGTTGGAAAGGGCAATGCTCGTCGCCGGAGCCATCTTCCTGATCAAACCCGGACTTTGGACTGATTTGATCGGCCTCGGCCTTCTGATGGTCGTTGTTTTTCTCCAGAAGTTCAGACATCGTTCGGGGTAAGGCTTGATGAGTGGGGTTATTAAGATGAATTCTTTCGCATTTTGTGTGAGCACTTTTATCTTCATAACCCCTCCACACCTCCCCTTAATTTAAGGGGAGACTGGGTGGGGTTACGAAGGGGCTGAAGGAGATAAAATTAAATTACCTCCTCATTACCCGTAAGGCTTTTTGAAGGGAGAATACGTGTTGAAGAAAGCGGTTATTGTCAGTGCGGTGCGCACACCGATTGGAAGGTACATGGGGATGTTGAAAGACATTCCTGCTTATGATCTGGGAGCGCTGGTGTTGAATGAGGCAGTCCGCAGGGCAGGGCTGGATCCGGGTCGGGTGGATGAGGTCATCCTGGGACAGTCCTATCAGAACGGGGAATATGTGAATATTGCACGGATGTCGCTTCTCAAGGCAGGATGGCCGGAGAAGATTCCCGGCATCACCCTGGACCGGCGCTGTTGCACAGGGCTGGATGTGATTTGCTCTGCAGCGATGGCGATCCAGTCGGGGCATGCGGAGGTGGTGGTGGCGGGTGGCGTAGAGAGCATGAGCAGTGCAGAGTTCTTTCTTCCGGGAGAAGTCAAATGGGGGATCGGAGGTAAGAAGGGAATACCGAGGGGACATGGCGATCTTTCCATTTGGGGGATTCCCCTCTATGACCGGATTCAACGGGCCAGGGTGATGTCCCAGCCTGAAGAGAGATACGGGATACTGCCATCGATGATGTCCTGGGCAGAGACAGCAGCGAAGGAGGAAAAGATCTCAAGAGAGGAGTGCGATCGCTGGGCTCTGGAAAGCCACCGGAAGGCGTGTGCAGCCATGGAGACGGGCAAGTTCAGAGAAGAGATCGTTCCGGTGCCTGTTTCACAGGGTAAAGGAAAGGTATCATTGATTGAGCAGGACGAAACGCCAAGGTCGGATACGACCCTTGAACAGCTATCAAAACTTTCCCCTGTTTTAGGAGGGGTCTGCACTGCCGGAAACTCATCCTCGGAGAACGATGGGGCTGCAGCCTGTGTGGTCATGTCCGAAGAGAAGGCTGGGGCGTTAGGGTTGAAGCCTCTTGCATCGATCAAAGAGTTTGCCGTTGCGGGTGTGGATCCACGCTTTACCTATCAGGCAGTAGACCATGCGGTCAGGAAAGTTCTTGCGAGGACAGATTTGAAAATCGATCAGATCGATTTAATCGAGATTCAGGAAGCATTTGCTGCCCAGGTTCTGGCAGATCTGAAGATGTTGAATATCTCGCAAAAGGATTATTCGAGAATCAATGTGAATGGATCGGGTATCTCCCTTGGCCATCCCATTTCGTGCACCGGGACAAGAGTGATGGTCACACTCCTTCACGAATTGAAAAGGCGTGACAGTCGTTATGGCCTGGAGACCATCTGCGGCGGCGGGGGTCTGGGGATTGCAGCTATCTTCGAAAGGGAAAAGGGGTAACCCCCCTCTATTCCCCCCTTAAGTTAAGTCGTTGCGACTCGAAACCGAGGGGGGATGAAGGGGGGTTATGGTAGAGAAAAAGAAAGATCCTACTAATTTTAAAAGAGATCGAAGGGAACCATGCGTGAAGGATTTCCGTTCAAATCCATCCTTTCATATCACTCCTTTTGAAGGTAAATCTCCACAGTTTGATGAGACCGTTTTCATCGACCCATCGGCCAGGCTGATTGGAGATGTTGTGCTTGGACCTCATGTGTCCATTTTCCCTTTTGCACTTTTAAGAGCGGATAGCAATCGAATTATTGTAGGGGAGCGTTCTGTTATCCTGGATAAGGTGCTTGTTGAGTCTCCAGGGAAAGAACCAGTGATCATTGAAGAGAGAGTTCTCATCAGCCATGGCGCCATGCTCCATGGATGTGTTGTTAGGCAGGGAGCAATTGTGGGAATTGGGGCAATCGTTCTGGACAGAGCAGAGGTGGGCAGAAATTCTATTGTAGGAGCTGGAAGTGTTGTGCCTCCGGGGATGAAGATTCCGGATGATTCGCTGGTTCTCGGCATTCCGGCAAAGGTGGTAAGAACGCTGACCGACGATGAACGGAAAAGATCGGCAGATCAGTTAACCGAGGCTTATGAGAAATCGAGAAAGTATATGAAGATCTTTCTGGAAAAACCGTAGCGTCCAAACAGTTAAGGAATAAAAATTCAATCATATATTACGATATTTATTAAATGTCTAAGATAGTAAGGATATCGATTTGTAAAATCCCTCCTAACCTCCCTTTGCCAAAGGGAGGGATTACCCCTCTTTGGCAAAGTCGGTACGACTCGCAACCGAGAGGGGTGAGGGGAGATTTTCCAATGTTTATGTCAATTCAATTCGAAGACTGTTAATAAGTAATTTATTAGAGGAGAGACAATGCCGGCAGATCAAATAAAAAGAGTGTTGGTGATTGGGGCAGGGACCATGGGCCATTCCATAGCGCTGGTTTTTGCCCGGGGTGGTTATGAAGTCGATCTTGTGGATCTTGATGAGAACATCCTTAAAAAAAGCCTCGGCCTGATTCAATCCAATCTGCGGACCCTGAAAGATGCGAAGATGGTCCATGTAAGGTCGATTCCTAAGATTTTGAGCCGGATCCATCCTTTCACTTCTCTTGAAGTGGCAGAGAAGGCGGATCTGGTTATAGAGGCTATATCAGAAAGTCCAAAAGCAAAACGAAAACTTTTTCAGACTCTGGATCGTCTCTGTCCTGCCAGAACGATCTTTACCAGCAATACCTCCTATCTCAATATCTTTCAATTAACCAAAGGAATCCGCCCGGACAAGATGTTGATTGCTCACTGGTACGCACCTCCACATCTCATTCCCCTTGTTGATCTAGTCAAAGGTCCTGGAACATCCGCAAAGACAATAAAAACAGCGAAAGAGATTCTCTTGAAATTGGGGAAGACGCCGGTGATGATGGAGAAGTTCATTCCCGGATACATTTCCAATCGCCTCCAAAGAGCAATGGCAAGGGAGATCTTCTTCCTTCTGGATGGAGGATATGCCACAGCAGAGGAGATCGACCGGGCAGTGAAGAGCAGCCTTGGGATCAGAATTCCTATTGTCGGAGTGGTTCAACGGTATGATTTTACAGGATTGGACCTTGCCCTCGACTTTGAAAATAACCCTTCTATCCATCTGGTCTCAAAGAAGAGAAGACCAAAGACCTTGATCCAGTTGGTAAAAAAGGGGTGTCTGGGGGTCAAATCGGGTAGGGGATTCTACGATTATACCTCAAAGGATATACGGGAAGTTTTGAAAGAACGTGACCGGAAGTTGATCAAATTGCTGAAGTTTTTAGACCGGGAGAAATTTTAAGAGAAGCATAAGGTATCTGTATAATTATTGGAAACAAAATAGCTATTTTGTTGTCTTTATAAGAGGAGACACACAGATTTAATGGAGCGTTCTCCGAAGATTCAGAAAGAGGTGATTGAGGGGTGTAAGGCTGGAGACGAAAGAGCCTTTTCGGAGATCGTTCTCACTTATCAGAAGAAAGTGTTTAATATTGCCTTTCGGATGTTAGGGAACCGGGAGGAGGCAAAGGAGTTGTCCCAGGAGGTTTTCCTCTCTGTCCTGGAGTCGATTAAAGATTTAAAAGAGGCGGTCAAATTTGAATCTTGGTTAACGCAGATCACCTTGAACCACTGTCGAAATCGCTGGAAATATTTGAAGCGTAGGCAATATTTTAAGACCGACTCGCTGGACGATCCCATTGAAACGGAAGACGGAGAGATGGAGAGACAGGTTTTTGACCCTTCCGATAATCCGGAAACCACCTTCGAAAAAAAGATGATTCGGCAGTTTGTTCAAAGGGGATTAATGAAGTTGAAGGAAGACCAAAAAGAGATGATTGTATTGCGGGACCTTCAGGGATACTCTTATGAAGAGCTTGGAGAATTGTTTTCCCTTCCTGAAGGGACAATCAAGTCGAGGCTTCATAGGGCCAGAATGGACCTCAAAGAGATTCTTGAAAGATCTGTGCATTAGTACTTTATGGATAATATTATATGGTGAATAGCAATCACATGTTGGCGAGATTATATACAATTAATTGGGTCAAAATTCGAAGCACGAAATCCGAAACTCGAAACAATCTCAAATGAACAAATTTTAAATGTTCGAAACAGGAAAGTTTGGAAATTTAGATTTCGAAAATTTGAATTTGTTTCGGATTGGTCCTAAGAGGACGCTTCGCCCGATATTCGGATTTCGGATTTTCCCAGATCCAATAACCGTTTGGATACTGAATGACTGAAACTAGGACCAAGGAGTAAAGTCGATGGAATGCAGTGAAGTGCGTGACCAATTTTCCTCCCTGATAGAGGGAGACGTGAAGCCTCCGGAAGATGAGGGATTAAGAGAACATCTTCGTTCCTGTGAGGGTTGCCAAAAGGAATGGGAGCAGTTCAAACGGATGATGAGCTGGCTTCATAAAACTGAGGAAGAGGAGGTGCCGGAAGGATTTCTTTCAGAGATACAGAGAAAGCGGGAAGAACCAAAGGGAAAAGAGATTCGAAGCGGGACTTGGTTCTTGCGTTCTGCAAAAATTCCTATCCAGGCTGCGGCCATGGTGATGATCGTCTTTTTAGCCCTTTATCTCACCAAAATGGCGCCCTTTGATACGCTTGAGAAAAGAGCTGTTGAGAAACCTGAGGTTGCGGAATCGAGTAGGGATAAGGAAGCCCCTTTTTTAAAGGAAGAGGTGGAGCAGAAGAAACCCTCACCACCCCCCACCCTCTATCGAAAGGATTATGTCCCAGAAGCCAAATCCTCTGTTTCTGATGAAAAAATAAGTGCCCAAGATAATATGGCTCAGAAGATGAAAGAGGGGGATAGGAGCCTGCCTGCTCCTCCTCTTAAGGAAGAGATAGCAAGTCCAAGGGAGATGGCGAAGGTAGAAGCGCCTCTTCAGGAAGAAAAGAGAAAAGAACCTGAGAGGGTTGGAGCAGCCAGGCTGTCTCTTGAAAAAAAATCAGCCCGGGAAATAACTTTGAAAATCAGTGACCGGGAGAAAGCCTATTCACAAGTTCAAGAGTTGGCAAAAAGAATGGGAGGCGAGGTGACTCGGGAGAATGTAGATGTCCTTCAGGCTTCTTTGCCTGCATCTACCTATGCAGAATTTGAAAATGAATTGACCCAAATCGGTTCCCCTCCTGCAGCCCCTAAACCCATTGTTCCAAAAGGGATGAAGGATGATTTGAAGCTTGCCGCCGGAAAGAGCAAGGAACAAGAGGAGAAAGGAAAAGAACTCTCCCAGCCAATGGCCTTGAAGGAAAATACTATTTCCATCCGCATCCACCTCATCCTCGAATGATACCCGATCTAATTGACTTGTCAGGACAATCCTTGTATAAATAATAGCAATTCACTCATTCTCATCTTATATCATCTCAGCGATCAGGTATAATTATCATTTCTGATTCAGGATTATACCAGAAAGGGGGGCATGATGGGACGAAAAGGGTTTGTGGGGGTGATACTGGTCGTCCTATTTGTTTTGACCTGCCCATACGACGGGTCAGCAGAAGAGCGTTATACGGTTAAACCAGGAGATTCCCTCTATTCGATTTCAAAATCATATGGCATCTCTATTGATGCTTTAAAAGAGGCGAATAAGCTTGAGGGAAGTCATCTCAAACTGAATCAGGTTCTCTTCATCCCGAATCCTAAAAAGAAGCCGACCGAAAAGGCAGTCCGGAGGGCCCAGCCCGAGACAGAACCCTACATCGTAAAAAATGGAGATAGCCTTTATGTCCTATCGAAGAAGACAGGGCTTTCGGTTCAAGAAATCAAGAGGATGAACCAACTCCAAGCGGATGGACTCAAGACAGGACAACGACTCGTCCTGTCGAGAAAGCAGGAGACAAGAACAGAAGAGGTCGAGGAAATCGGTGATGGAGAGGAGATCAGAGAGAGTGATCTGGCCCAGGGAGAAGGTCAAGCAGTTTTGGAATCGCTTGGAAAATGGAAAGACACAGAAGAGAGGAGCCTGTTCATCAGGGTAGTTAAGAACTTTTTGGGAGTTCCTTACCGGTTAGGCGGTTCTACCCTTAAGGGGATCGATTGCTCAGCGTTTGTGAAAAAGATGTTTGAAATTTTTAATGTTGAACTACCCAGGACTACCAGGGAACAGTTGCGAGTCGGTAAGAAAGTAAAGAGAGAAGAGCTTGAGGAGGGGGATGTCATTTTCTTCAAAACCCAAAGGGCAACCCGTACCCATGTGGGAATCTATATCGGCAACAATGAGTTCATCCACGCCTCCTATCGAAGCAAAGAGGTGAGGGTGGATAATCTGGACACCCCTTATTTTGACAAACGATTCATCAATGGGGTGCGCATCATCGAATTAGAGAAGGAGACTTAACATTATGATTCTTGCCATCAATTCTAAAAATCCACAGTTGAGACTGGTCCGGAAGGTGGTTGAAGCACTGGAAGGAGGGGGAGTGATTGGATATCCTACTGACACTGTCTACGGAGTGGGTTGTGACCTTTTCAACCAGGAGGCAATCCAGAAGGTATACCGATTGAAAAAAATGGAGGGAAAGAAGCCACTCAGCTTCATCTGCTCCGACTTAAAGGACATCAGCCGTTATGCCTATGTTTCCAATTATGCCTATAAGATGATGAAGAAACTGCTTCCCGGACCCTATACCTTTGTTTTGACGGCAACTAAACTTGTTCCCAAGATCGCCATGACCAAGCAGAATACCGTTGGCATCCGTATTCCGGACAATAAGATCTGCCTCAGTCTGGTCCGGGAACTGGGACATCCAATCATCAGCACAAGCGTTTATAAACCTGACGAAAGTCTCTTCAATGATCCCGTCGAAATTGAAGATCGCTTCGCCAAACAGCTCGATCTGGTCATTGACGGTGGAGTGATTGTTGCCGAGCATTCCAGCATCATCGATCTCACCGGTGAATTCCCAAAAGTCATCAGAAAAGGGAAAGGGGATGTGAGTCTTTTTCAATAGGAGACGATTCCCCCGAAGGAGGAGAAAATGGGACGAAAGAGCCTTCCACCTACCACCTTACTCTTTCCCACGCCGGTTGTCCTGGTCACCTGCGTGGATCAAAAGGGAAGACCGAATATCATCACCCTGGCATGGGCAGGAGTGGTCAATTCCGAACCTCCCATGATTGGCATCTCTGTCAGGCTGGAGCGCTATTCGTATGGTTGTATCAAAGAAATGGGAGAATTTGTGGTCAATCTTCCCACGGAGAAGATGGTCAGAGGAGTTGATGCCTGCGGCATCGTATCAGGAAAAGGGACAGATAAATTCGAACTGACGGGGTGGAAAGCTATTCCTGCCGAGAAAGTGAAAACGCCATTGATTGACGAATCTCCGGTGCAAATGGAATGTAAAGTCAAACAGATTATCCCCCTCGGAAGCCACGATCTCTTTCTTGGCGAAATCGTCGCTCTTCATGTGAAGGAGGAAATTGAGAAGGAGAAGGGCCGGATCGATATTTTGAAAGCCCTCCCAGTGGCTTTTTGTACGGGTGCGCGGGAGTACTGGAGCCTTGGAAAACCCCTCGGCCACTATGGTTTTACCAAAGGAAAACCATGATCATTGACTGCCACACCCACATCTTCCCTGACGAAGTGAGAAAGAACAGGGAAACTTTCTGTCAAAGGGACAGAGCTTTTTCTTCCGTCTATACAAATCCCAAAGCCAGGCTCGTTGGAGCAGAGGATTTGATTGCCTCGATGGATGAATCCGGGATCGAGCAATCCGTGATCTGTGGTTTCCCTTGGGGCGAACCGGAGCTTTGCGCTCTCCATAATCAATACCTGTTCGATTCTGCCTCGCGCTATCCCCACCGGTTGATCGTCTTCATTCTTCTCCTCTATTCAGACCCAGAATGGTCTGCCAAGGAACTGGAGCAAGGGATAAAGAACGGGGCAGAGGGAGTGGGGGAGATTGCTCTGTACGATCGAGAGATGACGGTTCGGGATATCGAAGTGATGAAACCGGTTTTTAAGGAGATGGAAAAACGGAGGATTCCCATTCTTCTCCATACTAATGAACATCTCGGCCATTCCTATCCCGGTAAGGGTACGACTCCTCTTGAGATCTTCTACCAGTTTGCCCTTACCTTTCCATCTCTTCCCATTCTACTGGCCCACTGGGGCGGAGGGTTTCCTTTCTATGAGTTGATGCCCGAAGTGGCAAAGGCGATGAAGAATGTCTATTACGATACAGCCGCCTCTCCTTTTCTCTATTCGAAAAAGATCTATGGAGTTGCAAAAGAGGTCGTAGGTGTGGAGAAGATTATTTTCGGTTCGGACTATCCCTTGGTTCGTCCCTCAAGGTATTTTCAGGAACTGGAGGAATCCGGCCTTTCGAAAGAAGATCAAAAGAAAATCCTCGGCCTGAATTTCTTGAAATTACTTCGATCAAAATAAATTTCTTATGGTCCCTGCCTCACGAAACTAGAAGTGGCGGTTGCCAATAATATCCCATCTTCCTTTTTGAGGCTTGCCTTGGCTTTCACCAATTTCTTATGGACTTCGGTGATTTCTCCCTGAATGAGAAGAGGCTGAAGAGTCGGGGTCGGATGTCTGAATCGGACTTCCAGTGATGCCGCAATCGCATTGAATCCCAAATGATACACAAGATTGGCCATTGTCTCATCCAGAAGGGTTGAGATGATCCCGCCATGGACAACTCCATCCCACCCCTGGTAAGTAGGTTCAACCGTAAATTCGGTACGGATCGTCTGCTTCTCCTGGTCAACCTGAAACTTCATTTTTAATCCGTGCGGGTTTTTATCACCACACGCAAAACAGTAACCATTGGATACGAATTCCATGATTTCCTCCAGTAGACTCGTTCAAGGGTGCCATGTTCTGTCATCCGAAGAGTATCTTTTCGGCATTTTTATACAGGATGGCTTCAATCGTACGATCTTTGAGCGGCAGGGATTTAATGGTTTCAACATTCTTTGCGATGCTGCCCGGCATGGTAGGCCAATCAGAGCCAAAAACCACCTTATCGCTGTTCTTCTCAAGTTCCGGAAAGTAGTTGAGTAGATTTTGAGGCGGCAATCCCGTGATATCCATGTAAACATTTTTATGGAGGCGGGAGAGATAAAAACATTTGTCATACCAGAAACTCCGCCCACAGTGGGCCATGACGATTTTGAGGTCGGGGAAATCGACTGCCACATCGTCGAGGTGGATCGGATCACAATATTTCAGCCTTGTCCCTTTGAAGATAGACGTCCCGATGTGATAGAGCACCGGAATCCCCAACTCTTGAGCTTTGTGATAGAGTGGATAGAGCCTTGCTTCATTGGGATAATAGAATTGATAAGAGGGAAGGAATTTTATACCTCTGACTCCCCCATTTTTAACCTGATCTTGAAGCCTCTCCACCATATCCCCATGGATGTTCGGGTTGATCGAGGTAAAGGGAAGGAGCATCTCCTGCCCCCGGCAAAATTCGATGACCACTTCTGTTGGGATGTTGGCGCTGGTAGCCGGGGCAACTTCAGCGAGGACGACCGCATACTTGACTCCCTGAGATTTTAAGTGAGAGACAACAAGCTCAGGACGCTGACTGTAGTCCTCTATCCTCGCATAGAACTCTGGATTGAGAGACTCTAAGTAATTGCGCCAGGTAGGGTTTAGCAAATCTTTTCTGACATAATGGGTATGAAAATCGATGATATCCATATTGGGTTCCCCCCGTTTAATAAGGTTTTTAAATCATAGAAAAAACTTCATTCAACACCGGACAAATTATCTTGACACGTTGAATGAATCATAATAAAATCCATCCTAATTTTCAACCAAACCTAATATCCATTAATAATGCGTCAATTAAGCGGGGAAGAATTGGGCCTCCCTATTTAGGGCGACTAAAGTCGCCCCTACCCCGTAACACTCACGCGTTAATATCCATCAAAGGGGTGACCTCTGTGGAAGTTCTTGTTTATGGGGTGGTCAATGGAATGACCTTTGTTCTGATGGCTGTTGGTTTTTCTTTTGTTTATGGCATCAGTCGGTTGCCCAACTTTGCCCATGGGGCTTTATATGTCGTCACAGGATTTATTACATGGAGCTTCATTAATAACGCAGGCCTTCCCTATTGGTTGAGCGTTATTTTATCCCTCCTCATCGTCTCTCTGGCTGGGATGGCGATCTATCAGTTCGTCATGATTCGGGTCAGAGGGATGCCCATCTCAGAGATCATCGTCTCCTTTGCAATTGCTCTGGCAATTCTTGAGGGGTTGAGGCTTCAAGGAATCGGGGGATTCAAAGGCTTTATTGGTCCGGGATATGTTTTGCCACGATTTATGGATGGGGTCGTCCAAACCGCCTGGTTGACCATCGATCTTCAACGGGTTTTAATTATCGGTGTCGGAGTGATCTTTCTCAGTTTCATGTGGTTGTTTACCCATTATCATAAGATTGGACTTTCCCTTCGAGCAATGGCCCAGCATGAAAGGGCCGCCTTAATGCTCGGCATTAACTCGGATCGCATGGCGAATATTGCATTGGGCATAGGTTCAGCCTTAGCTGGATTAGCCGCGATTACGATTATGCCCCTGGGCAATGTCAATTGTGAATCAGGATACAGCGTCCTGAGCAATGCGATCGCCGTATGTGTCATCGGAGGCTTGGGAAGCTGGATGGGGACGATATTGGCGGCTCTCATCTTAGGCCTTGCCACCACCATCATGTCTGCCCTTGGTGGGACCATGTGGAATAATGTGCTCGTCTTTGGTCTTATTATTTTGATTCTGATCCTGAGACCTTCAGGCCTTTTTGGGAGACAGAAAGAATTGGAGGAAAGAGTTTAAAAACAGAAATTCGAAGCACGAAATTCGAATTTCGAAACAAATTCGAAATACTTAAATTTTCAAAAAAGTTTGGGTCATTCGAATTTTGGTCATTCGAATTTGTTTCGGATTTCGGTATTCGAATTTCGAATTTAAATTTGGATTGAACTCATGGATAAAAATTTGGCCACTGCAGAGAAACGAAAAGAGAGACTCGATCGTGGAATTAAAGCCCGAACCGAAGGTCTTTATGCGATCCAATCGTGGCGCGAGATACTCTATCTGGTAGCACCCCGGGCAAGTTTGATCATTGGCTTGCTCGTTCTGCCTTTGATCTTGCCCGGTCTTTACTGGCAAAGGGTCTTAGCCCTGGCAGGGGTTTATGCCCTGTTGGCTATCTCCTTTGACTTCCTGGCTGAGCGAGTGGGCCTGGTCTGCATTGGCGGGGCCTTTATGATCGGAGTGGGTGGCTACCTTTCCGGAGCGCTCAACTATTATTTTAAGTTGCCGATCTATCTGACGATGACCATTGGCACCTTTGGCGGAGCACTCTTTTGTACGTTGCTCTGGCTTCCCTGTTTGCCCCTTCGAGGCATCTACTTTGCAGTGGTCACATTCATGTTTCCGTTTTTAGCCACGAGCATCATCGTGGCAGGAAATCTTTTTGAAGGCACTGAGGGATTGAGCCCTGTGGCAGGTTTTCCCAATACCTGGGTCGGTATCTACCTGATCATGGTCGTTCTTCTTCTCTCCATCTTCGGCCTGAGAAGGCTATGCGGGGAAGACATCGGGGTGGTGTTTGCCGGAATCAAGGACAATGACCAGGCAGTCATTGCCTCTGCTATTAACGTGACTCGTGTCAAGGTCTATGCCCTCTATATTGCCAGCGTGATCGGATGTTTTGCCGGTTCATTTGTGGCCCATTTTTCAGGTTTTGTGGGAGTATCCCTCTTCGTCGTTGACTTTTCAATCATGCCCATCTCGGCCTGCATCATGGGAGGGCCCGGGACTTTGGCCGGTCCTGCTCTGGGCGCGCTCATTCTCGCTCCCCTCTCTGAGTTACTCCGGGGATTTGGTCAGGTACGTGTGGTCCTCTACTGCGTGGTACTCATCGGGTTCATTCTGTTTAAACCGGAAGGATTACTCAATTGGGCTGCCCGGAAATACCATCAGATTGAACATTGGGTCAAGGTGTGAAGATAGATGGAAGAACCGAAAAAAACGATCATTAAGGTCGTGAATCTGAGTAAATCGTTTGGCGGGGTAAAAGCGCTTCGTAACGTCTCCTTTGATCTGCTTGAGGGAGAAGTGCTCGGGATCATCGGGCCCAATGGCTCAGGCAAGACCACAATGGTCAACACCATCACAGGCTTTGTAAAACCGGAATCAGGAGATGTCTTTTTCAAAGACATCAGACTGACAGGACTTCCCCCCTATCAAATTGCAGACCTCGGGGTGGCAAGAACATTTCAGGTGGTCCGGCCCTTTCTCAGCCTGAGATCGTTTAAAAACCTCATCGTCCCCCTCTGGTCACCGAGGGCTCGCCGGTTCGCAGGAAGCCGTGGCGGAGATAGGGATGCGGTGGCCATCGATCTGCTTGAAGAAGTAGGATTCGAGAGAGATGCCTATGTTCCCTATAAGGCGGCCTCTGCACTTCCTCTGGGTTACTTGAAGCGGCTCGAGCTCGCTCGATGTCTCGCTCTGCGGCCTGAAGTCATCATCTGCGATGAAGTCTTTTCAGGGCTGAGCATGAGCGAGATTGCCAGCATGGTTCCATTGATTGAGAGGCTGCGGATGAGAGGGGTCACCATAATCATGATCGAACACAGGCTGAGGGAACTTTTCAGCGTAGCGAATAAAGTGATCGTTTTAAATTTTGGCGAGAAATTGGCTGAAGGGAAACCTGATCAGGTGATGCAGGATGAGAAAGTGAGACGGGCCTACCTCGGGGAGGAGATAAAATTGTGAACGTCATCCTCGAGGTCAAAGACCTGATGTTGTTCTATGAGAATGCTCTGGCGGTCAATAATGTGAGCCTGACCGTTAATGAAGGGCTCATCGTCGGGGTTTTTGGCTCAAACAGCGCTGGCAAATCGTCTCTGATGCTATGCATTTCAGGGATCATTCTGGATGTGAAGAAGAAAGAGGAGATGAAAGGTGGAGAGAGGATCACCCTTACCGGAGAAATAAAGTATAGAGGAGAAGACATTCTCACGATTGAACCGAGCAAAAGGGCTAAAAAAGGTATTATCCTCTGTCCGGAGAGGCGCCTCATTTTTCCCGAAAGCAGTGCCATCGAAAACCTGAGGATGGGTGGCTATCTGGCTACAAAAACCCAGGCGAAGAAGACCCTGGAATATGTTTTCAACCTCTTCCCTGAATTGGTGAAACTGAAGAGAAGGGCAGGGGGATTTCTCAGCGGAGGAGAACAGCAGATGCTGGCCATCGGCAGGGCGCTGATGGCTCAGCCCAAACTCCTTTTACTTGATGAGCCTCTGCTTGGGTTGGCTCCGGCCATTGAGGTGAGGTTGGCCAAAGCGGTTAAGAGCATCAAAGAAGAAACTGGAATTACGGTTGTGGTCTCCGAGCAGTATGCCAGACCCGTGCTTCCCATTGTTGATTACGCCTATGTCCTTGAAAATGGGGGGTTGGTGGCCGAAGGGACCGGAAATGAATTGTTAGAAAACCCCGACGTGAAAGAAGCCTACTTTGGGTTGTAAATCTAATATAGTCCGCCAAAAGTTCCTTTGAGGGTCAGGCTTTCTCCTTGCGATACCTTGCCTTCTTTTCTCGAACAATATAGGTAGATTCGGGCTTTAGAAATTCATCTATAGAGATAGCAATGCCTGGAAATTTCTCCTGAAGTTCCCGGTCCTCAGTCACAAAAAGAACACCCATATCCATAGCGGTGGCGACAAACTGCCCATCATAGGCGGTGATCCCATATTGTGAAACGAGGTCGATTACCTTGGAGGGAGAAGGCTCACACTCATTTTCAATCAGGGCCTTTGAAACCTTTTCCCAAACCTCCGAAGCCTTGTCCGGCCTGATCTGCTTAGATTTGATGGCGGTAGCCAAAATATTTTGGAATTCATAGCGCCACAGGACAGGCACAATCCATACAGGATCTTTTTCCTCAACCTGTTTAGCCTTGGATGTCAGAGAACTTGTCAGATTTCTTGCAGCAACGATATTTGAATCCACGACAATCATAGACGGCCTTCGCGTTTAGCGCGGTCGATAAAGTCCGCAGTCAAGACTGTTCGGGTTTGCGCAGGAGGTGGAAACTTCACAGGGTGAAAACGCCGCATCCTCTCTTCAAAAACGACAATGGCCTGTTGGGTCATGGAGCGACGATTTCTTTCCGCCTCACGCTTTAGCCACTCATGGACCTCAGGGGGTATATCTTTTATCAACAGTCCAGGCATAACCTACCTCCGATACCATTTTGCTACCATTATACTATCCCCTCATTGCCATGTCAATTTACTTAAAGGGAAAATTCAGCCACAAAAATTGTACCTATAAATGCGATCGCAATTATAGGTACAATTTGGAATTTGGTTTGTTGCTACTATTTCTTTTTTTGAGTTTTTCTCCGTTCCTCGTCGCGGACTTCTCGTCTTAGGAGTTTACCTACCTTTGATTTGGGGAGCATGTCTCTGAATTCGATATATCTTGGGACCTTATAGGGAGCAAGCCTTTCACGGCACCAGTTGAGCAGGTCGAGGGAGCTGACTCCTCTGGCATCTTCTTTTAACACCACAATGGCTTTGATGCGCTCTCCAGTTTTTGCATCAGGGACACCGACAACACAGGCGGCAATCACAGCAGAATGATCCTGCAGAACGGCTTCGATCTCAGAGGCAGAAACCCGGTACCCTTTATATTTAATGATATCCGCCCCTCGATCGACGAAGTAGAGTTGTCCATCCTCACCTCGACGGGCGAAATCGCCCATGCGATAGAAAGTCTTCCCGTTAACTTTGACAAAGGAGCGGGCCGTCTCTTCTGGTTTATTCCAGTAATGCTTAAAGGTATATTCGCATCGGACAAGAACTTCTCCGACCTCATTCGTCGGGACCGTTTCCAAGGTGTCCGGATCAACGATGAGAACCTCGCGGGATGGCAATGGAATCCCGATCGATTCCGGAAGGGGGTCTTTATCAAAGGGAGAGGTCGTGGTGAAACCAACCTCTGTCGCACCATAGCACTGGAAGATGGGCCTACCGAATTTTTTTCTCCATCGCTCATTAACTTCGGGTGGGAGCTTGTCCGCGCCACATAAGCAGAACCTGAGCGAAGAGCAGTCGTACATATCGACCCGGTCGTGTTCGAGAATCATTCGGTAAAGGGTGGGCACGCCAAGAAACAAGGTCACTTTATACCGTTGGATGGTATCTAAAATAGCATCCACATCAGGGATGGGCATCAATAACAGAGGATTGCCTTTGGTCAGTCCCCAGGCCATGGTCATGCCCTGGGCCATTTCATGAAAGAGAGGATTGATCATAATAAAACGCTCCTCTCCTCCCTCACCCACAAAACCCTCACTAATTTTACGGACCTCGCTGACAAAACTGACCACGGCCGTATGGTTGGTCGGGACACCCTTGGGAAAACCAGTGGTCCCTCCTGTATAGAGCAAACGACTAAGGTCTGCCCTCGGATTGATCTCCACTTTCGGGGGGTCAGGCGTGGATTCTTTAATCAGGTCTTTGAAGGAATAGACGTTCTTATCTTTTTCGACGACACCATGAGGTATCTTGTCAAAGATAGTTCCAACTGCCCGTTTCCACCAGGGGAGTAGGTCTGCGTAATTGGTGACAATGATTCCTCTCAGACAGGTATTTTGGAAGACCTCTTTGACATAGCCAAAATTGGTATCCTGACAAAGGATGTAGATCGTTTGGGCATCATTGATCAGATATTCAATCTCAAAGGGAGTATAGATGGGAGAGACAGGGACAGGAGTGGCTCCTATCTTCATCGACCCAAGAAAACCAGCGAGAAATTGGGGTGAGTTGGGGATATAGAGCATGATCCGATCACCATGGCTTACCCCTAAGGTGTATAAGGCCTTGGCAAACCGGTCAATGAGCTCCTTCAGCTCAGCATACGTCCATGTTTTTCCCAAATAGATAAGGGCGGGCTTGTCTGGATATTTTTCACAGATACGGTCAATCGCTGCAAAGACCGGCTCATCGTAAATGGTCTTTTCATATTGGCCCACCTGGCCATAGATTAACTCTTCAGAGGACACGCCTTCTCCTTACTTATAGACAGAATTGGTTAAAAAGGTTTCGTCCAACGGTAACGAGGCCGCATAGTTAGAAAACGATAGGGAGATAAGGAGCTAAGGAGATAGGGAGAAAAAGCTTTTTCTCCTCATCTCCCGACCTCCCATGCCCCTTATCCGATTTACTTTGCAGACTTCACCCAGGGTGGAAGTTTATACTCGCCACTGGCTATTTCCTTGGGCCAGATGGAGACCCTCTTCCCATCCTGCCATTGTAAGAGTTGACCGACCAGCATCTCTTTGGGGTTGTTCCCATAGATAGCCTGGTGATTTGTTTTGTCAAATTTTAGCCTTCCTCCTGGGGTAACCATGTCCGTTTGCTCAATGGCAGAGACCAAAGTATCCACGTCTAATGATCCAGTGCGCTCGATGGCCTCCTTGAGCATATAGAGAACCGTATAACTTGGAACATTGCCAGTTCCTCGAGGCTCATCTCCCCATCTTTTCTTAAAGGCATTAAAGTAAGGTTCTGTGAGGGGTGTTATTTTCTGGCCGGGGAGTGTCCCTCCCTCTCCAGCAAACTCAACGAGGTAAGCAACCTTTCCACCTGTTTGCTTCCACATCACCGGATCTTCTGTTGGACCCACAAAACCGATTGGCACTGCCGGCACTTTCATATCCTGCCACTGGTTGATCATTGCTAAAGCCTCAGGGGTGTGATCCCAGATGAAGAGGACCTGGGCGCCCGATCTTCTGACATCCCGAAGCATCATTGAAAAGTCGGTGGTGGCCAGTGGGTGGATATCTTTGCCGACAATGGTCCAGCCGTCTGGGGCCGCCATCTTTTCAATGGCTGCGGCAGCTGCCTTGCAGTGAGCGGCTTCGGCGATGGAGATATACATCTTATTGAAACCATATTTTTCTTTTAAATTCTGCAGTAACGAATAGACCTTTGGCATCCAGTAGGCCACATTCCCGCTCAGTCTGAAGGAGTATTTATAATTGGCAATATCCTTTCCTGTCTTCGCATGCCAGCCAGGGGTCCAGCAACCGATGTTGACGATGCTCATCACCTTATACTTAGGGAATAGATCCAGGGCGGCAAGGCAGCATTCCGACATGGTTGGCCCACCTGCAAGAATCTTAACCTTCTTATCCAGGATCAGTTTTTCTATCGCTAAAAGAACCTCGCTGGTTGGTACACCTGGTTCTTCATCGCGGGTATCCACGATTTCAAGCTTGAGAGGTCTCTTTACCGCACCCACTTTAATTCCACCAGCAGCATTGATCTCCTCCATGGCCAGGATCATGGACCTCTCCCCATTCTGGCCATATGTGGAGGCTCGTGGGATGGGGGCCCCAATGACAATGGGCTCAGCCGTTTGTGGCAAGACATCACCCGGATGGCTCAAAAAGACAAACATCAGAAAACCTAATAAAAGTATAGAACTCTTCTTCATTGTATTGACCTCCTTTCTTCCATTTTAATTTAATGAATTTTGGTGGAATAGACTTTGCGGGTAATGGAGATAATATAGAATGATTAAGGGAATGTCAATATTTTGTTGTTAAACCTGTTGTTAAACCTTGGAGTTATTAAGGAGCCCATAATTGAATAGACATGCTTTTCGGAAAATCTTCTGTAACCCCCCTTCCTCCCCCCTCGGTTTCGAGTCGCAACGACTTAATTTTAGGGGGGAATAGAGGGGGGTTATAAAAGAGGCCCTTTCTCCTTTTGGCAAAGGGAAAAAAGAGAGGTTTATCTTTAATGTCTGAACAATTTGGGACTGACTAACAATTGGCATCCCATAAACATATACTAACGGATATAGGTGGTTTTTTCCTTTATATCCTTTCGGGGTGTGGGAGCCGGGGAGTGCTCCGGCTTTCCGAGGCAGATCAGCGCCAAAGGTATTTTCTCAGGGAGAATACCAAGAACCTCTCGTAAGGCTTTCTTATCAAATAGCGTGAACCATAAAGTGCTGAGTCCAAGACTATAGGCGGCGAGATGCATGTTCTGGATTGCGGCTGAGCAGGCTGCCTGATATCCCATCGGACCCTCTTCCATAAACATATCCACGCCGGACTTCTTTGGATCGCCGATCACGGCAATGATCACAGGAACGGATTTCAAGAAGTCAAGGGCATAAGCCCCTAACCACTTCCAACCGGTAGTTTCGAGTGCCCACTTCCGGGATCTTTCCCCTTCGGCAAAGATCTTTCCTTTCACTTCCGGGTTGGTGATGACTATAAACTCCCAGGGCTGGGTGTTGAGCGGCGATGGCGCCCAGGTGGCTGCTTCCAATACTTTTTCAATCGTGGCCTCGTCCACGGGTTCGGTCAGGAAATTGCGGCAGCTTCGCCTCTCTTTCATTGCGGTAAAGAGTTCCATCTCGCTCCTCCTTTTCGTATTATAAACCGAAATAAGCAGACTTCACATCTGGGTTTTCCATTAGCTCCTGAGAGCTTCCTTGAAGAACGGCTCCGCCATTTTCAAGGATGTAGCCATGATGGATAATGGGAAGAATAGGGCGGGCATATTGCTCGGAAATAAGAATGGCGATTTTCGTCTGTTTATTGATATCGCGAATGGCCCGTGCGAGCATGGCTTCCATCAAGGGGCTCAGTCCAAGAAGGGGTTCATCGAGAAGAAGCATTTTAGGTTGTGCCATCAGAGCCCTTCCGATGGCCAGCATCTGCTGTTCCCCTCCGCTGAGGAAACCTCCTTCTCTGCCCTTTAATTTTTCTAATGCCGGAAAGACTGTAAAGACATAGTCCAGTGTTTTCTTGGCCTGGGCTTTTGTGGCTAAATAACCTCCGATTTTCAAATTTTCCAGTGTGCTGCTTTCAGCGAAGATCCTTCGCCTCTCAGGACAGAGGACGATCCCTTTTTTCGCTCTCTCGCTGGGCTTCATCGAAGAGATATCAATTCCTTCAAAAGTGATATTGCCGAGAACCGTAATCCTCTCTCCGCCTTTCATTTCTTCCTTTTTTTTAACGTCCAAGATGATTCCGGAGATGGTGTACATGAGGGTGGATTTTCCAGCGCTGTTGGCGCCGAAGACCCCTGTCACCTTTTCGCCCTGACATTTCATGTTGATATTGTTAATGGCGATGGCATTTTCATAAAATACCATGAGGTTTTTAATTTCCAGCACTTCACTACCCCTTCATTTATTTACTTACGAACAAAGTTGTGTACAAAATGACAACATAATTCTATTGATCGATCTTGGGTAAATCCGAAGCACGAAATTCGAATCTCGAAACAATACCTAATGACCAAATTTCAAATGTTCGAAACAAGCAATAGTTTAAGGCATTTGAATTTTGAAATTCGAATTTGTTTCGGATTTCGATATTCGGATTTCGAATTTTGTTCAACATCTCTTTTTATCCTTTTGCTTTTTCTTGCGTTAGCTTCCGATGCTCTTCGTCCCTAATTTCACGCCTCAGGAGTTTCCCGACTTTTGATTTGGGGAGCATGTCTCTGAATTCAATGTATTGAGGAATTTTATAGGGGGCCAGCCTCTCGCGGCACCAACGGGTCAATTCAGAGGCATCCACTCCTCGCGCATCCTCTTTGAGAACGACGATCGCTTTGATGCGTTCGCCGACCTTCGGGTCTGGAACGCCAACCACGCATGCCCCGATGACCGTTGGATGGTCTTGCAGGACAGCTTCGATCTCCGAGGCTGAAACGCGATAGGCTTTGTGTTTGATCACATCGGCTGAACGTTCGACATAGTAAATGGCTCCATTTTCGCCCAGCTTGACGTAATCGCCCATTCGATAATAGACCTTGCCTCCAATATCCACATAGGAGCGTTTCGTTTCATCAGGTTTATTCAGATAATGCTTCACCGTATAGTCCGATGTGACCACGAGTTCCCCTGTTTCGCCGATGGGCACAGGCTCCAGGGTGTCGGGATCGACCACTTTGCATTCCCTGGTCTTCAGTGGAATTCCGATGGACGAAAGCTCCGGTTCTCTGTCCAGACGGCTGTAGGTGACATGGCCGGCTTCCGTGGAGCCATAGACCTGGTAAATGGATACGCCAAGATGCTCCTTCCATCTCTTAAACACTTCGATAGGAAGCACATCTCCGCCACAGTAACAGTATTTAAGGGAGCTCAAATCATATTGGGCCAATCGGTCATTTTCGAGGATCATGCGATAAAGGGCCGGAACTCCGAGCATCCATCTTACCCGATTTTTTTCGATGGCCCGCAAAATCGAGTCAACTTGCGGGACAGGCATGATGATCGTTGTATTGCCATAGTTCAAGCCAATGGCGACAAACAGGCCAAGCGCCATGATATGGAAAAGAGGATTGATCGCAATATAGGTATCTTTTCCTTCCTCGATATAACCTCCGGCTACATCCTCCATGACGTCCCTGACATAGGAGATCATGCCCATATGATTGCCGGGGACTCCTTTCGGGAAACCAGTCGTTCCGCCTGTATAGAGGATATAGGAAAGGTCATTCCATGGGTCGATTTTCACATCTATTTTTTCAGGTGCTTGCTTGATAAGATCTTTGAAGAAATAGACGTTGTCTCCCTTTTTTACAATGCCGTTTGGAATCTTATCGAAGAGAAAGCCAACCGTCCGTTTCCAGAGAGGAAGGACATCGACAAGATTAGTCACGATCGCTCTTTTTAAGGAGGTCTTGGCGAAAACATCCTGGACGTATCCGAAATTGGTATCCAGGCAGATGATCGTCTCCGCACCGGAGTCCTTGATCATGTATTCGATTTCAAAAGAGGTATAGATTGGAGCAACCGGTACGACCACCGCCCCGATCTTTTGAATCCCGAAGAATGAGATCACCCACTGGGCGGAGTTGGTGATATAGAGTATGACTTTATCACCTTTTTTTATCCCCAGGCGAGTAAGGGCTGTGGCAAATCGTTCGATCAGGTTCCGCAATCGGGCATAGGTAAATTTTTCACCCAGATAGATGATCGCAACCCGATCCGGATATTTTTCGCACATCCTCTCGAATTGGGTAAAGGTTAATTCAGGTTCCAATTTGCCATTTTTATCCATATTCGTTATCAACAATCCCCAATTTCCTAAAAGGCTTTGTACAAGAGGGTTCGAGGATTCCAGGGTCCGGGGGTTCAAGTTTAAACAGAAATCACTCAACCCCTTGAATCCTTGACCCCTTGAACCCTATCTTCTATCAGGCTTCAAACGTATAATCGAGCAACTTCTCCGATCCGAGGTATGCTTCTTTAACTTTCTCGTTCGCCATGACCTCGTCAGGGACACCCTCGGTCAATTTTTCTCCGAAGTTTAGAACCATGACCCGGCTGGCCACACGGAAAAGTTCTCTTAGCCGATGCTCGACCATCACCAGCGTGATTCCATCCATCTGCAGTTTTTCGATCAAGGGAACCATGCTGGCAATCTCACTCATGCTGAGCCCTGAAAAGACTTCATCACAAAGGATCAGATCAGGCCTCAAGGCGAGGCACCTCGCCAGTTCAAGACGCTTTAGGTATCCTGTTGGCAAGCTCGAAGCCAACTTATAGGGAACGAAAGAATCTCTCTCGAAGCCTATCTCTTCGAGAATGTCAATACTGACCGTTCCTCGATCCCCAAGCTTACCCCCCCCCCGCCAACCCCCTTTACTCCGGGCCCTCGGCGAGAAAAGGGGAACGATCAAGTTCTTATAGGCGGGAAGGCTGTAGTAGGGCCTCATGATCTGAAAGGTTCTTGTCAGCCCGAGATTGGCAATCTGATTGGGAGCTTTGTAGCTAATATCAGTATCCTTATACAGGACTTTTCCGGAATCCATTTTGATGAAACCGGTGATGCAGTTAATGAGCGTCGTCTTTCCAGATCCATTGGGGCCAATGATGCCAAAGACCTCGCCCTGCTTAACATTGAAGCTGACATTGAGCAGCGCCTGAACGCCACCGAAGGTCTTGGAAACATTCGTCACCTGGAGAATATTCTCTCCGCTCATACCTTGACCCACCTCTCAAACTGATGGTATTTTCTCTGGGCGTAGACCATGACGCCTTCGCTCCGAAACATAATGAATGCCATCAGGATCACGGAGTAGAAGACGATTCTCAATGTCCCGAACTCTCTTAGCCATTCGGAAATGGGGACCAGAAAAAAACACCCTAATAATGGACCGACCAACGTCCCGCCTCCTCCGATCACAGTCGCTGCAATGGGGATGACAGAAAAATCGAGGGCGAACTGTGATATCCCCGACCACATATAGATGTGGGCAAGATAGGCTCCCCCAAGAGATCCAAGCGCTGAGGCAATGAAAACCGCAATCGCCTTGTAACGGGTAATACTCAATCCAGAGGCCCGGACCGCCTGATCATTATCTTTCACGCCCCGAAAGACCAATCCGATATCCTCATTCACCAACCTCCTCAACCCAAATAGCGCAACGATTGCGATCAGAATAATGAGATACTGTTCGATCCATCTATTGGGAAAACCGGCAACGCCGAGAATGCCATCTGTTCCGCCGAAAATGTTCAATGCCTCAATAATTCTCATCAGGGTCAGAGGATACATGAGAGTGACAATGGCAAAATAGACTCCTCTGAGCGGAAGGGCAGGGAGAAGGAGAAAAGTGCAGATCAACCCTCCGCCAACAGTAGCTATAGGGAGGGTAAACAGAGGGGAAAGCCCGAAGGTTTTATTCAGGAGAGCGGCTGTATATCCGCCCACTCCGATAAAGAGAGCTCCTCCCAGGGAGACCAATCCAACGAAATGGGCCAGAAAGTCGAACCCAAGGGCTAGCAGGGCATAGATGGCCGCAATGGAGATCACTCTTTTCCAATAGAGAGAAGGAATGACAAGGGGAAGGAGAAGAAGGCCTACGATTAAAATCAACCTTGGAAGGGCGAGATAAGCTGTTTCTTCCCATGAAGAGACCGCATAAATCCCCTCAGTCCGAACCTTGATCCCACGATCTAATCGCTCTTTACGTTTTTCTGCAGTGGCTGGGTTTTTATCCATGAGCCTAAACTAACCTCAAATCCGAAATCCGAATATCGAAATCCGAAACAATTTCAAAATTCCAATTCTCCAATTACCGAAACTTTATTACTTATTTTAAATTTTGGTCATTCGAATTTGTTTCGAAATTCGAAATTCGTGCTTCGAATTTTCGCTTTTAAACTCTTTCTTCCAGTTCTTTCTGTTTTCCAAAAAGGCCAGAAGGTCTTATTATTAAAGTAATGATAATCGCCAGGAGAGCCACCACCATATGGAAATGTGACTGGATGTAGGCAACCGTAATGATCTGGAGAAATCCAATCATAAAGGCGGCAAGGATGGCTCCCACCCAACTGCCCAGACCTCCGACGATGCAGACAGCGATCGAAAGAATCAATACATTGTATCCCGCTTCCACAACAATGTTTCCGAGGGGAAGCAGGGTTATGGCTGCGATTCCAGCCAACATCGATCCCATGGCCATGGCAATGACAGCCATCCAGTCGGAATCAATTCCCAGCATCATCGCCGCATGCTCATCTTGTGCCATTCCCCTTAAGGCTAGACCCGTCTTATTGAAATGGGTGAAGAGCCACATGAAAGTGACCACTACGACCCCTATGGAAATAACGATAATTCGTTGAAGGTCAACCGGGATGCCTGCAATGGTGACACTCCCTGGAATGAAGACAGGAAGCGTATAGGTCATCCCTTTGAACCCTTTCCATCGGAGGAATTCGAGGATAGCCAATCCGAGGGCATACGTGGCGATGATTTCAGAGGTGGCCATGCCCCTGACCCGGATGAGAAGGAACCGGTAGATTGCCGCTCCGGCCAAGCCCATGATCAGTAACGCCAGAAAGATTGAAATCACATAGTTCAATTTGAGGAGATGAATCAGACTCCAGACAAGAAATCCAGTGATCACATAGAGCGCCCCGTGGGCGAAATTGGGGAGGCGACTGATTCCGTAGACCAAGGTAAAGCCTATGGCCATCAAGGCAAGGGAAAAACTATTAATGATTCCGTAAATCAGAATATCCATATTTTGAAATTTCGAAATTCGAATATCGAAATCCGAAACAAATTAAAATTTCGAAATTCAAAATATAAACGTTCCCCTTTGGTCATTTATATTTCGAACATTAGAAATTGTGTCGAAATTCGGATTTCGTGCTTCGAATTTTAAAAAAGGGGCAGGGTCTCCCCACCCCCTTATATTTCACTGTAGATTCAATGGTGCTTGCTACTTCTTCATCCAGGGGGGGAGTTTGATCTCACCCATGGCGATTTTGGAGGGGTACACAACCACCCTCTTTCCTGCCTGCCACTGGAATATCGTTCCAACGGCCCCCTCGTTTGGATCAACACTGGGAATGACCTGATGGGATTTGGGATGGAATTTAATTCTACCGTAAACCCCCATCAGATCCGTTTTCTCAAGCGCGGAAACCACAGCATCCGAATCGAGAGTGCCAGCCCGCTCAATAGCATCTTTCAGCGTGTAGACCGCCATGTAACTTGAAGAGGTTCCATATCCTTCAGGTTCCAATCCGTATTTTTTCTGATAGGCCTCTACAAATTTCATGGTCCATGGGGTTGCTCGGGATGGGGCATTGCCCGCGTTGACCACACTTGCCATACAGAATTCACCTTTTCCCTCTGTCGCCTTCCAGAACCCTGGTTGTTCGGCGGCCGCGATAATTGTTCCAAAGGGAAGGGCCGGTATCTTCATGTCAAACCATTGTTTCAGGAGAACAGAGCTTTCCGGCATATCCATGACGATCAGGATGACCTGTGCATTTTCTCTTCTCGCCTTTAGCAATCCAACGGAGAAATCCGTGGTACCGGTCGGATAGATCTCGGTGCCGATGACCTCCCACCCTTTTTCTTTAGCAAGCTTGCCTGTGCGATCGCCAGTGGCCCTGGCATGGGCAACATCCTGAACCATAACGAAGAGGCGATTTAACCCCAACTTGGCTTTAATGTCCACCAGTTTGGGAACGAACTCGCCTGTCACCAACCAGCCCACTTCACCGGAGATTCGAAAACAATATTTAAACTTATCATACTCGGTTTCCACCCGTTTGTGATAGCCAGGAGATAATGCTCCTGTGGTCAGAATGGAGACTTTTTTGTATTTGGAGAGCTGATCCATGGCAGCGAGAGCGGCTTCGGATCGAACCGGGCCGCCGACGATAAAGTCGGCATTCTTTTCAAGAATGAGTTTCTCAACCACTAAGAGTGCATCGCTCACCGGCACACCGGGTTCAAGGTCGCGGGTATCCATGACTTCCACCCTGAAGGGACGTTTTTCTCTCCCCACCGTGACCCCTCCGGCGGCATTGATCTCCTCCACAGCTAATTTGATGCCCTTATCCGCTGCCCAGCCATAGAGAAAGGCAGTTGCCAGGGGCGACCCAATCACAATGGGTTTTTGTGCGAAAGAAAGGGACGGGACAATGAAAATGGCCAACAGCAAAAAGACTAAAACATGACATGTTCTCTTCATAGAAGCCTCCTTTCATTCAAATGATGATGTGGCATCTTACTTTACGTTTTATCCCTTTGTCAAGATTGAAAAAAGAAAAATTATTTAATATTTTAATCCATTTGTCTTATAGTCCTGAAAAGACTAACCGACGATCTGACGAACGACTATTAGACTATTTTACATCTATCTTCCGATGGAGATGAAGCCAGTGTGTCTTATTAATTTCCCGTCTTTGACGATGAAGATACGGGATTCTGTGCTTGGACGATGGTCCCGGGCCGTAAAGGTGAGAGGGGGGAGGAGACCCCCGACGATGAAATTTTTAAAACTTTCGAAGGCCATCTTCACCCGTTCGCGGGAGAAGCCTTGCTCCGGCAGTGACCTTCCCAGGGCTTCAGCCATCACTTTGGCCGTGACCCATCCTTCGACATAGGAGAGGGTGTGAGAATCAAAAGGATGCCATCTCTGATGGGCCTCTTTGATGTCGGACATTCCGGGGACTTCTTCGCCAAATGGGGCGATGGGTTGGACTCCAAGGACTCCATTTAAGGCAGAGAGGTTTTCATCAAAAGCCCTCATGGAACCGATCCATCGGGTTTTAAGATCCATTCCCCTGACCTCTTTGAGGAGAGCAGAGGCTTCCTTTGAGGTCATGTTCAGGTAGGCAAAATCCGGATGATAAGACTTCAACGGCGCAAGAGCAGAAGAATTGGATCTTAGAGATGAGATACCTGATGAGAGTATGTCAGGCCCGACCTCGAGCCCAAGCGTTTTTGCATAAGACTTTGCATCTTCGAGAAAGTCCTTTCCGGGAGGCTCAGGAAAGCTGATAAAGACTATTTTCGGTTTTCTCATCTTGATATCGGGACTTTCGGAGATAAACTTCATGGCAATCTTTGACAGGTCTAGAGGAGTGGGGGTGATCGAAAAGAGGTATGGTGTTTTTGTGGTATCAGCGAGAAGGGGTGTGAAGGAGCTGGTCAGGGTGGGAATCCGGTGGAGATTAATATGGGGCATCAGGGCAAGCCCTGTTTCGGCCGAATAGAGATAGAGGAGAAGTATTTGGTCCCCCTCATTCAATTTTCGAAAGGCGGCCACAAATTCAGCTGGTTGAGCGGAATCATCAATGAGAACGATCTCCAGTTTTTTCCCGAAGATTCCTCCGTGCTGGTTGATCCATTTCCCTGCATCAAGCAACCCTCTTGCGCACTCCCGGCCGGAGTCTCCCAACCGGCCAGTGAATGGGACCAACGCCCCCACCTTGAGGGAATCCTGGGAGGAGGTGAGGCCTGGATCGATCAACAAGAATAACAGAAGGAAGGTGAGGAGCAAGGGATTTTTTTTCATGTCAGACTCTAAAGAACCAATATCCAAATGCCAATATCATAACACCCCCCAGCCCCCTCTTATGTTAAGAGGGGGAGAGGGGGAGTTATGTACTCGATGTATAAAGTACCGCCAAAATTCTGGTGTTCTTGTCGTGGTGACACTGAACCTTATGGGGAATGGTTGAGTCATAATAGATGGAATCGCCAGGATAGAGGACATCCGTGTGATTTCCAAGGACGACCTCCATTTCGCCCTCCAGGACGAAGATGAACTCCTCTCCCTCATGAACAGAGGTCTTGGCAGTTTTCACTGTGGCAGGTTCGAGCGTTACAATGAAAGGCTCCATATGGCGGTCTTTCTTGTCAAACCCGAGTGATTCATACGAATAACCGTATTTGACTCCATCTTTGGAGGCAAAACGGGAAACCTTTTTCCGCTCATCTTTTCTCACGATGGTATAGGGTTCGCCTTCGGTTTCACCCCAGAAGTCGCCCACTTTGACGTTTAAGGCCCCGGCGAGCTTGATGATCGTTCCAAGAGATGGAGAGACGAGATGATTCTCCATTTGAGAAAGCAAGGCAGTCGAAAATCCAGTCAGATCAGCAAGGTCTTTGAGTGAGAGTCCCTTTTTCTCTCTCAATTCTTTAATTCTCTCTCCGACTCGAACCTCTTCAAATTCTCTCTTCTCCTCTTCCATAATTTTCCCCCTAAACCAAATAGTGGTGTAGGGCAAGGCTTTAGCCTTGCGAAAAGCAGGCCTAAAGGCCTGCCCTACTTTTGACATATTCCGCCCCAATTTCAATGGCCTTGATATTGCCGGGGATCAAGCCATGGTGGCGTTCATCAAATACCTTTTCAAGAGAATCGAATACAGAGGACATCTGGACCAATTTCGTCTTTTCAATAAATGCTCCCAGAGCAATCATATTAGCCATACGCGGATTTCCGTTTTCATTGGCAATATCATTGACCGGGATGGCAAGCAGTTCAATATCGTTTCGAGAGACTTCCTTGAGATCGATCAGGGAGGAATTCACCATCAAGAATCCTTCCGGCAAAACTCTGGAGCCATATTTGAGAAGGGAAGGGAGGTTCATGGAGATGGAGGCATGGGGGTTTTGTACAATCGGGGAGCCGATTTCGTTGGAGGAGATCACAACCGTGCAATTGGCTGTCCCGCCTCTCATCTCGACTCCATAAGTTGGAAGGTAGGTTACATGCCGTCCCTCGTTCATGGCCGCATAGGCCAAGAGGTTTCCAATGGCCAGCACGCCCTGGCCGCCAAACCCAGCGATGATGATGTCGTAATAAAAACGTTTGCTATTCATCATTACTCCCAAAATTCGAAATTCGAATATCGAAATCCGAAACAATCTCAAATTTCAAAAGATCCAATTCTCCAAACTTTTTTCAATTTGAATTTTGATCATTCAAATTTGTTTCGAAATTCGGATTTCGTGCTTCGTATTTCTATAGGTAATCTGCCATTTTTCTTTCTTTCAGAATCCCTAACGGAAAATAGGGGATCATCTCTTCTCCGACACGATTGTTGGCTTCGAGGGAAGACAGCCCCCAGTTGGTGGGGCAGGACATTAAGACTTCCACAAACGAGAAACCCATGCCCTCGATCTGCATCTGGAATGCCTTTCGGACTGCTTTCTTTGCTTTCATCAGGTTTGCAGGATTGTTCACTGCCACTCTGGCCACAAATGCACTGCCCTCAAGGGTCGCCATCATCTCAGCCATCCGGATGGGATAGCCATCGTAGGTGAAATCCCTTCCGTAAGGGCTGGTCGTTGTCTTCTGGCCGAGAAGCGTGGTAGGCGCCATCTGTCCTCCGGTCATCCCGTAGATTCCGTTATTGGCAAAGATGAGGGTAATATTTTCACCCCGGTTGGCCGTATGGATTCCTTCGGCGATCCCGATGGCTCCCAAGTCTCCATCTCCCTGGATTGTAAAGACGATGGATTCCTTCTTCGCCCGCTTGACGCCTGAAGCCACAGCGGATGCCCTTCCATGGGGAGCTTCGAGGACGTCGACATTGAAGTAGTCGTACATAAAGACAGAGCAACCTACAGAGGCCACACCGATGGTCTTCTCCCTGATTTTAAAATGGTCGATCGCCTCTGCCACCAGCCGGTGAACAATGCCGTGGTGGCATCCCGGACAAAAATGAAAGGGGACATCAATCAAACATTCTGGACGTTTAAATACCTGTTCCATCTCTTTTAACCCTCCAAATCCGAAATCCGAATATCGGGCGAAGCGTCCGTCTCGGACCAATCCGAAACAATTACAAATATCAAATGGCGAAAAAAATCGAAGTTTGGAACATTTGAATTTTGGACATTCGGATTTGTTTCGAATTTCGTGCTTCGAATTTCGAATTTTATTTATAGTATTTCTTTATTTCTTCCAGTATCTCCTCGGGAGGGGGCAGGGTGCCCGGTGGTTTCCCGTAAAAAAAGACCTGTGCATCCCGGTCCGCCGAAAGCTTCACATCCTCAACCATCTGCCCTGTATTTAATTCAACGGTTAAGAATCGTTTGGTCTTTTTCGAAATATCAAATAGGGCTTTTTCGGGATAGGGGAATAGGGTGATGGGCCGAAAGAGGCCGACCTTCATCCCTTGCCCTCTTGCCATTTCCACAGCGGTTTTTGAAACCCTTGCCATACTTCCAAAGGCGGCAATGACAAAGTGGGCGTCTTCTGTATTGACCGTTTCAAAACGGACTTCCTCTTTCTTCATCCTCTCATATTTCTGGTAAAGTTTCCAGTTATGCTCTGTCAGCTCGCCTTCCTGGAGGTAAAGTGACTTTATCTTATTCGGTTTTCTTCCCATGGTTCCGGTTAAAGCCCAATCCTTTGGTGGAAGTTCCATATGCTCCGGTATTTTGCGAACAAGAGGTTCTTTCATCTGGCCGATGAGGGCATCTCCGAGGATCATTGCCGGGTTTCTGTATTTGTCCGAAAGATCAAAAGCCAGGAAGGTCAGATCATACATCTCCTGGACAGTGGAAGGGGCAAGGACAATCATTCGATAATCTCCGTGCCCTCCGCCACGGGTGGCTTGAAAATAATCGCCCTGTGAAGCAGAGATACCTCCGAGACCAGGTCCGCTTCGAGAGATATTGACGATAACCACCGGAAGCTCACTTCCCGCCATATAGGATAGCCCTTCCTGCATGAGTGATATGCCAGGGCTGGAGGAGGAGGACATGGCCCGGGTTCCGGTTGCAGAGGCTCCCAGAAGCAGATTGATTGAAGCGATTTCGCTTTCGGCCTGGATGAATTCTCCGCCAAGTGGAGGGAGGTGTTTAGAGAGATATTCCGGGATCTCGTTTTGAGGAGTAATGGGATATCCAAAAAAGAGACGGCATCCCGCATCAATCGCCCCCATGGCTACTGCCTCGTTTCCCCTCACTAATATTTTTTCAAAATTTTGTTCCATCATTTCTCCTGGAGCAGTTTCTCCGTGTTACCCTATCTCCGCATCTCCCCATCGCCCCATCTATGTTTTAGATCTCCCCATCTCCTTATCCCCTCACCTCCCAATCTATTTTCCCTTGTCCCTCCAGACCTGAATGGCCACATCTGGACAGATCTCTCCGCAGATTGCACAGCCCGTGCAGGAGCCATTATCATCCCAGACTACATAGAAGTATCCCTGACGGTTAATCTCCTTTCCGATCCGGATTTGCTCCTTTGGGCAGGAGATGGCGCAAAGACTACATCCCTTACATCGTTCTTTATCAATTTCAATTTTAGAAGGCATCACTCTTTCCTAATAAATCCGAATATCGAAATCCGAAGCACGAAACAATTTCAAATGTCCGAAATACAAAATTTAATATAACAAATTCTTAGAAACGTTTGGGACATTCGATATTTGATAATTCGGGTTTGTTTCGAAATTCGATATTCGAATTTCGGATTTTCCTATTGTTAGATTGCTTTCAATTCCTTAAACCTCTCAATATCCCTTTCAGTATATCCTATTCCCTTTAACACTTCGAGGGTATGTTCACCCCATTCGGGAGAAGGGGCTGGAGTGGTAAACGGGAAAAGAGAGGACTTGATGGGATTGCCGACCTGCTGCACTCTTCCCTCGACTGGATGATCATATTCGATGAGCATCTTTCGATGGAGGACATGGGAATGCTGAAAAACCTCGTCGAGTGTGAGGATGGGTTCACAGCAGGCATCGACCTCCTTTAAAAAATCCGTCCACTCTTTCTGGGTTTTGCTCATAAAAAGGGTTTTGATTTCTTCAATGATTCGACTCCGTTCCTCTCCCTCTATAAATTGCTTCGGGATGAGGCCATCTTTTCCCACGGCTTTACAGAAATTCTTCCAGAATTTCGGCTCTAACGCTCCCAGAGACATGTATCTTCCGTCCTTCGTGGGGTAGACCTGATAGCAGGCATACCTTCCCGACAGATGCATTTCTCCTCTTATAGGGAGTTTTTGATCTGCCAAATATTGACCTGCATGGATGGAGAGCCAGGAGAGAACGCCATCGTGCATGGCTACGTCAAGGTGTTGTCCCTCCCCTGTTTTTTGGCGATGGACAGCGGCAGCTAAAATGGCTAAAACAGCCATCAATGCCCCAGCGCCAATATCCGCGATCTGAACACCCGGGATGAGTGGGCCAGTCTCTTTTGTTCCGGTCAATTCAAGAATGCCTCCGAGGCCGATATAATTAATATCGTGGCCAGATCGATCTCGATAGGGTCCATCCTGCCCATATCCAGAAAGGGAGCATAAAATCACTCCCGGGTTTCTCTTTTTTAGTTCCTGGTATCCGATCCCAAGGCGATCCATTACTCCAGGTCTGAAACCTTCCAAAACAATATCATAGGTTTCGATCAATTTATAAAAAATCCTCCTTCCCTCTTCGACCTTGAGGTTGAGGATCATACTCTTCTTATTCCGGTTCAGGGCAAGGAAATAAGCTCCATTATTCTTTCGGATTGAGCCCATCATGCGCATATAATCCCCCTGCTCGGGATCTTCAACCTTTAGCACTTCCATGCCAAGGTCAGCAAGGAGAAGGGTGCAGTAAGGCCCAGGCAAAAGCCTTGAAAGATCAAGCATTTTCAGGCCTGTAAGGGGGCCAGAAGCCCCTCCATTTTTGAGCTCCATAAATTTTAAATAACATATTGGTTTTTAAAAGAAAAGGCTTCCCCCGGGTTCGTTTAGCGGTAACGGTGACGATGCCCGTATCGTTTTAAAAAGGTTACGTCTGTCGTGTTTAATTCTTTTAAACTTAACCGTTACCGAATCACGAAACGGGCTTCGTTCCCGTAACCTTTCCCAACCCTCTGGGGTATTTTGGATGCAAGAAATACCTCTTGACGAGAAACTTTAAGGGTGATATTCAATGACCTAAAATAAATCAAATATTATGAATCTGAAAAAGGGGGGCGACAATGAAAAAGAGCGCAAAAGGGAAAGCGAAAAGGACACAGAAGCCTGCTAAAAAGATTGCTAAAAAACCTTTAAAAAAGATCTTGAAGAAACCCTTAAAGACGATTGCGAAGAAAGTCTCTAAAAAGCTTTCCAAAAAACCAGTAAAAAAACCAGCAAGAAAACCAATCGCAAAACCATCACGGAAACCATTGAAGAAGGTTTCAATTAAACCTGTGGCCGTCACTATGGCACCCATAAAAAGTACAAAGACTCCTCTGTGGGTACCTACTCCGGATAAGATTAAAAACGCCAACATTACCCGCTTCATTGATTTTGTGAACCGTAAGCATGGACAACAATTTAGAACGTTTGATGACTTATATCAGTGGTCTGTTGATTCGATCCCTGATTTCTGGGCAGCCATCTGGGAATTTACAGAAGTCAAAGCCTCAAAAAAGTGGGACCGAATCGTAGATGACCTGAAGAAGTTTCCGGGGACAGTCTGGTTTCCTGGAGCGCGGCTCAATTTTGCAGAGAACCTCCTGCGGTATCAAGATGACCGGTTGGCTTTTATCTTCAAAGGGGAGACCCAGAAATATGCGACCATGACTTACAGAGAACTTTATTACACGGTGGCACGGTTGGCCAAATCCTTTTGTGAGATAGGCATCCAGCCTGGAGACCGGATCGCAGGTTATATGCCGAATATGATGGAGACGACCATCGGCATGTTAGCGGCAACCAGCGTCGGAGCAGTCTGGTCGTCCTGTGCGACTGACATCGGGTCGCAGGCGGCACTGGACCGGCTGGGACAAATCGAGCCCAAGGTCTTGATTTCAGTGGATGGCTATTTTTACAAGGCAAAACCTTTCAACACCCTTGGGAATGTAGCCGAAGTTGCCAAAGGTATTCCTTCACTCAAAAAGGTTGTCATCGTTTCGTATACGGGGAATAAGCCGGATATAGGAAATATTCCCAATGCTGTCCATTATGAGGACTTCCTGGCTCCGGAGATGGAGCCGGACCTTCAATTTGAACAGCTGCCGTTTGACCATCCGCTCTACATCATGTTTTCCTCTGGAACGACTGGCAAGCCTAAATGCATGGTACAGGGGGCAGGGGGGATTTTGCTCCATCATCTGAAAGAGTTAATCCTCCATAGCGATCTCAGGCGTGACGACAAGGTCTTTTACATTACGACCTGCAGCTGGATGATGTGGAACTGGCTGATGTCCACCCTTGGCGTGGGCGCTACTATTGTTTTGTATGACGGCAACCCAAACTATCCTGATGCCTATGCCATGTGGAAGTTGGTTCAGGATGAAAAGATCACTTTCTTCGGCCTCAGCGCAAGTTATATCAACTATCTCAGGGGCGAAGGGATTCAGCCCGGGAAGAATTGCGATCTCTCTTCTCTGAGAGAAATTTCCCAGACAGGATCGGTTCTGTCGGCAGAAGGTTTTGAATGGGTTTACAGGGAGGTGAAGAAGGACCTCCATTTTAATTCTATCTCCGGTGGCACGGACATCAATGGCTGTTTTGCCGTTGGCAGCCCGATTCAACGTGTCTATGCAGGCGAGCTTCAGGGCCCGGGTCTGGGCATGAAGGTGAAGGCTTACGATGAGAATGGCATGCCTGTTTGGGATAAGGAGGGAGAATTAGTTTGCGAAGCTCCTGCCCCCTGCATGCCTCTCTATTTCTGGAACGATCCGGATGGGGAAAAATACAAATCCGCCTACTTTGACTACTACCCTGGTATCTGGCGGCATGGCGACTACGTGGTGATGCATAGGGACACGGGTGGGATCACCTTCTATGGGCGATCGGATGCCGTATTAAAACCCTCCGGAGTCCGGATCGGGACGGCTGAAATTTATAATGTGGTGGAGAGGATTGAAGGGATTGCTGACAGCCTTGCCATTGGACAGAACTGGGAAGGTGAACAGCGAATTATCCTCTTTGTGAAACTGGCGCCGAATGTTCAGTTGACGGATGGGTTGAAAGATATTGTCAAGAAGACACTTCGTGAAAAGGCTTCTCCGCGCCATGTGCCGGCGATCATCATGGAGATGCCGAGCGCACCTTACACCATGAATATGAAGAAGGTGGAGAGCGCGGTTACCAATATCATCCACGGAAGGCCGGTGCTGAACCGTGATGCATTGAGCAACCCTGAAGTTCTGGACTATTTTGAGAAGATCGTTCCGGAGCTGCAGAAGTAAAATGATAAAGGGTTCAAGGATTCTAGGATTCAAGGGTTCCAGTTGGGGTTTCAATTTTAACTAAGATTCCTCGACCCCTTGACTCCTTGACCCCTCGAACCCTTATTATTTTAGGTTCTTCAAGCTTTGGTATGAGTGCTTTTCCCCCTCTTAAGGATAAGAGGGGGGAGGGGGAGTTATAAGGGGAGGTTACCCACTCAATTCCTGGATGAACCTTATGTTAACAGGAGGTTTGTAAAGATGAAGTATCGTTTTCTTGGGTCTTCCGGATTGCTTGTTTCACGTATTTCTCTTGGAACGATGACCTTTGGGGTGGGTGACTGGGGTTGTGATGAGAAGGAAGCCCATCTGATCATGAGAAAGTATATTGATGCAGGTGGAAACTTTCTCGATGGTGCGGATGTGTATGCAGGCGGAAAAGCAGAAGAGATCATCGGAAGATTTCTACCGACGGTCCAGCGGGACAATCTCATCATCGCTTCAAAATGCTATTTCCCAGTAGGAACCCTGCCCAACAACTATGGACTCTCCAGAAAGCATATCATCACTTCATGTGAGGCGAGCCTGAAGCGGTTGAAGACCGATTATATCGATCTCTATTATCTCCACGGCCCTGACCCTGTTACCTCTCTGGAGGAGACAATGCGAACCCTCAACGATCTGGTCAAGCAGGGGAAGATCCGTTACCTGGGGTGCAGCAATCTATTTTCCTGGCAAATCGCCAAGGCCAATGGTATCTCCGCACAGATGAACTTTGAAAAGCTTGTTGCCGGCCAGTATATATACAATCTGGTCCACCGCGAGTTGGAAAGAGAAGTCATCCCTGCTGCTGTGGATTCTGGACTGGGGATTGTATGCTACAGCCCTATCGGGGGCGGCCTCCTCACCGGCAAGTACAAAGGGATGACTGAACCAGCCAAGGGGACGCGATTCTCTTTTCGAACTCAGATCGATGGACCCAGGTTTTGGCATGCGAAGGGTTTCAAGACGGTAGAAGTTCTGGAACAAGTTTCATCGGAATGTGGAATTTCAATGCTCAAGCTTGCCATCGGTTGGTTATTAAAACGCAAGTTTGCCACGTCAGTGATCATCGGTGTTAAAAACCAGGAGCAACTTGGAATGAACATGGAGATGGGGGACTGGGATATTCCGGACGATATCTGGAAGATACTCGAAGAAAAGACAAGACCGGAGGAAGAGTACTTAACCTGGTTCAATAAAATGAACTACGAGCGGTTCTTTAACGCGGCAGAATTTCACGACGAAAAAACTGAGCTCCCCTAAGGTTGCAAAAGATATGATTTGGCTATATAGGCATCGTCAATTGTCATGGTAAGTTCTTCCTGTAACATACATGATTGAACTCTGACCTGGAATTGAAGATTTCCAACAGATATCTTCAATCGAGGTAGGGTGCATATAGTGGCAAGAAATCCTCGGTTTTGAAGATCCCAAAGACGCTCATTATTAGGGTGGTTCCATACTGACTTCTTTCCTGAAATTTTCTATTCCCTAATTTTAAGAAACGGTGTATATTACAATCAAAATATAAAAGCAGCTTTAAATTAAGTTAGGCTATAAGAACCCGATAGGATATGAACTTCGAGATCATCGGTGAAATCCAGTGGGACGAAACAATTGCTTCAGGTCGCAGTACTCGAGAGCTGCGGAGGCTGAATCGCATTTATGGGAAGACGACCTGGCGAAAACGGAAAGGAATTGCTAAAATTAGATTGGAAGATGGGAAAGTTAGGCTTGCAGAACTCCACTGGTATGAAGGCCATGGCAAGGGAAGAAAGGAAACTAAAATTAAAAAATATTTGGAGTAAAAACCAATGAAACAAAAATTTTTGATTTGCATTGACAATGAGGGTTACGAGGCATCCTTGGAAATACGAAAGCTGTATGAGACAATTCAAGATAAGGAGGCTGAGCGTCATAACCAGGTGAGAATCATTGACGAGTCCGGAGAGGATTATCTTTACCCCTCCAGGTTCTTTGCACCTGTTAGGCTTTCAATGCAAACAAAAAATAGAATTCTCGAAAAAGCAGTTTAACTGCATCAACCGAACACGGCTAAGCCACGTCCGTTTTTGGCATTGTTGATTGTGTGCGTAGGTTATGCAGATTGTTAAACTCTTTTTCTAATGGAATTCATTAATCCTTGATGTTGGCCTTTCTTCACTTTTTGTGAGCATTAGCCGGAAGGTGAGCCAAAACTCCGTTTTTCATTACACACTGCTATCTATTCTCTGTTTCCAGACACTTTAAAATTTTTCAATTTGATTCTCATATATTGAACCAGTTTATTGATTCAGCGCTAACTGCGTTGCGATTTTAATGGCTTGGATCATGCTTTCGGGGTTGGCTCTGCCTTCTCCAGCCTTTCCAAAGGCTGTTCCATGATCAACCGATACCCGAACAATCGGTAAACCACAGGTAATATTCACCCCTGACATCGAACCCCAGGTTTTTGTTTTGTCGTCGTATTGGAAGCCGATCAGTTTCGTGGGAATATGACCCTGGTCATGGTACATCACCACGACCAGATCATATTGTCCGCCCTGCATCTTTGAAAAGATCGTATCAGGAGGAATAGGGCCTTCGACCTGCAGCCCTTCTTTCTGCGCCAGCTTAATGGCTGGTTCAATTTCCTCAATCTCCTCACGGCCAAACAACCCGCTTTCTCCTGCATGGGGGTTCAAACCTGCAACGGCAATTCTCGGCCGTTGAACACCGAGTCGTTTCACGGTCTCATCGCCCAGCCGGATGACACGGAGAACCCTGTCTTTTTTCACACGATTGCATGCCTCTCTTAAAGAGACATGCGTGGAGACATGGATGACACGAAAATGCTCATGCATGAGCATCATCGCATAATCCTTCGTTTTGGTGAGATCAGCATAGATCTCCGTATGTCCGGAATAATGAAAGCCTGCGAGATTAATCGCCTCTTTGCTAATGGGGCCTGTTACCGTGGCATCGATCTCTTTTGCCATGGCCAGTTCGATGACTTTCCTCACATATTCAAAGGAGGCGCGGCCATATTCAGCCAGGATCGTTTTATGCTGGATTGATTTTCCAGCAACATTCTTTAGATCAAGAAGATCGATCGTTCCAAGTTTATAAAGCCCTTCTTTTGGAGAGGCGATGGGAAGGATCTTTAGATTCAATTTTGAGAAGCGGATTGCTTCTCTCATCATTTCGGGTTCAGCAATGGCCAGAGGCCTGCAAAGTTCGTAAATTTCAGGTAAGGCAAGGGCTTTTGCTGTAATCTCTGGCCCAATGCCTGCCGGATCCCCTACACTGATTCCAATGAGTGGTTTGTCCATGGTTTAACCTTAAATTTTTCCCTCATTAAACGAAAAAATATTTTTGAATTCGGTAACATTTTAACTGTTTGAAGAAGCTTTATAAAATCCCTCCCAACCCCTTTACCAAGGAGAGAGGAGTTTCCCCCCTTACTAAAGGGGGTGAAAACGGGTTCTCCCCTTTGGAAAAGGGGAGTTAGAGGGGATTTTGTCAATTAAAGTCTTTCTAACATCTCTTTCACTCTCTCTACACATAATCGAGGGCTGGAGAAGACGGGTTTTCCCACAGCCTGTGCGATTTGTCCTTCCAGTCTTGCCATGGAAGCCTGTGCGAGGACAAAGACATCGACGCCCTTGGCGGCTGTTGAAGCCTTCTCCATGATCATCTGGTCGTGTTTGGCCTTATCTCCGGACATCAAGATTTGGAAAGCGCCCTCACAGAGAAGCCTCTCGGTTGTTACCTTTTTATTAATCTCGCCCCCTTTGGAGTGTATCAAACGGATGGTGGGATCGAGCGTAGTCGGGACCGTTGCCATCACTCCTATTTTTTCTCCCTCAGCCACTGCCTTCTCTGCCATGGCTTCGTCAATTTTCATAATAGGAATGGACACCAGTTTCCGTGCCACGTCGATCGTATCCCCCATGGTTGAGCACAGGGATAGGATAGCCTGGGCCCCTGTCTGCTCTGCAGCCATGATATAGTGACACATCTTCCGAGTAATGGCAGGGGTGGGTTTTCCTTCCTTTATGACATCCGCTAACAAGGAATCATCTACGATGTTGACCAGCCTCACATCAGGGAGTGCCTCTGAAAGCATCTTCATCAAAGCGGTCTCGACATTGAGGAATACGAAACTGGTGTGGATTAAAGCTAATGTCTTTTGCATCTTCATCTCCTTGTGGTGATTTACTAATACAAACGTATAAAGTAAATTGTCATTGCGAGGAGTGGAGCGACGAAGCAATCCAATGAAAAACGAGATTGCCACGCCCTTTGGGCTCGCAATGACAGGTCAAAGGATTTAATGCGTTTATATTAAAATCCTAACCTATTCAATAGCCTCTATGGATGGCAGATTCAAGAGTTATTCTTTCTTAGGGTTCATTTCAAAACTGGAGAATCATTTCATCCATCGGGAGGTATTAAAATGGTTGGAGACATGAGTGCCGGGGGAAACCAATTCGCCACAGAAGCGAAGGTCAGATTCATCCAGTTTCATATCGGCCGAAGGGAGAAGATCTTCCAGTTGTCCCAATGTCCTTGGTCCTATGATCGCTCCGGTAATACCCGGTTGATTGATGACCCATGCCAGGGCAAGCTGTGAAACCGTACATCCCTTTTGGGTGGCTCGCTGGGCAAGTTGAAGTCCAACCTCAATCCCCCGCTTCGTAATTCTTTCAGCATAAACATCCCTCAATGTCCCCCTGCTTCCCATAGGCAGGTTTGACGGATCGGTGTACCTGCAGGCTAACATCCCTTGAGCAAGTGGCGACCAGGTAATCAAGCCAAGATCATAAGCCCGGCACATTGGAATAATTTCGTTTTCGATTCGGCGGTCTAAAAGATTATAGGGAGGTTGTTCGCAGATGAATTTAGGGTAATGGTGTCGGTCAGAGATCCATAGGGCTTCAACCACCCGCCAGGCAGGATGGGTGGAGGAAGCGATATATCGAACCTTCCCATGCCTCACCAGAAGATCAAGAGCAGCAAGGGATTCCTCCTGGGGGATATCAAAATCGGTTCGGTGAAGAAAGTAGATGTCAATATAATCGGTCCGCAACCTCTTCAGACTGGCCTCACAGCTTTCAATGATGTGGTGCTTTGAGTTGCCCGCATCATTTGGGCCCGGGCCTGTTTTCATAAAGACTTTCGATGTGACGAAGACCTCTTTTCTTTTCCCATTTTGTGCCAGAGCCTCGCCGAGAATGCGCTCACTTTCGCCTTCAGCATAGACATCTGCGCAGTCAAAGAGGTTGATGCCTGCTTCGATTACCCGGTGGATGATCTTAAACGATTCCTCCTTGCTGGTGGGGTTACCGAAATTCATCGTCCCCAGTACAAGAGGAGAAATTTTCAGACCTGATCTGCCAAGGCGTCTGTATTCCATAAGTTGATCAAATGGTACTCTCTGTGATTTTCTTTTTGAATATTTTCCCTTTCAACCATGCCGTGAATCGTTTATAGAATGGCATTTGACTGACAAACATCCAGACGATGATGAGGAGTAGCATCAGGGCAACAGGACGGGTGAAGAAGGGCAGAAAACTTCCCTGGGAAACCATCAACGCCCTTCGAATATTTTCATCCGCCATCGGTCCCAGGATGACTCCGATGACCAGAGGGGCAATGGGATAACCCATCGATTGCATGAAGTAGGCCAGAATGCCCACAGGGACCATCAGATAAAGGTTAAAGACCTTCGTCCCGAGTGCGTAGGAACCGATAACGCAGAGCGCCAGGACGACTGGCATAAAGATAGGTGGAGGAATCCGTAAGACCTTGACTACCTGTTTTGCGAGAACAAGACCGCAAATGAGCATCGCAAATGAAGCCAGACAGAGAATGGCTGTCATCTCCATGATAAAGTGAGGATGTTCTATGGAGAGCATAGGGCCTGGAGTGACATTGTGAATCATCAGGGCTCCAAGAAGCATAACTGCAGGTGGGCTGCCCGGTATGCCGAGGGTTAAGAGAGGAATGATGGCGCCTCCGATACAGGCATTGTTGGCTGTTTCCGATGCGATGACACCCTCATAGGCGCCTTTTCCAAAGGCTTCTGGGTTTTTGGAGGCTTTCTTGGCGGTGCCGTAAGAGACCCATGCGGCAATGTCCTCTCCGATCCCGGGAACTGCTCCAATTCCCACGCCGATGAGGGCAGAGCGGACGATGGTCTTAATCCGTCTTACGATAATCCTCAATTCGGGGACGACGCGCTGAAATTTTTTTGCTTCTCCAACTGATAACTGGTCCCGAATAACCTGGATGATCTGAGGTATGCCGAAGGCTCCTATAAGAACGGGCACTACTTCAAGCCCCCCATCTAATTCAGAAATGCCAAAGGTGAAGCGTGGGAAAAACTGGAGATGATCCCTTCCTATGAGCGCCAAAAAAAGGCCGATGAGTCCTGAAATCCATCCCTTGTAAACGAGGTCCTGACCGGTCAAGCCTCCGCTGATCATGATCCCGAAAAAAGCCAGGAGGAAGAATTCAAAGGAGGTAAATTGAAGGGCCAGCTTAGCAATAAGAGGCGCAAAGAGAGCGAGAAAGAACATCCCCACCATGGTTCCGATAAAAGAGGCAGTGGTGGTAAGGCCGAGGGCCCTTCCAGCTTCTCCCTTGCAGGCGAGGGGATAGCCATCCATAGCGGTCGCAGCTGCCGCAGCTGTTCCCGGGATATTCACACAGATGGAGCCGTAAGAGCCTCCATAGACAGCGCCTACATACATCCCGAGAAGGGTGATCATTGCAGTGGTTGTATTGATTCCATAGGTCAACGTCGTGAGCAAGCCTACGCCAAGCGTTGCCGTGAGACCCGGCATGGCGCCGAAGATGATGCCAAGGATTACAGATCCAAATAATAGAAGGGCATTTTCTAAATTAAAGGCCGTGGTAAAAACGGTCACATAGAAATCCCAGATTTGTTCGAGGATAAACATAAACTTCCTTTCTCTTGCCTTCCTAACGTAGCGCGTAACGGACGATATTCATCAATTCAATAAACCCTCCCTCCACAGGAAGCGGAACGAGAAGAAAGTATTTGAACGAGGGGATCAGGATGAAAGAAGGGACGATGGACATGATGATCGAGAGGTTCCATTTCCCCTTTAGAATCCGGTCTCCCCGGATCAGGAACCGACTATAAGCGATATAGGTAAGAAAGAATAAGAACACCAGGATGTCCATCGAATAGAGGAACCCTTCGTTAAGTTGCTTATCGATTCCGAAAAGAAACGCAATCAGGAATAGAAGACATCCGACGAGATAGAATGTAAAAAATTTCTTCAATAGGCCAGGTTTATCCAGGTAGAAGAGTGTGATAAAGACGAAAAGAGTCAACATGGTGCTCAAGAAATAGTCGATTCTTGGAATATAGAGATAGACATAAGCGGCGATGACGAGGAGTATGCCGAAAAAGCGGAGGGTCTTGCCGGGAGAACCCTCCTGGCGGTGGGAAAGGTCTTCAAAAAACTTCTTTGCGCCTCCATCCTTGATTGCCCTTCGGCACAGGACCATTCCCATGATGATGATGAGTCCGCCGACACAAACCGGAAATAGGCCGGGAGAAACGAACCAGACATTCATCACCCCTCCCCAGCTGTCCTTCATGGGGATTTCGATCAGGGTATAGAGGAGCATGAAGATTCCGAAGGCAATCAGGATGAGGCTGGTGATGAAGTCCTTTTTTCTCAATTCGACTTTGTCCATTGGTTTCCCTCAAATAAAAATCTGAATAAAACGAATGATAACGAATAAAACGAATGTTTCCCACCTCCCCATCGAGAGACTGTGTCGTAATTACTATTTTGTCACCCTGAATTTATTTCAGGGTCTCGTAATTGTTTGAATTCGTTAGATCCTGAACCAAGTTCAGGATGACATCTTTATCAATTTCCCTATTACGACACACCCTCTAAACGGGGAGGGGAAAAAATTGTTTTTACGGTTTTGGAATCTTCAATGTTTCGGGGTTGACCTTTGCGGCTCCCAATTCCCAGAGGGTCCATGCAAACAGGGACTCCAATTTATCAAACTCATCTCGTGAATCCTTTCCGGTCTTTCCCGAGAGAGCATAGTAGTTTTGCTCTGCCCAGCCCTTCATCATGTCTGAAGCGATGACCTTCTTAAAACCATCTGCGATGATTCCCTTCACATTCTCCGGAACCCGTGCAGGAACTGCAAAACCGATGGCCTGCATAATGGGCAGATACTTTGAGAGGCCCGGATATGGGACAAAGGAGGATGGAATGGAGCCCACATCTTTCATGGTAAATGGCTGGGGTGTGAGCATCGCAAGAGGTCTCAGTTTTCCTGCGCGGATAAGCTGCTGCTGCTCAGCCACAGAGGTGATGACCACGGAAACCTCGCCGGTCATGGCGGCGGTCTGCGCGGGAGCTGATCCGGGATAAGGAATATAATTGAACTTGGCACCCGATCCTTTTTCAAGGGCTAAAAGGTTGAGGTGATGGATGGACCCGGAAGCGCTGGCGCCTGCGCGGATGGAGTTCGGCTTTGCCTTTGCCGCTTCGATCAGTTCTTTCAAATCCTTGTAAGGGGCATTCGGAGTGACAGAAATCAAATCCGGGGAACCCCCTACGATAAAGTAGTCCCATACATACATCCTCTTGTCCCAGCCTCCCTGTACTCCGGCAGTCACACAGGACTCAGATACCCCTGCCCATGTGTATCCGTCATGCGGCCGGGAATAGACATCGCTCATACCAATTGATCCACCCACACCACCGGGCTTATTGATCACGTTGATGTTTACTTTGAATAGTTTCGCCATTTCACCCGAGACGATGCGGTTGCACACATCGGTTCCGCCGCCTGCTGCCCAGACGACCGTATTGGTGATATCCCGGACAGGAAACTTCTTCTCCTGCGCCAGACTCAAACCTGAGAAGACAAAAACCAACAAGAGACTTAAAAATAAATACTTTTTCATCACTTCCTCCTTTCTTTAAATCCAGAGTATTAAATTCGAAAAATCATTAACCACTTGCTATTTTTTCTCCAAACTCATCACTCTTCACTCATAACTATAGTGAACGGCTTTGAAAGTAGTCATTGCGAGGACCCCGCACTTGATGCGGGGGACGTGGGTCGCATCGACCTTCACTTTGTTCGCAATGACACATGATGGATGTCGATTTATTTAAGTCGTTCACTATAATGACTATAATTTCCTCTCACCTCCTTTTCTCTTGAATTCTTTTCTCGATTCACCCTTTCACCTTAAAACCTGTTCCTCCAGCCACTTCAATGTTTCCAGCGTTCTCTCTTCCTTGATCATGGAAAGGAGCTTCTTTGAATCGAGGCGATTGACAATCTTGATCATCTTTTCCGTTGTGGCGATGGTCCTTTCAAAAGCACCGATTGGGTCAAGCCGCACCGGACTCATATCCGAGGTCACCCATCCGCGGTAGTTGAATTTCTTCAGGTAGAAAAGCATCTCGAGATAATCCCACAGGTTTCGTGTCGCCGGAATGAGGTCCCAGTCCCATTTTCGATTGTTGTCGTTGATATGGATGTAATAAGGGACTCCGCTGGATTGAGCAAGGCAGACCGATTCAGCAACAGTTTCCCCCACCATCAGTGAGTGGCCCACATCAATGGTGATTCCCAGATTGGGCTCATTGATTTCACGGATCATGCAGAGTGTCTTGGCAGCCGTATCAAGATAACAGTTGACCCGGGTCTCAACGCCTTTGTATTCAAGAAAAAGACGGATATCTTTCTGGTGCCTCGCTGCTTCCTTGAAGGTGGAGATCATGTTCTTCCATGCCTGCTGGTAGTCAACCTGGAAGAGGTAATCATAGCCGTCGCTGAGAGGGCAACAGGTCACTTTGTCGGCGCCCAGTTCTTTTGCCATATCCAGACCTTCGCAGATAAACCGGATGGCTTTGTCCCTGAGCTTCTTCGAGTTGACGCTTGAAGATCCTTTTACGAATTCAGGCTCGCCCTTAATGTTGACGTTAACCGCAGCCACTCCGAGATGATATTTTTTTAGGGTCTTCTTAATTGAGCCGAGGTCCTGCAGCTCATATGGATAGACGATTTCCACCCCTTTTGCGCCTTTAACTTTTGCCACAGCGGCAATTTTTTCCTTGGGCGTTTTTGACTCATGGTACTCGCTGAAACGGTCCTTCAGCTTTCCCATAAACCCTGTGATAATCGCCTGTTTGATCTCCATCTTATTTCCTTCCTTTCCTCTTTTTCTTTGTTCCCTTTCTTTCCATCACTTCATAAACGGCCTGTTTGATCATTGGAGGAGTCAACCCAAGGCACTCTTTAATCTCTTCAATCGTGCCGGAATCCCCGAACTGATCTTTCACGCCGACCCTCTTGACCAGAACAGGGTAGTTCTCAGAGGTCAATTCCGAAACCGCTCCCCCCAATCCTCCGTAGATATTTCCATCTTCGACCGTGACGATGGCATCGGTCTCTTTCGCCGCCGAGAGGATCGCCTCTTCATCCAGAGGCTTAATCGTCTGGATATCGAGAACCCTAACTTGAATCCCTTCCTTTTCAAGTTCTTCTGCGACTTGAAGGGCGCTGTTGACCAAAATCCCTGTGGCCAGAATCGCCACATCGCTTCCTTCATGAATGCATACAGCCTTCCCGATTTCAAATTCGAAGTCATTCGCATAGAGAATTGGAAAGGCTGCCCCTGTAAAAGGCAATCGAAGAATCACTGGACCCACATAATCTGCGGCTGCAAAAGTTGCCTTCTCCGTGCTGATGGCATCGGATGGGGAGAGGATGAGTAAATTGGGTATGGCTCGCAGAGCAGCGATATCTTCAATCGTCTGGTGAGAAGGGCCAATGGCAGGCCAGACAACCCCTGAGTTGCAGAGAACGACCTTCGCATTTCGGTTATCATAAGCGAGGTTTTGCCGGATCTGATTGTACCCCCTGCCCAGGGCAAAGATGTCGTGGCAATGGGTAAAAGGGATCCATCCAGCATCCGCCAATCCTGCCGCACTTGTGATCAGATGGCCTTCGGCAATACCCACATCGATCAATCGATCAGGATACTTCTCCTGAAAAACTTCACCCACCTCGCCCGAAGGAAAATCCCCATAAACAGAAACGATCTTTTCGTTCTTTTCGGCAAGTTGAACAAGGGCCCGATTATGGGCTACGTACATATTTTCCAGGGTATCTCTTTTCTCCCGCAAATAGATGGTTTTCAACATTCCATCCTCCCCATCAAAGGTAGGGGCAATTCATGAATTGCCCCTACAGAGTTTTTATTCTCCAAGGGCTTCAAGACCTTTTTTCAACAGTTCATCTGTGATCTTTACGTAATGGCAATTCGTATTCTCCAGAGAAGGAAATCCCTTTCCCTTGATTGTATGGGAGATAATGGCTTGAGGTTTTCCTGTTACAGTGAGAGCCCAATCTAAAATCTCAACGATCTCTGCCATGTCGTTTCCATCAATCTCCCGTGTCTCCCATCCAAAGGCTTTAAATTTTTCAGCCAGTGAGAGCGGATCCATCTTCACTTTGACAGCAGCCGTTGACTGAAACTTATTGTGGTCCACAATCGCTGTCAGATTATCCAGTTTATAATGAGAGGCGTTAGCTGCTGCCTCCCAGACCTGGCCCTCGTTACATTCTCCATCCCCCAGGACACAATAGGCCCTGAAGCGGGCTTGTTGATAACGCGGAAAGGTGGTCAGATTTCTGCAATCGGATAGGATATAGGCCCCCATGGCCGTCCCGACTGCAAAGGACAATCCCAATCCTAAAGAACCTCCGCTGCAGTCAATGCCAGGGGATCGGCAATCTACGTGGGTTTGAAGTCTTGTTCCAGGATGGCTGTAAGTGCAGAGCTCTTCCTTCGGGATATACCCTGCTTCTGCAAGTGCGGCATAGAAGAGCTCGCAGGAGTGGCCCTTGGAGATGATCAGCCGGTCCCGGTCCTCCCATCTGGGATTTTTGGGATCATGTTTCATTCGATAAAAGAAGAGGGCTGTGATGAAATCGGCTGAGGAGAAACAACCTCCCAGCCATCCGATTCCCATCTCTTTCATCACCAGCAATGAATCCCTCCTGAGCCTATTGGCCTTCGCCTGAAGCCCTGCAATCAATTCTTTTCGATCTGTCATGTTACACTCCATTAAATGTTGAAAATAATTTTCCCAGTGGATGCAGATTCAGCCAATTGAAAAGCCCGATCATAATCTTTTAGGTCGAAGCGGTGTGTGATCACTGGGCTGACGTCCATCTTCCCTGAGAGAAGCATGCTCTGGGCGCTCCACCAGGTATCCCACATGATTCTTCCCGTAACGCCATAAACATTGGCCTCTTTATAGATGACGTTGTTGACCAGGTCCCACTCGACCGGCCCTGAGAAAAGTCCCACGAGAACGATATCTCCGCCCCGTCTCAGTGTCTTTGTGGCATCGTTGAGCACACCCTTATTTCCTGTGATCTCAACCACGATATCCGTTCCGAATCCCTTTGTGATCTTGTTGACCTCCTCAACGACATCAACCTTCTTTGCATTCAAAACGATATCGGTTCCCATCTTCCTGGCCAGGTCGAGCCTTTCGGTTGTAACATCGACGCCGATCACATATTCCGCGCCGCTCAGCTTTGCCACCATCTGGGCATAGATCCCGATAGGTCCGCAACCGAAGATGATCACTTTCTTTCCGGCTGGCTTTGTTTTTGACAGGGCATGAACGCCGATCCCAAAGGGTTCCATGGTGGAGCCGATCTCATAGGAGATCGAAGAATCCAGCTTCCAGGCGCAAACCGCGGGAAGGATCGAGTACTCAGAGAAAGCGCCGTCCATATGGACACCAAGGATCTTCATGTCCTGGCAGACATGCTGGAGCCCTGTGGTGCATTGATAACAGTGGCTGCAGGGGACATGGGTTTCAGCAGCCACACGATCTCCTTTTTTGAAGTTCGCCACATTCTTGCCGACCTCAACGACCTCAGCAGCATATTCATGTCCGAAAAGGAGAGGCAACTTAATTCTGGAGGCTGCATATTCATTCCACTGGTAAATATGGATGTCCGTGCCGCAGATGGCCGCTGCCTTGACTCGCACCAAAAGATCATTGTCACCTATTTGAGGTATGGGACGATCTGTAAACGTAGCGCCTCTCACAGGGTTGTCTTTAATTAAGGCCTTCATATCATCTTCCCTCCTTGGTCAACATGGATCCGGGTTGAAGCATCTCAACAATGCGTTCCAGGGCGTCTTCCTTTCCAAAGGCTCCGGCTTTGGTAACAACGGTAAGGCCGTCCCACTTTCCACCGATCAGGTGTCCTCTGATGATTCCTTCCAAGAGTTCGCCTTCGATCTTAACCCCTTCAATGTCGAGGGTATTGATCACACTTTGGGCTGTGTCTCCGCCGGTTAAGATGAGTGCTAAATCATGAACATCCACCTTGGATTGTTTTAAGGCTGAGATGGTAATTTCGGCTAGGGTCTTTGTGATTTTGAGATGGATGGGAAGGTCTTTTGAATCCTCTAATTGGAGCGTGTCTGGAGTTGTCTTTAAAATAACGATTCCTTGAGAGAGTGATCTTGCAATGTTTTTTGATAGGTCTTGCCTTGCGGTCTGTACTCTGTCATTGTCAGAAATCAATAAGGTTTGATTCAGCGGATAAGAAGGAATCTTTCTCTGTTCCATTCGTCTTAATTGTTGATGGGTCACGCTTGAGGCAGTGCCGCCAATGATAAAGATATGTTTAAATGGCTTTCCCTTTTGTTTCAGGGGATCGGGGATGGGACCTCCCGGAGGAGTTATCTTTTTCGCCACTTCTTCAGCCAATCCGGCTGAACCGACGAAGAGGGGTTTTTTCTTAATGAAGAATCCGACCTCGGCAATATTTGCCAGATCCTGGCGGCTCACGGCATCGAAGATGATGACCCTTGTCCCCTTTTTTTGTTCTTTCTCAACGGCCTTTCGTAATCCCTCCGAACCTGAAGCCACGTGAGTGAGATCGATCCATCCGACATTGTTTTGAGATTGCCGCTGGAGAAGTTTGTGGACATGAGATTCCTGAATGGGTGAAGTTGTGTTTTGAGCAACTTCGGTGAGGGCAAGGGGTTTCTCACCGACGATTAAGATTCCCCCGACCAATCTCCTGTTCTGCTCGGGATACGATGGAGCCATGAGGCATAGAGATCCGTTCATTTTCTTCAAGATGGCATCGATCTCGTATCCGATGTTTCCCCTGAGGGTCGAATCGATCTTTTTGTAGATGATAGAAAAAAGTTCTTTATCGTAGTTCTTAAAGAGGTTGGATATGAGTGAGGAAGCTTTCTCAGGGCTTAAGCCCCTTGAGTCGGTGTTGATGACCAGAACATCCGGTTGGGAATATTTTGAGAAGTCGACCTTGGCATCGTCCTTCCCAAAGATCAAAATCGTGTTGAGACCCCTTTTGGCAAACTGGGCTCCGGCGTCCGCCCCACCCGTGAGATCATCTGCGATGAGAAGGCATCTTTGGTTCATTGGATACTTACACCAAAAATCTGAGAATTTATTTCTAGCATTAAAAAAAAGTTGTCATGCCGAACTTGGTTCGGCATCTCGTTTTGTTCATAGGAGAGAGATCCTGAAACGATACTGAAATGAATTCAGCACAAGGTTCAGGATGACAGGACCGAAAAATTATTATTTATCAGGGTTTAGTAGAGCAATCCCTGTGCCAAGGCTTGAGTTGTATTCATTGTTTAGAAATATCAATAAATTAGAGGGATTAGAATCGGAGTGAGAAAAGCAAAAAAAGATGGGTGCTAAAATACGTTCACAATATTAACAATATTGTTTATTTTATGAACGTATTAATACAAACGACATAATTATCGTTGCAGTCATTGCGAGCCCTAAGGGCGTGGCAATCTCGTTTTTGCTTGGGATTGCTTCGTCGCTCCGCTCCTCGCAATGACACTCTACTTATGTCGTTTGTATTAGTCTAAACGGAGGGGTTTTCTTCGCGTCACATTTTGGTCTTTTTCCAGAGAGTGGTCCTGCTGATACCGAGGCGTTTGGCCAATTCGGTCTTTTTGACAGGAGCGGATTCGCATATCTTCTTGATCCATACCTGCTCCAACTCCCTCAGGTTTAAATCTTTTCCCTTAAGATCAAACGTCGTTTCTTCGACTTCGTCGGGCTTCTTGAGTTCTTCGCGAATCCATTTTGCCATCTCTTGGAGGTTACGATTAAATTGATCCGTAAGATTGGCCAGTCGTTCTACCAGATTTCTAAGCTCCCGGACATTCCCAGGCCAGGGATAGTTATTCAGCAGTTTCATGATTTCTTTATTGAACAGATATCTTTTCTGGACCTTTGGATTGATTCTCAGAATAAAATGTCTGAAGAGCATAAAGGCATCATTTCCCCTCTCTCGAAGGGGATAGACATTCAATTGAAGCACATTTAACCGATAGAAGAGGTCACCCCTGAATCTTTTTTCTCTCACCTCTTTCGCCAGGTCCCGATTGGTTGTTGCAATGATCCGGACATCCACAGGAAGCACACGATCATCTCCAATGGGCTGGACTTCTCTTTCTTCAATGACCCTTAAAAGGCGACTCTGAAGGTTGATGGGCAATTCACTGATTTCATCGAGAAGCAGGGTTCCTCCATGAGCTAATTCAAAAAGTCCCTTTTTCCCCTCCCTTCGTGCCCCGGTGAAGGCTCCGCGTGCATAACCGAAGAGCTCACTCTCCAAGAGGGGTTCCGGAAGGGTTGCACAGTTGATGGCAACAAAAGGCCTCTCCGGGCCGAATTTTTCATTATGAATACTCTGGGCAAACATCTCCTTGCCTGTTCCTGTCTCTCCAATGATGAGAACCGTGGAGTCAGCGCTGGAAAAACTCTTCGCCCGGTTGATTGTGGCCCGGAACGTTTCGTCTTCCGTGATGATGTCAGAAAAGGAGTATCTGGCCACATGCCCCTTGAGATGGAGTTCATGCCGAACCTTTCTCTCCGCCTGTTGCAGTTTGGAAATACTCCTTCCTACAATCAGAGTTCCTGTCCTCTCGCCATCCGTTTCAATGGGGACATAATCGAGCAGGATATGTTTTCCTTGGACATTGCCAAGATAATTTCTCTGGGCCGCCCGTTTCTTTTTCATCTCTTTAAGTGGATCAGTAGGGTAGAGATGCAGGGGAAACCCAAATAATTGAGGTTCTCCTTTCTTAAAGGTGAGAGAGGCTGCTGGGTTGCAGGATTGGATCCGATCATCAGAATCGAGAATGATCATTTGATCGTCCACGGCATTTAAAACCGCTTTTAATTGGGTGAGGGTATCCAGATGCTGTTTTGTCTTTTGAGCTTCCGTACGGACGACGCCCAAAATTTCGTAGGCTCCGTGGAAGGATTGCAAAAGGGATTCCCTGCCTGATTCGATCAGTATGGACTGTTGACCGAATATGGAAGCCTGGGAGACGACGATCTTGTCTCCGATGATCATTTCAATCCCATTTTTATGGGCTTTATCTAATATGGCGGGGACTTCCTCTTCCCTTTGGATGGGAAAGACAGTTAAGTCTAAATCCAAAAGATCGCCCAGTTTTTCTGAACCATAGATGACGTTTTCAAATCCGACAATGCCGATCTTCTGGTGACGTTTTTTTATCTTCTGAAGGGCCCCCAGTATATCGTAGGCCGTCACTTTGATCTCAACGATAGGGATGCTCAAGTGCTCCTTCAATAATTTGGCTGTTCCGCCCCGGCTGATAATGACCTCAGCCCCCTTTTCTGCAAGAAGCTTTCCTTTTCTTAGCCCTTCCTGAAGATCACCCACTTCGATAGCGATCGGTTTTTCAAAATCTTTACAGATCTCCCTGGCCAGCTCTGCCATTTCAGGGTAGGGGGCTATTAAAGCGATGGGTATGAGAGAAGACATTTTCCTTTTCATCGCCTCTAATTTATATAATCCTTTCAAACCAGTCAACATGAAAGTTCTGCCTCATACCCATAGGATAGGCCAACCACGAATGTTAACAAGTGGCCCCACATTCGCGTGTCGGTACGACAGTCGTTCCGACTCATTCGATTTAATTAGCAACTAGGTAAACCCCCGGCTCTGCAGGGGGACTCGCAGCGTTTGACATTTTCGGGAATATAAATTGTTTGAAACCGTTTTGTAAAATCCCTCCAAACCTCCCTTTGCCAAAGGGAGGAAAAAGCTCTCCCCCTTTTGACAAAGGGGGATGAAGGGGGATTAGATTCTATTGCGATTGCGGTCAGGCCCCTTTGAGTGGCCAGCAATCGTAAAGCCCCCAGCTTTGCTGGGGGATATTTACTCGTGTTGTTCAATTCTATTTACCACAAAAAGAATCCACAAAAAAAGATACTTGTGTTATTTTATTATTTTTGCTACATTCCTGACCAAAAATATTTGGTGCTTCTGTTTGTCTGCAGTAGGGGCAATTCATGAATTGCCCCTACGAAGTTTAAAATGAAGTTAACCCGGAAAGAATTTGAAGAAACGGTCATTCGGGCCCTGGAGAGCCTGGATCCGTCTTTAAAAAAGAGGATGGAGAATATCGATGTGGTTGTCGAAGACCACGCCTCTGTAGACCTGTTGTCGGAGATGGACCTGCGTTCCCCCTCCGAGTTGCTGGGACTTTATCAGGGCGTTCCCATCGACCGGAGGGGGTTTTACTACGGGAATGTTCTTCCGGACAAGATCACCCTCTTTCAGCGTCCCATCGAATCCATCTGCAGGACAAAGCAAGAGATTGAGGAGAAAGTCAGGGAAGTGGTGGTCCACGAGGTGGGTCATTACTTCGGCCTGGATGAGGAGAGGTTAGAAGAGCTGGAGGAGGAATGATTGGTTTTGAAAACATTACCTTATGGAGGGTTGCCATCATTTAATAAAAAATGTTAAGGTTGAAAAACTTATCTTGCCAATGATTTTGCAGATTTCTTTGATTTAAGAAAAGTGTGTATCTGTGTAATCATCTTTAATCGGTGTAATCGGATTTTATTTAGAGGAGGGTTGATGATGGAAAAGTGGATGGGCGGGGATATGCACCCGAGCTACCGAATTCTGATGGGTCCAGGGCCGAGCAATGTCCATTACCGGGTTTATCAGGCGATGTCCAACCCGATCATCGGGTATCTCGATCCCCAGATTCTGGCCTGCATGGATGAAATCAGTGAGATGTTGAGAGGTGTGTTCCATACTAAAAACCAGGTCACCCTGGCCATCTCCGCAACCGGGAGCGCCGGCATGGAGACCTCCTATGTCAACTTTGTTGAACCGGGAGATGTAGTCGTCATCGGCGTCAGCGGCTTCTTTGCAGACCGGATGACCCAGGTTGCCTCCCGAAGCGGGGCAAACGTTATCCGGGTCGAGGAAGAATGGGGGAAGATGATCGACCCTGAAAAGGTGATCAAGGCATTGAAGGAGCATCCCGAAGCCAAGATCTGCGGGATGGTCCATGGCGAGACATCCACTGGAGTGCGGCAGCCCCTTGAGGAGATTGGAGCTTACTGCAAGAAAAAGGATATCTTGTTTGTGGTGGATGCAGTCACCACCCTGGGAGGATATGAGGTAAAGGTGGACGACTGGGGAATTGACGTCTGTTATGCAAGTTCCCAGAAATGCCTCGGTGTTCCACCGGGACTTTCTCCGATCACCGTGAGCCCGAAGGCTATGGATGTCCTCCGTTCACGCAAAACCCCGGTTCAGAGTTTTTATCTTGATCTCACTCTGCTCGCAAAATACTGGGGAACGGAGAGGGTTTATCACCATACTGCGCCTGCTTCCTTGTTCTACGCATTGAGAGAGGGATTACAAATCATCTTTGAAGAAGGGTTAGAGGCAAGATTCCAGCGCCACCAGACTCTGGGGGATCGTTTGAAGATGGATCTGGAGGGGCTTGGGTTTAAACTCTTTGCCCAGGAAGGATATCGCCTGCCCATGTTGACGGCCGTGGTTCTCCCGGATGGAATGGATGACGTAAAGACCCGGTCGAGGCTTTTGAATGAGCATAATATTGAGGTTGGAGGAGGGTTAGGCTACCTGAAAGGCAAAGTATGGAGGGTCGGCCTCATGGGAGAAACCTGCAAGCTCCGGTACATCCATTGCCTGATCGGCGCGTTAAGGGAGATGATTCCCTAATTCTGGATTAATTGCTCTTGGTCCATTCGTGCCAGTCCAGCCCGGTCTTCTTCTCCCAGTCGGCTCCGAATTTCCCGTTGAAGTAAACCTTCAATTTTTCGTAGAGGCGGTTCCACCCGGGCAGATATTCATTCGTCAGGACATCTTCAAGGAAGGGAACGATCTCCCCCAGCTTTTCCTTGGGGAGATAGGAGCGGGCCTTCAAATGAAAGGACCGCTTCAGCGCCTCGGAGGAAAGGGCATGAGAGGTGAGCATGGCCACACGGAAGTTCCGGCTTACAGCGAGCTCCAGCAGGTCAAACCCGCGAACCCCCATGATATCGAGAATGACGATATCATAATCCTTTGACCTTAATAATTTTTCTGCCTCGGAGAAGGTGGTGGCTTTGTCGATTTTACACTCCGGGCAAGATCCTAAAATCTCCTCTTCCAGCACCGCCAAGACGTCCGGTTCATCATCGACGGCCAACACCCGTTTCCCGTCCAAAACCGGTTTTTTCATCCTTTCATTCTCGTTCACCGGCGGAAAAGCGGGAATCCGGATGGTGAAACAGGTCCCTGCATCTTTAAGGCTTACGAACCGTATCTCTCCGCCCATGGCTTTGATCAAAGCCTTGACACCGATCAGTCCAAGCCCCAACCCGGGGAACTCGGTGCGCTTTTTTTCATTGAACGGAGAGAAGCGCTCGAAGATAGCCCCCTCTTTACCCAGGGGAATCCCCGGCCCATCATCCTCCACTGAGATGAACAGGTCGTCTTCTCCAAAGATCGTTACGGCCATGCGGCTTCGCCTGTACTTTAAGGCATTGCTGATCAGGTTTCGGAGGATCTGCTCGACTTTGTTCGGATCGTGACAGAAAGGCGACGTGCAATACCGCCCGGTCAATTCCAGGGAAATCCGGTGCGATTCAAGCATCCGCTGAAACTCTTCCTCTGAATTAGCACGCGAAAACTTCTCTGCTTCATCCGGAAGAATCGTCTCCATGGCCTCCAGGAGAGATTCTTTAAGAGCCCTGGTCAAATCAAAAGGCTCCCTTTTAAACAGCTTTTCTTCCGAGAGCAGGAGCTCGACCATCTCCTGGACCAGCGTCTGTGATTTTCTGATATTCCTCAGCGTCCGCTCCAGCGTGAGCTTCTGTTGTTTTGTGAGTGAACCATACCTTTCCGATTTCTCAAGCAGGTTCTTCACGCCTGAAGCGGCAATGGAAAGAGGGCTTCTGAGATCATGGATAAAAAGATCCACCATGTGTTCTTTCGTATTCATTTTCAAGCTCCCCTCTCCCTCCGTTCCCTCCTTGCTAAAGGGGGGTAAGGGGGGATTATCATTTTGCTTCTCCGAAAGACAAACAGAATGTGCTTCCTCCGGATTTATGGCAGTCCTCAATCCTTTTGCAATGGGGGCATGCCGAAATCTTCCCGGGGCAAAGGTCCCGGTCCGTTGGACTATGGACGCATCTCTGGCTTGCAACACCTACATCAAAACCGAACAACTGGCCATAAGTTTTAATGCGCAGAAGGTCGAGCCCTTTGCCCCCCGCGCCGAAGTCGTAAGGTTTTTTCGACGCGTAAAGCTCGGTGTCGAGGGTATGGAAAAGGCCACCGAACAGATGTCTTTGATTCTCCTTGGTAATCCCGATGCCGAAATCCTGCACCTTCATCTGAATCCATTGGGCCTTCTGCTCAAGGACAACCCGGATCATGCCTTCGTCGGGTGTGTTCTCGATCGCATTTTTCAAGAGTCCCAACAGGATCTCTTCAAGGATGGTGGAATCCATCCTCAGGCTTAGGTCTTGTGCCCCTTCGAAATAAAAGCGAAGATCGCGATGGGACGCCTCTTTCCTAACCTTATCCAGGACATGCTCGGTGAAAGGGTAAAGCAGGACGGAGGATAGGGAAATCGTTCCTATGGCATTGAGTACCTCAAGACGGGAGGCGCTCTCTAGTTTCTGATAGGACCGGATAATCTGATCGGTCTCCTGCTGGATTTGAGAGAGCCGGTTCAGGTTTTTTTCGAGCGATTCATAAATTTCTTCTCTCACCATAGGCGGGGTTTGAGATTGAGTTTTTTTCTTGATCAGACGGATATTCCCCTGCACCACGGAGAGGGGTGTTCTCAGCTCGTGCGAAAGATGGTCAAGAGCCCTACTTTTGGCCTTGTTTAACTGCTCCAGTTCCTTTTTGGATTGCTGGAGCGCATCGATCCTGGCCTGCTGGAGCCTTGCATTCTCAATCGCCACGGCTCCCTGGCGGACCAGGGTGCTCAATAATTCGTCGTCGTCCGATAGATAGGGATCACCGGAGAGCTTCTCCCCCAGCCCTATGCCCCCGGTCATGGTTGAATCGACATGAAATGGAACCCATATTTGCAGGTTGAAGGAAGAAAGCACGGGGTCGAGGTGGATTTTTGTCATTTCCTCTGAGCTCAAAGAATTATCCGATTCAATTTTTTGAACGAATAAATCTAAGGACCCCGGAGGAAACCCGCGCTGGGTTATGGCATCGACCTTCCCTCGGGTTTTATCGAAGAGAAAAAGGATACCCCGGGAGGCGCCGAAGGTCCCGATCACCATCAACAGAAGGTTTCTTATAATCTCATTAGTCTCTCTTAAATACCCGATCTCCTGGCTTAAATCGTAGAGAGCCTTCAGATAAAAAATCCTCTTCTCAAGCTCTTGCTGAGGATGTCTTACGTCATCTTCCATCTTCAATGGTTTCCGTGATCTTTGTTATTGGAACTGAGACCGACCCCTTCCCCTAATAATCCCTTCCCCCTCCGGAGGCTGTGTCGCATTTCCCTTTTCGTCATTGCGAGCGACCGGAGGGAGCGTGGCAATCTCAGGATTATCAATACGTTATGAGATTGCTTCGGTCGTTTCACTCCCTCGCAATGACATTACGACACAGTCTCCCGATGGGGAGGGGAGCCTGCCTGCCGGTAGGCAGGGGTGGGGGTGGACAAAACAGAGGCCATTGGCTCTCCCCCCTTCCGCCGAGGGGGAAGAATTTCATGTAACATTTATAAAAAGTTAGAGATAAATCCTCAACGCTTTGGTGCAATTGCTCAGAAAATAAACCCCAAACGGTCCGCTTGTTAAGCGGACCCTACGGATAATGTATTCAATATATAGGGCCTGTTCACCGAACAGGCCGAGGTTTCATTGTTCGTGGATGGCCAAATGGCCATGACAATTACCTAAAAATCTTTCAGAGCTGCCTCTTCCGACGGAAAGATTTCCGTGTATTTCGTCAACCCCACCATACTGAAAATCTTTTGAAAATGGTCCGATAGACCCGTAATTCGAATCGTCTGATCGTTCTCCCTGCTTTCGGCAGCGATTCCGATCAAAATGGCAATCCCGCCGCTGTTAATGTAACTGTCCTTGTCAAAACAGAGCAATACCTTTTTGGTTCCGTCGGCGCTCACTTTCTGGTAAGCCTTCTCAATGGCTTCTCCGGTGATCGCTGTAACATCTCCCCTGATGGCAATGATGGAGATGTCATTCTTATTAGAGATGGATACCTCAATGTCTTTATTCATAACCACCCATACCCTTCGTAGAAAATTTATCTATAGACCTTTACTCTTTATCTGAGATCCTGATACCCTGGTATCCTGCTTCTCGGTACGAGTCGATTCCGACCTGATATCCTGATCACCTGATATCCTTATTTTAGCGTACATAAGTTACTGGTCCGCTTGGAAACGCTAAAATAAAGTCATTTATCCAGATAGATAATCATCCTTACGATGTTGCCGCCTTCGGGGCCGGATTCAAAAGTAACCTCATTGACCATGTTTTTGATCAGAAAGATCCCCCATCCCCGGGCTTTATCTTTTCCTTCTATTTTGTTTTCGATCCTGGGCGCAGGGATTTCATCTATTCCTTTTCCTTCATCCTTTACTGAAACCTGAAGTTTCGATTCCTCAACCGTCAGCGTAATCCCCACCTTCGTGCTGGTGTCCATTTTATTTCCATGTTCGATGGCGTTCAGACACGCCTCAGCCACAGCCGTCTTCAGGTCTTCAACCCGGTCCTCCGTGAAGCCCATGTTTTTAGCTGTCGTAGCCGCACACTCCATGGCCACCTTCTCAAACCCCATCACACTCGGTATATGCAGCTCAATCTTATTATCCGGAGTCATCATGTATAGCTCGATTCTACAGAAATACGAACAAATTGAAGTTTAGCCGTATAATAGTAATTTCCAACAGAAAAGTCAAATATTTTCGAATGTTTGACATTATGGAATACTCATGGTAAGTTACAATAAAAACTACTTCAAATATGATAAAGGGACCTATAGAAGATAAAATTCATAAGTTAGCTAAGAATGACCGGATAGCTTTTAAGAAACATACTGCATTGCGGATGCGCCAAAGAGGAATATCTTCTGAGGAAGTCAATCAAGCATTACAAAACTGTAAAGTAATAGAAAGATATCCAAATGATTATCCTTTGCCAAGCGGATTGGTTATCGGATACACTAAAGTAAAGCGGCCCATCCATGCAGTGATAGTAATAGACGAGGAGGACGAGAAAGAAGAAATGGGATGGATCATCACGGTATATGAGCCAAACATCTCGGAATGGATGGAAGGATTTGAGAAAAGGAGAAAGAAATGAAATGTCCACAATGTAAAGGGAAGATGGTAAAAGGGAAAAGAACGAACTTGCCTTACGAATCCGATGGGGAAAGCATCATTGTTGTGAAGAATGTTCCTGCTTTAACCTGTTCCCAGTGTGGTGAAGCCTACGTGGAGATTAATATTCTCAGAAGAGTCGAGAAAATCTTAGCCAAGGCAACTGGGGATGGACTGGTAATGGGTTTTGTTGAGTATGAAAAAGCGGCTTAGCGCGAAACTGAATTCTCATCGGAGATTATCCTTCAGAAACGCATGGAAGAAAATATCGTATTTCCATTGATTGCCATCTAACTTTAAACAACCTCAATAAACAAGCCTGCCCCCGAGTTCCCTATTGGAAAGATACGAAAGAAGTAAAGGCCGATGTCAAAGTGCCGCCAACTCCGCGATATATTTCTCTTGAAAAAGAGATCGCTCAGTTTATTGCCAAAATAGCCAGGGATCAACATGTAACCCCGGAGACGTTAGTGAATTTGTGGTCAAAAGAAAGACTTATCAGGGCAGGGAAAAATAAGAGTCCCATTTCGCTTAACCAACCCTCACTCCACTTTCACCACAACGGCGGTTAGGTCGTCGTGTTGTTCGGTTTTGCCGACAAATTGCATGACATCTTGAAGCAATTTTTCTAATAGCTTATCAGCGCCCCAATTCCGGCCTTCTTCGATTGATGCTAAAAAGCGCTCGAACCCGTACAATTCTCCCTTCTCATTTACCGCCTCCACGATCCCGTCGGTATAAAAAACAAGTATATCCCCTTTACTTACAGTAACGCGTGTTGCTTCGTAATGGCATTTTTTTACGATCCCAAGGGGGAAACGGTCTCCTTCGGTCTCGACATATTCTGCTTTTGATTTTTCCGCAGAAAAGAGGATGGGCTGAACCTGGCCTGCATTGGAGAAGGTGAGCGTTCTCTCTTTCGGGTCGAGGACCGCATAGAGGAGCGCCACGAACATGCCTTTTTTGACGTCCCGGTGAAGGCGTGCGTTGCCCCGGTTCATCACATCCTCCACAGACTGGTGAGTCTCTGTCAAAACTCGAAAGATGGACCGAGAAGCAGCCATGACCAGGGCTCCGGAGACGGCCTTGCCGGAGACATCCCCAACGACAATCCCCAGCCTTTTAGAGCCGTCGTCCGTGATCTCGATAAAATCATAAAAATCTCCGCCCACCTCCCTGGCCGGGATGGAACGGGCCACAATCGATAACCCTTCGACCACAGGGGCCTTATCAGGAAGCATGCTGAGCTGAATATCGTGAGCGATCTTCAGTTCCTCCTCCATCCGGCTCTTCTGGATATTTTCTTCCATCAATTTGGCATTCTCAATGGCGACGGCGCCCTGGTTGGCCATTGTTCGGAGAAGGTCGATATCCTCCCGGTTATAGAATTTCCCTGATTTCTTCTCTCCCAGGTTAAGAAGTCCAATGACCTTATCCTGAAAAATGAGTGGCATCATCAGGCTTGCATTCAAGGCCTCAAAGTCTCTCAGGCAGTCCTGACTGATGGTGCGATATTGAGGATCCTCAATAATATCGTATCGGGTCAGTTCCTTTTTTGATTCTTCGATGATTTTCACCAGAGGCTGTTCCTTTTTGAAAAGCATTTTTTCAATCTCGTTCTTCTTTTCTCCCTCTGCCATACAGACCTGATATCCATTGCCGGCTGGATTCAAAAGCATGACGGAACTGGTGTTGATGAACATATCCTCCATGAAGGTTCTGGTCATCTGTTTGAGGATCTGACCGAGATCGAGCATGGAGGTCATCGCATTGCTGATTTTATCGATAATCTTCCCGTAATCATACTCTTTCCTGAAGAAGATCCGGTCGACCAGGGACTGGATACGGTTTCGCAAGGGGTTGAAGATGAGAATGATAATCAGCGTGAACACAATTGGGAAAGCCTTGGATTGTGAAATCGCGTATTTCCCCAGAAAAAAGTTTAGGGAAATGCTTACCAAGATATAAACACCCGCGACCACAGAGGTCACAATGACATAACCCACCGTCCTCCTGATAATGGTCTCAGCATCAAAAAGATTGTGCCTCACGATAGAATAACCGATAAAGATTGGAAAGAAAATTCCCAAGAGAGGCAAAAAGTTCCAAGGGAAGTCAACTTTCATGAAATGGGCTGATAGCATGAACATTGCAGGGAGGAGCCATCCTATCGTGGCCCCAAAAAGGATCATTTTGCCCCGCTGTCTGACAATGCCAGAAGAGGTTTTGGCCATGGAATGGAGCACCAGAATAATTACGCCAGCTACGCATAATAAATTGAATAGGCGAATATAGGAAGTGATAGCTTTGATATTGATTGAGACTAAAAAAGGATAAGTAGAGCCTGAAACCATCTGGGAGGTAAAAACAGAAATTTCAAACACCAGAGCGAGAAGCAAAGCAGGTAAGTAAATCAAGTATTCAAGCCAGGGATATTGGGTGATGATCTTCTTTTTTTCTGGGAAGATCAGACCAATGTGTAAAAAAAGTGCTCCCCCAAGAGGGACAGCAAAGTAATGGATTGGAACCAGAAAATAGGTTGATTGGATCTCAAATCCCGTAACCATATAAATGCCCATGATCAGGCAAAAGAAGAAGAAGACCCAACTCGTGTGAACTTCGGGCTTGATTACATAAACAATAACTCCCAGAACGAAAAGAGCAAATCCCCCCAGAAACGGCATGAAAAAGACTGTGAAAAAGTCATAAAGGCTGAAAATACTTGAAGGAACAGCTATCTTATTGGTTTGCCCTTCCGATTCTACAGCATAGTGAACCAGCGTCCCGGGGGGCTTTTGACTGATGATGGACAATAAATCCTTGCTCTCCCTTAAGGGTTGGCCATCTGCCGAGACAATTTTATCCATGAGTTTAAGGCCCGCTCTGATCCCTGGCCAGTCCGGTGAGCTCATGGACCCTACGTGGGGAACCTTGTAGATCAGGAATCCTGCAAAGGGCTTATTGATCCACGACAGAGCGTTGATCAAAGAGACGGCGCACACCACAACCATCAGGAGAATAATCCCATAGAAGAGAACGGATGAAATTTTAAGAGAGTGTTTCATTTCCCTTTAATAAATAGTGATTTTCCAAAAAACGACCCTATCAAGAGCGCTATAGACAGGATAATGCATCCATACGCAAACACATCCCCAAAGCAAGTGTAAAAGGTCCCTGCTGGAGAAATGAGAATCTCCTTGGTGAGGGTCCCCGCGACGAAGATGTCTTCATTCCCATTGGTTACTCTATCCATGATTCTCCCGTAGGGATCGATGAAGCATGAGATTCCGGTATTAGTACAACGCACTAAATTGACACGGTTCTCCACGGCCCTGAAAACGGAGAAAGAGAGGATCTGATAAGGAACATCACTTTTCCCAAACCAGGCTTCATTGCTGAGATTGATCAAAAAATCTGCCCCCTTTCTAACGAAGGACCTGGAGAGGTCAGGAAATAAAACCTCCCAGCAAATCAAGGCCCCGAATTTAGTTTCTTCGATTCCAAAAAGGGTAAACTCATTCCCTGCCGTGTGGAAGTTTATTCTCTTTTTGGATACGATGAAATCGGGCCATGGGATGGTTTCCTCCCAAGGGACATATTCCCCAAAAGGAACAAGCCGTATTTTTAAATACTGGCCAATTACCTTGCCCTCCGGTGAGAAGAAAAGGGCTGTATTGCCACTTTTTAGTGTGATCGTTCTTTTGCCAAATTTTGGGTATTCTGCACTTCCCGCAAGTAAATAAGTATTAACATGCCTGACGATAGAATCCATGCGCTCTAAAAGGCTGCGGTCGCTCAATACGAATCCCGGTGTAGAGGCCTCTGGCCAGACGATGAGCCGGGGTTGGTTTTTCCCCGCCTCCTCTGTCAAATTCTCATACTGGGTGAGAATTTGATCCCGGTATTCCCGATTCCATTTTAGTTCCTGGGGAATATTACCCTGGATGACCGCTACAGTAAAGGATTTTCCTGAGAGGGTAGGGGGCAATGAGATATATCCTGCAACCCACAGGACTAATATCATTATAAGAACAAAGCCTCCACGATACAGAGGATTGAAAACGAAATGCCCTCTCCCTTGAGGGGATAGGGAAGGGCTGTCTGCCGGAGCTTCAGCGCAGGCAGAGGGTGAGGGTGGCATTAAATAACCAATCAGATCAGCAATGGCTGCATTGGCCAGCATGAGGATGAACGAGATGCCGTAGGCACCGGTAAAGGAGGCTATTTGGATCAGAGGCAGGTTTAGATATTGAGTGTGACCGAGCAAAATAGTAGGGAAGGCTAAAAAGAAGAAATTACAGCGGGCGTATTCAAAGGAAACCAGAATGGGAGCGGCAATCAGAAGTGGCAGGCGTGTTCTTCTAAGGATTAACGTTAAAAATAGGCAAAAAAGCCCGAAATAAAGACTTAAATATAAATAACCGAGAGAGCCTGAAAACTTATTAATTCCCGGGAAATCCCTGACCCAGGGACTCACACAAACAAAGAAGACGAACCCGCACAGCCAACCTATGAAAAAGGACTGCCATGGCTTTCTGTTCTGAATTGCCAGAAGGAGAGGAACATAGGCTATCCAGGCCAAGCAATGATAATCGTATCGAGGAAAGGACAAGATCAATAAAATCGCAGTTAAAAATGGGGCGGAAATAAAGGAAATAAGATTAAGAATCCTTAACATAATCAGGTACTCTACAATGCGATGGGGAGAAGATCAACCATGTCCACCACGATTATCATGCATATACAATACAAATGTGCCCACTAATCATTATGGTTAGTGGGCACAACAATCTTTCCACATCACCCGCGTTAGCGAAATCACCGTTTAATGGATCAAAAAACCAAAAATAAAGCAGGCAATATTGCTATTCATGACAGCAATATGAAATTGCAATAATGAAGTCAATATGGCCTTTTGTTTTTCCTTTTTTAACATCCACAAAAGGGCCCACTCTTGCGGCAACTCACATCTATTCAATAACTTTATTATTTTTCTATTACTGCAATCGTAATATCTGCGACGAAGGCTCCGTCTTCGTAACCAAATTCGTATCTGGCGTTGTCAACGGATTTCAATTTCCAGGGTTTAAGGGTGTTATAAATCCCTGGAACTACAATAGTATTAAAAAAAGATAATACTTCTTTTGCTGATTCACTTACATATTGAGTGCAGACAGCATTTTGTGATGACCCATAGAAGATGTAGTTCACTCCCCCTTTATTCAATCTCACTGTGAAAGATAAATATGCCGTGCTAAAACTTTTCGGTTCAACATCACCACATAAACTCCCTGTATACTCGTAATAGATGCTTAATGGTCCGGATAGCTTGGTTCCTGAATAAGAAGGCGAAGAGTCAATATAAGCATCCCAGGGACTGCCTCCTGATGTCGCAGCTCCAAAAAGTAACACCGGTTGCGTAGCACTCATTAACATCGCTATCATGAAAATAAAAATAAACAATCCGATCCTTTTTTTCATGGCTTTATCCTCCTTCCTTTCTTGGCTATTTTAGTTTAATTCCTTCTTTGTCCAGCGAAGTGTATGTTGTCCCGATATAGAAAGTAACTTTATTTCCTTTTACAGTGTAGTACACTGACTGATCCATTATGACATTAGTTCCAGATTTATAGTGGTATCCGCCGTACCTTTCCTGATCCCTCAACGAAACCGGTGCCAGAGGACCGATTACATGTCCGATTTCGTGGGCTATTGTCTGCTTGATGTATCTGGATATAATATCTGATGGGGGTTGTCCAGCATTAGCGCTCGCATAGACCGAATTGACGTGATTTATTATCTTCGCAGTATAGACCACGGCATTGTCACGACTGTTTGGTGTTCCTTCAAATGAAATCCCGAGTATATGCGGGTCGATCTCCGTTACCAAACTCTCAGCAACCCTAACCGCTTTTTGTTGATATACTGAACCTGGGGATACAATGCGGTCGTTCCTATAGTCCGGGTCGTTACTCGCTTGTTCTGGGTAGATCTTATGGACATTGATTCCGAGACCATACACATATTCAAGCGGCTCAGATGGGAGATAGCTTGGGTCCGCTGGGATCAGAATCACAAAAAGGTCTTTCTTGTTGGGATCAAGGCTATTAAACGGGGTACCATCAGCAAGCGTGATCCCATTGCACTCCTCGTAGTCTGAGAATCCGTCATTGTCTGTGTCCGTTGTGTTGCCGGCTTGGACATTTCTGCATTCTACTTGGGCACTGGCTGGAGTTTGGGCAAAGGCCATGGCTATTGCCAGTAACACTGAAAGCAGCAGCCATATCATCCTTGATTTCATGGTCTTTATATCTTTCATTGTCATCTCTCCTTTCACTAAACTTTTAATGTTCTTGATATATGGAAAACTTTCCCCAAATTCAAAACCAATTCATTACTTGATAATCAAAACCGTATCCTTCCCCACGAATGAATTACCATTGTTAGTACCATTTAAGGTAATTTCCGTGTCATTGACCGTGAGTGATCCTGCGAGGCATTTTACTGTTTCTGATCTGTTCTGTGTGTAGAACTGAAGCCTAAGATCAATAAAGCCATCGTAATCCAGATCCTTGTATGAAAAGTGCGACAGGCAACCTGACCCGATTGCTTTATTTGAAACATTCCCCGTCAAGGTTACGCTGGATGGATTGACAGTGGCCGCATCAAAATTGGGACTCCCGAAGATCGCCACCGGCGTAACACCCTGGCTCCCCAGGTTAAGGGTCGGGTCAAGATCTATTTTGACGTATTGAACAGAGATTGTATCTATTGAACTCACTGCGCCCATCCAGAGGGGTATGCTTGTATCAGGGTTTGTATCCGGATCCTGGATATAATTCGAATGGGTAGCCTTGCAAGTAATTGAGCCGGCATTAGCCAGGTCGTCGGGATGGTAGTAGTCCAGAAGATCGCAAGTAAAACAGTACTTGAAGTCAGGCGTGATTTCGATTACATCACCCTCTTGGCCAACCTTTCCTGACTCCGGAATCCCATAAGCCTTGCAGATTTTATCCTTTTTGGGGAGATATTCTCCATTACTATTTTGACAGATGATGACTGTATTGCAGCAGTCAGGTTTTATGGCGTAAGTGGTGGATTCAGTAAATTCAGTAATACATATTGTTGCCAAGGTTCCTTTTAGTTCAATGGTATAGGTTACTTCCTCATCACAGGCATCGCCGAGTCCATCTCCATCTTCGTCTTCTTGAAGAGGATTGTAAGCCTTTGGACAATTGTCACAGGCATCACCAATACCATCCCCGTCAAAATCGGCCTGATCGGGATTATAGGTGCCAGGGCAGTTGTCTATTGAAAGCTTGACCACAAATGCATCGCTGGAGCCACTGAGCTGTGTACCAAAAGCTTCCGTGGTTGTTGGAAAATTACCTGAAAAGGTTTCCCCTGTGATATAGGCGGTGGTTGCATCCAGGAACAACCCCCAGCCAAAATCAGAGCTTTCCCCCCCTAAACAGAAGAGACGCAGGAGACCCAAACCGTCCCTATTCAATTCTGCGAAGAAAACATCTTTCTGGCCTAAAGGTCCGATGATGCCCGGATTATCGCAGAAAGCGAAGTCTGTATTGCCCAGGACGTAGATATTACCAGTAACACCTATGGCAATGTCCTCTCCGGAATCGGAACCTAGTCCTCCCAGAAGGGTGGAGAATCCGAGTCCAGATCCGTCTGAATTGAGCTTCGTCACGAATGCATCCTTTGGGCCATTAAGCGAAGACCCAATTGTCGTTGGGAAATTGGATGAATTGGTTTCTCCTGTTACATAGGCGTTCCCAAGTGAATCCAATGTAATACCAAATCCAGCTTCACTCGCGCTTCCGCCGAGATAAATGGAGTAAACGAGTTGAGATCCAGTTGGATTTAACTTGGTGACAAAAGCATCTTTTGGGCCGCTGAGGGTGGTATCGTATCCACCTGCTTTGTAAAAATTGGGGGAGGAAGTCTCTCCCGTAATGTAAGCAATGCCGATGTTATCAACGGCAATGGCATATCCAATATCATCGCCTGTTCCCCCAAGATACGTAGAGTAAGGAAGAGTGGAAAGGTTGGTGTCAAACTTCGTTACAAAAGCATCTACTTTACCCTGTGATTTAGCAAAAGCAGCATATGGAGTGATGGGAAAATTGGAGGAAAGGGTCTCTCCTGTAACGTAAACATTTCCATTCGCATCCACAGCTATGCTATTACCCTTGTCCGGTCCACCCCCGCCGAGAAAAGTTGAGGATACGAGGTTTCCAGTTTCATTTAATTTCGTAATAAATGCATCTGCCTTGCCATTTATCTTCCGGCTGAAGGCACCCGCGGTGGTTGGGAAATCCTTCGAGTAGGTTTGTCCTGTAACGTAGACGCTTCCATTATATAAAGCTATGCCGTATCCGGCATCATTGCCGGCTCCCCCCAGATATGTGGCATAAACTAAACCTGACTCGTCGGGCTTTATCTTTGCGACAAAAGCATCGGATAGTCCTTTATAGGTACCGGAAGTTGCGGGAAAATTTGAGGAATAGGTAATACCAGCGATATAGGCATACCCTCCTGCATCCACTGCAATATCAAGTCCAGCATCTACTCCAGCCCCTCCGAGAAAGGTAGAGTAAACGAGCTCTGGGTCAATAATTAAGGGGAGAGAAGCATCATACTCGCCTACTCTGAATCCATATGTCTTCTTATTTAACGAATAGGCGACCTGAACGGTTTCCCTTATTCCATCCCTCTCCTGATAGGCAAGGGGCGTGCTGTACCTGACCTCTCCGGCCCCCTTCTTTATCTCAAGTTCTCCTTTCTCGTTGACTTTTAGAGATTTAGCCCCATCTATTTTTAGATTTATGGCATTGGGGTCAGCTCCCGGTTTCACCGTAAATACCTTTTCCACTCTTTTTCCGTATGCCTTCAACTGCAATTCGACTCCAGGGTAGATTTCCCCCAAACTTATCGAATTGTAGGTGGCTATATCGGTTCTCCATTTGTTTGTGTCGTTGCCAATGAAATAATTGACCTTCGTCTGAGCCTTCCCTTTTCCTTCAGGAACAGGATTGGATGAGCCAAGCAGTTTTTCTTTAATCATCCATGTCTTATTGGCTCCGCCGCTCAAGCGCTTCTTCCCTGACCCTGGTTCAGAGGAGGAAAGCAGATAAACCATCTCGCCTTTGTCGGTCACATAAACCGATCCTGCGAAGGTTGTGGCATAGAAGCGGACATGCTCATCTCCGATTTGCCCCTCATTTGCAATGAAGGGCATCTGGATTCGAAAGACCTTCTCAGGCATTTTCCCCTTGGGTTCATTACCCAAAGCTCCAAAGGCAAGACTGCTCCCAAACAGGGTTAAAAGTAAAGGAATAAGAATCATTACCGACCTTCGACCTTTTGGATCTCTCATCTTAATCATTTTGAAATCCTCCTGTTGCCCCGAAGGGGCGTAGTGAATAAATAAAAGGGTGTAGCTTCACAACTGATGGAATAATGGAATAGTGGAAGATTGCTAATAGCCAAAAGAGCCTTTTTTATGATATATTTGTGAAAAAGGAGAGGCGCATGAAGCTGCACATTTCCATTGAAAAGGATGAATCTGGATACTTCGTTGCTGAGGTTCCTGCACTTCCGGGCTGTTTTTCCCAGGGGAAGACGAGAGAGGAAGCCCTGACAAATATCAAGGAAGCCATTAAAGGATGGTTTCAAGTGATGGAATCGAAGCAATCGCTTGACCGCACCCGCCTTATTGAACTCACCATATAATGGATGAAAAGCTAAAACTTTGCTCAGGTGCCGAGGCCGTCCGCAAGCTGTAAAGGGCAGGGTGGTCATTTGCCCGCCAAAAGGGTTCCCATGTGATGCTGACAAAGGCTGGTTACCAATGGACACTATCAGTCCCCCAACATGATGAGCTTGGTCCCGGCCTGCTTAGAAAATTGATCCGTCAGGCAGGGCTGACTATCGAAGAGTTCAATAAGCTTTAAAGCTCATATCTGCCTTAGAAACCCCTTGGCCCATAACTTCAGCTTTGTTTCATATCTGGGGTCCGTTTTGAATTCTTAGTTCTCTTAAGTTGTGTCGGTGCTCTTTTTATCGGGATCAGGATCTCCCAGAGTTCATGAATATTTGAGAAAGCCTTCTTGCCATTGCCTCCAGGTTCTTCCACGGTTCCGACCAGTAGACGGGGATTGTCTTCTTTTTTTCTATAAATCCGGACCAAGTAGCTATCCATGAAAAACTCCAAGTTTAAAGTGCCGAGTGTTAAGCGTTTAATGAAATAGTTTTATAACTCGAGTATCAAGCATCCATATACGAGTTTCGATACGAGCTTCAACAACGACAAACGTTTTTTATGTTGACTCACCTTATATCATGGGGAGGTAACCAAAAGGTAACCAAAATGATTGGGCAGGTTTTTAAAATAACTGTGCTATTACTACAGCGACAAATTTTTTAGTAGACAACTGAAATGGAATCTGCTATACCTATAACCGGGGCGTATGGAAGAGGCCACGGCTTGAAAACCGGGCTACCGGAGATATTGTATTCCGGTAGAACAGG
>Ga0194127_10000128_pt1 | contig 114554 bp, 118 predicted proteins | sample TA2KigC100mmetaG_FD_148624 | JGI IMG/M metagenome (GOLD analysis project Ga0194127, IMG submission 148624) | Freshwater microbial communities from Lake Tanganyika, Tanzania - TA2015036 Kigoma Deep Cast 100m | ecosystem: Environmental > Aquatic > Freshwater > Lake | place: Tanzania: Lake...
GCTCGCGCAGCAGCAGCACCCCGCCGTCGCTGCTCGCGTGCTCCGCGTCGAACCGGCCCACCACGGGCCGTCGTCCCAGCGGCGAAAACTCAAGCTGCGTCGCGCTACACTCTGTCTGCACAGGTCGGCCCTTTCTGTTGGCCCGTTTTGTCTTGCAACTCAACGGTTAACAGAAGTCAGCCGGCCTGTGCTCGTTTGAGTGGTGAGAAATCCAGGCTAGCGCCGCCAGCGCGAGCGAGATCGCCGCGCACGTCCACGGATCGAGCGCCCAGCGCGACGGCGCGTACGCGAGCGCGAGCGGGTGCAGCAGCGCGACCTCGAGCCCGAGCAGCAGGAAGTAGATCGGCGGCAGCGGGGCGAAGACCGCGAGCGCCAGCGGCACCACGCTCGGCAGAAGTCCGTACACGTCGACGTCGCTTGTCAGGTGCCAGGACGAGAAGAGGAGCGAGACGATCATCACCGACGAGCCGACCAGGAGCGGGATCTCGGGGCGGCGAAATCCCACGCGCGTCCGCGCCAGCAGGAAGGCCGCGAGCATTCCGATCTCGGTCAGCGCGCCGTGCGCCAGTCCCTCCGCAGGCCGGGAGGCGCCCCCGAGAATGGTCGCGACGATCACCGGGGGCGACAGGATCAGCACGAGCGCGCTGCTGCGCCGCGCAGCCTGGTGCAGGATCTCGGGCAGATCGGGCGAGGATTCCTGCACGACGGGCGAGAGGTTTCGCCAGAAGCGCTGGACCGTCTGTACGAGAGAACGGATGGGACGACCCTCCCGGCTGTCTATCGGCGGCCGGGCTGCCCGACTTCGCGATCCCCTTCTAGCTTCGCGGCGTGAACTTTCTCAGCTTGCGCTGCAGGCTCTGGCGGTGGAGTCCGAGCTGGCGCGCCGCGCGACTGATGTTGCCGTCGCAGGCCGCGAGCACCCACTCGACGTACTCGCGCTCGCGCCTCGCCAGCGTCTGCGAGTCCGCGCCCTTCTCCTCGCCGGTGGCGAGCCCCTTGCCGAGGAACGCCTGCAACAGATCCTCGACCTGCACCGGCTTGGTCAGATAGTCGAGTGCCCCGAGCTTCACCGCCTGCACCGCGGTCGCGATGCTCCCGTAGCCGGTGAGCACGACGATCCGGGTCTCCGGGCTGCGTTCGAGGATGATCGGAATCGCGTCGAGCCCGCTCTGCGCGCGGAGCCTGAGGTCCACGCTGGCGCAGGTGTACGCGAACGGCGGCAGCGCGCGCAGCGCGTCGAGATCGCCGACGCGATCCACGCTCCAGCCTCGCTCGCGGAACTCGAGCGAGAGCGTCTCCGCGAAGCGCTCGTCGTCGTCGACGATCAACAGGGAAGGCGACGTCGTCATGAAGCTCCTTGCAGGCGCAAATCACGCGCGACCGGCAGCACGAGGCGCGCGATCGCGCCGCCGCCCGGGGTGTCGTCGAGCTCGAGCCGACCGCCCACCGTCTCGGCCAGCGTGTAGGCGAAGTACAGCCCGAGCCCCACCCCGCTCGGCCGCGTGGTCACGAACGGCTCGCCGAGATGCGCGCGGACCAGCGCCGGCCAGCCCGGGCCGTGGTCGCGCACCTCGACCACGACACGGTCCTGTGTCATGGACACGTCGACCTCGAGCGGAGCTTCCGGCGAGCTCTCCTCGAGCGCGTTCTCGATCAGGTTCAGCACCGCCTGCGTGAACGCGACCGCCGGAAGCACCACGAGCGCCGGACCGCGTTCCCGCCGGAGGCGCAGCGGCACGGTCGGCTCCTCGGCGCGCAGGCCCGCGCAGACCTGCTCGACGAGATCCCCGACGTCGCCCGCCTCGAGTCGGAGGCCGTCGGGGCGAAGCTGCGAACCCGCCATCTGGCGCAGGATGTCGCCGCAGCGGAGCAGCGCCTCGCGAGCCTCGCCGAGCGACGGGTCCTCGCCGAGATCGAGCTTGCGGGCCAGCCGTTCGAGCCGCAGCATCGCCGTGTTCAGCGGCGTCGCGAACTCGTGCGAGAGTCCGGCCGCGAGTGCTCCCACCGCGCGGAGCCGATCGATGCGACCGCGCTCTTCGTCGCGCGCGCGGAGCTGGGCGCCGAGCGCGAGCAGCGTGTTCGAGAGCCAGGTGGTGAAGATCCAGAACACGCCGGCGACCAGGAACTGCGCGGGGAAGAGCACCGCCGGCGCGACCCGCGCGTTCTCGAGCCCGGGCGGCACGTGCCCGAACGCCTGCACGAGCGCGAGGCACCCGACCAGGCTCCAGAAGAACGCCAGCGAGACGCGCGCCTCGAGCAGGAGCGCGGCGAGCCCGGCATGGAAGAACAGCAGCGGGATCAGCGGATTCCACGCGCCGCCCGAGAGCGCGAGAAGCAGCGAGAGCGCCGCGATGTCCGCGAAGAGCTGCGCGCCGAGCTCGATCGGCGAGACGTTGCTGCCGCGGCGCAGACGACCCGCGGTCACCGCGTTCAGCAGCGCGAGCGCCACCACCACCGCGAGGAACGCGGGCACGCGCTCGGGCTCGAGGAGCTCGAAGCGCAGCGCGGGCAGGATCGACAGGAACTGCGCGCCGAGCGCGATCCAGCGCAGCCCGACCAGCCAGGCGAGCTTTGCGGCGTTGCCGTCGCCCAGCCGCGTGAGCGGCGGCTCGAGCAGGGCTAGCACCCTGTTCCTCATCGGGGACAGACTAGTGAACTAGGAGCAGGACAGTCCAAGGTCGGGGCATCGGTGGCCTCGGCGGCCGGGCCGGTCTCTCCTCGGGGGTCCCCTCGGGTGGGAACCCTCGACCCTCCTCGTCGAGGCCCGGCCCGGCCGCCGAGGCTGCGCACGCCGTGTTCTCAGCGCTGGCGTGGCTTGGTAGGCTGTGCGGATGCGGTCTTGGAAGTATGAGAAGGGGCTTCACGAACTCGGGAACGGCAGCTTCGCGTGGCTTCAGCCGGATGGGAGCTGGGGCTGGAGCAATGCGGGGCTGGTCTGCGACGGAGGGGAGTCGCTGCTGGTCGACACGCTCTTCGACCTGCGGCTGACGGCGGAGATGCTCGAGGCAATGCGCCGCGCAGCGCCGGCGGCGTCGCGAATCGGCACGCTCGTGAACACGCACGCGAACGGAGACCACTGCTACGGGAACTCGCTCGTCGCGGGCGCGCGGATCGTCGCCTCGCGCGCGAGCGCCGAGGAGATGGACGAGCTGCCGCCGGCGACGATGGCGGGCCTGATGAAGAGCGCCGCGGCTCTGGGTCCGGCCGGGGAGTTCCTCGCGCGCTGCTTCGGACCCTTCGAGTTCTCCGGCGTTCCCCACGCGCCGCCGACGCAGACCTTCAGCGGCGAGCTGCACCTGCAGGTCGGCGCCAAGCCGGTCGTGCTGCTCGAGGTCGGCCCGGCGCACACGCGCGGCGACACCCTCGTCTGGCTGCCGGCCGACGGCGTCGTCTTCACCGGCGACATCCTGTTCGTCGACGGCACGCCGATCATGTGGGCGGGCCCGGTGGGAAACTGGATCGCCGCGTGCGAGCGGATCGCCGCGCTCGGCGCGAGCGTGGTGGTCCCGGGGCACGGTCCGATCACCGACGCGGCCGGCGCTCTTCGCGTCCGCGACTACCTGGTCTACGTGCGCGACGAGACGCGGCGCCGCTTCGACGCCGGCCTCTCGCCCGCGGACGCCGCGCGCGACATCGCGCTCGGAAGCTACTCGGACTGGGGCGACTCCGAGCGGATCGCGGTCAACGTGCACACGCTCTACCGCGAGTGGAGCGACGGCGCGCTCGGCCGCGCGAACGCGATCGAGCTCTTCGGACTGATGGCGGAGCTCGACCGTCGGCGAGCGCGGAGGCGCGTCTAGGGAGCCGACCCGGGCGACTTCGCCGCTCCGCCCTTCTCGACGCTGATCAGCTCCACCTCGAAACGCAGCGCCGCGCCCGGCGCGATCATCTCGCCCGAACCCGGCGGCAGCCCCGTGTCCCCGTAGGCGAGATCGGCGGGGCACGTGATCACCGCCTTCCCGCCCGGCTTCATCAGCTGCAGCCCCTCGGTCCAGCACGGAATCATCCGCGCGAGCGGGAAGTCCGCGGGCTCGCCGCGCTCGACCGAGCTGTCGAAGACCGATCCGTCGCGTCGCTTCCCGGTGTAGTGCACGACGACGTCGTCCTGCTTCGTCGGGGCGGCGCCCGCCCCCGCCTTCGTCTCCTGGTAGACCAGCCCCGACGCGGTCTTCTGCGCGCCCTTCTGGCTCGCTGCCTCGGCCAGGAAGCGCGTCGACGCCTCTCGCTCTCCCGCCGCGCGAGCCGCTGAGCGCGAGCGCATGAGCTCGTTGATCTTGTCCTTGTAGGCGTCGGGATCGACGTCGGACTTCTCGTCCGCGAGCCCCGACGAGAGCCCCGCGATCAGGAGCTTCACCTCGTCGGGCGAGAGCGCGAACAATTTCAAATTCCTGGCCACCGCCCGCCCGAGCGCGTAGACGGTCTTCTGCTCCTCGGTCTCGGGCACCTGCGCCTCGGCCGCGAGGCTCGTGGCGAGAATGCAGAGGAAGGCGAGCTGGGCGGTCCGGGCTGCGATCCGCGACGGCATGCGGTCTCCAGATCCCGGCGCGATCTGACCGGGTGCGGGATCTTGGGCCGGGATTCCCGACCGCGCAAGCCGCGCGGATCGCGGGGCGCGGACGGCTAGCGAGCCACGACCACGAACGCGGGGGAGTCGGCCGAGACGGGGCTGCGGTCGAAGTCGCCGTGGATCTCGATCTCGCGAAAGCCCGCGCGCGCGAGCAGGTGCTCGAGCTCGTAGCGCCAGAACCAGCGCATGCGGAAGCTCGCGAGCTCGTTCCCGACCACCCGTCCGTCGCGCCAGCGCTCGTAGCGGAAGCGCACGTCGAGAAGCTGAAGCGCCGGATCCCGCGTCACCGCCGCGTGTCGGACGATTTCCTCGCCCTCGTGGCCGAAGCGCAGGTCGACGGTCTCCGGCTCCTCGAGCGCCGCCATCCGCGCGAGCCTCGGCGCGAACACGTCGAAAGCGAAGCGGCCGCCGGGCGCGAGGTGCCGCCGCACGCAGGCCAGGCAGGCGAGTTGGTCTGCGACCCCGTACAGGTGCTGGAACGCGCGGAAGGCGGAGAAGATCAGCCCGAAGCGCTCGCCGGCCAGGTCGAAGCTCTGCATCGGCGCGTGCACGAGCCGGAGGTTCGGGAAGGTCGACTTCTGCCGGGTGCGCGCGAGCATGTGCTGCGAGGCGTCGAGGCCGGTGCACGGAAAGCCGAGCGCGGCGATCTGGAGCAGAACGCGGCCCGTGCCGCAGCCGAGCTCGAGCACCGGGCCCGCACCCTCGCGGGCGAGCTCGCGGTAGAACTCGACGTCACGGCCGTCGAGCTGCGGCAGGGGCAGGCGCGCGTAAGCGGCGTCGTAGAAGCGCGCGGTCGCCTGACCGTACTCTTCGTCGAGCGCGAGCGATTCGTTCGAACTCCCGGGCCCGGCCATGCGAGAATCCTAACCGTCGTGCGAATCCTGCGCCCCGATCTCGCGACCGGATCCGGAGCGTGAGTCCGTTCCAGTGGTACGTGGCGGCCGTGGGCGGCTGGTTCCTGGCCTTCGGCCTGCAGAGCGTGGTGGTCTCGACGAAAATCGCGATGGAGCTCGACGGCAGCTCCACCGCGATGGCCGTGACCCAGATGGCGCAGCAGCTGCCGGGATTCGGGCTGGTGCTGCTCGGAGGAGCCGTCGCCGATCGGGTCGATCGCCGCGCGCTGCTGATCGGCCTGTACCTCGCTGCGGCGCTGCTCGCGGCCGCGCTCGGAGCCGGCGCTGCCGCCGAGAGACTCTCGCTGCCGGTGGTGATCGGCTACGTGCTCGCGATGGGCACGATCACGGCCTTCCTGATGCCCTCCCGCGACGCGATGGTCTCCGATCTCGTCGCCGGAAACCTGATGCGCGCGATCACGACGCTGACGATCAGCCAGTTCGTGATGCAGGCGGTGGGCTCCTCGTTCGGCGTCGCGGGACGTTTCGTCGGCCTGCTGCCGCTGATCGGCCTGCAGACGCTCGTGCTGCTCGCGAGCGTTCGCGCGCTCACCCGTCTGCCGCGGCCCGAGGTCGCCCGCGACGCCGCGCGCTCCGCCTCGGCGAGCTCGCCGACGGCGTGCGCGAGGTCGCGCGCTCGCGGATCCTCGCTCCGGTCGCGCTGCTTTCGGCGGCCCTGGGAACGCTCTTCATCGGGCCGTTCCAGGTCGTCTTCCCGCTACTGGTGCGTGACTACTACCACGGCGACGTGGCGGACCTGTCGCTCCTGTACACCACGTTCCCCGTCGGCACGATCGCCGGCTCCGCGCTGATCCTGCTTCGCGGCGGCGTGCGCCGGAAGGGAATGGCGCAGCTTCTCGCGCTGGCCTCGGGCGCGCTCTGTCTGGGCTCCCTCGGTCTGGGCCTGCCCTTCTGGGGCGCGCTGATCGCGACGACGATTTTCGGTGTCGGCGGCGCGTTCTTCATGAACGCGGGCCGCACCCTGTTCCAGGAGCACACCGAGGCCGAGAGCCGCGGCCGCGTGCTGTCGGTCTACACGCTCACGCTGATGGGCGCGTCCGGCATTCTCGGCGCTCCGCTCGCGGGCTGGCTGCAGGCGCAGCTCGGATCGCTTGCGACCTGCGCGGTCTGCGCGGGAGGGATGCTCGTGGTGGTCGCGATGATCGCCGTCGCCACCGACGTCAGGAAGCTGGTCTGAGCGAGCGCGTTTGTCCCGCGGCCGCGCAGAGTGGGAGAATTCGCGCATGAGCACCGACCATCCGCTCTCGAGCCGCGCGGCGATCACGGGTCTGGGCATGACCGAGCTCGGCCGCGTCTACGGGCGCAGCGCGACCGATCTCGCGGCCGACGCGGTGCTGCGCGCCCTCGCCGATGCGGGGCTCGCGAGGTCGGAGCTCGACGGCCTGCTGATCAACGCCGGCATCAGCCAGGGCGTCGACCTGTCGCTGGCGCAGGCGGTCGGACTTCGCGACCTCGCGCTGCAGACACAGATGAACGGCTACGGCTCGAGCGCCGGACAGATGATCGGCTACGCGACGCTCGCGGTCGCGGCGGGGCTCGCCCGGCACGTCGCCTGCGTCTTCGCCGACACACCGCTGGCGCCCGGCTCGCGTGCGGGACAGGCCTACGGGCGCGCGCGCGCAGGCCGGCGCGGAGTGGCGTCGATCGGCCCCGCGCTCGGCTTCGCCGGACCGATCCCGTACTACGCGCTCCACGCGCAGCGACACATGGATCTGTACGGCACGACGCAGGACCAGCTCGGCGCGGTCGCGGTCTCGTCGCGCGCCTGGGCGCGAAAGAACCCGCTCGCGACCATGCGCGAGCCGCTCGACCTCGCCGGCTACCACGCTTCACCTTGGATCGTCGAGCCGTTTCACATCCTCGACTGCTGCCTGGTCTCGAACGGCGCGATCTGCGTGATCGTGAGCGCCGCGGAGCAGGCTCGCGACCTGGCGCGGCCGCCGGTCTACGTGCGCGGCTTCGCGCAGGCGCACCAGCTCGAATGGGACGACACCGCTCCGAGCCTCGCGCAGCGCAGCAGCGCCGCGGCGTTCTCGATGGCGGGCTGCAAGGCGGGCGACATCCGGACGGCGCAGATCTACGACTGCTACACGTTCACGGTGATCGCCACGCTGGAGGACTACGGGTTCTGCAAGCGCGGTGAAGGGGGCGCGTTTGCGGCCAGCGGCGCGCTCGGACCCGGCGGCGCGCTGCCGACGAACACCGGCGGCGGGATGCTCTCCGCCTACTACATGTGGGGAATGACGCCGGTCTCCGAAGCGGTGATCCAGGCGCGCGGCGACGGCGGAGAGCGTCAGGTGGATCGCGCCGATCTCGTCGCGGTCTCCGGAAACGGCGGGATCTTCAACTACCACGCGACGCTGGTGCTCTCGCCCGCCGCGAGCTGAGGAGAGAAGAGATGGCCGAGAGCTCGAGCGCGGCGCCGGAGATCGAGGAGCGCTCCCTTCCCTTCTTCGAGGCCGCGGAGCGCGGCGTGCTCGCGCTCCAGCGCTGCCAGACGTGCGGCACTTTCCTTGCGCCGGTGCGAAGTCGCTGCAGCTCCTGCGGCGGAACGCGAATCGCGTGGGCGGAGGCGTCGGGGTCGGGCCGGGTCTGGAGCCACGGTCGGCTGCAGCGCTCCTTCCTTCCCGAGCACGAGGGCAAGCTCCCGCTCACCCTCGTGTGGGTCGAGCTCGACGAGCGGGTGAGATTCGCGTCTCGCCTGGCCGCCAGCGAACGCGCGCCCGTACGCACGGGCGACCGCGTCTCCGTGGTCTTCGAGCGGCTTGCCGACGGCACGCCGGTGCCGGTCTTCCGCCGCGCGGACTAGCCGGGCGCGAGATCGCGGGCCGAAGTCGCGGGCGGAGCGCAGCCGAACCAGGTGAACTGCACCCCGCCCCGCGCGATCGCGGCGGCAGCCGCGGCGCGCACGCGCGACTCGGGATCGCTGCGGTCGTCCCAATCCGTCGCCCGGAATGCGAGCTTCGCCTGGATCTCCGCGACCCGATGGCGATGCGGGCGGAGCGCCTCGTCGAGGGTCGCTCGGAGCTTCTCCTCGTGCTCGAGCTCGAGCGCGCACTCGAGCTCGTCGCTGCCGGGCTGCGGGACCTGCCGGCAGCCGGGCAGCGACTCGACGCGAATCCAGACCAGCCAGACCACCGCTCTCACTCGACGACGGCGACTCCGATCCGTCCGGTGCTGCGGTGGCTGTGCACGACCTTGTAGTCCTGCCAGAACCAGTTGCGCGCGAAGACCACCGTGATCGCGCCGGTGAGTCGCACGGCCGCTTCGTCGCCAACCGCGGTGAACTGGCACGGGGCCACCGCGATCACGACGTGCCGTCCCGCCTTCACCACATCGGCGGCGCCGATCTGCCAGCGGTAGCTGCCGCGCTCGACGAAGAGATCGTTCATGTTCGCTCGGACCTCGGCGAGCCCGCGCGTGATTCGCCCATCGCCGGCAATCACGAGGTTCTCGGAGCCGCTGGTCAGGGCGAAGAACGCATCGGCATCGCCCGCGTTCGCGGCGGTCGCGAGCTTCTGGATCTCGGCGGAGATCGTCTCGCGCAGCCCCTCGGACGCCCGCTCCTGCGCATGCGCGGGCGTGGACAGGAGCGCGATCGACAGGGCGGAAATCAGGAACGCGGCCTTCATGCGGAGCACTCCTCTCGCGGGGCTCAGGCCCGCTCGACGTACCTTCGCTCGCGGGTGTCGATGCGCAGCTTCTCTCCGCGCGCGATGAAGCTCGGGACCTGCACGACCGCGCCGGTCGAGAGCTTCGCGGGCTTGAGCTTGCCGCCGCTGGTCGCGGGGTCGGTCTCGACCACCTCGAGCTCGACGAAATTGGGGAGCGTGACGCCGATCGGCCGCGCGCCGTGGAGCAGGACCTCGACCGTGCAGTTCTCGGTCATGAGGTCGTGGTTCTCGACCTGCGTGCGCGGGATCTCGAGCTGCTCGAAGCTCTGCTGGTCCATGAACACCATGCGATCGCCGTCGTCGTACAGGTACTGCATCTCGCGCTTGGCGATCTCGGCCTCGGGGAGCACGTCGCCGGCCTTGATCGTCCGGTCGAGCACGCTGCCGCTGGTCAGGTTCTTGAAGCGCATCCGAACGAACGCGCCGCCCTTGCCCGGGTTCACGTGCTGATAGGAGATGACCACGTGGGGGTTCCCGTCGATCTCGACGTAGACGCCCGGCCGCATTCGAGTGGTGTCGATCAATCCCATCGGGCGCGGACCTTAGCCCGAAGGCACCGGAGCTGTAAACTGCGGCAGGTGAGACACATCCTTCTGCTCTGCCTGGGCCTCGCCGGCTGTGCCGCCTATCAGAACGTCTCGATCGAGAGCGATCCCCCGGGCGCGGAGATCTTTCTCGACGGAGTGCCGATCGGCACCACGCCACAGCTGCTGCGGGTGCCGCGCGACCGGGACCACAGCGTGTACCTGAAGAAGGAAGGCTACCGGCCGGAGCTCGTCGTGCTGGAGAAGCACGAGGCGAACGATGGGATCGATTTCCTGACGCCGGCCGACGTCGCGAAGCGCCTGGTGCCCGGGCCGAGCTCGGACCCGGACCTCGAGCGCCGGCTCCGGCTCGAGATCGAGGAGCCGAAATCGCCGTAGCGCCGACGGTGGGATTCGAGGCCTACGCGGAGCGGATCCATTTCTCGAGCCCGCGCGCGGCGTCCACGTCGCGCATCTGCCGCGGCGGGCTCTTCATCGCGAAGGCGGAGATCTCCTCGAGCGGGCCGCCGATCCCACGGTCGCGAGCGAGCTTCGCGCAGCGGATCGCGTCGATCGCCACCCCCGCGGAGTTCGGCGAGTCCTCGACCGAGAGGCGCAGCTCCAGATTCATCGGCACGTCGCCGAAGCCGCGGAACTCCATCCGGATGAAGCAGACCTTGTTGTCCCTCTGCCAGGCGACGTAGTCGGACGGGCCGATGTGGATCTGCTCGGGCGCGAGGCGGACGTCGAGCTGCGACTGGACCGATTCGGTCTTCGAGATCCGCTTGCTGATCAGCCGCTCCTGCTCGAGCATGTTGAGGAAGTCGGTATTGCCGCCGGTGTTCAGCTGGTAGGTCGCGTCGAGCGCGACGCCGCGATCGGCGAGCAGCCGCGCGAGCGTGCGGTGGACGATCGTCGCGCCGACCTGGCTCTTTATGTCGTCGCCCACGACGGGAAGCTTCGCCGCGCGGAAGCGTTCGGCGAGCGAGGGATCCGACGCGATGAAGACCGGCACGCAGTTCACGAGCGCCACGCCGGCCACGAGACACGCCTCGGCGTAGGCGCGCACGGCCCGCTCCGATCCGACCGGCAGGTAGCAGACGAGCACGTCGGCTCCGCTCTCGCGAAGCTTCGCGACCAGATCGACCGGCGCGGCCGACGCGACCCGGAACGCGCGCTCCGCCGGGTGGCGCGCCATGTGCTCGGCGACGCCGTCGAGCACCGGGCCCATCTGCACGACGACGTCGCTCGGCGGCAGCTTCTCGGCGAAGACGACCGTGCAGTTCGGAGGCGCGAAGGCCGCCTCCTCGAGCTTCCGGCCGACCTTGCGCTCGTCCACGTCGAAGGCGGCGACGACCTGCAGGTCCTCGATGCGATAGCCCCCGATCTCGGGATGGAGCAGCCCGGCGCTCTGCGACGGATCGTGATCCCGGTAGTACGCAAGACCCTGCAGCAGGGAGCTCGCGCAGTTTCCAACCCCGGCGATGGCCAGTCTGAGCTTGGGCATGCCGGTCGCAGGTTGACTCAGGTCGGCCGACGCGTCGAGAGCGGGCGACGCGGTCGCGCGCTTCCCATTTTGGGCAGCGCGCGGGCTTGGCGTCGGGCTCTCCGGCCACCGCGCGCGCCGCGCGGCCGGCACGAAACTTGATTCTGCTTCGCGGCAGGGACGCGAGCACGCGCCCGATTCCAAGGAGGGAAACCCGATGACCCGCATGCGACGCGGCGCCGCGCACTGCCGCAGCGCCGATTGCCCCGAGTACGAGAAGCTGGTCGCGCTCGTGCCCCTGACTCTCGAGCACAGCTGCGCGCGCTGCGGCCGACCCGCGGCGATCGAGGCGGAGTTCGGCACCGGCTTGGGGACCTCGCGGTACTACAACGAAGTGCGCGTCTACTTCGGGTTCGATGCGAAGACTCGCAGCTACACCGAGCTCGTGCGGCGCGAGGACGAGAGCCTGTTCGGCCAGCACAGCGCCTACGCCTTCTTCACCCCGCTCGTGCGCGACCTCGCGCAGGCGGAGCGGCTGGCGGAGATCCTTCTCGTGCGGCTGAACGGCGAGCGCAAGGCGCCGTCGCTGCGCGGGCATGCGACCAGCGAAGAGCTGCGGCGCGACGGCTGGCGGATCGCGGTCTAGGTCCGACCGGCGAGGGAGATCCAGGTCGCTCGAGCCAGGCCGACCGGACGGCCCGACGGGTCGAAGAGCGCCGCACCTGCGACGCCGCGACGGCCCTCGAGCGCGATCGGCCAGGCCAGAATCAGCGCGGGCTCGCGCGCGAGCAGGGATCCCTCGATCCGGACGCAGAGCCGGCCGAGCACGAGTGGCTCGAGCGCGCGCGCCCCTTCCGGCTCGAGCAGCGGAAACGACGACGGGCTGTCGAGCGCGGCCCAGAGGAACTCGTCCGCCACGCGGCCGTCGGCGCCGCAGAGCGACGGATCCGGCCGCCAGATCGCGGCGACGCGGTCGCTTCCGGGCACGACCCCGGGAAAGATCCGCAGCCCGTCGCCCGGCGCGCGCTCCGGCCCGCAGACGAAGTCGCGCGGGAACGGATGCGTGCGCATCGCCCGGCAGCCGCCCGCGCGGGCCTCGACCTGCGCCAGATCGGGAAGCGGCGGCAGCTCGAGCGAGAGGGAACTCCGCACCGCAGTGGCGAGCTCGCGGCCGTCGAGGCTCAAGGTGCGCGCGCCGTCCGAGGTCACGTCGACATCGAGCGGTGTTGCAAGCGGAGCCGCCGCGCGCAGCGTCACCTCGACCGCGCCCTCGAGTCCGCGCGCGAGCAGCCCCGAAAGATAGCCGCCGTTCGCCGTCCCTGGAGGGCCGCAGAAGCGCGGGGCGATTTCGATCTTCTCGCTCAACCTGCGGGCGATTCTCCGCGCATCGATGCGAGCGCGCAAACCCGGCCGTTGACGCGCGCGCTCGCGAGTCCATCATCAGACCCGCCGATCCTCGGAAGGGCGATGAGAACCACCTCGCAGAGCCAGAGAAGTCGCGACGGGATCGAGATCCACGTGCGCCGCTTCGTTCCGGACGGTCAGATCCGCGCGACGCTGCAGATCGTGCACGGAATGGGCGAGCACTCCGCGCGCTACGCGCGTCTTGCGGAGCGCCTCTGCGAAGCGGGCTTCGAGGTCTTCGCCGCCGACACGCGGGGCCACGGGCGTTCGCTCGCGGGCGCCACGCCGCTCGGGCACCTCGCGGACCACGACGGCTGGAGCAAGGCCGTCGACGACGTCGCCGAGCTCGCCGAGCGGATCGCCGCGGAGCGCCCCGACGTTCCCCACGCGATTCTCGGTCACAGCATGGGCTCGCTTCTCGTGCTCGATCTGCTCACGCAGGCCCGCGTCCGCCTCGCCGCGGCGATCCTCTCCGGGACCTCCGGCCCGCCCGGGCGCGGAATCGCGCTCGCGCTCGCGGTCGCGCGCTTCGAGCGGCTCCGCCTGGGCGCGAGCGGCCACAGCCGCTTGCTTCAGCGCATGCTCTTCGGCCGCTTCAACACCCCGTTCGAGCCCGCCGAGACGGAGTTCGACTGGCTGTCGCGGGACCGCGAGGAGGTCGCGCGCTACGTCGCCGACCCGCTCTGCGGATTCGTTCTCAGCGTCGGCGGGCTTTGCGATCTGGCGAGCGCGCTGCGCCGGATCTTCGCGCGAGAGTCGCTCTTGCGAATCCCCCGCGACCTGCCCGTTCAGATGATTTCGGGCGAGCGCGACCCGGTGCACGACTCGCTGCGCGGGTTCCATGCGCTCGCGCAGGCGCTGCGGGCGACCGGGCACGAGCGGCTCTCCGAGCGCGTGTTTCCCGGCGCGCGCCACGAGCTCTTGAACGAGACGAATCGCGACGAGGTGACTGCCGAGATTCTCGCCTGGCTGGTCGAGAATCTCGAAATTCCTCGACGCTGACTCGCAAGAGTGACGCGAATCCGTTGCGACGCCTCGGCGTCTGGATTAGCTTGGCGCCTTCCCTCCAAGAGAAGCAGCCAAAGGCCCTGGAATGGGCGCCTTCGGGCCTGATGCATCCCGGAGGATGCTTTCTCGGCACGGCAGCGAGTCATCGCTGCCGTGTCCCGTTTAAGGCGCACACGGCTGGCGGTGCGGAAGTCCGGTCTCTTGGCCGTGGTAGAATTCCATCATGGGATCGGCGCTGCTACTGCTGTCCTCGCTGTTTCTCGCGCCGGACGCGGCGGCGGTTCGACTGCATCGATCGGAAGCCGCGTGCATCTGCACCGAGTCTTCGAGCCGTGAGCCCTGTGGAGTCGAGCGCACGACCTGCCACTGTCTCGACGCGCCCGCCTGGACGCGGGTTCGCTACTGGGCCCCGGAATCGGAGCGCTGCGAGGAGCTGGTCTTCTTCCTGAACGACGCTGGGGTGAGCTCCGGCGCGGCGAATTGACGCTCGGGCGGAGCCCGCTCTTCCACCTCTGGGAACTCCGCTTCACACCGAACGTGCAGCGCGAGCGCAGTCCCTGCGCAATCGCCCGCGCAAAGCCGCGGTCGGCGGTTTCGCGCGCGGTCGGGATCCGGTCTTGCAGGGCATGGGTCGGATGAGATCCCTGTCCTTTCCCGCCCTCGTGCTTCTCGCGAGCGCCCTCTGCGCCTGCGGCATCGGCTATTCAAGCTCCAGTCGCGAGCAGCGTCCGGAAACCCTGACCGGGATGGGCGCGACCGTGATGTACCCGGGCGAGTCGGGTCCCGCGATGCCCGGCAGCGCGATCGGCCCGATCGGCTCGAGCGGACAGACCACCGGGTCGACCGCGCCGGGGACCACCTCCGGCTCCTACAGCGGCAGCGGGGAGCCGCCACGCGCGGGCGCAGCAGCGCCAGGGCAAGCTCCGGCCCCCGGCGCGACCGCGTCCGGCTCCGCTCCGCAGCCCGCCTCGAACATGACGATGGTGAGCGGCGGCAAGGAGGAGGTCTCCGAGAGCTTCGAGGACAAGCGCTTCCTGCCGATCGGCCCGATCTTCGGCTACCCGTTTTGGTTCCTCGGCAAGTCGCTCGGCGACAAGGCGGACGACGAGGCGAAGGAGCAGTTCGACAAGGCGACCCAGGGGACCGATCCCGCGACCGGGCGCGCCAATACACCGGACGATGTCGAGCGCAATCGTCTCGCGGAAGAGAACCAGGCGCTCCGCGATCAGCTGCAGCAGCGAGCCGGCGCGCCGGCGCCCGCCGCTCCGCCGCAAGCCGCCCCGGGAACGCGCGTCGCTCAGGGAGCGCGAATCTCCGACGAGCTCGCCGCGCTCGAGCGCAGCCTGGGCCGGCGGTCGGGCAATTCCGCGCCCGGCGCGAGCGCTGCGCCGCAGGCCTCGCGACCGATCCCGCCCGGCGCGCCCGGGCTCGGCGCGCCAGAGGCGACCGATCGCAACGGCGATGGGCGCCCCGATCTGTGGACCTACACCCGCAACGGCCGGCCCTCGCTCGAAGCGCTCGACGAGGATCACGACGGCCGCGTGGATCGGAATCTCCACTACGACGAGAGCGGCCGGCTCGTCTCGAGCGACGACGACCTGAACGGCGACGGCGTGATGGAGACGTCGAGCCTGTTCGAGGACGGCCGCATGGCGCGTCGCCGCAGCGATTCGAACGGCGACGGACAGGCCGACACCTGGACCTTCTACCGGGGCGACGAGATCCTGCGCACCGAGATCGACCGCGACGGCGACGGCTTCCGCGACGAGGTCGCGATCTACGCCAAGGGGCAGATCGAGCGCGAAGAGGTCGACAGGAACGGCGACGGCCGGCCCGACGCGGTCTCGCTCTACGTGAACGGCCAGATCTCGGAGAAGCGCGAGGACATCGACTTCGACGGAAAGCCGGACGTCGTCTCGCGCTACAAGAACGGCAAGCTCGCCAGCCGCGAGGCGGACTCGAGCGAGGTCTTCGAGCTTTGGAACAAGGACGGGGCGAATTGAATCCGACCGCGAGCGCGCTGCGCGCCGCGCTCTCCTTCGGCATCGGCTTCGCGGCGGTCATCTGGCTCGCCACCGCGCCGCTCGAGGCGCTCGCGGGTCCCGAGGCCGAGCTGCTCGAGCTGGTGAACCAGGTGCGCGCGGAGCGCAAGCTGATCGCGCTCGCGCCCTCTCAGGAGCTCGCGCGCGTCGCCCGCGGTCACGCGGAGGACATGGCGCGCCGCGGCTATCTCGCGCACGTGAATCCAGAGGGCGAGAACCCGCTCCAGCGCGCGCAGGCGGCCGGCGTCTCGGGCTTCCGCCTGTTCGCGGAGAACATCGGCGCGACCAGCGTCGGCGGCGACCGCATGCGGATCATCGTCGACGAGTGGATGCGCTCGCACGACCACCGCGAAAACCTGCTGAACCCGGCATTCAACGCGAGCGGCGTGGCCGTCGTCGAAGCCTCGACGGGCCAGACGATCGTCGTCGAACTGTACGCGAGCTACCCGCGCTAGCTTCGCGCCCCGGCCCTATTCCGCTTCCTCGGGCCTGCCGTTCACGCTGATCGTGAGCGAGGAGGTCCGCCCGGCTTCGTTCGCGTCGATCCGCACGCCGCACGGGTTGTTCCGGAACGCGGCCACAGGGTGTCGATCTGGCCCTGGGTATCGACCGCGCTCTGGAAGAGATTCGTCGCGCTGCACTTGAGGTCGATCTTCGCGCTGTTGCCGGCGACGTTCATCATGCCGGAGATGGAGCACTTCTCGGGGAAGACTTCGCCGCCCGAGCAGCCGTCGTAGGAGCGCCCGTTCGCCGACACGATCACCACGCAGAACCCGGAGTAGCTCTTCTGGCTGATTCGGACCGTGCGGTCGCTGGCCGATCCCGAGTCGGGCAGGTCCGCGAAGTACTGGATCTCGACGGCGTCGCCGTCCGTCCCGATGCCCCTCGCGTAGCCGGCCAGGCCGAAGTGGGTTCCCTCGACGTCGAACAAGGCGCGGGCCTCCCGACCCTCCTGGTTGGCGTTGGCGCACTCGATGTCGTCCACCGCGAACTCGCCGTCGATGCGGCCGTTGAAGCCTCCGGCCGCCGCCGTCCCCGCGCCGAGCGCCGCGGCCGCGAACAGCGAGAGCGCCGCGAGAGTCCTGATCTTGTGCATCTTCGATCTCCTGAACGAGCACGTCCGCGTGGAGCACCCGCGTGAGCCCACCGGCGCTGCGCCAGCGACGAAAAAAATACTGCGGGGGCGCGCCGGACCTGTCAATCAGGGCCGCGCGGCGTCGGCTCGGCCTCGAACAGAAACAGCGGCGGGCTCTCGTAGCGGCTCACGGCGAGCGGCGTCGCGATCGGGATCTCGCGGACACGGCGAGCGTCCCGCTGCAGGCGGTGCGCGACCTCGCGCGACCAGAGCTGCTGATAGGCGCTCTCGCTCCAGCCGAGCGGCGAGTCTGGCGCCACCGGCGCCGCGCGCGGCGGCGGATTTCCGTCGAGAAGCGGCAGCGACCCGACGAGCCAGACCCTCGCACCGCTCGCAAGCGTCTGCGAGACGCGATCCGCGATCGGCCGCACGGCGTCGGGGCGCAGCATCTGCGCCTTCACCAGGTCGTAGCGCGTGAGACTTCGATCCGAGACGTCCGGCACGGACAGCCACGGAGTCGCGCCCGAGTCGTAGTGGTCGAAAGCGATTCCGAGATACCAGGGCGCGACCAGGATCAGGTCGTCCGCTCGCGCCTGCTCCTCGAGCGTCCGCGCGATCAGGTCGACGTTCGTCATGCGCAGGTTCGATTGCTGCCAGATTCCGGCTGCCGCCAGCGCGAAGCCTGCGACGACGATGCCGAGCCGGAGCGCGCGCACGCCGATCCGATCGCGAAGCTCCAGTGCAAGGCCGCCCTCGATCCCCACGGCCGCGAGCCCGAGGAACGACAGGTAGTACCAGGGCTGGGTCGGGTAGCTCACGACCACCAGGAAGGCCGCGTAGGCCGCCGTTCCCAGCAGAAGCGCGACCGCGAAGAAGGCCGCGCGCGCGCGCTGGTCGACGGGTGGCTCGTCGCTGTCTGCGGGCCGGACCAGGCGGAGCGCGCAGAGCGCGAGCGCCGAGACCGCGAGGCCGATCCAGAGCGCCGAGAGCCAGGGGCCTCCGACCTCGACGGTCGCTCGAATCCTCTGGATCAGCCAGGCGAGGTCGATCGGCACGCGAAACACGACGTTCCACTCACGCGCTCGAAGCAGCGCCCCCGCGTACGGGAGCAGTGTGAGCGCCGTGACCGCGCCAATCGCGAGCGGTACTGCCGCCTGGCGCGGCTGACGCCGGATCGCCCACGCGGCTGCGCAGGCGCTGCAGAGCGCGAGCACCACCACGGCGTCGTGGTACAGGCACTGCACCGCGAGGATCGAGACGAGCGAAGCGGCCGCGATTCGCGCGCGATCGACGCGCTGCGCCAGTCGCCAGAATGCCGCGACGAGCAGGATCGCGAGCACCAGGCCCAACCCGTAGGCGCGGAGCGTGTCGCCGAAGCGGATCACGGTGGGATTCGCCGCCACCAGCAGAAGCCCGAGCAGCGGCAGCGTGCGCGCAATTCGCCAGGCCGCGAAGAGCAGGCTTGCGATCACGCCCAGCCCGACGATGAACGCGAGCGCGCGAAGCGACTCCGCGTCGGCGCCGAAGCCGAGCCCGATCCAGCCGCGAACCACGAGCAGCCACAGCAGCGGCAGCGACTCCCACTCGACGAGCGACCAGAGCTCGCCGAGCGACGGCTGCGCCGCCACGTGCAGAGTGGTGATCTCGTCGCGCCAGAGCTCGGGCGCGTAGATCAGATTGCGAAAAAGGATCCAGACCAGAAATGCCGCGAGCGCAGCCGAGCAGGCCCACTCGCAGCAGACGAGGATCCGAAGTCGCCCGCTCCGAAGCCCGCCACCGGCCGGGTGCGCGGGAAGCGGACGGCCTGGCGGGGGCGGAACGGCCACGGGGCCAGACGCTATGGTGCGGAGTCGCTCGCTTCAAGGGGTCGGAGCGCGGAGCGTTACACTCCCGAGTCGCCTTCGGAGTCTCATCAGGATGCCCGGACGAATCTCGATCATCTCGCCCTGCCGGAACGAGCGGGACTACATCCGCGGCTTCGTCGAGTCGCTTCTGGCGCAGGAGGTGCCGCCGGGCTGGGAGCTCGAGGTGCTGATCGCGGACGGAATGAGCGACGACGGAACGCGCGCGATTCTCGACGAGTTCGCCGGAGGGAACCCGGGCCTTCGGGTGGTCTCGAATCCGGGCCGCATCGTCTCTTGCGGCCTGAATGCGGCCATCCGCGAGGCGAGCGGAGACGTGATCGTCCGCATGGACGCGCACACCACGTACGCCTCCGACTACGTCCGGTCGTGCCTCGAGACCCTGGAGCGGACCGGCGCGGACAACGTGGGCGGGCCCTGGCGCGCCTCGGGCGAGAGCCGGCTGCAGAGCGCGATCGCCCTCGTCTCGCATTCTCCTTTCGCGACCGGCGGGGCGCGCTCTCACCGGCTCGAGCACGAGGGCGAGGTCGACACGGTGTACCTCGGCTGCTGGCGCAAGGAGGTCTTCGAGCGCGTGGGCCTGTTCGACGAAGAGCTGGTCCGGAACCAGGACGACGAGCTGAACCTGCGCATCACGCGCTCGGGCGGGCGGATCTGGCAGTCCCCGACCATCCGCTCCTGCTACTACCCGCGCAGCTCGCTCGCGAGCCTGTTCGCGCAGTACAAACAGTACGGCTACTGGAAGGTGCGAGTGATCCAGAAGCACAAGCTGCCGGCGTCGATTCGCCACCTCGTTCCCGGCGGATTCGTCCTCACGCTGCTCGGCCTGGCCGTGCTGGGCCTCTTCTGGTCGCCTGCGCTCGTGTTGCTGGCGCTCGCGATCGGGGCCTATGCGGTCGCCGACCTGGCGGCGAGCGTACACACTTGCTGGATGGCGGGGTCTTTCAGGTATCTGGCGGTCCTGCCGATCGTCTTTGCGGCGTACCATTTCGGCTACGGGTACGGCTTTCTCCGCGGGGTGATCGACTTCCTGCTCTTGCGGCGAGGCAGCGCCGCCTCGTTCTCGGCGATCACGCGCGGCTCGAGCCGAGGCGCGACTTGAGCAAGACTCGGCAGCCCAGCAACGGAGCCTCTAGCGAGCTCTCGGCCGTCGCCGAGCGCTACGACCGTCGCAAGTCTCGCGAGATCGCCGATCGATACGATCCGCTGGACGCCTCGGTCTGGTTGGCGCGCCAGGAGCGTGAGCGGGCCTTGATCGGCTGGATCCACGCGAGCGGCCTGGCGCCGGTCCGCGAACGGACGCTGCTCGAGATCGGCTGCGGAACGGGCGGGAATCTGCTCGCGCTGCTTCAGCTCGGCTTTCGGCCGGACCATCTCGTCGGCAACGAGCTGCTCGAGGAGCGCGTCGCCCTCGCGCGTGAGCGGCTGCCGGCCGCGACGCGCGTTCTGGTCGGAGACGCCGCGAGTCTCGAGCTCGGCGCCGAGCGATTCGACGTCGTCTTCCAGTCCACGGTGTTCAGCTCGATCCTCGACGACGAATTTCAAGCCCGCCTGGCGCGTCGCATGTGGACGTTGGCCAAGCCCGGGGGTCAGGTGCTCTGGTACGACTTCACCTGGGACAACCCGCGCAACCCCGACGTCCGCGGTGTCTCCATCGCTCGGATCCGCGAGCTCTTTCCGGATGGGGAGCTCGCGGTCCGGCGCGTCACGCTGGCGCCGCCGATCTCGCGACTCCTCGCGCGCGGCCACCCGAGCCTGTACACGCTCGCCAATCTTCTGCCGTTCCTCCGAACCCACGTCCTGGCGTGGATCCGCAAACCGAATCACTGAGAGGCATCGATGAGCATCTGGAAGGTGCAGCTTTTCGAGACGAACTTCGGCGAGGAGGAGTGTGCCGCAGCCGAGGCCGTGGTCCGGTCGGGCTGGGTCACGATGGGCGAGCGGGTCGCCGAGTTCGAACGGAATTTCGGCAAGCTCCTCGGAGCCGAGGGAACCTGCGTGGCGACCGCGAACTGCACGGCCTCGCTGCACATGGCGATGCTCGCGCTCGGCGTCGACCGCGGCGACGAAGTCGTGATTCCCGCGCTCACCTTCGTCGCGGATGCGAACGTGGTGCGCATGGTGGGAGCGCAGCCGGTGCTGGCCGACTGCGCGTCGCTCGACGATTGGAACGTCTGCGCCGAGTCGATCGAGCGGCGTCTGTCGCCGCGCACCAAGGCCGTGATGGTGCTCCACTTCGCGGGCTTCCCGTGCGACATGGACCCGATCGTCGCGCTGTGCCGGAAGCGCGGCCTCGCGCTCGTCGAGGACGTCGCGCATGCACCGGGCGCCTCGGTCGGGGGGCGCGCCTGCGGCACCTTCGGTGACGTCTCCTGCTTCTCGTTCTTCAGCAACAAGAACCTCTCCGTCGGTGAAGGCGGAATGGTCGTCGCGCGCGATCGCGCGCTCTACGAGCGGCTTCGCGGCCTGCGCTCGCACGGAATGACCACCCTCACGCTCGATCGCCACCAGGGGCGCGCGGTCACCTATGACGTGCTCGCGCCGGGCCTGAACTACCGGATGGACGAGATCCGCGCCGCGATCGGGCTGGTCCAGCTCGCCAAGCTCGAGAGCGGCAACGAGCGCCGCGGCGACCTCACGGCGCGCTATCGCGCGCGGCTCGCCGGGTCGCCGGTCCGGATGCCCTTTGCGGCACAGCCTTCGGGCGCGGTGTCCGCCTACCACATCCTGCCCGTGCTCCTGCCCGAGGGCTGCGACCGCCTCGCCGTGATCGAGGCGCTGAAGACGCGCGGCGTGCAGGCGAGCATCCACTACCCGCCGTTCTGGAGCTTCAGCGGGTATCGGGGCTCGTTCCGCGCCGAGGACACTCCCGTGGCGGCTCGGATCAGCGAGCGCGAGCTCACGCTTCCTCTGTATCCGACCATGAGCGACGAGCAGGTCGACTACGTGACCGACGCGCTCCTCGAAGCGCTGGCCTAGCCGACGATGTCGTCCGTTCTAAAGCTGATCGGGCGCGATCACTCTCTCTTCGCCGAGGAGCTGCGCCGGCACTCCGGGTCGCTCGACGCGGCGGTCGCCGAGCGCTCGTTCCTGGTGATCGGCGGCGCGGGGTCGATCGGCCAGGCCGTCGTGAAGGAGATCTTCGCTCGCGATCCCGCCTCGCTCCACGTCGTGGACGTGAGCGAGAACAACCTGGTGGAGCTGGTTCGCGACCTGCGCAGCTCGCTCGGATACACCCGCGGCGACTTCCGCACCTTCCCGCTCGATGTCGGCGGCGTCGAGTTCCGCGCGCTGATCGAAGCGCCGGCGCGCTACGACTACGTGCTGAACCTCTCGGCGCTGAAGCACGTTCGCAGCGAGAAGGATCCTTACTCGCTGATGCGCATGATCGAGGTCAACGTCCTGAACACGGTGCGAACGCTCGAGGACGCGCACAGGATGGGCGCCCGGAAGTACTTCTGCGTCTCGACCGACAAGGCGACCAATCCGGTGAACATGATGGGCGCCTCCAAGCGGATCATGGAGCTGTTCCTGCTGAACGCGAGCCTGCGGGTGCCCGTGTCCACCGCTCGCTTCGCGAACGTCGCGTTCTCGGACGGAAGCCTGCTGCACGGGTTCGCGCAGCGGATCGCCAAGGGCCAGCCGCTCTCCGCGCCGCGCGACGTGCGCAGGTACTTCATCACGCAGGAGGAGTCGGGAGTCCTCTGTGTGATGTCGTGCCTGCTCGGAGAGAACCGCGACATCTTCTTCCCCAAGCTCGATCCCGCGGAGAGCCTGCTCACGTTCTCCGAGATCGCCGTGCGCTATCTGGCGAGCCTGGGCTACGAGGCGGATCCCTGCGCGAGCGAGGACGAGGCGCGCGCGAAATCGCGCGACCGAACCGGGCGGAAGTGGCCCTGCTACTTCTTCGACAGCGACACCACCGGCGAGAAGGCCTTCGAGGAGTTTTTCGTGTCTGGCCAGGATCTCGATCTCGAGCGCTTTCCGAACATCGGCGTGATCCGGAATGCCGCGTACCGGGACCGAACCCGACTCGACGACTTCCTGGCGGAGATCGAGGCGATGCGCGCTCGTTGCGCGTGGACCAAAGAGGCGCTCGTCGCGCTCTTCGAGCGACTTGCACCGGAGTTCGCGCACCACGAGACCGGAAAATACCTCGACGATCGGATGTAGAGATGTCGACCCGGGCGCTCGACGCATTGCTCTCCGGGGTCGCCCTGCTCTGCCTGCTGCCCGTGCTGGTGGGGATCGCGCTGGTGCTGCGCTGCTCCGGCGAGGGTGAGATCTTCTACCGACAGGAGCGTGTGGGGCGCGGCGGGAAGCCGTTCGGCCTGCTGAAGTTCGCCACCATGCTGAAGGACAGCCCGAACCTGGGCTCCGGCCTGCTCACGCTGAAGGACGACCCGCGCGTCCTCCCGTTCGGGCGTTTCCTGCGCCGGACCAAGCTCAACGAGCTGCCACAGCTCCTGAACGTGCTTCTCGGCGACATGAGCCTGATCGGGCCGCGTCCGCAGGCCCTGGGACACTTCGAGGTCTTTCCCGCGCACGTGAAGGCGGAACTCGTCAAGGTGCGCCCCGGTCTCTCCGGCATCGGCTCGATCGTGTTCCGCGACGAGGAGAGCCTGCTCTCGGTGCCCGGGCGAGACCCCGAGCGCTACTACCGCGAGGTGATCGCGCCGTACAAGGGCGAGCTCGAGCTCTGGTTCATCCGCAGGCGCGGGCTCGCGCTGTACCTGATCCTGGTCGCGCTGACGATCTGGGCCGTGGTGTGGCCTGGCGGCGTGCCCTACCGGTCGATCTTTCCCGATCTGCCGGAGCCCGCGCCGGAGTAGAAGCGCGCGTCGAGATCGAACTCCTCGCAGAGCTCCGTCATGCCGATCAGACCCGGCTCCTGACCGTTGCCGCGCTCGCTCCGCGTCTGGAAGTAGGGGTTCCAGTCGTGCGCGCAGAGCGTCTTCTCGCTCGGGCTGATGGTGATGACGGTGTATACGCCGCCCTGTCCGTCCGAGGGCGTGACACCTTCCGGGCGGCTCGGCGCGCCGCCGTTGTGGCGGTTCAGCTCCTGCCAGTTGGAGAAGAGCTTCCAGATCCGCTCGCCCGTCGCGGGGTTGATCTCGGAGGCTTTCACGGAGCTCCGCACGGGGTTCGTCCAGTGGCCGCCCGCGACGATGAAGACCTCGTCGTTCTCGCTCTTTCTCACACAGCCGTCGCGCAGCGTGCCGAGTCCCGGATCGCCGGAGTCGTCGATCTCGCCGCTCGGGAGCACCGCGCCGTGCGCGGTGAGGATCGTCGGGAAGCCGCCGCCGCAGCCGATCGCCGCGTTGCAGAACGCGACGTCGGTCATCGCGGGGCCGGGCCATGCTTCGTTGGCGACGGCGTCCTGAACCCCCACCGCGCAGAAGGTACGCCCGGCGATCTCCGTCTTGATCGCATGGGACTGCCCCGTGAGCAGCGCGCCGTCGCTCTTGCCGGCGGCGCTTCCAGGAGACTGGCCGCTCGAGGACTTCGCGTAGTAGAAGGGAAGTGACTCGAACTCGAGCGCCTCCATCAGCTTGGTGTAACAGGCCTCGGGATCGTGATTCCCGCGCAGCGGCAGGAACGGAATTCCCGAGTCGCGGATGATCGTCCAGAAGCCGAGCACCGCCTCGTACTGGTGGTAGTTGTCGCTCGGGCTCGCGTGGTCGAGCACCTCGGGCGTGCAGGCCTTCGCGGGCGGGTAGCTGATGTCCATCATGTCGCCGAGGCCCAGGATCAGGTCGCAGGGGGGGTGATCGAGCGAGTGGTCGAGCTTGGACCGCACCCGATCGCGGCCGTGGATCTCCGAGTAGTCGATCTTCTGCCACTGCCCGGTCATGCTGTACGCGACGTTGGCGAGCAGGATCTCGCCGGTCCGGTGCCACGACCCGATGCAGTACGGCGACTTCTCGCAGTGCGCGCCGATGCAGGCGCCGCGGATCGGATCCACCTGACAGGTCGTCTTCGGCGACACGACGGCGTTGTCCTCCTGGTTGGCGAGGTTCTGCGTGTCGGGAACCAGGCAGATGTGGATGTCGCGCGCCGCCGCCGTCGCCGCGCCGAACAGGGCCAGGAGCACGCCCGCTGCAACGCGCACCGCGCGTCTCACCTCAGCTCTCCTTCGTCGCGACCACCCCGGACGCGTGGAGCGCGCGAAGATCGGAGTCGGACAGGCCGAGATCCTCGCGCAGCACCTCGTCGGTGTGCCGGCCGAGCACGGGCGCCGCGCGAAGCTCGACCTCGCTCTGCGAGAGGCGGAACGGCGAGCCCAGGATCGGCACCTCGCCGAGCACCTCGTGCTTCACCCGCTTCACGAAGCCGCGCGCCGCGAGCTGCGGATCCTGGAACAGATCGCGGGTGTCGAGCACCGCGCTGCACGGCACGCCTGCCTCGGCCAGGATCCGCATCGCCTCGTGCTTGGTGTGCTCCCGCGTCCAGCTCGCGATCTCCTCGTAGAGCGCCGCGCCGTTCTCGTGCCGCAGCAGCCAGCCCTTGAAGCGGGGATCGCTGGCGAGATCGGGACGGTCGAGCGCGCTGCAGAGCTGGTCCCACATCCGCGGCGTCGCGACGACCAGGTACACGTAGTCGTTCGGCCCGCCGGGCTTGCACGGGTACAGGTTCAGCATCGGCCCCTCGCCGTTGCCCGTGCGGGGGACCGCGCGAGAGCCCCACTCCGATCCGTTCGCGATTCGCGTGCGCATGTAGAAGGTCATCGCCTCCTGCATCGCGATCTCGATCTGCTGCCCCTCGCCGGTGCGCAATCGCTGCACGTAGGCCGCGGTGATCGCGAGCGCCGCCTGCACGCCCGTGCCCGAGTCGGCCAGCGTCGGGCCCGGACACATCGGCGGCCCGTCGGGCTCGCCGGTCACCGAGAACGCGCCCGACGCCGCCTGCGCGACCATGTCGAAGCACTTGTAGCTCGCGTACGGCCCGCCGCCGCCGAAGCCCTTGATGCGCGCGTGGATGATCGCGGGGTGCACCGCGCGCATCGCCTCGTACTCGAGCCCCAGCTTCTCGAGCACGCCGGGCCCGAAGTTCTCGACGAAGACGTCGTAGCGCGGAAGCATGCGCAGGAGCAGCTCGCGTCCCTCGGGCTTCTCGAGGGCGACAGCGACGCTGCGCTTGTTCGCGTTCCAGCTGAGAAAGTACGCCGAGTGATCGCCTCCGACGAGCAAGCCCCGTCCGGGATCGCCGGACCCCGGGCGCTCGATCTTCACCACGTCCGCGTCGAGCCAGGCCAGCGCCTGCGTGCACGCGGTGCCGGCCTCGTACTGCGTCATGTCGAGCACGCGCATTCCGTCCAGCGCTGGCATCGAGACCTCCTTCGCGGCAGCGGTGGCGCCGAGACGCCATCGTAGCCCTCGCGAGGGGCGCGCGGGAGCCGAGCCTCAGCGCGAGGGCGCGGCGCCGCCGGTCGCAGGCGCGAGCACGGTCTCGACGCTGCGATCGTTCCAGAACAGCTCGATCGCCGCGTGCGGCTCGAAGCTCGCGGGAACGACCAGGTAGCCGACGGCGAGCTCGCCGGCGGGAAGTGCGCCGGACTCGCCGAGCAGGAAGCCGATCTCGCTCGGCCGCGTCGGATCGGGTCGGTAGGTGCGGCCGCCCTGCACGACGAAGAAATTCGGCTGGAACTCGGTGTCCGACTCGGCGAGCGTCGCGAAGACGAACACGTGGCTCGCCGACGGGTCGAGTCCGAGGCTCGCGAGCGCCCATGACTCGAACGAGGCCGAGTAGGCGAGCTGGATGCGCATTCGCGCGTCGCCGCGCGCGTCGGAGATCTCGAGCTGCGCGGGGGAATCCGCCTGGCGCAGCCCGATCAGGCGCACCAGGTCGCGGAGCTCGTCGTCGGCCAGCCGAAGCTCCGCAGCCGCCGGTGGTGGAGGGGTCGGCGGCGCAGGCCGAGCGACCGCGCCGATCGCTGGCGCGGGCTGCGATGGCGCTGCTTGCGCGCTCTCTGCGCCCGGCGTCGTGCCCAGCCGCGCCGCGCGGATCTTCTCGGCCGCCTCGACGAGGTTGTACGGATTGTTCGGGTTGCGCGTCTCTTGATCGACGTACCACGTGTACGGCCGCGGCAGCAGGTGCGGGCGCAGCGGCGGGAGGTCCGCCGCGTCGACGAAGCGCGGGTTCGCACAGGGCACGGAGCTGCGGCTCTGGACCACGAACACGCTGCCGTCCGGACAGACACCGGACAGTGTCGAGTCCGCGGCCGCGGGTTGCGGGCAGAGCGCGAGCAGGCAGACGGCGAGCCGCGATCGGAGGGGCGTTCTCACGCTGCGATTGTACTCGAACTGGACCTGACAAGTCCCTGATTTTATTCAGGAAATCAGAGTCTTTCGAGGTCCTGCGCAGCGCCGCGGAGTTGCCTCGGGAAATGCGCCGCGCCTGCGCTCAATGGAACCGTATTTCATTCTCGTCGGGCGCCGCTTCGACCGGCTCCGCAAGCGGCTCGAGCGCGCTCGCGTCGACCTCGCCCTCGAGCGCGGGCGCTCGGATCAGCGACTCGACCTCGCGCAGCGGCGGCAGGTCGGAGAGCGCGCGCAGGCCGAAGGTCTGCAGGAACGCGCTCGTGGTTCCGAGCAGCGCGGGGCGCCCGGGTGCATCGCGCCGCCCGACGATCCGGACGAAGTCGCGCTCGAGCAGCGTCTTCATGACCGCGCCACAATCGACGCCGCGCAGATCCTCGATCTCGGCGCGCGAGAGCGGCTGTCGGTACGCGACCAACGCCAGCGTCTCGAGCGCCGCGCGCGACAGTCTCACCTTCCGCTCGGGCTTGGCCGCGAGAATCACCTCGGCGTACTCGGGCCGGGTCCGGAACTGCCAGCCGCCGGCGACCTCGGCGATCTCGTAGGGCCGACCGCTCTCGGCGAGCCGCGCGTTGATCTGCGCCACCGCCGGGCTGATCGAGCCCGGCGCCAGATCCGCGAAGGCGCGCCGGATCGATGCCGCCGTCGCAGGCCCCTCGGACGCGAAGATCAGCGCCTCGAGCGCAGCAAGATCGATCTCTTCACCAGGCATCGCCACCCTCATCCGTCTCCGGCTCGTCCGTCGCGGCGGTCTCGGGGACCTCCTCGAGGTCGACGCGCGTGCTGAACTCCGCCTCGGCCTCGGCGGCCGCGGCCTCGATCTCCGCCTCGTCGGGCGCGTCCCCCACTGCCAGACGCACACGGATCGGCCCGTCGGGTCGCCCGTCGCCCGTGGCGTTCTGGAAGATCAGCAGCGCCTGGATCTTGGCGAGCTCGAGGATCGAGAGAAAGGCCAGCACGATCCGCTCGCGGCTGGCCTCGAGTCCGCTCGGGAACAGCTCCTCGAAGCGAAGCGTCGCGCCCGCGGAGACCCGCAGCCGGTCCATCACCTCGATCATCGACTGCTGCAGCGTGATGCGCTCGCGCGAGACGATGTGGTGCTGCGCCGCGGGCGACACACGGCCGAGCACGCCTTGCATGGCCTCGATCAGCGCGAACAGGCTGACCGCGAGCACGCCCTCTTTCTCGGGCAGCGTCGAGGCGTCCGGCTCGGCCGCGAAGACGTCGCGGTTCAGGAGCTGCCTTCGCGCCAGCGCATCGGCGGCGTCCTTGAAGACGGCGTACTCGGCGAGCCGCCGGGCGAGCTCGGCTCGCGGATCCTCGCCCTCGTCCTCGCCGAGGATGTCGGGGTCGGGCGGAAGCAGCATCCGCGACTTGATGTGCGCGAGCGTCGCGGCCATCAGCAGGTAGTCCGCAGCGACGTCGATGTCGAGCGAGCGCATCAGCTCGAGGTAGGCCAGGTACTGCTCGGAGATCGCCGCGATCGGGATGTCGGCGATGTCGACTTCGTTCGCGCGGATCAGGTGCAGGAGCAGATCGAGCGGGCCCTCGAAGGCGTGCAGCTTGATCGCGCACGAGTGGCGACCGAGGCTGGTCTCTTCGCGGCTCGGGCTCGAGTCCATCGCTTCGATCGTCGCACCCCCTACGACGAGGGCGAGACTATCCCATCCGGTCCGGCCGAGCCAGGATCGCCCCGTGGATGCCGGGCGTTCACCAGCTCGTGAAGCCGGGTCCGACTCACATGCGTGTAGATCTCCGTGGTGCCGATGTCGGAGTGGCCGAGCATCTCCTGGACGATGCGCAGATCCGCCCCGCCCTCGAGCAGGTGGGTCGCGAAGGAGTGACGCAGGACGTGGGGGGTGAGCTTGTGCGCGATTCCCGCCTGCAGTCCGTAGGCACGCATCCGGTACCAGATCGCCTGTCGGGTCATCGCGGCGCCGCGCGCGGTGACGAAGACGAAGGCGACCTCGGCGTCGCGAACCCAGCGCGGGCGCACCTGCGCCAGGTAGCGTTCGAGCGCTTCCACGGCGGGCTCCCCCACGAGCGCCACACGCTCGCGCCGTCCCTTGCCGAGCACGGTCAGGCTGCGCGAGGCGAGCTGGAGATTGGCCAGACGCAGCCCGGTCGCCTCGGAGACGCGCAGACCCGCGGCGTAGAGCAGCTCGAGGATCGCGCGATCTCGGATTCCGACGGGGCTCTCGTCGGGCGCCGACAGCAGCGCGACCACCTCGTCGGTGGAGAGCACGTGCGGGATCTTTCGCCGCTGCTTGGGGCGCTCCAGATCGGCCAGCGGATCGCACTCGAGCAGGCGCTCCGCACGCAGCCAGGCGAGCAGGCGCGCGATTGCCGAGAGTGCGCGGGCGCGCGTGGATCCCGCGAGTCCCCGCGTGGCGAGGCGGTCGACGTGCCGGCGAAGCGACGCGGCGTCGAGCGCGCCGACATCGAGATCGCCCAGCGTCTCAGAGAGCGCGGCCAGGTCGCGCTCGTAGGCCTCGATCGTCGCCGCCGACAGCCCGCGCTCGACCGCGAGGTGCGCGAGAAACGCGTCGATCCCCGCGTCGAGCCTCACGTCGCCTCCGCGCCGATCGCGGCCAGGATCTCCGCCTCCACCGCGCGCCGGCGCTCCGGGTCGGTGAGCTTCAGACCGTCCGCGCCGGTGACGTAGAACGCGTCGGTCGCGCGGTTCGCGCGCGTGGAGGCCCGCACGGCCACGATCGAGAGCTCGTGGTGGGAGAGCGCCTGAGCGATGTCGTGCAGAAGCCCGGGCCGGTCGAGCGCCTCGACGTCGATGATCGTGTAGAAATCCGACTCGTCGTTCTCCACGCGCGCGCTCGGCGGCTGCTCGCGAACCACGCGCGGGAGCGGCGTTCGAGGCGGCTGGGGCGCGGGGATCGGGCCGGTTCCGTCGAGCACGGCGACGAGACGGCGCTCGATCCGCTCGCGCGCGAGATCCTGCTCTCTCGGCCCGCCCGCGATCGGGTCGACGTGGAACATGTCGAGCGCGATCCCCTCGCGCGTGGTGTAGGCCGACGCGGCCAGGATGTTGTGCCCGCAGCTCGAGAGCACTCCAGCCATCGTCGCGAACAGCCCGGGGCGGTCGCGCGCGAGCACGACGATCCCCCACGACGGGGCGCTGGGCGCGGCGGCGCGGAACGCCTCGACGCGTGCGGTCGCGCCCGATTCGAGGAAGCGCAGCGCCGCGTGCAGGTGCGCGGCGATCTCCTCGGCCTCGTTCTCGAGCAGGTAGCGGCGCGGCATCTGCTCCAGCAGAAGCTCCGCCTCCGACTTCGCCACGCCGCGCTGAGTCAGCATCTCCACCGCCCGTGCGGAGGTCGCGGCGGCCTGGCTCGAAGCGCGGTCGAGGAAGAACTGCGGCGCGGCCTCGGCCGCCTCGCCGGCTTCGAGCCACTCCGCGGCGTTGCGGTACAGCTGCTCGAGCAGCCCCGCCTTCCAGTTCGTCCACGCGACGGGCGAGACGCTGCGGATGTCCGCGACCGTGATCAGATAGAGCAGACGCAGGTACAGCCGTGAGCCACAGAGCTTCGCCAGGCGCAGGATCAGCCGGGGATCGTGCACGTCGCGCTGCTCGGCCATCCCGCTCATCGTCAGGTGGTGCAGGACCAGGAACTCCACGATCCCAGCGGCCTCCGCGCCGAGGCCGAGGCGCTCCGCGATCGCCGGAACCAGCGCCGCGCCCTTGCCCGAGTGCCCGCCGCCACGTCCCTTGCCGATGTCGTGCAGGATGCACGCCAGGTAGAGCCACACAGGATTGCGTACCTCGCGCATCAGCTCGGTCGCGAGCGGCAGCTGCGTGCGGTAGCGCCCGCGCAGGATCCGGCGGAGCTGCTCGACGAGGAAGAGCGAGTGAATGTCGACGGTGTAGGTGTGGTACATGTCCTGCTGCCACATCCCGACCACGTGCGCGAACTCCGGAAGGTAGGCACCGAGCAGTCCCACCTCGTCCATCATCTGCAGCGTGCGGTAGACGCGCGTCGGCGCGGAGAGGATCTGCAGGAACAGCGCGCTCGCCTCGGGGTCGACGCGGAAGGCGTCGTCGACCAGAGAGAGCTTCTGGCGCAGCAGCCGCTGCGCCCGCGTCGAGAGCTCGACGTCGTGGTGCTGCGCGACCGCGAACGCGGCGAGCAGGCGCACCGGACGCTCGTCGATCAGCGAGGCGGCCGGGATCTCGAGCCGTCCGGAGCTGATCGCGAAACCCTCGGCGACCGCGTCGGGAATGTAGCGTCCGGACGGCTGCCGAGCCGCGCGAAGCTGTCGCGCGTGCGCGATCACCCGGCGCGAGATCAGCTGGATCGAGCGCGCGTGCATGTAGTAGGTGCGCATCAGGCGCTCGACGCCCCGCACCGCCTTGCTCTCGCGGAAGCCCATGTACTCGGCCAGCCGCTCCTGCGCCTCGAAGTGCAGACGGTCGTCCTTGCGACCCTTGCGGTGCAGCTGATTGCGCACCCGCCACATGAAGTCGAGCGCTTCTTGCAGCTGCTGCTGCTCGTGCTCGTCGATGAATCCCTGCACGCGCAGCTGCTCCGCACGGCGAACCTCCCAGATCGTCGCGCGCGCGATCCACAGCGCGGTGTGGTAGTCGCGCAGGCCTCCGACGCTCTCCTTCAGGTTCGGCTGCAGCAGGTAGAGCGACTCGCCCCCGCTCTCGTGCCGACGCGCCTGCTCGGCGAGCTTGGCCTCGACGAACGCCTCCCCGTGCTCGCGCATGTGAGCACGGATCTCGCGGTCGAGCTCGGCGAACAGGGCCGGGTCGCCGATCAAGAAGCGGCCGTCGAGATAGGAGGTCAGCGTCGACAAGTCCTCGCGGCCCACCCGCAGCGAGTCGCCGATCGTGCGCGTGGCGGCGCCGACCGTGAGCTTCGCGTCCCAGAGCCGGGTCGCGATCGTCTCGGTGATCGTCTCGACGTACGGGTTCTCCTTGCCGCGGAACAGGAAGACCAGATCGATGTCGGAGCCGAGCGAGAGCTCGCGGCGCCCGTAGCCGCCGACTGCCACGACCGCGAGCCGGAAGTTGAGCCGCGGAAACGCCTCGAAGTAGCGATCCTCGGCGAGTCGGAACAGCTTGCGGATCAGCCGATCCACCAGCTCCGCGTGCTCCTCGTTCACGCTTCGCGAAGGCGCGCCCGCGTCGTGCTGCTCGAGAAGGTGCGCGCGCACCGCATCGAGATAGGCGCGAACCGACGGGTTCAGGTGCTGCGACGAGGATCCGGTCACGTGCGCGGGCTGCGTGCCGAGGAAGTCGTCGCAGAGCGGCTGCACGGCTAGCGCCTGGCGACGAGACGCCGCGCGTGCTGGTCCCTGTACGTGCTCACGCCCTCGGCAATGCCCTGCGCAGCCTTGCGCGCGAAGACGTCGCTGCTCAGTCGCTTCGCCTCGGCCGGATTCGAGACGAAGCCGACCTCGACCAGAATGGCCGGCATGTCGGCTTGGAACAGCACCAGGAAGGGCCCGCGCTTCACGCCGAGATCGACCGTCCCGGGGTAGCTCTTGCGCAGCCGCGAGACGAGCGAGCGCTGCACGAGCTCCGCGTAGCGGGCGGCGTAGCGCTCGTTGTTCCCGAGCTTCAGCGAGGCCAGGATCCGGTGCAGCTCCGAGAGCCCGGCCACGGTCGTGCCGTTCTCGCGCGCGGCGACGCGCGCGGTCTGGCGGTCGTAGCGCGTGTCGAGCAGATAGGTCTCGACCCCCGCGAGCTTGCTGTTGCGCGCGGCGTTCGCATGCACCGAGATGAACAGATCGGCGTTCTCGCGGTTGGCGATGTCGGTGCGCGCCTCGAGCGGCAGGAAGACGTCCGAGCTGCGGGTCATCACGACCTCGAAGCCGCGCCGCTCGAGCTCCCGCCGGAGCTCACGCGAGATCGAGAGCACCAGCGCGGCCTCGCGGAGCTTGCGAGCTCCGATCGCGCCGGGATCCTTGCCGCCATGACCGGCGTCGATCGCGATCCTCCGCACGACGCGCTGGTCCCAGTCCTCGGAGTCGAGGGTCTCTGCGGCGGCCGGCGCGCCCTTGGGGATCTCCACGACGATCCGGAACGGCGACTCGAGCGCGAAGATCGTCGGGCGCGGCGAGGTCTCTGCGAGCTCGAAGACGACGCGCGAGCGCTGCAGGGTGTTCTGCGCCCCACGCACCAGTCGCAGGTTCGAGCTCGCCTCTGGCGCCTGCGCCGCTCCGACCGGCGGCTCGATCCAGGTCCCGTCGACGTCGACGTAGAGCCGGCGCGGACCCGAGAGCTCGTTGACCGAGTACGGCGACTTCCGCGACAGCTCGATCTCGACACGCGTCCGTGTCGGCGAAGTCTCGACCGAGATCGCGCGCACGTCGCCGAGCCCGTCGGGGCGCACGCCGGCGCCGAGGCCCGAGATCGCCAGCAGAGCGAGAAGCAGCGAACGCAGGCGCCGGATCAAGAGGGATCTCCGGCCAGGCGCTTCAGCCGGTCGATCGCGACGAGCGCCTCGATCGGCGTCATCTGGTCCGGCTCGAGCGCGCGCAGCGCGGCGTGGAGCGGATCGGGCTCAGGCGCGAACAGGCCGAGCTGGGCGGGCTCACCGGCTGCGCCGGGCGCGCGCGCCAGGCGCGGAACACCGCGTTCATCGAATTCCCCCCCTTCGAGGTTGCGCAAGACTTCCCGCGCACGTCGGATGACCTTGGGGGGGAGTCCGGCCGTACGCGCCACATCGATTCCGTAGCTGCGACTGGCGGCTCCGGGCTCCATTCGCCGCAGGAAGAGGATCTCTCCGTCCTGCTCGGCACAGGTGAAGTGGTAGTTCCTCACCGCCGACTTCGTCCGGGCCAGATCCGCCAGCTCGTGGTAGTGAGTCGCGAACAAGACCCGCGCGCGCAACCCCGGTGCGTCGTGCAGGTGCTCCGCAACCGCCCAGGCGATCGAAAGTCCATCGAAAGTCGAGGTTCCGCGGCCGATCTCGTCCAGCAGAACCAGGCTCCGGCCGGTCCCCTCGCGCAGGATCGCCGCCGTCTCGCGCATCTCGACCATGAAGGTGCTCTCGCCGGTCGCGAGCGAGTCGGAGGCCCCCACCCGGGTGAAGATCCGGTCGGCGATCCCGATCCGCGCGCGTCGCGCGGGAACGAACGAGCCCATCTGCGCGAGCAAGGCGATCAGCGCCACCTGCCGCAGCAACGTCGACTTCCCGGCCATGTTCGGCCCGGTGAGGATGAGGAAGCGCACGTCCTCGCCGTCCAGCCGGACGTCGTTCGCGACGAAGTCGCGCGTGCCGAGCTCCACCACGGGGTGTCGTCCGGCCTCGATCTCGATCGCGAGCGTCGAGTCGAGCTCGGGTCGCACCCAGCCGCGCTCGCGCGCGACGGTCGCCAGCGACTGTGCGACGTCGAGCTCGCCGATCGCGAACGCCGAGCGGCGCACGCGCTCTGCCTGCGTGCGCAGTCGCGCCTTCAGCGAGTCGACCACGCGCAGCTCCGCCGCTGCAGCGCGCTCGCGCGCGCGGAGCGTCACGTTCTCCCAGCGCTCGAGCTCGTCGGTGGTGTAGCGCTCGCCCGAAACCGTCGTCTGTTTGCGCCGGTATTCGGGCGGCACGAGCCCGAGGCGCGCCTTGGTCACCTCGATCGACCAACCGAAGATGCGGTTGTAGCGGACCTTCAGCGTGGGAATGCCGGTGCGCGCGCGCTCGCGCGCCTCGAGCTCGGCGAAGAACGCCTCGCCTTCGATCGACTCGCGGCGGATCTGGTCGAGCTCGGCGTCGACGCCGTCTCGGACGTAGCCGACGTGCGGCTCGCCACGGGGTGCCGGCGGCGGCTCGTCGACGAGAACGCGCTCGAGCTCGACGCGCACGTCGTCGAGCGGATCCGAGATCGGCGCGGCACCGGCCACGCGAGCCACCCCGCAGAGGCAGGCGCGAAGCTGGGCCAGCTCGCGCGGACCGCCGGTCGGAAGCGTCGCGCGGGAGAGCGCGCGCTCCAGGTCGCCCACGCTGCGCAGAGCCTCGCGAAGTGTCTCGCGGGCGGAGTCCGGCTCGAGCCAGGCCGCGACCCGCTCCTGCCGCGCCCCGATCGCGACCGGGTCGAGAAGCGGTTCGCCGAGCCAGGTCGCGAGGCGGCGCCGGCCGAGCGGAGAGCGCGTCTCGTCGAGCGCGGCGAAGAGCGTGCCTTCGCGCCCTCCGTCGTGGCTGTTCTCGAACAGCTCCAGGTGGCGGCGCGTCGCGCGATCGAGCGTCAGGAACTCGGCGACTCTGTAGCGGCGCAGCTCGCCCAGCTGCGCGAGAGAGGCGGGCTGCAGCCGCGCGACGGTGGCGAAGAGGGCCGCGGCCGCGCGAGCCGCCGCGCAGGTCTCGTTCGCATCGAGGCCGTGCGGGAGCCGACCGATCCGATCCGCGACCGCGCGCGGCTCGAAGTCGGCATCCGCGACGCGGCGCACGGCCACTCCGCGCGGCAGATCCTTCTCGACGTCGCGGGCGATCAGCTCGCGCGGCCCGATCCGATCGAGCTCGGCCTCGACGATCTCGCGCCGGTCGCTCTCGGTCGCCGCGAACTCTCCCGTCGACAGATCGAGGTACGCAAGCCCGTGCAGGTCCGACTCCCGGATCAGCGCCGCCAGGTAGTTCGCGCCCGCGCCCTCGAGCCGGTCGGCGTTCGCCACCAGCCCCGGAGTCACGACCTCGACGATCTCGCGCCGCACCAGCCCCTTTGCCGCGCGCGGATCCTCCACCTGCTCGGCGATCGCGACCGAGAGCCCCGCCGCGAGACAGCGCCGGAGGTATCCCTCGAGCGCGTGAAAGGGCACGCCGCACATCGGCACGGGCTGCGGCGAGTCCTTCTCGCGCGAGGTCAGGACCAGGTCGAGGAGCGGAGCGGCGGTCTCTGCGTCGGTCTCGAAGAGCTCATAGAAATCGCCCATCCGGAAGAAGAGCAGCGCATCGCCTGCCTGCCGCTTGAGCTCGCGGTGCTGGCGCATCATCGGCGTCTCGCTGCGGCGCGGCTCCACGCGCGCAGTCTAACGCGTTGACGGCGGGCCGCGGCCTGCGGTACAAAGCCCTCCGTGAGCCACGCGCGCTTCTTTCACGCGTTCTACTTTGGCTGGCAGGCCGACCGGGCCGCGGCAGGAGACGCGAGCGCGTAGGGCGCAGTCCAAACCAGTCGCCGCAGCCCCGGGAGGCCTCTCTCGGGGTTTTTTTTTGCGCGCGAACGACCGACCGGAGATCCCATGCAAGCCAGGAACGAGAGCTCTCCAAACGACCTGCCCACACCCGCCGCGCTTCGCGCGAAGCTCGAGAGGAGCCCCGGCGTCGAGCGCACCGTGGAGCGCGGACGCTCCGCGATCCGCAACGCCCTGCACGGCCGCGACGCTCGGCTCGTGGCGATCGTCGGGCCCTGCTCGATCCACGAGCGCGACTCCGCGCTCGACTACGCGCGCCGCCTGGCGCGGCTCGGTGCCGAGCTCGACGACGCGCTGATCCTGGTCATGCGCACCTACTTCGAGAAGCCGCGCACGTCCCTCGGCTGGAAGGGGATGATCAACGACCCGCGGCTCGACGGCTCCTGCGAGATCGGGCTCGGCCTGGAGCGCGCAAGAGAGATCCTGCTCGCGATCGGCGAGCTCGGCCTCGCCTGCGGCAGCGAGCTTCTCGATCCGATCACCCGGCACTACATCGGCGATCTCCTCGCTTGGGTCGGAATCGGCGCGCGCACCTCGGAGAGCCAGATCCACCGCGAGATGGCCAGCGGCCTGCCCATGCCGGTCGGCTTCAAGAATCCCACCTCGGGCGAGCTCGCTCCCGCACGCGACGCGATCCTGGCTGCGCGCAGCCCCCATCGACACCTCGGCATCGCCGCCGACGGCGGCTTCCGGCGCATCGAGACGCGCGGAAATCCCGACGTCCACCTGGTGCTTCGCGGCGGCGAGCGCGGGCCCAACTACGGAGCGCGCGACGTCGCGCGCGCGGCCGAGCTGACCTCGATGCTCGGGCTGGCCCGGCCGATCCTGATCGACTGCTCGCACGCGAACGCCGAGAAGGACCACCGCCGCCAGCCGCACGTGCTGCGCGAGGTGCTGCGCCAGCTCGAAGCGAAGGCGAGCCCGATCCTGGGACTGATGCTCGAGAGCCACCTCGAGCCCGGACGCCAGGCGCTGCGAGCCGGCGAGCCGATCGCCTACGGCGTCTCGCTCACGGATCCTTGCCTGGGCTGGGACGAGACCGAGGCTCTGCTCCGCGAAGCCGCCGCGTGCGCTCGCGCCTCGAAACGGCTCGAGCCAGCCGCTAGCATGGCGCCCGCCTGATCGAGAGGAGCGCCCGCGTGCCCGATCCCCGCCCCTTCCGCGTGCTCGGACTGCAGCAGATCGCCGTCGGCTCGACCGACAAGGCCGCGCTGCGCCGCCTCTGGGTCGACCTGCTCGGACTCACGCCCACCGGCACCTACACGAGCGAGTCCGAGAACGTCGACGAGGACATCGTGCGCGCCGGCGCGGGCGCCTCCGCCGTCGAGGTCGACTTGATGGCGCCGCTCGACGCCGAGAAGCGCCCGCGCGTGCACGATCCCGCGCTGAACCACGTCGGCCTCTGGGTCGACGATCTGCGCGCCGCCGTCGACTGGCTCGGCGCGCAAGGCATGCGCTTCACACCCGGCGGCATCCGCAAAGGCGCGGCCGGCTTCGACGTCTGCTTCATCCACCCCAAGGGAAACGCAGAATCACCCGCCTCGGGCGAGGGCGTCCTGATCGAGCTCGTCCAAGCTCCCGCCGAAGTGATTCGCGCCTTCGACGCGGCACAGCGAAACACTTAGGCAGGAGCTCGTGGGCCGGGGCGCCGCGAGGCGCTCCTGCGACCAGCTACTTCGCGTGAGCTAGAAGATCGCGTAGCCGCCGTCGACGCGGAGCACGTCGCCGTTGTGGAAGCGGGATTCTCTGGCGGCGAGGTAGGCGGCGACGGCCTCGAATTCTTCGGGCTTTCCCCAGCGGCCGGCGGGCGTGCGATGCAGGATCGTGTCGTAGAGCTTCTTCCAGGACATCGCGGGAGCGGTCATCTCGGTCTCGATCCAGCCGGGGAGCACTGCGTTCGCCTGGATGTCGTGCCGCCCGAGCTCGACGGCGAGCGATCGGATCAGCGCGATCACGCCGGCCTTGCTCGCGGCGTAGTTCGCCTGCCGCGGCATGCCGTGCAGCGAGCCGATCGAGGACGTGACCACGAGCTTGCCGCCGCCGCCGCGCGCGATCATGTGCCTGGCCGACTCGCGAAAGCAGAGGAAGACGCCGGTCAGGTTCACGTCGAGCACGGCGTTCCAATCCGCCACGCTCATCTCGACGAACGGCCGCGCCAGACCCATTCCCGCGTTCGCGAAGCACGAGTCCACACGGCCGAAGCGCGCCAGCGTCTGGTCCATCGCGCGCACGATCTCGCTCTCGCGCCCTACGTCGCAGACGAACGCCTCCGCGTCCGCGCCGAGCGCGCGCAGCTCGGCGACCGCCTCCGCGTTCTTCTCCGCATTGCGCCCCCAGAGCGCGAGCCGCCCGCCGCACTTCGCGATGCCGCGCGCCATTCCCAAACCAATCCCGCCATTTCCGCCCGTGACCAGCGCCACGTGACCCGTCAGATCAAACATCCTCACCCCTCTCTTCTCGCGAGACTATACGGCGACGCCCAGGTGTGGATCGCGGGTCGGCCGGCCGCGTCCGCCCGACCCGCGCTCCGCGAACAGCGCTCACCGGCGGCCGGAGCTAGCGGACCGGAAGCTCGAGTCCGCCCCCTCCGACTCTCACCCTCTTGATCCGGAAGATGCGTGCGCGCGAGCGGGGCTCGGGTTGCGCCTTGCCGAGCAGGGTCGAGCGGCCTCCGCGAGGGGACCCGCTCGGCAAGCGCAATCCCGAGCCCCGCTCGCACTTCTCGGCCCCCGACTCACACCTTGCTGGCCCGACCCGCCCAGAACGGCTCCCGCAGCACCTTCTTCAGAATCTTCCCCGACGCGTTGCGCGGGATCTCCTCCGCGAACGAGACCGAGCGCGGGATCTTGTAGCCGGCCAGATGCTCGCGGCCGTGCGCGAGGATGTCGGCTTCACTGAGCTTCCGGCCGGGGAGCGGCACGACCACCGCGTGCACGCTCTCGCCCCACTCCTCGCTCGGCACGCCGATCACCGCGACGTCGAGCACGTCGGGGTGAGCGTCGAGCACGGCCTCGATCTCGGCGGGATAGATGTTCACGCCGCCCGAGATGATCATGTCCTTCTTGCGGTCGCAGATGTAGTAGAAGCCCTCTTCGTCGAAGTAGGCCACGTCGCCGACGGTGTGGTAGTCGCCGCGGCGGTCCTCCTCGAACTTCTCCTGCGCCTTGTGGTAGGTGGCGAAGACGCTCGGGCTGCGGACCGAGAGCTCGCCGGGAACACGCGGCTGTGTCACGCGCTTTCCGTCGTCGTCGAAGAGCGCGATCTCGACCATCGGCGCGGGCTTGCCGCAGGAGCCGGGCTTTCGCAGCTGGTCCTCGGGCCGCAGCACCGTGTTCACGCCGAGCTCGGTCGACCCGTAGACCTCGAAGAGCGAGTCGCCGGGGAAATCGGACAGGTACATCTGCTTCAGCGCGAACGACCAGGGCGCCGCGTTGGCGATGAAGCGGCGCATCGAGCTTCGGTCGTACTTCGCCTTCACCTCCTTCGGCAGGTTGCAGACCAGACGCACCGGGGTCGGCGCGGAGAACGTGGTCGTCACCTCGTGGGTCTCGACCAGGCGCAGCCAGTCCTCGGCGTCGAACTTCTTCTGGACCACCACCGTGTTGCCGAGCGCGTGCGCGATCGCCATGAAGCCGCCCGGGCCCGAGTGGTAGAGCGGTCCCGTCGTCAGGTACACGTCGTCCGGCACGTAGCCGATCAGCTGCAGCAGCGCGGCGGACTGCTCGGCGTTTCCTGCGCTGCGCACCGCGCCCTTGGGCTTGCCGGTGGTGCCGGAGGTGTAGATCATCGTCTGCGCGTCCGCGGCGGGGGCCTCGCGCCTCGGCTGGCCCGGGCTCGCGGCGGCGATCAGCGCGTCGACGTCGCGCTGACCCGCGCCGGCCGCGCCGTCGTAGACCAGCACCTCGCGGATCTTCGGGATCTGCGCGCGGATCTGCGCGAACAGCGGCGCGTACTCGGCGTCGACGTAGGCCATCACCGAGTCGGAATTGTCGACGACGTACTGCGCTTCTTCGGGCGCGAGTCGGTAGTTGAGCGGCACCGCCACCGCGCCCGCCTTGCGGGCGGCGTGCACCGCGCGCACGACTCCGGGCGAGTTCTGCCCGCACCAGACCAGCTTCTCGCCCGGTCGAAGACCGAGCGCGATCAACGCGTTCGCGAGCCGGTTGGCCTGCTCCTCGAGCTCCGCAAAGCTCCAACGCAGGATCGTCCCGTCCGGTCGATCGTGGATCACCGCGGACTTGTTCGGCGCGAGCTGCGCGTGGATCGTGAGGATGTCGGGCGGTCGGGACTCGGCCATGCGTGCGGACCTCCGGGCTGGCGTTCGGGTGCGCCGATTGTCCCCGTGGCGTCCGCTGGGGGTCAAACGCGAAGACGCGCGCGGCTCGATGACCTCGGCTTCCAGTTCCGAGGCGGACGTGCTATCGACGCGCCGTGCAGAACGGGGGGACCGAACGGCCCGGACCGGACGGCTCGGCCGGCGACCGGCCGGGCTCCGTCAACGTTCGCCGCCTCACGCTGGCCGCGATCGGCGTGGTCTACGGCGACATCGGAACGTCTCCGCTCTACGCGATCCGGGAGTGCTTCCACGGCACGTACGGGACCACCCCGTCGCCGGAGAACATCCTCGGCGTCTGTTCGCTCGTCTTCTGGGCGCTCCTGCTGGTGATCGTGGTGAAGTACTTGAGCTTCGTGATGCGCGCCGACAACAACGGCGAGGGCGGCGTGCTCGCGCTGCTCGCGCTCGGCGAACGCGGCGCGGAGAAGCGCAATCCGCGCGTCCGAGTGATCGCGTTCATGCTCGCGCTATTCGGCACCGCGCTCCTGTACGGCGATGGGATGATCACGCCGGCGATCTCCGTGCTCTCCGCGGTCGAGGGGCTCGAAATCGCGGTTCCGGGACTCGAGCCCCTGGTCGTCTACATCGCGCTCGCGCTCCTGGTCGGCCTGTTCTGGGTGCAGAGGCGCGGCACGGAGCGGATCGGCGCGTGGTTCGGGCCGATCTCGCTGGTCTGGTTCCTCGCCATCGCCTGCGCCGGAATCCCCTGGATCGTGCGCGAGCCGGGGGTGCTCGCCGCCGTGAATCCGCTCTACGCCGTGCGGCTGTTGATCGACGCGACGGGTCCCGGCTTCTTCATCCTCGGTGCGGTAGTGCTCTGCGTGACCGGCTGCGAGCAGCTCTTCGCCGACATCGGCCACTTCGGACGACTTCCGATCACGCTCGCCTGGTATGCGGTGGTGTTCCCTTGTCTGCTGCTCTCGTACTTCGGGCAAGGGGCCTACCTGCTCAGCGCGGGCGCGGCGGGAATCGAGAACCCGTTCTTCGGACTCCTGCCCGAAATCCTCTTGCTGCCCATGGTCGGCCTCGCGACGCTCGCGACGATCGTGGCCTCGCAGGCGGTGATCTCCGGCTCGTTCTCGCTCACCGCGCAGGCGATCCAGCTCGGCTATCTGCCCCGCATGCAGATCATCCACACGTCCGTCCACAAGGAGGGGCAGATCTACATTCCCGCGGTGAACTGGTTCCTGATGCTCGCCTGCATCGGTCTGGTTCTGGAATTCCGGGCCTCCACGGGCCTGGCAGCCGCGTACGGGATCGCGGTCACGGGCGCGATGACGACGACGAGCATCTTGTTCCTGCCGATCGCACGGCGAAGGCTCGGCCTGGTTGCGACGATCGGGCTCGGAGCTCTCTTCCTCGTGGTCGACGTCTCGCTCTTCGCTTCGAACCTGCCGAAGATCCCGCACGGAGCCGCGTTCCCGCTCCTGATCGGGGTCGTGCTCTTCACGGTGATGACCACCTGGCGGCGCGGCTCGGAACTGTTGAACAAACACCTGAACGACGTGACGCTCCCGCTCACCTCGTTCATCGCCGACGTCGGGCGCGAGAAGCCGCTGCGCGTGCTGGGGACCGCGGTGTTCATGTCGGGTTATCCGGACGGGCTTCCGCTCGCGCTCGGTCACCACTTCAAGCACTCGAAGTCGCTGCACGAGAGGATCGTCCTGCTCTCGATCGTGACCGAGCACTACCCGGCCGTGCCGCGCCGGGATCGCGTCCGCGTCGAATTCCTCGGCGAGGGCTTCGTCCGCGTCACGGCGCGCTACGGCTTCATGCAGACGCCGTCGATCGCGGACATCCTGCGTCAGATCGCGGCGACGGGTGTTCCGGTCACGGTCGATCAGGCGAGCTTCTTCCTCGGCCGCGTGACGGTCCTCTCGGGCCCGAAGCCCGACATGGCGCGCTGGCGCAAGAAGCTCTTCGCGGCGCTGCACTACACCGCCCAGCCCGCCGCCGGCTACTTCGGCATTCCGCCAGGTCGCGCGGTCGAGCTCGGCATGCAGATCACGATCTGAGATGGGCGCGCCCTTCTACCGGCTCTACGGCGCCGAGATCAGCTACTTCACCGCGAAGGTGCGGCCGGCGCTTCGCGCGAAGGCGGTGCACTTCGTCGAGCTGCTGGCCACGCCCGCCGTGTACCGCGAGGTGATCGTCCCGCGAACGGGGCTCGCGTTCATCCCGATCGTCGTCACGCCCGAGGGTGAGACCTGGCAGGACACGAGCGAGATCCTCGACCGGCTCGAGGCGCGCTTTCCCGAGCCGGCGCTCCTGCCGCCCTCGCCGCTGCTGCGCACGGTCGCGTCCCTGCTCGAGGTCTACGCCGACGAGTTCATGCTGCTTCCGGCGATGCACTACCGCTGGAGCTTTCCCGAGAGCGAGGCGAAGGCCCGCGCGGACTTCGCCGCGACCAATGGCGACCCGGCAGCCGCCAGCCGCTTCGCGGACCGGATGAAGGGAAGCCTGCCCGCGCTCGGAGTGACGCCGGCCTCGGGTCCCGCGATCGAGGCACACCTGCGCGACCTGCTGTCCCGGCTCGAGGCGCTGCTCGAGCAGACGCCCTTCCTGCTCGGCGGGCGGATTTCGCAGGCCGATTGCTCGCTGATCGGCCCGCTCTACGCGCACCTCTACTGCGACGCCGTCCCCGGGCGGCTGCTGCGAGCGACCGCGCCGCGCGTCTGTCATTGGATCGAGCGCTGCAATCACCCCGACCCCGAGCCGCGCGGCGACTGGCTCGAGGACTCGCGAGCGGCGGAGCTTCTGCGACCGCTGCTCTCGCTCGTCGGCGCCGACGCGGTTCCGGTCGTGCTCGACGGCGTGCGCGCGGTCGAGACCTGGGCCGACGGCTGCGCCGATCCGCACGCCGCGATCCCGCGCGGCGTCGGCGTGCACGCGACGTCGCTGCGCGGAACTCCGCTCTCGCGCCACACCAGCCCGTACACGCTCTGGATGCTGCAGCGACCGCTCGACACGCTCGCCGCGCTTTCCCGCGACTCGATCGCGCAGGTCGGCCGCGCGCTCGCCGGCACCGGCCTGGAGGACTGGCTCGGATACCGGCCGAGGCATCGGCTCGGCAAGCGCGGCACGAAGCTCGCGTTCGAGGTCGAGGCTCCGCGCCGCTAGCGCAGCAGAGAGATGCAGAGACCCGCGAGCGCGCTTCCCGCGAGCGTCGCGGTCAGGCCGATCCGGAACCGGAGCAGCGCGACGCACGCGCCGAGCGAGAGTGCGAGCGCCCACGGATCCAGGCTCTCCCATGCTGGAACCGTGAGGTACAGTCCCGCCGCCTCGGTGATTTCGACGCGCGCGAAGACCACGTGCAGCGCGAACCAGAGCGCGAGGTTCGCGATCACGCCCACGACGGCGGCCATGATGCACTGCAGCGCGGCGGCCAGCCTCGGCTCGCCGCGCAGCCGCTCGACGTAAGGTGCGCCCAGGAAGATCCAGAGGAAGCTCGGCACGAACGTGACCCAGCTCGCGAGCAGCGATCCAGCGATTCCTGCCGCGATCGGGAACGACACCCCCGCGTGTCGGTAGGCGGCGAGGAAGCCCACGAACTGCACGACCATGATCAGCGGTCCGGGAGTGGTCTCGGCCAGACCCAGCCCGTCGAGCATCTCGGGCGCCGAGAGCCAGCCATAGCTCTCGACCGCGCGCTGCGCGACGTAGGCGAGCACCGCGTAGGCGCCGCCGAACGTGACGACCGCGGTCTGGCTGAAGAACACGCCGAGCCGCGTGAAGACGTCGCTCGGCCCGAGCCACCACGCGCAGGCGAGAGTCGGCCCGAACCAGAGCGGAAGGAAGATCGCAAGCACGCGAAGCGCGCGGGTGGTGCCGGATCCGTGATCCCTGCCCGGGCCGGGCTCCGGGGCCGACGCCGTCGAGACGATCCAGCCGACCCGACTCGCGACGACTCCGATCGCGCCCGAGGCGAGCACGACCAGCGGGAACGGAACGGCGAACAGGAACAGCGCGGCGAACGCCAGGACCGCGACCCAGCGCTGCAGCCGCGCGGCGAGCACGCGCCGGCCGATTCGCAGCGCCGCCTCTAGCACGAGCGCGAGCACCGCGGCTTTGATGCCCGAGAAGAGCGCTGCCACCGCCGGGAGCGCCCCGAACTGCACGTAGACGATCGAGAGCGCGAGGATCGCCGCGAAGCCCGGCAGCACGAAGAGCGCGCCCGCCGCGAGGCCGCCGCGAGTGCCGTGCAGGCTCCAGCCGAGGTAGGTCGCGAGCTGCTGCGCCTCGGGCCCGGGCAGCAGCGTGCAGAACGAGAGCGCGTGCAGGAAGCGCGCCTCGTCGAACCAGCGCTTCTCGTCGACGAGGATCCGGTGCATGACGGCGATCTGGCCCGCCGGACCGCCGAAGCTCTGGGCCGCGACGCGCGCCCAGACGCCCAAGGCCTCGGAGAACGGGATCGGCGCGGGCGACGGGCTCAGGAAAAGCTGTCCCACTCGCCGCACTGAGGACAGCGGAAGTGCAGCGTCGAGTCCTGCGCGCCGCAGCCGCGGCAGGCCATGCGCCGCGGCTCGGGCGAGAGCCGGGTGAGCAGCTCCTCGAAGGCCTTGCGCGCCTCGTCGTCGCGGTGCTCGGCCAGCAGGATCCGTCCGATCTCCGCGTGCGCATCGAGACAGTCGGAATCCTGGTCGAGGAGCCGGCGCAGGATCGCGAGCGCCTCGTCGACGCGCTTGCGCGCCGAGAGCGTGCGCGCGAGCCAGAGGCTCGCCTCGCGATCGTCCGGCTCCGCGTCCAGACGCTCCCGCAGGATGGCCTCGAAGCCCGAGAGGTCGCCGGACTTCGCGTGCGCGTCCGAAAGGCGCCGGTACAGAAGCGCTCCGATCGCGGGATGCAGGCCGAACGCGCGCCGGAACAGCGCGGATGCCTTCCTGTAGCTGGCCTCGCGCACACGCTGGTCGCCGAGCGCGACGTATGCTTCGGCGCAGGACGCGTCCTGCGCGAGCGCGCGCTTGAACGCCCTGCGGGCCTCCGCATCGCGGCCACGAGCCGCGGCGACACGCCCCAGGCCCGTCCAGAGGTGCGCCGAGATCCGTGCGGACTCCGGGTCGCGAACGCCGATCCGCTTGCGCACCTCGAGCGCGCCTTGCCAGTCGCCCGCGTCGATGCGAATCCGCTCCAGCGCGCGCAGAGCCTGCAGATTGTCGGGCTCGAGCTCGAGCAGGTTCTGGAACGCTTCGGCGGAGCGCTTGAGAAAGCCGCCGGCGCGGAAGTCGAGCGCCAGGCCGAGCAGCGCCTCGCGCCTGAGCTCGCGCGAGATGTCGGTGCGCAGCAGAAGGTTCTGGTGGATCTGGATCGCGCGTCCGATGTCCCCGCGCAGGCGGTACAGGTTCGCCAGCGCCAGGTAGACGTCCGAGGACGACGAGTCCACGCGCGCGGCCTCGGCGAGCGCCTTCTCGGCCGCGGGAAGGTCGCCGGCCAGCACGAAATGGAGCGCGCTGCGCAGCTGCGCCGCGGCCGTGCGCTCCGGCGCGGCGGGCGCTCTCCTGCGCAGCCAGTCGCGCACGCTAGACCCTCTGCGCGCTCGTCGGGCTCGCGGTGTCGGCGGCGATCGGCAGGGTGCGGAGCCCGTGGACCTCCTGCTCCAGCTCCCCGACCCGCTTCTGCTGCCGTCGCACCTGCAGCTTGAGGCGCAGGATCGCCAGGCCGCACGCGCCGAGCGCGATCGCGGCTCCGGCGAGCACCGCGGCGAGCAGCAGCATCCAGAGCGGCTCCTCCAGCGTCACGCCGAGCATGCGCACCGGAACGGGCTGCTGGTTGGCCGCCACGAAGTACGCGACTGCCAGCGCGAGGAGCAGCGCGAGCACGAGCGAGATCCAGGTCCTCATCGCGCGACTCGCTCCTGGAAGACCGGCAGCAGCCTCGCGTAGGTGCGCTCGAGATGTGTCGGAATCACGCGAATCTCCCCGATCGAGGTCATGAAATTCACGTCGCCGTTCCAGCGCGGGACGACGTGGAAGTGCAGATGATCGGCAAATCCCGCTCCCGCCGCGGCTCCGAAGTTCGCGCCCACGTTCAATCCGTCACAAGCATAGACCTCTTCGAGGATCTCGGCGCACGCAGAGACGCGATCGAAGAGCTCCGCACGCGCCTCGGGATCCAGATCGTGGAGTCTCGCGACGTGCGCGTTCGGCGCGACCATCAGGTGGCCGGCCGCGTACGGGTAGCGGTTCAGCAACACGAAGACGTGTCGGCCGCGGAACAGGATCAGGCGCTCGCGGTCGGCGACCGGAGTCGCGGGCTCGCAGAAAATGCAGCCGCGGGGCCCGCGCGCGCCCTCGATGTACTCCATGCGCCAGGGCGCCCAGAGCGGCTGCCCCGGCACGCGCGAATCCCCGCTCAAGGCGGATCGCCCGTCAGCGGTGACCGCCCGGACCCGCACCGGGCCGGAGCGGCGGCGCAGCGCCGGCCTCGAGCTTGCGCTTGGCCTCGATGCGCTCCTTCAGCTCCTTGCCGACCTTGAAGAACGGCGTGCGCTTGGCGGGGATCTTGACCTCTTCGCCGGTCTTGGGATTGCGACCCTCGCGCGCCTCGCGAACCTTCACCTGGAAGCTCCCGAAGCCGCGAATCTCGATCCGATCGCCTTTTCGCAGCGCGTCGGTCATGCAGTCGAAGATCGTGTTCACGACCGTCTCGGTGTCTTTCTTCGAGACGTGCGGAACCTTGATCGACACGCGCTCGATCAAGTCGCTCTTGGTCATTCCCGAGAGGTCCCCCACCCGCCTATCTCCGTATTTTGGTTATTCGTCCGAGCCACTCGAGCCGCCCCCGCCGCGCAGCCGCGAGAGCGCGTCCTGCGAGAAGAGGTCGCCGAGCGTGGCCTTCTGCGTGCCCGTCTGCGCCGCGACGCGCTTGATCGCCGCGCGCTCCTCGCGCTCCAGGATCGCCCGCATCGACAACGCGATCTTCTGCTCCGACGCGTCGACGCGCACGACCAGCGCCTCGACCTCGTCACCGATCTTGCAGACGTCGTTCAGGTTCTGGACGTCGCGCCCGACCTCGGAGGCGTAGACCAGCCCCTCGATGCCCTCGTCGACCTCCACGAACACGCCGAAGTCCGCGATGCTCGTGACCTTGCCCTTGATCCGGCTGCCGACCGGGAACTTCCGCGGCACCTCGTCCCAGGGGTTCGGCTGCAGCTGCTTCAGGCCGAGCGAGAACTTCTCGCTCTCGGTGTCGACCTTCAGCACCACCGCGTCGAGCTCGTCTCCCTTCTTGAACAGCTCCTTGGGGTCGCGGATCTTCTGCGTCCAGGAGATGTCGGAGACGTGGATCAGACCGTCGATCCCCTCCTCGATGCCGACGAAGACACCGAAGTTGGTCACGTTGCGGACCACGCCGTGCACCTTGGTGCCGGCCGGGTAGCGCTCCTCGAGCAGCGACCACGGATTCGGCTCGGTCTGCTTCATGCCGAGCGAGATCTTCCGGTTCTGCGAATCGACCTCGAGCACGAGCACGTCGACCTCGTCGCCGATCGCCACCACCTTCGACGGGTGCTTCACGCGCTTGGTCCAGCTCATCTCGGAGATGTGGATCAGGCCCTCGATGCCCGGCTCGAGCTCCACGAACGCGCCGTAGTCCGCCAGCGACACCACCTTCCCGTGCAGGCGCAGGCCGATCGGGTAGCGGTCGCCGATCGAGATCCACGGATCGGGCTGGGTCTGTTTCAGGCCCAGTGACACGCGCTCGGTCTCGGGATCGAACTTCAGCACGCGCACGCGCACTTGGTCGCCGACCTGGAAGACCTCCGACGGATGCGAGATGCGGCCCCACGACATGTCCGTGATGTGCAGCAACCCGTCGATGCCGCCGAGATCGATGAACGCGCCGTAGTCGGTGATGTTCTTGACGATGCCCTCGACGACCAGACCCTCCTTCAGGATCTCGAGCGTCTTCTGGCGCAGCGACTGTCGCTCGGTCTCGAGCAGCGCGCGGCGCGAGAGCACGATGTTTCCGCGCCGCTTGTTGAACTTGATGATCTTGAACTTCTGGTTCTCGCCGATCATGCGGTCCAGGTTGCGCACCGGGCGCAGATCGACCTGGCTGCCGGGCAGGAACGCCTTCACGCCCTTCAGGCTGACCGACAGGCCGCCCTTCACGCGCCCGTTGATCACGCCCTCGACGACTTCCTGATCGTCGTAGGCTTTCTGCAGGTGATCCCAGACGCGCAGGCGATCGGCCTTCTCCTTGGAGAGCACGATCACGCCGTCGTCGTTCTCGGACTGCTCGACGAGGACTTCGACCTTCTGTCCGACCTCGATCCGTGCAACGCCGTCGTCGTCGGCGAACTCCCAGGTGGCGATCATCCCCTCCGATTTGCATCCGACGTCCACGAGGACGAACTCCGGATCCACGGAAAGAACGGTGCCAGTGACGACCTGGCCCTCCTTCGCGAGCGTCTGGCTGCTTTCGAAGAGGTCCGCGAACGACTCGTCCGCGGGAGCGGTGGGGGTTTGTACTTGGTCTGACATTAGCTGCGTCGAACTCCTATTCGTTCCGTTCCAATCGCTCGCTGATCACCTGGCCGTCTCGCAGCGCTTCCTCGAGTCCCTCTCGATCTCCGCGACTCAATGCGTCCAGCAACCTTCCCAGGTTCTTCGAAAATCGCGCTGCCTCTTCGGCGACGCGGCGGCGATTCATGAGCAAAATCTCGCACCAGAGCTTGGGGTTGGCTCGCGCGATGCGGATGAAATCACGCAGGCCCGGTCCTGCCAACCCCAGTCGATGATCCCGCGGCAGCCCGGCTGCGTAAGCAAATGCGATCAGATGCGGCGCATGCGAGAGAGTGGCCGCGATCGTGTCGTGCTCCTCGGGCGACATCCGAACTGTCGTGGAGCCGAGACACTGCCAGAATTCCTCAATCCGGTCCACTACTTCAGGGGTCTCCCCGCCGGAGAGCGCCAGAATGCAGGGCGCGCCCGCGAAAAGCGAGGCGTCGGCGGCCGCAAAGCCGGTGCGATCGCCGCCCGCCATCGGATGCGCGCCGACGCAGTTCTCGGGCCAGGGAAGGTGCCTTCGCGCCAGCTCCGCCACCGGCCCCTTCACGCTCGCGAGGTCCGTGAGCAGCGTCGTGGGCCGCAGGTGCCGCGCCGCCGCGCGGAGCGTTTCGCCCATGACTTCGAGCGGGACGGCCAGAACCAGCAGATCGGCCCAGGCGGCCGCCTCGGGGAGCGTCACCAGAGGTATGGCGCCCGCGTCGGCCAGCGCCGGATCGACGCCGCGAACCTGCCCCGCCGCCCCTAGCTCGAGCGCCGCGAGCGCAGCGGAGCCGCCCATCAGGCCAAGGCCCACCACGGCCACGCGCTCGAACACGGGCCGGGTCAATTGCGGAGCTCCCGCGCCAGGGTCGCGAGGAAGCGCTCGTTCTCGCGCTCGGTTCCGACCGAGACGCGAAGATGGGTGGTGAGGCCGAAGCCGCCGAGCGGCCGGGTGATCACCCCGCTGCGCAGCAGGCGGTCGTTCAGGGCGTCCGCTCCGGGTCCGACCTCGACGCAGATGAAGTTCGCGTCGCTCGCGGCGAAGCGGAGCCCGAGCGCGCGCAGGCCGGCCTCGAGCTGGGCGAGCCCCGCGTGCGTGACGGCTCGGATCCGATCGAGGTGCTCGCCGTCGGCCAGCGCCGCGCAGGCGGCGACCTGCGCCAGGCTGCTCACGATGAACGGGTGACGCGCGCGCTCCAGGTACGCGATCAGCTCGGGATGCCCCACCGCGTAGCCGACGCGCAGGCCCGCCAGCGCGTAGGCCTTCGAGAAGGTGCGCAGCACCACCAGCGTCGGCCGCTCGCGAAGCGCGGCAATGGCGTCGGGAAAGTCGGAGCGGCGCACGAACTCGACGTACGCCTCGTCGGCGACGAGCACGACCCGCTCCGGCAGCTCCTTCACCAGGCGCGCGAAATCAGCCGCGCCGAGCGACGTGCCAGTCGGGTTGTTGGGATTGGCGAGGAAGACCAGCCGGGTGCGCGGGCCGACGGCCGCGAGCGTGGCGCCGACGTCCGCGCGCAGCTCCGCGTCGAGCGGCACGCGGACGGCGCTCGCGCCCGCGCCCTGCGTCGCGATCGGGTACATCGCGAAGCTCGGCCACGGGAAGACGCACTGGTCGCCCGGCCCCAGGAAGCACTTCGCGAGCAGCTCCAGGATTCCGTCGGAGCCGGCCGCGAGGCAGAGCGAATCTCCGCCGACACCGAGCTTTGTCGCCAGCGCCGCGCGCAGCCGGAAGCAGGAATCGTCGGGGTAGCGGTTCAGCTCCTCGGCGGCCGCGAAGATCGCCTCGATCACGCGGCGCGACGGTCCGAGCGGGCTCTCGTTCGACGCCAGCTTGATCGAGCCCTCGATGCCGAGCTCCCGCTCCAGCTCCTCGACCGGCTTTCCCGGCACGTACGGCGCCAGGTCGCGGACGTGGGGGTTCACGAGATCGCGGATCTTCACGACGTGGCCTCGGCCTGCGGGTAGCTGCCGAGCACCTTCACGAAGTCGCAGCGCGGCCTCAGCGCGGCGATCGCGGAGGCGACCTTCGGGTCCTCGACGTGCCCTTCGAAATCGCAGAAGAACACGTACTCCCAGGCGCGGCCGCGGGTCGGGCGCGATTCGATCCGCGTCAGGTTCACGCCGCTCTGGTAGAAGGGCTCGAGCGCCTTGTACAGCGCGCCGACGACGTCGCGCTTGATCGAGAACAGGATCGAGGTGATGTCGCGCGAGCTCCGCGTCGGCGCGGTCTTGCTGATCACCAGGAAGCGCGTGGTGTTGTCGGCGTGGTCCTCGATGCCGACGCTCACCACGCGCAGGCCGTAGAGCTCGGCGGCGACGGGGCTCGCGATCGCGCCGATCTCGTCGCTGCGCGCCGCGAGCTCCGCGGCCTGCGCGGTCGAGTGCGTGCCCTGCTGCGGCACGTCGGGCAGGTTCAGGTCGAGCCAGGCGCGGCACTGTGCGAGTGCCTGCGGGTGCGAGTACACCGCGCGGATCGCGCGGAGCTCGCCCTGCTTCGAGAGCAGGTCGTGGTGGATCGGCACGTGGATCTCGGCCGCGATCGTGAGCGGCGACTCGACGAAGAGGTCGAGCGTGTGGCTCACCACCCCCTCGTTCGAGTTCTCGATCGGAACGACGCCGAACTCGGCCTGCCCGGACTCGACCATCGCGAAGATCGCGTCCGTGGTCGGGGCGGGACGCAAGTCGGCCATCCGGCCGAACTGCTGGATCGCGGCCTGGTGCGTGTAGGTGGCCGGCGGCCCCAGGTACGCGACGGTGACACCGCGCTGCAGGGCGATCGAGGCCGAGATGATCTCGCGGAAGACCTTCCGGATGGCCGCGGTCGGGAACGGCCCGGGATTCGAGCGCTCGAGCCGCTCGAAGATCTCGAGCTCGCGCGCCGGCACGAACGGAGTCGTGCCCCCCGCCGACTTCAGGCGGCCGACCTCCGAGTTGAGCCGCGCGCGATCGTTCAGCAGCGCGAGGATCCGCGAATCGATCGCGTCGATCGCGTCGCGCAGCGCGGCCAGCGCCTTCTCGTTGGGACTCGGGTCGCTCATCGCAAACCTTCGAGGCAGGGCCCGGTTCGGGCGCGCGCGACTATACCCCACGGCCGCCGCCCGGGGCACGCCCTCGCCTATACTCCGCCGATGGCGGAATCGGGCTCCATCCTGATCGGTCTCACAGGGGGCATCGGCACGGGCAAGTCGCGCGTCGCGGAGCTCCTGCGCGAGCTCGGCGCCGCGGTCGAGTGCTCCGACGCGATCGTGCGCGAGCTGCAGGCGCCGGGGGGCGCGGGTCTGGAAGCGATCGTCGCGACCTTCGGGCGCGAGTATCTGATCGCGGAAGGCCAGCTCGACCGGCCCAAGCTCGGCAAGCTCGTCTTCAACGACCCGGGCGCGCGAATGAAGCTCAATCTTCTGATCCACCCGCTCGTGACCCGCGAGACCCAGGCGCGGATCGAGCTGCACCGCGCGCGCGGCGTGGCGGTCATCGTCGCCGACATCCCCCTGCTTCTCGAGGGCAGGAAGTCCGGCATCGGAAGCGGCGCGGTGCTGCCGTTCGACCGGATCGCGCTCGTCTACGCGACCGAGGAGCAGCAGCTCGCCCGGGTGATGGCGCGAGACGGCCTCTCGCGCGAGGACGCGCTCTCGCGGATCCGCTCGCAGCTCCCGATCGAGGAGAAGCGCGCGCTCGCCGACGTGGTGATCGACAACTCGGGCGCCTGGGAGGCGACGGAGCGGCAGGTCCGCAGCTGCTACGCGGACTGGCTCAAGGCCGCGCGGAGCGGACCGCGCGGCTGAGCTCCGCCACGAACGACCGCGCCGATCGGACCGCCGAATCCCGGTCGGGCGCGGCATCGATCCGAGAGACGAGCGCGCTGCCCACGATCACGCCGTCGGCGAGCCGCGCGACCTGCGCGGCCTGCTCGGGCGTCGAGACGCCGAAGCCGACGCAGACGGGCGTCGTCGTGACGCGGCGGATCCGGGCCACGAGCTGCTCGAGATCCGCCGGCAGCTCGCGCCTGGCTCCGGTCACGCCGGTGACCGAGACGCAGTAGACGAAGCCGCGGCTGGCCGCCGCGATCCGCACCGTTCGTTCGGGCGTGCTCGTCGGCGCGACGAGAAGCACGCGCTGCACGCCGTGCTCGGCGCAGGCGCGCGACAGGGCCGCCGTCTCTTCGAACGGAACATCGGCGACGATCAGGCCGTCCGCGCCCGAAGCGGACGCATCGCGGGCGAGCCGCTCCTCGCCGTAGGCGAGCACGTTGTTCAGATAGCCCATCAGCACCAGCGGCACGTCGCTCACCGTGCGCACGCGTCGAACCAGATCGAGGATCTGCGACAGGCTGGTGCGCCTGGCGAGCGCGCGCTGGGAGGAGACCTGGATCGTCGGCCCCTCGCCGATCGGATCGCTGTGGGGAATGCCGAGCTCGATCACATCGGCGCCCGCGGCCGCGAGCTCCGGGATCAGCTCGGCGGTGGTCGAAAGATCCGGATCGCCGGCCGTCACGAAGACGATCAGCGCCGCGCGCTTCTCGCTCCGCGCCCGCGCCAGCGCCTGGTCGATCCGGTTCATCTCGCGAGCCTCTCACCGAGCAACCGCTTCGCCTCCATCGCGTCACGTCCCGGGGTCCCGGCGCGGCGCAGCCGCGCCACCCCCTTCGCTCGGCTTCGCCTCGCTGCGCGCTTCGCTTGCCGCCTCGTCCGGCTCATCGCGCGAGCCTCTCGCCGAGCAACCGCTTCGCCTCCATCGCATCCTTGTCCCCGCGGCCGGAGAGGTTCAGGACGACGATCGCGCCGCGTTCGAGCCGGGCTGCGCGGCGGCGCAGCTCGGCGATCGCGTGCGCGCTCTCGAAGGCGGGAATGATTCCCTCCATTCGCGAGAGCCAGACGAACGCGTCGAGCGCCTCGGCGTCCGTCACCGGAACGTACTCCGCGCGGCCCGAGTCCTTGAAGAACGAGTGCTCCGGTCCGACTCCCGGATAGTCCAGGCCGGCCGAGATCGAGTGCGCCTCGAAGATCTGACCCTCGTCGTCCTGCAGCACGTACGAGTAGCTGCCGTGCAGCGCGCCGGGAGTTCCGACCGTGAGCGAGGCCCCGTGACGACCCGAGCCGACGCCCTCGCCGCCCGCCTCGACGCCGATCATACGCACCGAAGTGTCGCCGTGGAACGGCGCGAACAGGCCCATCGCGTTGCTGCCGCCACCCACGCAGGCGATCAGGACGTCGGGCAGGCGTCCCTCTTCGGCCAGGATCTGCGCGCGCGCCTCCTCGCCGATCACGGCCTGCAGGTCGCGCACCAGCATCGGGTACGGGTGTGGACCGGCGACCGAGCCGATCAGGTAGTAGGTGCTGCGCACGTTCGTCGCCCAGTCGCGCAGCGCCTCGTTCATCGCGTCCTTGAGCGTGCGGCTTCCCGAGGTCACCGCGTGCACCTTCGCGCCGAGCAGCTCCATGCGGAAGACGTTCAGCGCCTGGCGGCGCGTGTCCTCCTCGCCCATGAAGACCTCGCAGTCGAGGCCGTAGCGGGCGCACGCGGTCGCGGCCGCGACGCCGTGCTGGCCCGCGCCCGTTTCCGCGATCACGCGCCGCTTGCCCATCCGCTTCGCGATCAGCGCCTGGCCGACCGCGTTGTTGATCTTGTGCGCTCCGGTGTGGGCGAGGTCCTCGCGCTTGAGCCAGACGCGCACGCCGAGCTCCTGGCTCGCGCGCGCGGCGAAGTACAGCGGCGTCGGCCGGCCGATGTAGGCGCGTCGCTCCTCCGCGAGCTCGTTCCAGAACGCGGGGTCGCGCCGCAACGCCTCCCAGGTCGCGGCCAGCTCCTCGACCGCGGGCACCAGCGTCTCCGGCACGTAGCGGCCGCCGAAGCGTCCGAAGTAGCCGCGCAGATCCGGGCGCTCGCGCGCGGGCGTCGCAGCGCGCACGGCCGCGACGAACGCGCGCATTCGCGCGGGATCCTTGCGGCCCGGGGCCGACTCGAGCGCCGACGATGCGTCGACACCGTACGGTGACGCGAGCTTCACCGCATCGGCCACGTTCTCCGGGCCCAGCCCTCCGGCGATCCAGACCCGCCGGCCGGCTTCGACCAGCGGGAGCGCGAGCGCGAAGTTCCAGCCGCTCCCCGAGCCGCCGCCCGACGGCGAGTCGAGCAGGATGTCGGCCTCGGGGTAGCGCGCGGCCGTGTCGAGTGCGCGCGAATCCGCCGGGATCACCTTCAGGACCGGGAACGGCAGCGACGCCGCGTACTCCGGCGATTCGCTGCCGTGCAGCTGCACGACGTCGACACCCGCTTCGCGCGCGATCCGCTCCACCTCGTCCCGCGGCGCGTCGCGGAAGACCGCGATCCGGACCGCGCGTCCGGCGAGCGCGGCCGAGATCGCGCGGCCGTTCGCCACGTCGATCGCGCGCGGCGTGCCGGGCACGAAGTTGAGACCGACCGCATCCGCTCCGGCCGCCAGGGCAAGCTCGGCGTCGTCGAGACTCGTCAGCCCGCAGATCTTCACCAGCGTCACGTCACACCCCGCAGCCGGCGCAGGGCCGCGCCGGGATCCGGATCGCGCATCAGCGCCTCTCCGACCAGAAACGCCTGCACGCCCTCGGCGTCGAGCGCACGGATCACCTCGCGCGAGTCGAGGCCGCTCTCGCTGATCACGGTGCGGCCGTGCGCGCGCGGCAGCAGCTCGCGCGTCCGCGCGACGTCGGTCTTGAACGTCGCGAGATCGCGGTTGTTGATGCCGATCAGCGCCGCGTCGAGCAGGAGCGCGCGTTCGAGCTCGGCCTCGCTGTGCACCTCGACCAGCGCGTCCAGGCCCACCTCGCGCGCGCACGCCAGCAGCTCGCCGAGCTCGCGATCCGAGAGCGCGGCCACGATCAGCAGCACCGCGTCCGCGCCCGCGGCCCTCGCCTCGAGGATCTGGATCGCGTCGATCGTGAAGTCCTTGCGCAGCACCGGAAGCGCACAGACGGCGCGCGCCCGGCGCAGATCGTCGAGGCAGCCGCGGAAGAACTCGCGATCGGTGAGCACGGAGAGCGCCGCCGCGCCCGCGGCCGCGTAGGCCCGCGCGATCTCGGCGGCGTCGGCGCCCGCGCGGATCTCGCCCTTCGACGGCGAGGCGCGCTTGAACTCTGCGATCACCCGCGGCCGCGCGCCGACGCTCAGCGCACGCGCGAAGCCCCGCGCGGGCCCGGCATCGCGCGCCCGCGCGAGGAGGGCGCTCTCTCCGGTCGACCGCCGCAGCTCGGCGACCTCGCTGCGTTTGCGCGCGAGGATGGTCTCGAGCACGCTCATCGCGAAGCACCGCGCGTGAACGCCACGAAGCGCTCCAGAAGCTCGCTCGCCCGGCCGCTGTCGAGCGCCTGCTCCGAGATCGCGATGCCCGCGCGCAGGTCGGGCGCCCGCCCCGCGACGCAGAGGGCCGCCGCGGAGTTCAGCAGAACCGCATCGCGCCTCGGGCCCTTTTCGCCGCCGAGAACCGCCCGCGCGATGCGCGCGTTCTCGGCGGCGTCGCCACCGACGATCTGCTCGCGCGGCGATGCCGGGACCAGATCGCCGTGGCCGACGATGAAATGCTCGGCCCGGCCGTCCGCGTACGCGGCGACGCGCGTCGGTGCCGAGATCGAGAGCTCGTCGAGCCCGTCCTGCCCGTGAACCACCCACGCGCGCTCGACGCCGAGCTCGATCAGCGCGGCGAGCGTGGGCTCGACCAGCGCAGCGGTCGCGACGCCGACCAGCTGCCGGCGCACGCGCATCGGATTGGTGAGCGGACCCAGACGGTTGAAGATCGTGCGCACGCCGAGCTTCGCGCGGACCGGCGCCACCCGCGCCATCGCTGGATGGCAGACGCGCGCATACAGGAAGCCGAAGCCGATCTCGCCGACCGCGCGAGCCATCGCCTGCGGCGGAATCTCGATCGCGACCCCGAGCGCTTCGAGCAGCTCGGCGCTGCCGCAGCGGCTCGAGGCCGCGCGGTTGCCGTGCTTCGCCACCGGCACGCCCGCCCCCGCGACGACGATGGCGGAGACCGTGGAGATGTTGAAGGTGTTCGCGCCGTCGCCGCCGGTTCCACACGTGTCGATCGCGCCCGCGGGCGCCTCGGGCAACGGCAGCGCCAGCTCGCGCATCGCCTCGGCCGCGCCGACGATCTCGTCGAGCGTCTCGCCGCGCGTGCGAAATGCGGCGAGGAGCGCGGCGATCTGAACCTCGTCGAGGGCGCCGCTCATGATCTCGCGCACGAGCACGCGCATCTCCGCGCGCGAGAACACCGCGCCGGAGAGGGCTCGCTCGAGCGCCGCGGACATCAGGCCGCCCTCCCTCGGCCCGAATCGCGCGCGATCCGCAGGAAGTTCGCGAGCAGATCCTTTCCGTGCACGGTCAGGATCGACTCGGGGTGGAACTGCACGCCGAAGACCGCATGGCGCGCGTGGCGCAGGCCCATGATCTCGCCGTCGTCGGTCTGCGCGGTCACGAGCAGGGTGTCCGGCAGCCCCTCGCGCGCGACCGCGAGCGAGTGGTAGCGCGTGGCTTCGAACGGGGCGGGAAGTCCCGCGAAGAGGTTCTCGCCGTCGTGGTGGATCCACGAGGTCTTGCCGTGCATGAGCTGCTTGGCGTGGACCACGCGTCCGCCGAAGGCCTGTCCGATCGACTGGTGGCCTAGGCAGACTCCGAGGATCGGGATCCGCCCGGACCAGCGCAGGATCGCCGGAACGCTGATGCCTGCCTCGTTCGGCGTGCAGGGCCCGGGCGAGACCACGATCGCGTCGATTCCGCGCCGGCCGATCTCCTCGACGTCGATCGCGTCGTTTCGCACCACGTCGGAGCCGGCGCCGAGCTCGCCGAGATACTGCACCAGGTTGTAAGTGAACGAGTCGTAGTTGTCGATCACGAGCAGCTTCATGTCGACGTCCCCGCGAGCCAGATCGCGCGCAGCAGAGCGCCCGCCTTGTGCAGCGTCTCCTGGAACTCCTTCTCTGGATCCGAGTCCGCGACGACTCCCCCGCCCGCCTGGACGAAGAGCTTTCCGTCCTTCACGAGCAGCGTGCGCAGCGCGATGCAGGTGTCCATGTTCCCGTAGTAGTCGAAGTAGCCGACGCAGCCCCCGTACAAGCCGCGCCGCTCCGGCTCGACCTCTTCGATCACCTCCATCGCGCGCACCTTCGGCGCGCCGCTCACCGTTCCCGCCGGGAACGTCGCGCGCAGCAGGTCGACCGCGTCCTTGTCCGCGCGCAGCCGCCCGCGCACGTTCGAGACGATGTGCATCACGTGCGAGTAGCGCTCGATCACCTCGAACTCGTCGACGAGCACCGAGCCGATCTCCGCCACGCGTCCAACGTCGTTGCGGCCCAGGTCGACGAGCATCACGTGCTCCGCGAGCTCCTTCGGATCGGCGAGCAGCCGCTTCTCGATCTCCTTGTCCTCTTCCGGCGTCGCGCCGCGCGGGGCGGTGCCCGCGAGCGGCCGCAGCTCGATGCGCCCGTCGGTGAGCCGGACGTGGATCTCGGGAGAGGAGCCGAGCACGACGTGATCGCCGCAGCGCATGAAGAACAGATACGGCGAGGGGTTGAGCACGCGGAGCTGGCGGTAGATCAGGAACGGCTCGCAGCGCTTCGGCAGCGTGATCCGCTGGGACGGCACGACCTGGAAGATGTCTCCGGCGTGGATGTACTCCTTGCAGTGCTCGACCATCTCGACGAAGCGCTCGCGCGTGACGTTCGAGACCGGCTCGAGCGCGGCGGGCTCGGCCGCGGCCTCCGGAGGGCGAGGTGTCGGTCGGGACAGCCTCCGCTCGACCTGGTCGAGCGCGCGCAGGCCGCGCTGGTACGCCGCGTCAGGCGACTCGCCCGCGCGGATCTCGAGGTCGTGGATGATCGACAGCCGCTGTCGCGTCCGGTCGTGCACGAGCACGGTCTCCGGGAAGACGAAGTAGCAGTCGGGAACGCCGAGCGTGTCCGGGGCCCGCTCCGGCAGCCGCTCGACGTACCGAACCCAGTCGTACGCGACGTAGCCGACCGCCCCACCCGCGAAACGCGGCAGGTCGTCGAGCCGGGTGGGCGCGAGCTCCGCGAGCAGTCGGCGCAGGTGATCGAGCGGATCGTCGCTGCGGTCCGCGGCCAGCTCGTGCTCGCGCAGCTCGTCTCCGCGCCGGATCTCGACGCGCCCCGCGTGGGCGCGGAAGATCGCCCGCGCACCGATCCCGATGAAGCTGTAGCGACCCCAGTGCTCCCCGCCCTCGTTCGACTCGAACAGGAAGGAGAAGCGGCCGTCGTCGACCTTCAGGAAGATCGCGAGGGCCGTGTCGAGGTCGGCTAGGACCTCTCGGACGAGCGGGACGGCCGATCCGCTGCGCGCGAGCGTGCGGAATGTCTCGAGGTCCGGCCGTACCATGGCGCCACCGCCTTCATCGCGCGGCACTTTCTCACAGGCCCTCGGGAGCGTCAACCTCTGGCGGCCCGGCGCTCATCGGTACAGGCCCCCATACCGACCGCGCTGTCCGCTCGTGGGGCGGGTCCGCTCACCGAGGCCGGTGATTCGCACCAGCATCGTGAAGCGAGTGTCGTCCGGGCGCGCCTGCTTTTCGAGCTCGGTCACGAGATCCCAGCACTTGCAGCCCGAGATCAGCACCACGCCGACGCGCCCACCGTCCGTACCGGAGCTGCCGATCGAGGTGAAGCCGTCGGCGTAGAGCTCGAGCCGGCTCGTCGCCACGATGTAGGCGGAGAGGTTGAGCTGGTTCACCTTCTCGTCGGGGTCGTCGCCCTCGTCGAAGATCTGACCTCGGCCGAGAAAGTCCTCGAAGATCGTGCTCGGGTCGCGGTTGAAGCGATAGCCGAGGAGCAGCTGGTTTCCCGCCTCGGTCTCCCAGCCCGCCGTGGCCGAGACGTCGCGCATCTCGTGCTGTTCCGGGTCCCAGCCCGCGTCGAGTCCGATCAGGAACTCGCGCGATGGCCGGAATTCCGTGAGCGCGAAGATCCGCGTGAAGGCTTGCGCCTCGTAGTCGTAGCCGGAGCCGACGCGGAGCTCGCCGTAGAGCCGGGCGGGAAGAGCGTCGTCCGGCGACGGACCGTAGAGGCGATTCGAGAGCTGGACCTGGAGCAAGCGCGCGTCGGCCACTCGATCGCTGGGGTTGCGGGTGACCAGACGGATGTCGGCATCGATCAGGCGCGGATCGGCGCGCTGCGCCTCGGGGATGAAGAGCGGGTTGTCCTCCTGGTCCGGCGCGAAGACGCCGGCGAACGCCACGCGCGGCTCCACGATGTGCTGCAGGGGAACCGTCGCCACCGCGAATTCGCGTCCGAAGCGCGCGCGCAGATCGCCGCGCGCGGTGTAGAGCGTTCGGCTGTCGTTGTCGCCCAGGCTCGGGAAGTACAACGTCTCGCGCAGCCCGCCCTCGGTCAGCAGCTCGAACACCCCGAGCTGCAGCGGCAGCGCGAGCGTGGGGTACATGTCGATGCGCTGGCCGTGCGCGGCGAGCAGCTCTCCCTCCTGGAACACGCCGTCGCCCTCGGTCCGCGTCTTGGCGTCGGGGTTGGAGGCGTCGTCCCGATCGTTGTCGACGAGATCGACGGCCCCGCTCGCACCGGGCTCCGCTCCCGTGAAGCGGCCGTCCTCGCCGGTGTCGAAGAACTGCCCGTTCACCGGCCCGATCTGGCCCGGAACTCCGCCCACGACTCCGAAGAGCGTGCCGTCTGCCGAGCTCTGCACGAAGTTGGTGAAGCGCGTGTCGAGCCCGGTTCGGAACGGCAATCCGAAGAACGCGCGCGGCAGCGATCCTGCGCGCAGGTCGGGGAGCATCTGCAGGAAGTACCCGTCGCGGTCCAGGTCGTTGGGGTTTTGCAGATCGTCGCTCATCGAAGCGACGACGTCGCCGTAGAGCCCGAGGCCCGAAGCCGTGATCCAGCCCGCGCTGTCGAGCTGGCGCTGGTGCTCGACATCGCTGCCGAGATCCCTGAAATCCACCGCGTACTCGTTGTCGCTGACCCGATTCACGTCCAGGCCCAGCCGGACGCCTTCCGCGAGCGGCTGGTCGTGCCGCAGCCAGTAAGCCCAGCGGTCGTCGCTGAAGTAGAGATCCTCGTCGCCATCGACCTTGCGATCGCCGGGCAGGATCGAGCCTCCGCCGCGCCCCTGCCCGTCCTCTCCGATCAGGTACTCGAGGTTCGACGTCGGCTTCCAGCCGCGCCGGCTGATCCACTGCGGCTCGAGCGTGAGATTGACGCTCTCGCTCACCGCCCAGAAGAAGGGCAAGCCGAGCTCGGTGCCGTTCCGGCTCGACTGCGCGAAGCTCGGCATCAGAAACCCGGTCTGCCGCTCCGTCTTCACCGGAAACACGAGCCATGGCACGTAGAGGACCGGAACGTCGAACATCTTGAACCAGAGATGCCGGCCGACCGCGTAGCCGCCGAGCTCGAGATCCGCGTCTGCGACCTCGATCTCCCACGGACGGCGCGTCGCATCGGGGGGGCAGCGACAGGTGCTGAAGCTGCCCTTCTCGATCTCGAAGGTGTCCACGCCGGTGCGCTTGATCGTCTCGCCGCGAACGGCGAACCCCGGCGTCGGGTTGTCCAGCGACCCGCGCACCGCGATCGCGACGCTCGAGTCGAGATCGACCGCGGCGAACTCGGCGAGCACCGTGTTCTGCTCGTCGACGACGCGCACTTCGCCGGTCGCCACGCCGGTTCGGGTCGCGCCGCTGAAGATGATCCAGTCCGTCGTGAGCACGCGCCCGCCGACCTTTTGGATCCGCACGTTCCCGGTCGCCTCGTAGAGGTCGCGCTCGCTGTCGTAGGTGACCTCGTCGGCGACGAGCGAGAACTCGGGCCCCGGGTCCGGCGCGGCCGCCGCGGGCGGCGGCGGCGCGGTCGGCTCGATTTCCTGCGCGCGGGCCTCGTGCAGCGCCGCGGTGAAGACCGCACACGCGGCGAGGAACACTCGGAGGCGGCGCATCGCGCGTTTCTAACCCGCGATGCCGGCGGAAGCAAGCTGGGCTAGCCGCTCCGCTGCGAAACGAGCGCGAGCTCGTCCGGCTCGAGCACGGTGAGCTGGTCGTCGACCAGACCGACGAGCCGGCGGTCGAGCAGCTCCTGCAGGCACAGGTACGCCGGCTTGATCGGCAGCTTCGCGGCGACCGCGAGATCCATGAGCTTGCCCTTCACCGGCGTGGGAACCTCGCCGGGAATCCGCCGCTCGAGAATCGCGCGAGCGAGCGTGGCGAGCGCGCGCGGATCCTGACTCGCGGACTCGCGCGGGGGCTCGGGCTCGAGCGGGACGACTTCGGCCACGGCCTCCTCGCGCGCGTGGCCGATCCGCTCCGCGAGGACCTGGATCAGGCGGAACGCGAACTCCGTGTTCTCGCGGATCAGGGCGTTGAGCAGCGCGACGTCGATCTCGAGGACGCACGTGTCCCCCTCCGCCTGCGCCCGGAACGGCGAAGGCCGCGCGAGAATCGACGATGCCTCGCCGAAGATGTCGCCGGGGCCCAGCAGGTACGGAGCCTGGCCCTCGTTCACGTGGATCAGGACGTTGCCGCGGCGGACGACGTAGAGCATGCGCTCCGTCGAGCCGCGCTCGACGATCGTCTCGCCCTTGGCAAAGCGCCTTTCGATCTCTTCGGGTTTCATGGGCGCGAGTCCCCGCCTCCGGCCATCCCGAGAGATCGACGGCCGCGCAGGAGCGCTTGAGCTAGCGGGGGAAGTGGCGCTCGATCAGGGCGCGAAGCTCCGCGCGGTCGTGAAAGCCGGCCTCGAGCCGCTCGCGGACGGTTCCATCGGGCCCGAGCAGGACGTGAAACGGAAATGCGTCGGCCCCGTAGGCGCTGGCGAGATCGGTCGAGGCCTGCGCCACCGGATAGGCGATCTCGTGCTCGGCCACCCAGCGCGCGAGCTCCTCGTCCGGGAGTCCGTCGATCGAGATGGCGAGGATGCGCACGTCTGGCGCGAGCTCGGCCTGCAGCGCGTTCAGCTCCGGGATCTCGAGCAGACACGGCGCGCACCAGGTGGCCCAGAAATCGAGGAGCACGGCGTGACCGCGAAGCGAATCGAGCGATACACGACCGCCGCCGACCAGCGGAAGGTCGAAGGGCACGGCGGGCTCGGCCGCGGGAGTCGAGGCCTCGCGGCAGCCGAGCGCGAGAGACAGGAGCGCCAGGCCGAGCGCGACGCGCCTCAACTGCGGAGCCGGCTCACTGCCACTCCGTGGAATCGTCGGCCGCGGGCGGCTCGTCGAGCGCGGAGTCGCGACCCGTGAAGATCAGCGGCTCGGCGAAGGCCAGGTTCTCGGGCGTGACGACGTAGTCGCCCCGCACCGACGCGACGATGATCTCGCGCGCGACGTCCGTGCGGCCACCGGTGAGCACCCAGGCGAGGCCGCTCGTGATCCCGCCGAGCGTCGCGTAGACGATCTTCACCGGTCCGTAGACCAGCGAGCAGATCGCAGCGCCCACGCCGAGGCCGTAGTGCGCGGCGAGATTCCGCTCGCGTTTCTCCTCTGCGTGGGCCGAGGTGGCGAGCGAGAGTGCGATGACCAGCGCCAGTGACGCGAGACTCCGGACGGAAACGCTCTTCATGGCCGCGAAGATTCCTAAAAAACCCCCGCCGTGTCGAGGATCAGCGTCACCGGACCGTCATTCACCAGCTCGACTTCCATCTCGGCGCGAAAGACCCCGGTGACGACGGTCACACCGAGTGACCGCGCGTGTGCGACCACCCGCTCGATCAGCGGCTCGGCGTGCTCGGGCCTCGCCGCAGCGTCGAAGCTCGGGCGCCGGCCTCTTCGCGCGTCGGCCAGAAGCGTGAACTGCGACACGACGGCGAGCGAGCCGCCGGTCTCCAGAAGCGATCGGTTCATCGCTCCGGCCGCGTCCGGGAAGACGCGCAGGTGCGCCAGCTTCTCCGCGAGCGCGCGCGCGTCGCGCTCTGCGTCGTCGCGCGCGACACCGACGAGCGCCAGCAGACCGAGATCGATCTGCGCCACGACCTCCCCGCCCACGCGTACGCGGGCGCCGCGGACGCGCTGCGCCACCGCCCTCACGGAGCGTTCTGGCTGGCGAACTGCCCCCGGTAGATCGCCTCGCCCTCGCAGCGCTGCAGCACGATCTGGCAGATCCGGATGCCCGGGTGGATCCGGAGCGCACGCCCCGAGACGTTGCTCATCTCGAGGACCTGGTGGTTGGAGACGCCGGGCTGAACGAAGCCCGACGTGACGTGGACCGTGAGCCCCAGGCGCGCGATCCGGCTGCGCCCCTCGAGCCAGCCGCAGATGTCCGGCGGCAGGAAGATGCGCTCGCGCGTGATCCCGTGAACCGTCTGGCCGGGCGCGAGCAGATACGGCTCGTCGAACGCGATCAGGCGGGTCGCGAGGTCGGCAACGGCGTCGTCGGTCACCTCGATCGGCGTGTTCCCGTTCTCGATCGGCACGCGCAGGCCGGTGCCGAGGTGCAGATCGATCGATGCGGCGCCGACCTGGTCCACGGCGAACGGCTCGAGGCGAAGCCTGCCGATCTCGATCTCTCGCAGAATCGCGTCGCGGGTCAGAACGCTCATCGGGTCTTCCGGATCAGGCTCGCGGCCCGACGCCGCTTGTCAACGACGCCTTCATGTTCGTAGCGTAGCGGCATGCACCCTTACTTCGACATCCCGCGCCCGCATCTTTTCGGCCACCGCGGCGCGAGCGCCGAGGCGCCCGAGAACACGCTCCCCGCGTTCACGCGCGCGCTCGAACGGGGCGTCCCGTACCTGGAGCTCGATTGCCACGCCACCCGCGACGGCGAGATCGTGATCCTCCACGACGCGGAGCTCGAGCGGACGACGGATGGCGAGGGTCCGGTCTCGGCGCTCTCGTTCGCGGAGCTCGAGCGCCTCGATGCCGGCTACCGCTTCAGCCCCGACGGCCGCAGTTTCCCGTTCCGCGGCTGCGGCGTGCGGGTGCCGCGCTTTTCCGAAGTGCTTGCAGCCTTCTCGGGCGTACATCTGAACCTCGAGGTGAAGCAGGCGGAGCCGCCGATCGCCGAGCAGGTCGTGCGGATGGTGCGGGGTGCGAACGCGGCTTCGCGCGTGCTCCTCGCGGCCGCCGAGGAGCCGATCCTCGCCACCATCGCCGCGCTCGATCCGGGCACCGCGCTCGGCTCCTCGACCGCGGACGTGATCGAGTTCGTGAAGGCGGCCGCCGAGGGGCGCCTCTCGACCTTCGCGCCGCGCGGCCACGCGCTGCAGATTCCGCCCGATGCGTTCGGCCGACCGCTCGTGACGCGCGAGCTCGTGCAGGCCGCGCACGCGCTCGGGCTCTTCGTCCACGTCTGGACCGTGAACGAGGCCGACGAGATGCGGCGCCTGCTCGCGCTCGGCGTGGACGGACTGATGTCGGACGATCCGGGCCTGCTGGTCAGGACCGCGCGCGGCTGAGTCGCGCGCGCGCCCAGCGAGCCGCGTCGGCGACGGCCGGATCTTCCGCGTCGAGAAAGCGGTCCACGAGCTCGAGCAACCCCGGCTCACCGGAATTTCCGGCCGCGATCAGCGCATTGCGGCGAAGCCTGGTCGGCCCGGCGCGGCGCAGTGCGGAGCGGCGCAGCCTGGCTCGCAGTCCCTCGTCGTCGAGCGCGAGAAGCTCGCGGAGCGCCGGCGCGAGCCATTCGCCGCGCGGCGCGAAGAACGGCTCGCCCGACAGCGGGCGACCGTGCCGCTGGTTCCAGGGGCAGACCTCCTGGCAGCGATCGCAGCCGAAGACGTGCGGGCCGATGCCCTCGCGAAGCTCCTCGGAGATCGCGCCGTGCTTCTCGATCGTCAGGTACGAGATGCAGCGCCGCGCGTCGACCATTCCCGGCTCGGGGAATGCCGAGGTCGGGCAGGCGTCGAGACAGCTCCGGCAGCTGCCGCAGTGATCGACGACCGGCTCGTCGGGCGCGATCTCGAGGTCGGTCAGGATCACGCCGAGGAAGAGATAGGAGCCGAGCTCCGGATCGATCACGCAGGCGTTCTTCCCGACCCAGCCGATTCCCGCTCGCGCGGCGATCGCTCGCTCCGGCAGCGGCCCCGTGTCGACGTAGCGGCGGAACGCGGCTCCGGCGAACTCGGCGCGCAGCTCGCGCGCGAGCGCGTCGAGCCGCGCGCCCAGCACGCCGTGGTAGTCGTCTCCCCAGGCGTAGCGCGAGACCCAGCCCCACCCCGATTCGCGCGACGAGCGGGAGTCGGGGGTGTCGGTGTCGTAGGCCAGCGCCGCCACGATCGCGGAGCGCGCGCCGGGAAAGACGCGCTCGAGATCCTCGCGCTCCTCGATGCGCTGTGCGATGTAGCCCATCTCGCCGGCGTAGCCGCGCTCGACCCAGGCGCGCGTGCGCGCGAGCTCGGGCCATTTCTCGATCCGCGCGACACCGATCCGGGTCAGCTCGTGTCGGCGCGCGGCCTGCGCGAGCCAGGCGCGCGCCTGCCGCGGCGAGAGGGCGACGGCTTCCATCGGGCCGCACTGTAGCCGCTCGCGAAGCGGACCGGGCTCTGCGATCGTGCCGGCCATGCGCCGCACTCCCATCGCGACCCGGGACGATCTGCACGTCGTGCTCGTGCACCCCGAGATTCCCTGGAACACCGGCAGCGTCGGGCGGACCTGCCTCGCCGCCGGCGCGCAGCTGCACCTGATCGAGCCGCTGGGGTTCTCGCTCTCGGAACGCGCGGTGCGCCGTTCCGGGCTCGACTACTGGGTGCGAGTGGCGCCGCGGATCTGGCCCGACTGGGCCAGCTTCGAGCCCGCGCTGCCCGCGCTCGGCGAGCCGGTCTTCTTCAGCGCGGACGCGGAGCGCTGCTTCTGGGACGTCGACTGCGGGCCGCGCACCGTGCTGATCTTCGGCGGCGAGAGCTCTGGATTTCCCGCCGCGATCCGAGAGCGCTACCGCGAGCGGCTGGTCGGCGTGCCGATGGCGGATCCCGAGCTCCGCTCGCTCAACCTCTCCAACACCGCGGCGATCGCCCTCTACGAGGTCCTGCGCCGCCGCGCTCGCCTCTGATCGGCGCTACGCGAAGACGACGACCGCCTCTCCGGGCGTGGTCTTCTTGCCCTGCGCGTCCTCGGTCCAGATCTCGACCTGCGCGAGCTTCTTCCCGCCCTCCTCCCACTTCCGCTTCACGGTGCCGCGGCAGCGGATCGGCTGGTCGGGCATGTCCATGCCGCGGTACTGGCACGAGATCTTCTGGATCCGGCCGTTGTGTCCGAGCCAGTTCGAGACCAGCTCGCCGAGCGAGGCGTACTTGAAGCGACCGTGCACGATGATCGAGCCGATCTGCTTGGCCTGCGGGAAGTTCGGATCGTGGTGCAGCGGATTGAAATCGCCCGAGCCGGCGGCGTACTTCACGAGCTGCGTGACGCCCGGCTGCTTGTCGAGCCCGGGTAGCGTCTGACCTTCCTGGATGCTCTGCCATGTGACTGCCATGTCGTCTCCCGTTCCTAGTAGAAGATCGCCTGCGCGCGCTGACGCGCGACGAGCTTTCCGGTCTGCTGGTTGGTGTAGGTCGTCTCGCTGGTCGTGATCAGCATCTTTCCCAGGCCCTTGCTCTCGCGGACGTCGAGCCCCGCGACCTTGCTCACCACGACGAGATTGTCGCCGGCGCAGATCTGGTCGAAGTACTCGGTCTCGGTGCCACCATCGAGCAGGCCCGGGAGCCCGTGCTTCACGGACGGCTGATTCTCGGTCGGTCCGCTGAACGTGTCGCTCGAGCGCCCGGGGATGAACACGGGCGTTCCCAGGTACGTGGGCGGCGCCGGCAGGCTGCGATAGCCGGCCTTACGCGCCGCGTCGACGTCGAAGTAGACGGGGTCGGTGTAGCCGACGCCGCGCGCGAACATGCGCACGCTGGTCGTCGTCACCTCGTGGATCCAGGGCGGAGACTCCTTGCCGATCTGCGCCTTCATCTCGTCGGTGATCACGATCTCCTGGGCCATTCGCAGCGCTCCTTCGTGCCGGGCCGTGGCGTCCCGATCGCGGAAGTGTAAACCAGAAGCCCGAGGGAGTTCCCAGCCGATGAGTCGACCGCGAAACGGTGCCCTGCTCACGCCCGCGCAGGTGCTCGAGAAGCATCACGGCGGTCCGAAGAGCGGCGTGTTCACCGACGGAGCCTGCGAGGGCAATCCCGGACCCGGAGGCTGGGGCTTCGTCTGGGTCGACGACGATCGCGTCGTGGTCGAGAAGCACGGCAGCGATCCCGCGACGACGAACAACCGCATGGAGCTCACGGCCCTGATCGAGGCCTTCCGTGCGCTTCCCGACGACGCGCGCACGACGGTGTTCTCCGATAGCGAGCTCTGCGTGAAGACGGTGAACGAGTGGGCCGCGGGATGGGAGCGCAACGGCTGGAAGCGCAAGACCGGGCCGATCGCGAACCTCGAGCTCGTGCAGACCCTGTACCGGCTCGCCCGCGCGCATCCGCGCGTGGAGCTGCGCTGGATTCGCGCCCACGACGGCTCGCGCTGGAACGAGTACGTCGACGCGCTGGCGAACAGCTTCCTGCGCGAGCGCTGAGCGGCGCCCCGGCCTCAGACCGGAATCAGCGCTCCGCGCACGCCCTCGCTCTCCGGGCGGGTGAGCCAGTGGATCACCTCGGCGATCCGCGCGGGCGCAGTCCAGCTCGAAAAATCCGCGTCGGGCATCGCCGCCCGGTTGGCCGGCGTGTCGATGGTCGCCGGCACGACCGCGTTCGCTCGAACGCCGCTGGCCGCTAGCTCGCGCTGCAGCGTCAGGGTCAGCGCGTGCACGCCGGACTTCGCCGCGGCGTACGCGGCCAGACCGGCCGGGCACTCGTACGCGGCGCGCGAGCCGACGTTCACGATCGAGCCGCGCCCGCGCGCGAGCATTCCGGGCAGGACCGCCCGGCTCATCGCGACCGCGGTCCGCAGGTTGATCCGGAGCATCCGCTCCCAGACGTCGAGCTCCGTCTCGTGAACACCGGTGCCGCCCGTGAACCCGCCCACGCCGTTCACCAGAACCTCCGCTCCGGGAAGCGCCTCCGCGGCGGCCCGGGCGCCCGATTCCTCGGTCAGGTCGGCTCGCACCAGGACCAGGCGGCCCGCGGCCAGGGCGCGGGCCTCTTCGGCCTCGATCGCGTCGCGCTCGCTCGCGACGATCCACGGCACCACGACCCGGTCACCGGCCGCCAGGAACCGGGCCAGGTTGGCGCGGCCTAACGCACCGCTTCCACCCGTCACGATGACCACGCGATCTGACTGAGCTTCTTTCATGGAAGTCAGAGTACCCGAATGCCCTCGCGGCGTTACGGCCGGATCCCCCTGCGGGTCGGAGGCCAGAAAACCCCTTTACTCCGGAGCCGTTCTCTTCTATATCCAGTCTTGAATTTCCTTGAACTCCCCGGTTCGCGTCCCCCGACGCATCCAGTCGACACAGGAGAGGCGATGAGTGCTCCGGCCGAGTCCGTTCTGCGCCCCGGTCCCGGCCTGGCGGCCGGGCTGCGCGAGGTCGCCCTGCCCGATGCGGCGGCACAGAACGGGAAGGAAGCGGGCTACTTCCTGGTGGAGGACGGCGGAACGTTCCGCCAGGTTCGGCTGCGCGGCGACTCGCGCGTCTGGGAATGGCCGGGGGTGTACGAGCAGCTGGTTCGAACGCTGTTGCGCGGCAATGCGCCGGGCGCGCTGAGCCACATGCTCGATCGACAGCTGCGGGCCGCCGGCAAGAGCGCCGCGGATCTGCGCGTGATCGACCTCGGCGCGGGCAACGGCTGGATGGGCGAGGAGCTCGCCTCGCTGGGAATTCCGATGGTGATCGGAATCGACTCGGTGAACGCCGCGGTGCTCGCGGCGGAACGCGATCACCCGGACGTGTACCAGAGCTACCTGCTGCTCGACATGCGGCGGCTCTCCGAGGCGCAGCGCGACGACCTGATGAACTACGACTTCAACTGTCTCGTCTGCGTCGACGCGCTCGCCGCCGACGAGCCCGCGCCGAACGCCTTCACCGAGGCGTTCAATCTGCTCGCGCCCGATGGCTGGGTCGCCTTCCACCTGAACGCGGAGACCGCCGAGGGCGGCCGGGATTCCCGCTTCGCGCGCACGGTTCACCGGATGATCCAGAGCGGCGCGATGAACGTGGCGACCCAGCAGCGCTACCGGCACCGCTTCACGACCTACGGCGCTCCGCTCTTCCACGTCGGAGTCATCGCCCGGAAGGTGCGGGACTTCGAGCCTTAGCGGGGCCCGGCCGGGCGAAGCCCGGCCACCCGCACTTCGCTCGGCTTCGCCTCGCTGCGCGGCGCGCCTTCGGCGCGCCTTGCGGTCTCGCACCGGGCGCGCGTTCGCTCTCGTTTCAGAGGTCGAGAGAGTGGTAGAGGCCGGTGCTCTTGAAGCCGCGGCGCTCGTAGTAGGGGCGGGTTCCGACGGCGGAGATGACGGCGAGGCGGGGGAAGCCGGCGGCGCGCGCGAGGTCGGCGGCGCGCGCGAGGAGCCGCTGGCCCAGACCGCGGTGCTGGGCGTGGCCGGCGGCGTGCCGGCCCAGCGGCGCAAGCGCCCCGTAGACGTGGAGTTCGCGGAGCAGAGCCGCACCGCGCAGCTCCTCGAGCCAGGCCGGCTCGCCCGGCAGCCAGAGGCGAGCGAACCCGAGCAACCGCTCGGACGGCGTCTCGAGCTCGATGAAGTGCTCGCGGCCACCTGCCGCGGCGTACGCGGTCTCGCGCAACCGCGCCTCCATGTCTTCCGGCGATTCGGCCCGCACCTCGCGCGCGCGGATGTCGCTCGAGGCGCGGCCGGTCTCGCGCAGACGCGCATCGGCGAGCTCGCGCAGGTTCGCGGTCGTGCTCCCGGCCACGATGTCCTTCGCCGAGATGTCCCGCACGATCCGGGTCAGGCGAGTCCAGCGCGGAGTTCGCGCGATGCAGTCCGCGAGCAGCGAGACCAGCTCCTCGTCCGTGTACGGCCGCCACTCTCCGCGGCGCCAGCTCGCGCCGAGATCGGCGCCGTCGACCAGAACGCACGGGTAGATCTTCAGCTCGTCCGGACGGAGCTCCGGATCCTCGAAGAGGCGGGCGAAGTCGCGTCGATCCTCCGCCGGCGAGGATCCGAGCAGGTTGGGCATCCAGTGCGCGTGCAGCTTGAATCCGGCGCTGCGCAGGCGCCGCATCGCCTCGCGCGCCTCGCGCACGCCGTGGCCCCGCTCGTTCAGCGCGAGGATGTCGTCGGAGAGGCTCTGCAGACCGAGCTGGATCTTGGTCGCGCCGAGCCTGCGCAGATCGATCACCTCGCGCTCCGAGACGAGATCAGGGCGCGTCTCCAGCGACAGCCCGACGCAGCGGAGCGCGGCGCGCTCGTTCGCACCGTGCTCGGCCTCGAGCTCGATCCAGCTCGCGCGCTCCGAGCGGTCCGGCTCGGATGCGGCGTCTCCGAAGCGATTCAACGCCTCGAAGCAGCGCTTCACGAACCAGATCCGGTACGGGAGCGGGTACGCGGACCAGGTGCCGCCGAGTACGATCAGCTCGACCTTGTCCACCTCGTGGCCGATCGCGCGGTAGTCCCGCAGCCGGCCGGCCGTCTGCTCGAACGGATCGAAGCCATACTGCGCGGCGCGCTGGCAGCCGGGCTCGGCGGAGAGGTAGCTCTTGGGCATGCGCGCGTCGGTCGGACAGAAGATGCAGCGACCCGGACAGGGATGGGGCTTCGTGAAGACGGTGACCGGAGCGACACCGGAGAGCGTACGGATGCGCCTGCGCCGCAGCCGCTCGGCGAGCTCCGCCTCGCGACCCCCGAGCGCGAGCTTCGCCCCGAACTCCGCCAGACCCGCGAGAAGCTGCGAGCGCGAGAAGAGCCCGTTCCCTGCGCGCGGGTGGCGCCGCAGCAGCGCCTCGAGCGCGCGCTCGTCGAAGCCCGGCAGCTCCGCAAGCTCGCGCAGGACCGACACGAGCCCGGCCTCGTGTGCCCGCGGATCGAACTCCCTGCGGCTCGAGTGCAACGGAACCCCCAGATGAATCTGCCGTGAACCAGACCACCGCGATCGCGCTGGCCGCCCTGAACCGGGATTTCTACCGCGAGTCCGCCGCCGAGTTCGCCCGGACGAGGAGCGCGCCGTGGCCCGGCTGGCACGAGATTCTGCCTCTCCTCCGCGGCCGCCCGCGCGCTTCGATCCTCGACGCGGGCTGTGGGAACGGCCGCTTTGCGAGCTTCCTCTGCGACGCGCTCGGCGCTCCCTTTCTGTACTGCGGGATCGACTCGAGCGCACCCCTTCTGGCGCTGGCCGCGAGCGCGCTCGCGCACGTGCCCGGGGTTCGCCTGCTGCAGACGGACCTCGTGCTCGAGCCGCCGGAACGGGCGCTCCCGGCCGAGCGTTTCGACCTGGTCGCCGCGTTCGGCCTGCTCCACCACGTTCCCGGCGAGTCGCGCCGCCGCGAGCTGATCCGCGCGCTCGCCGCGCGCGTCGAGGAGGGCGGCTTCCTGGCGCTCACGTTCTGGGACTTCGGTGGCGAGCCCCGCTTCGAGCGGAAGGCATTGCGCGAGATCCCGGCGGAGCTGTCGGGCCAGCTCGAGCCCGGCGACGTCCTGCTGCGCTGGGGATCCGACGACTCCTCCCGGCTCCGCTACTGCCACCACACCGACGCTGCGGAAGAGACGCGCCTGCTCGCCGGGCTTCCGCTCGCGCCGCGGCTCGCGTTCTCGAGCGACGGCGCGACGGGCCGCCTGAACCGCTACCGGGTCTTCGAGCGGCTTTGACTCGGCAGCGGCCCTGACAAACAATCGCGCGGATGAGTTCCAGGACCTCGATCTCCCGGCTCGACCCGCCGACGCGACGCGAGCTGCGCAAGGCGCAAACACGCCGCCAGCTTCTCGACGCGGCGCGAAGCCTGTTCGTGAAGCGCGGCTACGACGCCACGCGCCCGCAGGACATCGCGCGCGCCGCGGCCGTCGCGACCGGGACCTTCTACCTGCACTTCGAAGACAAGCGCGACGCGTTCCTCGCCTTCACCGACGAGGCCGCGGCCGAGCTCATGGAATGCGTGCGCGCGCACGCGACCGCGGGCGACTTCGCCGGCCGGCTGCGGCAATCGCTGGAGGCGATCCTGGAGTACTCGGAGCGGCACCCGGGCGTGCTTCCGGCCGCGTTCGCGGACGCGAGCGTGATCGCGGCCGGCGCGAGCGAAGGGGCCTGCCTGCGCGACCGGCTGGCGCTCTCGCTCGCGCAGTCGCTTCGCGAGGGGATGCAGCGCGGCGACCTCAGAGGCGACTACGATCCGGCCGTGATCGCGCACGCGATCGTGGGCTTGGTGCAGCAGGGTCTCCGCTACGGAACCCACGCAGGCATCGAGCGCGGCCCGCTGCTCGAAGACCTGGTCCGCTTCTGCGCGCGCGCGCTCGTGAGCGACGGGCGCTCCTGACGCTCGCGAGCCGCACGGCGGCTCAGCCCAGCGGAAATCCGAGCACCGCTTCGAGCTCGGCGATGGCCTGCTCCGCGGAGTCGACCTTGATCGTGTGCATGCCGAGCGCGCGCGCCGCCTTGAGATTCGCGCCGATGTCGTCCAGGAAGATCGAGGCCTCGGGCGCGACGCCGAGCGCGTCGCACGCGTACCGGTAGATGCGCGGGTCCGGCTTGCGCAGGCCGACCACCGCGGACTCCACGAAGGCGTCGAAGAGCCCGCGCAGCTCCTGGCCAAGGCGACTCGCGGCGGGCTCCTCCGCGACCCAGTTGTTCGTCAGCGCGCCGACGCGCAGGCCGCGCACACGGATCGCGCGGATCGCCGCGATCATGCGCGGCCGCGGCTCGCTCGCGCCGCGGATCGCCTCCATCATCCGCGCCGCCGATATCGCCTGCCCCGCCTCGGCGCAGTCGCGCTCGAATTCCGGCACCCACTCCTCGACGCGAAGCTCGCCGCGCTCGAGCCGGGACCACGCGCCCTGCGGCCCGGTCGAAACGACGACGCGATTCACGAAGCCCGCCGGGATTTGCGCCTCGCGCTCGTAGCGCGCGATCGCGTGGAGAGGCGAGTCGAGCACGACTCCCCCGAGGTCGAAGATCACCGCGTCGCGTGGCATGCGCGGCGATCATATCCCGCGGAGATCGCCCGCTGCGCTGGCGGCGCGAGAGCGGAGCGGCTACGCATCCTGCAGGGGGTGGGTGTGAGAGAGCACCGGATCCGAGCCTGCGCGGGCGCCCTCATCGTGTGCGCGCTGCTCTGCGCGAGCCGTGCCGGCGCCGAGGCCGAAGCCGAATCCGATGCGCCGGAGCGCTCGACCGGCGAGCTCGCGTGGACGATCGCCGCGTACCTTCCGAACCGGCTCTTCGATCTCTGCGACGTCGTGCGGCTGCGCGTTCGCGTCGGCTCGGGCTTCGCCGTCGGCGCGCGCGTCACCCGCTACGTGCCGCTCTTCGCGGGCGACTACCAGGCGCTCTGGCTGGGACTGCCCGGTCCGCGCGGCCGCGCGCGTCTGCCGCTTCCCGTGGGAACCGAGGGGCAGAGCGGCTTCGACGCGGGGCTCGCGCAGCTCGGCAGCGCGTCGAACGCCCCCGAGTACGGCGCGGGCGAGGTCGGCGCGGGCGCGATGCTCTACCTGGTCGGCATCGACGTCGGCGTGGACGTCTGGGAGCTGGTCGACTTCGCCGCGGGCGTGGCGACGCTCGATCTCGCGCACGACGACTTCTGACTCTCGCGGGCTCATCCGTTAGCATCGCAGCCTCGGAGGCGCTCTTGAACGAGAAGGCGCGATGAAGTACCGGCGGCTCGGCGCGAGCGGCCTGTGCGTCTCGGAGATCGCGCTCGGCTCGTGGCTCACGCTCGGCGGCAGCGTCGATGCGGCGGCGAGCGAGCGGATCGCGCGCCACGCGTTCGACCTGGGCGTGAATCTCTTCGACTCCGCCGATGCGTACTCCGGCGGAGAGGCGGAGCGCGCGCTCGGCCGCGCGCTCTCGGGTCTGCCGCGAACGCGTCTGGTGCTCGCGACCAAGTGCTTCTTCCCGATGTCCGACGACCCGAACGACCGCGGGCTCTCGCGCAAGCACGTCTTCGAGAGCGTCGAGGGGTCGCTTCGCCGCCTCGGCACCGACTACCTCGATCTGCACCAGTGTCACCGCGCGGATCCCGAGACCCCGCTCGAGGAGACGGTCCGCGCGTACGAAGACCTGATCCGCCAGGGCAAGATCCTGTACTGGGGCGTCTCGGAGTGGAGCGAAGACCTGGTCGCGCGCGCGTGTCGGATCGCGGACGCGACCGGCGGCTACCGGCCGATCTCGAACCAGCCGCAGTACTCGCTCCTGCGACGAGACGTCGAGCGCGACCTGCTCGGCGCGCATGCGCGCCTGGGCCTGGGCCAGATCGTCTGGAGCCCGCTCGCGCAGGGAGTTCTGACCGGGAAGTACGCCGGCGGCGCGCGCCCGGAGGGGAGCGGGATCACGATCGCCGCGCGAGCGCGCTTTCTCGAGGCGCTGCTCTCGGAGCAGAACCTGGCGCGCGTCGACCGGATGCGGCCGCTCGCGGAGGAGCTCGGCGTGACCGCGGCGCAGCTCTCGCTCGCGTGGTGCCTGCGCCGGCCCGAGGTCGCGAGCGTGATCGTCGGCGCGACGCGCGCGGAGCAGCTCGACGAGAATGCGCTCGCCTCCGGACTCGTCCTGCCTCGGACGACGCTGCGCCGGCTCGCGCGGATCTTCCCGCGCTGATCAGTACGAGCCGCGAAGCCGGAGCGCCTGGAACAGCTCCTCGCCCGCGGCGGCGAGCGTCACCCGGTACGCGCGAGCGCTGCCCACCACCCACCACTGCGCGGCCGGCGATTCCGCGAAGCGCGCGTAGCGCTCGAGGTCGGCAGTCGAGATCCAGCGCAGCGCGTAGAGATTCCAGCGCAGCACCTGATCCTCTCCCAGCGCGTAGAGCCCCGGCTCCTCTCCGGCGTAGCGCTGGCGCAGCGCGCGAATCGGCCCGGCCGATTCCGGGGGAAGGCTCTCGCCGAGCGAGCCGAGCCCCGCGTCGAGCATCGCCCGGTTCAGCCAGACGGCGGTCTGCGAGGTGAGCAGCGCGCGGTCGATCCGGCGCAGCAGCTCCACGCGCGCGCTCGAGTGCCGCGCGAGCTCGAAGCCGCGGCTCCATTCCTGGAACTTCGCGAGCGTACGGGCGTCGCGCCGGGTGGACTGCGCGCGCAGGATGCGATTGCCGAGCCAGGACTCGTGGAACTCGAGAAGCTCGCGCGCGGCGTCGGGATCCCAGGACGCCGACACGCTCGTCGCCATCCGGTCGAAGAGCCGCTGCGGGGCATAGGCGCGCCGGATCGCCGCGCGAAGCGCGTCCGACCGCGACGCATCCACGCCCGCGCCCAGCGACTCCACCGAAGTCAGAAGGGCCGGACCCCAGCTCGCGAGCTCGAGCTCGCTCTGCTGCGCCCTGAGCAGCGCCCGCGCCCCGATCCCCGGCCGCTCGACCGCCTCGGCCATGTCGTCGGGGAGCTCGACCGCCGGACCGTACAGCCAGCTGCATCCCGCGAGCCCGAGCCAGATCGCGACGCACGTGACCAGCCGCGCCAGCCGAATGTGTCGAGCGGGACGAGTCTCCATCGAACCCATCTTCGGCGCGCGCGCGCGGCGGCTATACACCGCGCCGGCGGCGGGAATGAGATGATCGGGGGCGCAAGGGAGGCGCACACGGATGGAGCCGCAAGTGGTCCGCTACGAAGTCGACGGCGCCGTCGCGCTGGTCACGCTCGATCGCCCTCGCTACCGAAACGCACAGAGCTGGCAGATGCTCGACCAGCTCGACGCCGCGCTCGACCGCGCCTGCGCCGACAAGGCCGTGAAGGTCGCGATCGTGCGCGGTGAGGGCGCGCACTTCTCCGCCGGCCACGACCTCGGAACGCCGGAGCAGATCGAGGACCGCAAGCTGCGCGGAATTCCCGACACCGGCCTGCTCGAGTACGAGACGTTCCGGAGGTACAACCTCGACTACACGCTGAAGTGGCGCAACCTGCCCAAGCCCACCGTCGCGATGGTGCGCGGCTACTGCATCTACGGCGGCTGGATGATCGCGGCGGCGATGGACGTGGTCTTCGCCTCGCCCGATGCTCGCTTCCTCGCCGGACAGGTCGAGTACTTCTCGATCCCATGGGACGTCGGCGCGCGCAAAGCGAAGGAGCTGCTTTTCGAGTCGCGCTTCATCGGCGCCGAGGAGGCGCGCGAGCTCGGCTTGGTGAATCGCGTGATTGCCAGCGAGGACCTCGAGCGAGAGACGGTCGCCTGGGCCAAGCGCGTGGCCGACCAGCCGCACGGCGCCCTGCGCATGGCGAAGCTCGCGATCAACAAGGTCCAGGACCTGCAGGGCTTCAGCAGCTCGATGGAGGGCGCCTTCGCCGATTTCCTGGTGCTCGCGCAGATGGGCGGCCATCCGCGAAAGCCCGCCGAGAACCGTCGGCTCGGCGGCGTCGACCTCGCTCTTCGCGGTGCGCGCGGCGAGCGAGAGTCGTGAGACACTGACGGCACGAACCGAGCGGGAGTGGCTGCGATGGCGGGTCTGGTGCTTCGCGACGACAGCGAGGGCGTGGCCGTGCTGACGCTCAACCGCCCCGAGGTGCTGAACGCGCTCTCGCCGAAGCTCTTCGAGGAGCTGCGCGCGCACGTCGACCGCCTGGCCGACGAGACCGGGTCCGTGGGCTGCGTGGTGCTGCAGGGCGCCGGACGCTCGTTCTCGGCCGGCAACGACCTGAACGCGATCCGCGCCGGCGAGCGCGCGCCGTCGCCGCACTTCCAGGCGGAGACGCTCGAGGCGATCGAGCGCCTGCCGCAGCCGGTGATCGCCGCCGTTCAGGGCCACTGCTACACCGGCGCGCTCGAGCTCGTGCTGGCCTGCGATCTTCTCGTCGTCGCGGAGTCGGCGAAGCTCGCCGACACGCACGGCAAGTGGGGAATGACGCCGACCTGGGGCATGAGCCAGCGCCTGCCGCGCCGGATCGGGGGGCTTCGCGCGAAGGAGCTGATGTTCAGCGGCCGCGCGGTCACGGGGCGTGAAGCGGTCGCGATCGGGCTCGCCAACGCCTGCGTTCCGGACGCCGAGCTCGCGGCGCACGCGCTCGGGCTGGCGCGCGAGATCGCGGCCAACTCCTGGTTCACGCTCCGCACCGAGAAGAAGCTGCTGCGCGAGGGGCAGGACCTGCCCGCCAGCCAGGCGCTCGCCTACGAGCGCGCGAACAGCCCGGGCGCCGGGCCCGACATGGCCAAGCGCCTGGAGTCGTTCGGTGCCGGAGGGAAGAAGCGCTAGCAGCCCGTGCAGGGCAGCTGCTTCTGCCGCCAGCCGCTCATGTCGCCCTCGAGGTGGCGCAGGTCGGCGAAGCCCGCGTCCTCGAGTGTGCCGAGCGCGCGGAAGGCGCGCGGACCGCGCTCGCAGTAGACCACCACCTGCCGGTCGCGCGACGGTCCGAGCTCGTCGATGCGCTCCTCGACCTGGTCGTACGGCAGGTTCACGGCCCCGGGAATGTGCCCGGCCGCGAACTCCTTGGGCGAGCGCACATCGAGCACGAGCGGCGCGTCGCTCGCCTCCATCCGCGCGAGCAGCTCCTGGTCCGAGATCGACGGCACGCCGAAGCCGCAGCCCGTCGAGAGGCCAAGAGCGAGCGCGGCGGCGTAGAATGCAGGCCGCGAAAAGCGAAGGAGCCGCATCATGCAGGTCGCACCTGTCACCGGACTCGGGGATGAGATCAACGAGATCCGCCTGCGAACCGCCGAGATCGTCACGAAGGAGATCATTCCGAACGAGAACTCGCTGCGCTACGGGGGCCCCGAGAAGCGCCGCGAGCTGTACCAGTCGATCCAGCGCAAGGTGAAGCAGGCGGGGCTCTGGGCGCCGCACCTGCCCGAGGAATACGGCGGGATGGGGATCGGCTTCCTGAAGCACGCCTACATGAACGAGATCCTCGCCTGGAGCCCGTTCTCGTCGGGCCTGTTCGGCTGCCAGGCGCCCAACTCGGGCAACCAGACCATCCTGGTGAAGTACGGCACCGAGGAGCAGAAGAAGAAGTGGCTCGAGCCGCTGGTGCGCGGCGAGATCGAGTCCTGCTTCTCGATGACCGAGCCGAACCAACCCGGCTCCAACCCGTACGCGATCAAGACCCGCGCGGTGCGCGACGGGAACGACTGGGTGATCAACGGCCACAAGTGGTTCACGTCCAACGGCCGGCGCGCCGCGTTCGCGATCGTGATGTGCCGCACCGAGGAGGACGGCGGCGAGAGCGGCGTGCGCGATCGCATGACCCAGATCATCGTGCCCACCAACACGCCGGGCTTCAATGTGGTGCGAAGCGTGCCGGTCTGGGGCCACGAGCACGGCGACCACTGCGAGATCATCTACGACAACGTGCGCGTGCCGATCACGAACGCACTCGGGCACCGCGGCAGCGGCCACCAGGCCGCGCAGGACCGGCTCGGCGCGGGACGCGTCTTCCACTGCATGAACGCCGTGGGCCAGATGTGGCGCGCCTTCGACCTGATGGTGCAGCGCTCGATCGAGCGCGAGGTGCACGGCGGCAAGCTCGAGACCAAGCAGTTCATCCAGGGCTTCATCGCCGACTCGTTCATGGACATCCAGAGCGCGCGGCTCATGACGCTGCACTGCGCGCACGTGATGGACGCGGGGGGCGACATCCGCACGATGATCTCGGCGATCAAGATCTTCGTGCCGGCCGCCTTCGAGCGCGTGGTCGACCGCGCGATCCAGGTCTGGGGCGCCGCGGGCGTCTCGAGCGACCTGCCGCTCGAGGCCATGTACAAGGGCGCGCGCACGCTGCGCATCGCCGACGGCCCCGACGAGGTGCACCGGCTGCTGATCGCGAAGAACGTGCTCAAGCGCTACCACGCCGGCGAGTCGTGGGACTTCGGGCTCTAGCATGGCGATCAAGAAGTTCCCGGTCGAGGCGAGCCACATCCTGATGTTCGCGCGCGCGATCAACGACCCGAACCCGATCTACTCCGACGAGGAGGTCGCGAAGAAGTCGGAGCTCGGCGCGATTCCGGCGCCGCCGACGTTCACTCAGGCGTCCGCGCAGTTCGACCCGGACTACTTCCTGCGCCCGAAGATCGGCCAGCCCTGGTTCGGCTCCGCGAAGGAGCCGAGCGGGATCCGGCGCGAGCCGGCCGGCGCGGACGCCTCGGGCGCTTCGCGTCCGAGCGGCGCGGCGGCGGGCGGCCTGCACGCCGAGCAGCACTTCGAGTACCACCGGCCGCTGGTCGCGGGAATGGTGCTCACCGCGAAGACGAAGCCCGGCAAGACCTGGGAGAAGGAGGGCAAGCGCGGCGGCAAGCTGCACTTCTCCGAGTCGATTACGGAGTACTACGACGCGAGCGGCGAGCTCGTGGTGACCGCGCGCGGTGTCGGTGTGCGCACCGAGCGCGTGATCGAGCAGAAGTAGGAGGATTGCAGATGCCGCTTCGAGCCAGCCAGCTTTCGGTCGGCGACGCGCGCGAGGAGGTCGTGATCGAGAACCTCTCGCGCACCCAGCTCGTCATGTACGCGGGCGCCTCGGGCGACTACAACCCGGTGCACACCGACGAGGTCTTCGCGACCAAGGTCGCCGGCTACCCGACGGTGTTCGCGCACGGAATGCTCAGCATGGGCGCGACCGGCCGCATGCTCACCAACTGGGTCGGCGACGGGCGGCTCACCAAGTACGGCGTGCGCTTCGTCGCGCAGGTCTGGCCGGGCGATTCGCTCACCGCGCGCGCGGTGGTCGACGCGATCCGCCACGAGAACGGCGTGGCGCTGGCCGACCTCACCGTCGTGACGGTGAACCAGGACGGGAAGGAAGTCGTCTCCGGCTACGCGTGCGCGCGGCTGGATCCGTAGCGCGAGACGAACCCCAGGTAGGCGTGCACGTCGATCAGGTCCTGCGCGCCCAGAGGAGCCAGCCGCTCGAGAAGCGCTCGCCCCATGCGCAGGTGCTTGTCCCAGGTGCGCGGGTTCGGCTCCACCTGGTAGGCCAGGTCGAAGCGCAGCCGGTCCGCGGCCGGCTTGCTGACCTCGGGCTTGAGCAGCAGGAACGCGTCCGGTCGCGCCAGGAACGGAAGCGCCGTGGCGAGGCTCCACTTCGAGGCCGCGGTCTTCACCGGGAGCGAGAGCTCGGCGACGGTCTCGAGGTAATCGGCGAGCGCCGGACCCGGCTGGTCCGCCAGCCCGAGCAGCTGAAAGAGCGCGGCGAAGAAACCCTTCGCCCCCGCGCCGTCCGCGAGCCCGTCGCGGAGCACCGCGAGCTCGACGCGATTCAGCACACCCGCGCGCTTCGCGACTTCGAGCGCGCGCTTGGCGAGCTCGGGCAGATCGCCGCCTGCGAGCAGCCGCTCGCCCTGCCCGCCGCCGAGTGACTCGACGAAGAGCGCGTGGGCGCCCGCGCGCGGCGCGCGCTCGCGCTCCAGGTAGCTCGGATCCGCGAAGCCGCCCGCGAACTGCCGCACGAGCTCGTCCGCTCCCTGCTGGACCGTGACGCGCGGCTGGCTGACCTGGAACCTCCCCTGCTTGAACGGGGGCAGGTTGTCGAGCCAGAGATCGCTCTGCACGCCCGAGGGCTCTAGCGAGCGAAGCACCATCGTCTTCAGCCCGTCGCCCGGAGCTTCCGCGACCGCGTCGCGAAAGCAGACGACCGCCTTCGCTCCCTCGATCTGCATCACCCGGCCGGGTCCCCACTCGCGCATGCGCGGGTTCTCGACGTAGCTATCGGCCTCGATCGCCGTGGCCAGTGCAGGCTCACTCAAGACGACTCCTCCGCTCGTTCGCATGTCGCGAACGCGAACACGGTCGAGCGTCGATTCGCCCGGACCCCGCCAGCGTAGCGCGCGATCGCGGATTCCGCGCCCCGCATGGCATGATGCGGCGCATATGGCACTGCGCTTGGACGGAAAGGTCGCCCTGATCACGGGCGGCTCTCGGGGAATCGGCAAGGGAATCGCGACCGCATTCGCGCGCGCCGGCGCACAGGTGATGATCACCTCGCGCAAGGCCGAGGGCTGCGAAGCCGCCGCGAAAGAGATCGGGCCGAGCGCCCACTGGGAGACCAGCAACATCGGCCGGCCCGAAGACGCCGAGCGCGTGATCGGCGCGACGCTCGACCGGCTCGGCCGGCTCGACATCCTGGTGAACAACGCCGCCACCAATCCCTACGCCGGCCCGACGATCGACGTCGACCTGCCGCGCTGGGAGAAAACGCTCCAGGTGAACCTGACCGCCCCGCTCTTCTGGACCCAGCTCGCCTGGCGCCGCTTCATGCGCGAGAACGGCGGCGCGATCGTGAACATCTCGAGCGTCGGGGGCCTGGCGACCAACCCGATCCTCGGCGTCTACGACGTCTCGAAGGCCGCGCTGATCCACCTGACCAAGCAGCTCGCCGCCGAGCTCGGCCCGCGCGTGCGCGTGAACGCGATCGCACCCGGCCTGATCCGCACCGACTTCGCGCGCGCACTCTGGGAAGGAGGCCGCGGTGACCAGGTCGCAAAGGCCTACCCGCTGAAGCGCCTCGGCGAGCCCGAAGACGTCGCCGCCGCCGCGCTCTATCTCGCCGACGACGCTTCCAGCGGCTGGGTCACCGGCCACACGATCGTGCTCGACGGCGGCGGCCTGATCGGCTTCCAGAAGGTGGGCTGAGCGAGGCCCGGTCGAGCGCCGTTGCGAGATCTGCGATTGCCCTCAGTCGCCGTAGACGATCGTCGTGAACTCGACATAGAGGCCCAACACGTTCATGACCTCGTAGTCGGCGTGCCGCACATGCGTGATGCCGCCATCGCGGGCCGCGTCCTGGATCGACGCTGACCCCCACGACGCCAGCGGGAGCCCGGTGATCAGGATGTCGCGGATGTAGTGGACCTGCGCGGTTCCCTTCTTCGTCCCGAACGACGTGTCGCGAAAATCCAGCTGTAGAGGGGCGCGATGACTCCCGTAGAGGAATCCCAGCGCCGGCCGAACAGGGGCGTCGTACCCGCCCGACTGAGGCAGAAGGCACCCGGTCGACCACATCGCGAGCAAGCCCAGCAGCAACCACCGGGTCGCAAGAGAACGCGCCATCTCGCGGGCTACTCGCCGTATACGACGGTCGTAAAGCGCGAGAACACTCCAAGCACGCTCATGTACTCGTAGTCCGCGTGCTTGATGCTGCTGATGCCACCGTCTTGAGCGGCAGCGCGAGCACTGGCGTCGCCGAACGACACGAGGCCGAGAATGTTGGTAGCAGTCGCCTCACCGCGCTTCGGCCCCGTCTGTGTGGACTCGAACTGAGTATCCAGTGGCGCCGAGATGCTCGTAAAGACGAACGCCGCTGGCGGAACCACAGGCGCCGAGAGAAAACCCACGCAGGCGGTCGACGACAACGCCAACAATGAAATTGCACCGATCAACACCGCACGCATGAGCCTCTCCCAATCAGTTTGCGGCCGTCGCCACGTCTGACTAGCAGCAGATCATGCAGAGCCACTCGCGTCAAGCGGGTATCCGGAGCGGCCAGACTGCCCGAATTAAGTCGGCCACGCGCGGCTTCTCTTTCTCGGCATAGGCGGGCGTTGTGGCGAACACGGCCTTTTCCGTAGCCGACAGGCGAGTGAGTCGCGGGAGCGCGCTGGGCTCATCTCCTAGCGCCGCGAGTCGGGCGCAGATCTTCGGATCGCGCCCTCGGCTGGACGCCAGCCGGCGTACTTCGGGTGATCGGCGCCGATCGGCAGCTCGACCGGGCGGCCCGTCTCGGACGAGTGGTAGATCGCCGTCGCGAGCTCGAGCGAGGCGCGCGCGTCGGCGATCGTCACCGGGAGCGCCGCGCCGGTCGTGATCGCGGCGTGGAAGGCGGCGATTTGTCCGGGGTAGCCCTCGGCGCCGGGGTCGAAGCCGGCGAGGCAGTCGTCGATGCGCCGCTGCGCCTCGGCCGAGGCCGGTGTGATCGTCCACGGCTCCGCGCCCGGCGTGTAAGGCGCGAGGCTGCTCTCGGCGACGAGATGTTCGAAGCACAGCCGCAGTCGCGAGATCTCGCGCGCCGAGCCGAGCGTCGCCGAAAGCGTCGCGAGTGCGCCGCTTTCGAGCTCGAGCGCGACGACCGCGCAGTCCTCGCTCTCGATCGGATTCACGCGCGTCGCGAGCCGGGCGAAGACCGAGCGCGGCGGCCCGCAGAGCCAGTACAGGAGATCGTGGGCGTGGATCGCGTGCGAGACGCAGACGCCGCCGAGCTCGCTCTCGAAGCGGCCGCGCCACGGCACCGCGTAGTAGTCGGCGCCGCGCGTCCACGCCGTCTCGACCGTCGCGAGATGGCAGCGCCCGGCGACGCCCTCGGCGACCAGACGGCGCAGCCGCGCGATGCCGCGCCCGAAGCGGTACTGGAAGATCGGCATGAGCCGGCCCTTCGAGGCGGCCTCGCAGCGCGCGAGCTCGTCGACGTCGGCGAGCGAGCCGGCGAGCGGCTTCTCGCAGATCGCGTGGCGGCCCGCCGCGAGCGCAGCGCGCAGCATCGGAACGTGCGCGACCGGCGGCGTGCAAATGTCGATCACATCGATCCCGTCGCGCGCGACGAGCTCATCGAAGCGCTCGGTCGTGAACGGGATGCCGAACAGCAGCTTCGCGAGCCCGAGCTTGCCGGCGTCGGTGTCGCAGACCGCGGCGATCTCGAAGCGGTCGCCCAGGTCGCGGTAGGCCGTGAGATGCTGGAAGCCGATCCCGAGACCGACCACGGCGACGCGGAGCCGATCGCTCACGACGCGGCTCCCGGGTCCCCGACCAGATGGCCGAGCCGCAAAGCACGCGCCTGTGCCTGCAGCACCAGCTCGCAGGCGCGGAAGCAGTGCGCCTGGGTCATCGCGGTCTCGCTGCGGTCGCGCACGTCGGCGGCGAACGCCGGACCGAAGGGAAGCGCATCGTGGCGGCAGTCGAAGCGGCGCAGCTCGCCGCGCTCGACGAGGAAGAGGTGGTCGGCTCCCGGCGCGCCGCCGAGGTCGCAGTACTTGCGCACCTCGAGATAGCCCTCGGTGCCGAGCACGAAGAGGCGGCCGTCGCCCCAGGTCGGAAGCGCGTCGGGCGTGTACCAGTCGACGCGCACGGTGCCCGTCGCCGCATTGCCGCGCAGGTGGAGCTCGCCGAAGTCCTCGAAGCCCGGATGCTCGGGATGCGCCCAGTTCGCCACCGTCGACGCCACGACCTCGGCATCGTACGCGCCGGTGAAGTGCAGGAACTGATCGACCTGGTGCGAGGCGATGTCGCAGAGCACGCCGCCGTAGCGCTCGCGCTCGAAGAACCACTTCGGCCGCTGCGCGAGGCTCGCGCGGTGCGGGCCCAGGCCGATCGTCTGCACGACGCGCCCGATCGCGCCCTCGGCGACGAGCTTCGACGCGCGCTCGGTCGCGCGGCTCTCGAAGCGCTCGGAGAAGAACACCGAGTAGATCCGGCCGGTCTCGCGCTGCACGCGCCGCACCTCGGCGAGCTGCGCGAGCGTCGTCATTCCGGGCTTGTCGACCAGGAAGTCCTTGCCGTGCCGCAGCACGCGCACACCGAGAGGCGCCCGCTCGCTCGGGATCGAGGCCGAGGTGACCACCTGGATCGAGCCGTCCTCGAGGATCTCGCGCTCGTCGTGCACGCGCTTGGCCTGCGGATACATGCGCGCAAAGCCCTCGGCCTGCGCCGGCTCGGCGACGTGAAAGGCCGCGAGCTCGCCGCCGGCGGCGAGCAACGTCGAGACCTGACCGAAGATGTGCGGATGGTCGACGCCGATCACGGCAAAGCGCAGCGGGGGTCGGTCCTGCATCGGGGGTCGCTCCTCAGCGCGCGGCCTGCGGCGCGAAGTCCGGCTCGATCGTCTCGCGCAGGTAGACGCCGAGCGTCCCGCAGCATCCCATACGGCGCTCGGCCGGGGGCGGCGGCAGCCGGTGGACGGACGCATCGGCCAGGTGCGGCGCAACCCCTCGCGTGAGCGACACGAGCTGCGCCTCTGTGGCGCGCACCGCGGCGATCGGCCCCTGCTCCACGAGATCGCGCCAGCCCTTCGCGCGCGGCGTCTCCCGAGCCGATCGTGGTTCGCTCGAATTCCGGCAACGTGGCTGCCGCGGCGTAGGCCTCGGGGTCGTCGAGCGTTTCGGGAGCAAAGGTGATCACCATGTCGCCCGCTTCGGGAAGCTCCGCGTTCTGCATCAGCACGACGATCTCGAGCGCTCCGTCTCCGTTCACGAGTCGGTGGATCGTACCGGGCGTGAACCAAACGAAGGCGCCGGGCTCGAGCGGAAGCTCGCGATAGCCCGCCGGGCCGAGTGTCTGCACCGCGCCGCGACCCGCGACCACCAGATACGCCTCCGAGCACACGGAGTGCACGTGCGGCGTTCCGCCGCGGAGCCCGTCCGGCGCGACTGAGTCGTAGACGCGCAGGTGCGAGACGCCGATCGCTCCGGGAAAGGCAGGACAGGACATCGCATCCAGACCGTAGCCGTGGGGGCGGAACGGTTCCGCACCCGATGAGATACACTCGCCGCAGTATGCCACATGGTCGGCCAGCGACTCGCGTGCCCCGACCGGACCTGGACGAGGTCGTCTCGGGGATCTATGAGGCGGCCCTCGGATCCTTGGACTGGGGCGCTCTGCTGCCCACCGTCACGCGGTTTCTCGGCGCGGATCGCGGCGCGGTCGGTTTCCGCCCTCGTGGCTGGCAGGCGGAGTTCGTGCTCTCTCACAACCTCGATCCCGCGATTCTCACCCGCTGGATGGATTAGTACACGGGCCACGATCCGTGGTGCGAACAGTTCGCCGACCGAATGACGCCCGGCGAATTCCTGCACGGCGGATCCGAGCCTCGCATGGCCGACGTTCTCACGACGGAGGTGTACTCCGAGATCTTCCGCCCCGTGGGGATCCATGATCTGCTCGGGATCACCATGGCCGCGGAGGGCGCGCAGCGCGCGTACTTGTCGGTGTATCGGCATCACTCCGACAGGCTCTTCGACCAGGACGATCTCGCGCGGGCGCGGCTGCTGGCGCCCCATCTCGTACGCGCGGCCGCCATCCAGCAGCGGATCGGCGCCCTGGGCCAGGAGAGAGATGCTGCTAGGGCCGTCCTCGAGTGCGTGCCCTACGGTGTGCTTCTGCTCGACGGCAGTCGAACGCTGATTTGGGCGAATCGAAGGGGCGAGGACTTCCTGAGAGGCGACTCACCGCTGACCGTGAGGGCCGGCGTCGTCCGCGCGCGGGAATCGCGTCTCGATGCACGGCTCGTGAACGCGTGCGAAGACGCGCTGCGGATCGCGGACGGAGGCGAGCCGAACCTCAGCACGAGAACCCCCACCCTTCGCAGCGCGACGGGAAGCTCGATCGAGATCATGGTGGTCCCCGTCGCGCCGCGCGCGCGTGAGTCTGCGCTCGCCTTCAGCGTGACTCCGACGCGAATCGCACTGGTTCTGGCGGATCCGACGGCGCCGGACTCTCTGCGCGCGGACGCGGTCGGGGAGGTCCTGCAGCTGCCCTCGGCCCTCGCTCGCCTGGCCACCTCCATCAGCTCGGGAATGACCGTCACGGAGTACGCCGAGAAGGCGGGCGTCACCGAGGGAACCGCTCGGCAACAGCTGAAAGATCTCTTCTTGCGCGTCGGCGTGAGTCGCCAGGTCGACCTGGTTCGAGCCGTCCTGCGCAGCCTGGCACCGCTCTCCCTCCCCGACTTGCAGTCCAAGTCGTAGGTGCCCGAGCGCCCGCTAGCGCCTCAGCTCGAAGACCTTGATCAGGTTGTAGACGTGCGAGCGCGCTAGCTGGAGCCGTCGCGCGACCTCGCTCACGTTCCAGTCCGCGGCGTCGAGCTCTCGAGTCAGTAGCTCGCGTTGGAACCGGCGCGTCGCCTCGCGAAACGAGGGCGGTCGAGGGCACATCTCCTCGGCGGTCACCGACCCCCGCGGCAAGCCAGCTTGCGGTGGGAAGGGAAGATCACCACCGGATAGCTGCCGCGAGGGCCGGCTTCCCCGCCCACTCAAGGGCGAAGCCCTTCTCTCATCCGCGCGTCGGCACGCGCATGCAACGTCGCGCGCTTCGCTCCGTCCGGGCTTCGACTGCGCTCGGCTGCCGACCCTCGATCCAGTCGCGCCAGCCGAGCCCCGCTTCGGTCGAGACGCCGTTCGCTGAAGTGACAACGCATGTTCGCAAGCTAGTCACCGGAGCCACTCGGGGCATCTCCCATTTGAGATACCCGCTCCACATCTCCGGCCTGTGTGCGCCGGATCAGCGAGCTCGAGAGCCACGGGATCGGCCGGCTTCGCAGCCGCGCCGGCACGTGGTTCGTGCGACTTGCGGCGAGGAGAGCGAGCCGTGGGCACGTCCGAGGAGCGCGAACGATGGGTCGAGCTGCAGCTCGAGATCTGGACGGGCTCCGGGTACGCGGCGGCGATCCTCGGCCCGGTCGCCGGAGAGGTCTACACCGTCGAGTGACACAAGCGGCTTGCCGACTCCGCGGGCCGCAGATCTCCAGGTGCGAAGCTCCCTCGCGCGTCGGTCCACAGGTAGCGCAGGGTGGGCCGACTGGAGCCAAGCCCCGTGCGCTCGGCGAAGCCGAGCATCAGCGATGCCGCGGTCTCGATCGCTTCCGGGTCGGAACGCATCGCCCTGCTGGAGCGGGAAACGGGACTCGAACCCGCGACCCCAAGCTTGGGAAGCTTGTGCTCTACCAGCTGAGCTATTCCCGCGTGCGGCCGAGCATAGCGGCTCGGGCGCGGGAGCGGAAGCGGGCCAGGCCCCTAGTCGCCGATCTGGATCTCTTCGAAGAGCAGGTCGAGCTCGTCCTCTTCGCGCGCGGGCGGCGGCTCCGGCTCCGCTTCGACCTCGAGCGCGACGCTGCGCAGATCGAAGCTGTCCTCGTTTCGCTCGCGGACGACCTCGGCCGGCGGCTCCTCTTCGCGAAGCGCGGCGCCGAGGCTCCAGTCCGAGTCCTCGGGACCGAAGTCGGGCTCGCGCGCTACGTCCGCAGGCGGCTCGACCTCGAGCTCGATCGCGATCTCCTCCGCGGGCTCGCGCTCCGGCTCCGGCAGCGGATCGACGAAGGCCTCCACATCGAGCTTCGTCACGGCCAGATCGGCGCCAGAGTTCTCCTCGACGAGATCCGCCGATTCGAACTGCGCCGAGAGCTCCTCTTCCACGACGGGCTCGGGCGCAGACGGCCGCGCCGGCCGCACGTCGCTCGGCATCGGCGCGAGCGGCTCGAGCCACTCGGCCGGGGTCGGCTCGGAGTCCCGAGCCACGACCGGCGCGCTGGGGTTCGCCGTCGGCTCGATTCCGAGCGCCTCGGCGGCGGCGACGACGATCGAGCTGTCCACGGGACGCGCCTCCGAGAGGAACGCCTCGAAGAGCGCGTTGTCGGCGATCGTGTTGAGCAGCCGCGGCACGCCCCCCGAGCAGCGGAACAGCGCCTCGAGCGCATCGGGCGCGAAGACGGGCGACTTCGCGCCGGCGAGCCGCAGGCGGTGCGAGACGTAGGCCTGGGACTCGAGCCAGTCCATCGGTGTGAGCTCCACGCGGATCTCCACGCGCTGCGCGAGCGGGGCGTCGAGCTTCAGCACCTCGGCCAGCTCGGGCAGACCGAAGAGCACCAGGCTCACCAGCTTGCGACCGTCGTGCAGCAGGTTCAGAAGCCCGCGGAACTCCTCCATCGCGTCGCGATTGCGGAACAGCTGCGCCTCGTCGATCAGCAACACCGAGCTGCGTCGGGAGGCGGCGATCTGAACCAGCTGGGCGTGGATCTGATCGACGAGCGACTGGACCTGGTCGGCTGGCGCATGGACGCCGAAGGCGCGCGCGACGTTGGGCAGGAACCAGCCCGAGGCGCACGCCTCGTGGGGAATCGACAGGTAATGGGCCGCGAACTCGCGCGGGTCGAGCGCGCGGAGCAGCGAGTGCGCGAGCGTCGTCTTGCCCAGGCCTGGCCCGCCGAGCAAGACCGAGAGCGCGCGGCGCTGCTGGATGCCGCGCATCAAGCGCAGGCGCGCGCGCTTCTGCGGCGCGCTCTCGAAGTAGAAGCGCTCGTCGCACTCGTTCTGGAACGGGTCCGTGGGAAGCTGGAAGAACTTCAGATGCTCCATTCGTTTCCTCGCCCGCGCAGCAGCTGCGCGATCAACCGAATCTCGCGAGCCGCTCCGCGACGTCGCGGAAGCCGGGATCGATCGCGGCCACCTTCGAGAACGCCTCGCGCGCTTCCGCCTCGCGGCCCGCGGCCAGGAGCGCCTCACCCAAGTCGTAGCGGAGCGCCACCACGGCCTCGTGCGAGTCACCGGCCCGCGCGAGCGCGGCCTCCAGGTGGGCCGCCGCCGAGGTCGGGTCGCCGAGCGCGAGCCTGCAGCTGGCGAGAAGCGAGAGCGCCTCGATCATCCGCGCGCCGGTCCGCAGCACGACCTCGAGCTCGCGCACGGCGTCCTCGTTGAGGCCCATCTCCTTGTACGCGATCGCCAGGTCGTAGTGCGTGTCGGCGTCGCCCTCCTCGACCTGGTCCTCGATGCCCTTCTTGAAGGCGGAGAAGACCTCTGCGAAGCCGCGCCCGACCGAGCCTACACCGACGAGCGTCCCGATCGTCTTGCCGGTCGTGGACTCCTCCTCGTCGAGCATCGCGGCCAGGTCGAACTCGCCCTCCTCGTCCGCGCTCTGGTGAGTCACTTCGAGCTCGTCCGAGTCGGCCGGCTCGCTCTCGAGCGCGACCGGCGGCGAGGTGTCCTCGGCGATCACGATCTCGTCGTCTGGCGCGGGCTCGAGCTCTTCGAGCGGAGGAATCGTGTCTTCGCCGACCACGCTCGGCTCGAGCTCGATCGACTCGAGTAGTTCGGCGGATTCGGACGGAGCCGGCGGCTCGCTGTTGCCAGGATCGCAGACGATCGTGTCGCCGAGCGCGTTGGCCGGGATCTCGACCTCGACGCCGGGGCCCTTCCCGCGCCGCGCGGCGATCTCGCCCAGGCGCAGCATCGCCTTGGGATGGTGGGGCGCGAGCGCGAGAACGCCCTGATAGATCTTCTCGGCCTCGTCGACGAGACCCTGCTCGAGATAGAAGTCGGCCTCCGACAGGCTCTCGGTGACCCTGGCCGAGACGTCCGCCCGGCTCTCACCCCGCTCGGATGCGAGGGGCTTTGCGAACTCGAGCGCGGCTTCGCCTTCGCCGTCGTCCGCGCGCTCGGCGTCGATCTCGAGCTCGAAGTCGAGGGGCTCCGCCTTCGCAGGTGCAGCGGGTTGCGCGGGCGCACGCGGCGGCGTTCCCTCGAGCGCGATCTCGAGCGGCGGATCGACGGATGCGAATTGCTCGTCGCGATCCTCCTCGTCCTCGAGCATGATCTCGATGTCCGGGAGCGTGTCGAAATCCTCGCCCGGCTCGAAGGCGTCGATCTCGGGGTCCGCGCCCTCGAGCTCGATCTCGGGCAGCGGCGCAGGCGCCTCGGTGAGCTCCTCCGATGGAAGGTGGGAGTTCACCTCGAGCAGATCCGAGAGGCCGCCCTCGTCTCCGGTTGCGGTGAGCTCGCCCGCCTGCGCGAGAAGCTCGTTCGCCTCCGCGGATCCGGGCGCGAGCTCGAGGACCTGGCGCGCGATCCGCACCGCCTCCGCGCGATCGCCGAACTCGAGCGACACGCGGGCCTCCGCGATCAGGTCGGCCACGGTCTGCGAGACCGGCGCGGGCGATGCTGGTGTCGCAAGCGTCGGCGCGGGCGCGCGAACGGGCGGCGGCGTCGCGCGGCCGGTCTCGACGATCGTCGCGGGGCGCGGCTTCGAGGCGGGCGCGCGCGTCGGCGCCGGGCGCGGCGGCGCGGACGCCTCGGGCTCGTCGAGCTCGAGCACGTCGTCCGCGGGCGAGCGCCCGGTCGAATCGGTGAGCAGAAGACTCGGCGTCGTGTTTCCGTCGTCGACCGCGAGCTCCTCGGCCGTGACGTAGCGCTGCAGGATGTCGCGCGACTTCTCGAGGTCTCCGCGCCGCTTGTAGAGCTCCGCGATGTCGCGCCAGACGCGTCTCGCAGCGGTCGCGTCGCCGGACGCTTCGTGGGCACACACGAGCGACTCGCGCAGGGCGATGTCGTCCGGGGACTTCGCGATCGCCGGCTCGAGCAGCCGCACCGCGTCCGCGTGCGCTCCGGTGGCGAGCTTCGCCCCGACCAGCGCGCTGAGCGCCTCCCCGCTCTCGGGGAAGGCGTGAAGCATCTGCTCCGCCACACGTACGACCAGATCGGAGCCGCTCTGTCGGCGCACCTCTTCGAGAAGCGATGCGAACTCGCGCTGCGCGTCGTCGAGCATCTTCTCGCGCACGAAGAGCCCGGCGAGATTCAAGCGATTGGCGATGTTCGACGGATCGAGCGACGCCAGCCGGCGCAGCAGCTCGAACGCCTCGCGCTTCAGCTCGCGCTTCTGGCACAGCTTGAAGGCGTCCTGGAACTCGCGCAGCGCGTCGGAGGTCAGACCCATGCGCTGGAAGCACTCGCCCAGGCGCGTGCGCGCCTCGAGCGACTCCTCTTCCACGCGCAGGATCTGCTTGTAGATCGCGACCGCCTTCGCGTCGAATCCGGTGCGCGAGAAGAGCTCTGCGACCTCGGTGTAGGTCGCGATCGCCTTGGCCTTGTCGCCCTTCTTCAGGTGCAGGTCGCCGATCTTCAGCCGCAGATTCGAATCCTTCGGATCCGCCTTCAGCAGCTTCTCGTACTCGAGCAGCGCCTTGTCGTACGACCCCTTCTGGGCGTACTTCTGCGCGGACTCGAGCGTCTTGCGCTTCTTCGGCGTGAAGGCCAGGGGTCGGTCCTCGCTAGGCTGGCGAAGACCGCGCTGCTCGGGGGGTCCTCGCTACGCAATCCTATCGGCGGCTTCGGGGAATCTTCTTAGGGAAAGGGCTGGCGCGCGGAGGGGATCGCTCCATCGCTGCGCCATCCGCGCCTCGGCCCGGACGCGCTCGGCTGGCGACAGCGACGCCGGCTCGAGCCGGGCTCCGAGCGCGGCTTCGAAGCTATCGGTGATGGCGCGGCGAAGCGCCGCCGCATCGATTCCCGGCCGCGGGACCGGCGCCGGCTCCGAGCCCGTGACCGCGCGGTAGAGCGCGGAGTCGTCGCAGATGCGGATCGAGCCGTGCTGCAGCAGCCCGAACGGGGTTCTGCGCTGCGCGCTCCCGATCAGCTTGCGCCCGTCGAGCTCGACCTCGTAGCCGGTCGCCCCGGCGAAGCAGAGCTCGAGCCGCGAGGCGCCCGCGCGCTCGACTGCCGCTCGAGCCGAAAACCCCGCCGCGCGCAGCCCCTCGAGCAGGCGCGCGCGGATCCAGCCGTAGCTGCCGGACAGATCGTCGGGAAGCGGCGGCGTGCCCGGCGGCGCGATCACGGCGTAGGTCAGGTCGTTCGCGTGCAGGACGGCCCCGCCACCGGTGACACGCCGGACGACCTCGACGCCGAGCGCGTCGCAGCGGTCGAGCCAGCCCGGCGCGGCCTGGCGATAGCCGAGCGAGACCGCCGGAGCTCTCCAGGCGTAGAAGCGCAGGACCGGGCCCGCGACCGGCGCCTCGAGCAGGAGCGCCTCGTCGACCGACATGTTCCAGTCCGCCGGCCCCGGCCCGTCCTGCAGGACGCGGAAGCGCCGCGCCCGCACCCTACTTCAGCCGGTCGAGCAGCGCCTCGAGCGCCAGCTCGTAGCCCTTGGCGCCGAGCCCCGAGATCTGCCCGAGGGCGATGCCGGCCACGAGCGAGCGCTGCCGGAACTCCTCGCGAGCGTGGATGTTCGAGAGGTGAATCTCGATCACCGGCAGGGAGCACGCGACCAGCGCGTCGCGAAGCGCCACACTGGTGTGTGTCAGCCCGCCGGGGTTGATGATGATCCCCTGGTGGGTCCGGCGGGCGGACTGGATCCGGTCGAGCAGCGCGCCCTCGTGGTTCGACTGGAACGACTCGACCTCGGCGGAGCGCTTCGCGCCCAGCTCTCGCAGCCGCGCGTCGATCTCGGCGAGCGTCGTCCGCCCGTAGACCTCGGGCTCGCGTTCGCCGAGCAGATTCAGGTTCGGGCCGTGCAGGACCAGGATCTTCATTCGCCCAGCCTACAGCGCCTCGCGGATCTCCTCCAGCAGCACGCGCACCAGATAGCGCGCCTTGCCGACCAGACCGGTCGCGTCGAGCGCCATCACGAGGAAGCTGTCCTCGTCGAGCTGTCGGAAGAAGACCTGGCTCGCACCGGTCACGAGCAGCATCTCCGCGAGCGCGCCGTCGCGCGAGCCGTCGAGCGCGTCGGCGACCTTCTGGGACTGGTGGAAGATCCGGCCGAACTCGATCGCGATCGCGCCCAGGTCCACGCCCGCGCCGGGGCGCGCGTACTCGTCGATCGCGACACCGTCTCCGGCCATCACCGCCGCGGCGAGCGCGCCCGGGGTCTGGTCGACGAGTGACTGGAGGATCTCTCGAAACGTCATGCCCACGCGCCTCCCTGCTTTCGTCGCACGAGATTCCCGAGCCAGCGTTCCAGCTCGGCGACGATCCGCCCGTTCCGACCCGACGGCACTCGCTCCGGCTCGGGCGGCCTCTCGAGCGAGGCCCGCACCGCGAGCGCGCGTGCGTCTTCGGGATTGCGCCGCAGCACGTCGGCCGCGATCAGCAGCGCCTGCTCGGGGTGGCCCTGCTCCGCCAGGAGCCGCGCCACCGTCGGGGTCGCGAGCGGCGCGGGCATCTCCGCGGAGGAGAGCTCGTCCTGCGCGTCGAGGATCCTCGCGCGCAGCGCGGCCAGTCGCAGCGCCAGCTCCTCCGAGCCGCCCGTCTCCAGATCCTCGAGGCAGCTCTCGACGAGCGCGAGCAGCCCCTCGTGCAAGGGCGCCGCGGCAGCCGCCCGCTCGACGCAGACGACGGCATCGTCGCGCTCGCCGATCTGCCAGTGGCCGCGGGCCAGCTCGATCCGGATCCGCGTCGATTCGTCCACGCTCATTGCGCCCCCGCCAGGATCCATTCCTTATCGACCGCGCCCGCGCAGAGATGAGCTCACGGCGCAGCTCCAGCGCCGAGCGCGTCGACGATCGCCGCGCAGACCTCGTCCGCGCCGAGCGCGTCGGTCTCGATCCGGATCTCCGCCGTGGCGTAGGCCGCAAGACGTGCCTCGCGCAGCTCCGCGAGCTTCGCGAGCCTGCCTCCGCGATCCAGACCGGCGAGAAGCGGGCGCTCGGCTGCCGCACCGATCCGCTCCACGATCGTCTCCGGCCGAGCGTCGAGCCAGACCAGCCGGCCCTTCTCGCGCAGCACGAGCCGGTTCTCCGCCGATGCGACCGCACCGCCGCCGAGCGCGACCACGCAGCGCCGGGTCGGCAGCGCCTCGAGCGCCGCCCGCTCGCGCTTGCGAAAGCCCGCCTCGCCCTCGCGAGCGAAGATCTCGGCGATCGAAAGCTCCGCCGTCTTCTCGATCTCGGCATCGCTGTCGATGAAGCGGAACCCGAGCCGCTTCGCGAGCGCGCGACCGACGCGGCTCTTGCCCGAGCCCATCGGCCCGGTCAAGAGCACGCACCGGTCGCTTCGCCCGCTCCCCGACATTCCGGTCGGGGAGCATAGCACCGCGTCACTGCACGTCGGCCTGAACGCCCTGCACGATTCGCGGAGTCACGAAGACCAGCAGCTCCCGGCGCTCGTCCTTCACTTCCTTGTTGCGGAAGAACGTGCCGATGCCCGGGATGTCGGCCAGGAACGGGACCTTGGTGGAGCCGTGGCCGTTGTCGACCACGTAGATGCCGCCGAGCACCATCGTCTCGCCGTCGCGGAGGATCGCCTCGGTCTTGGTCTCGTTCTTGTTGATGCCGACGATGTCGCCGGTCGCCGTGGAGAGGTTCGGCGAGTTCTTCGACACGCCGAGCTTCATGATGATCGAGCGGTTGGCGGTGATGTGCGGCGTGACCTTGAGCTCCAGCACCGCGTCCACCCCGGACGTGTTGATCTTGTCCGAGGTCACCTCGGTGAACTTGATCGCGACGCCCTGCTTGATCACGGCCTGCTTGTTGTCCAGCGTCACCACGCGCGGCGACGAGATCACCTTGCCCTGGCGGTTCTCCTCGCCCGCCTGCAGCTGCATGTCGAGCTGGAGCTTGTCGTCCAGGCCGAGGATGCCCAGGTTGAGCAGCCCGGTCGGGTTCCCGATCGGATTGCCGGTCAGGAAGTTGTTCTGCTGCAGGCCCAGGCCCGGCAGCAGGTTCGGCTGGATCGTGTCGGCCGAGTCGGTCGGCGAATCCCAGCCCACGCCCCAGAGCACGCCCAGGCCGCGCGAGAAGTTGAGCGTCGCCTCGACGATCTTCGCCTCGATCAGCACCTGCGGCGTCTGGGTGTCGACCGCCTTCACGAGCGCCGTCGCCTCGTGGATCACCGACGGGATGTCCTTGATGATCAGCGTGTTGGTGCGGTCGTCGACGTTCACCGAGCCGCGCCCCGAGAGCAGGCGTTTGACCAGCTTGCCCAGGTCCGAGGCCTTGGCGAAGTTCACCGGCTGCAGCTTCACGACCAGGTCCTCGAGCTTCTCGCGCGAGCGGCGGTCCTGCAGCCGGGCCTCGCTCTCGAGCTTGAGCGTCTCGACCGGAGCGATGCGCAGGATGTTGCCGATCCGCACGAAGCCCAGGCCCTTCGTCAGCAGGATCACGTCGAGCGCCTGATCCCAGGGCACGTCGACCAGGCGGATGGTCACCTTGCCGGTGACTTCCTGGCCCGCGATCACGTTCAGGTCGGAGACCTCGGCGATCAGGCGCAGGATGTTCGCGATGTCGGCGTCCTTGAAGTCGAGCGAGACGCGCCGGCCCTGGTAGGCCTTGCCCTCGTCGAAGCCGCCCTCCTCGAGCAGGTCGATCGACGCGGGGTCGGCCGGGCCATCCAGGAACGGGTCGTAGGCGACCTGTCCCTGCGATCCGGCCTTGGCGCTCGCGGGCGCGGCAGGCGCCGCGGCCGCCTTCGCGGCCTCGGGCGCAGGCGCTGCAGGAGCGGGCGACTCGTCGGCCGACGCCGGCTCAGTCGCGTCCGCGCTCGGCATGTCCGCGTCGGCGCTCGTGGGCAGCGTCTCGGAAGTCGCCTGCGCGGTCGCGTCGGTGGCCGCGGCCGGTGCGGGCAGCGCGGCCGCGGAGCCGGCGGGGCGCGCCATCTCGATCCGGAGCTGCGCGCCTTCCCAGGTCAGCGTCGCGGGCTCGGAGACGTTGCGCTTCAGCACGACGCGCACCTCGGGGCTCGGCACGTCGGGCGTCTTGAATACCGAGAACAGCTCGATCGGTCCGCCGAACTCCTTGGTGTCCACGCGCCGCTCGGTCGCCTCGTCGATCGTCGCGTCCTTGAGCATGACGATCAGCGTCGAGTCGTCTGGCGCGAACTGAGACGCCTTGACCTTCCGGCCGAGCGTGATCACGACGCGGTCATGAGTCGGCAGTGACTCGAAGTGAACCGACTGGACGGACGGGTCGCCGCTCGGCTCCGGCTCCGGACCCGTCGACTCGGCGGCCGGCGCGGCGGGGACGCTGCTCGCCATCTCCGTGGGCTTGGCCGCAGTCGCGCTCTCGGCGGCCGCGAGCTCCACGCGCACGCCCTGCGCGGTCGGCACCACCGTGGGCTTGCCCGCAGGCGAGCGCAGATCGAGCACCACCCGGACCTTGTCCGGGTGCTCGCCGATCCGCGCCTGCGAGACCACGCCCTCGCTGAAGCTCTGCTTCGCCAGGCGCATTCCGCTCTTCACGCCGAACAGGTCGATCACGATTCGGTCGGGGTTCTGGAGCGCGAAGCTGTCGACGTTGTCGATCGGACCGGTCGCGCCGATCTCGACGCCCTCCGCGATCGCCACGATGCTCTGGATCTTCGCGCTCTGGAGCTTCGGAGCGGCAGGCGCCGACGCCGGCGCGCTGGCCGTCTCGGTCGGGGCTGCGACTGCAGCGGCCTCGGGCGCCGGCTCGGGTGCGGCCTCGGGCGCGACCTCGGGCGGGCCGGGCTGGCTTGCGGCCACGGCGCCGGCGCGAAGCTCGACCACGATCTCGTCGCCCTGCGGCTTGACCTCGTAGTCGGAGGCCGTCGCCAGCGCGATCGAGACCCGCGCCATTCCGTGTCCCGCCTTTGCGTCGCCGAACGCCCCGAGCGTCACGTCCTCGACCAGGCCGTTCTTCACGCTGATCGGCGTGGAGACGCCCTCGAAGGCGACGTCCGGAAGCTCCAGGATCAGGCGCGGCGGATCCTCGCGCATGAATGCGGTGTAGATCGCATCCTTTGCGCCGCGCAGGACGATCCGCGTGACTCCGTCCTCGCCCTGCACCTCGACCGAGGAGATCGTCTTGGTCTCCCCGGCCAGCGCATGCGCTCCCGGAAGCAGCACGGCCAATGCGACCGCAGCAATCATTCGAAGCGTCCACATGGTGAGTGACACCCCCTGCCGAGTCATCATCCCTTCCTTCCGTTTACGTAGAGCTCGAGGTCGACTTCTTTGGTCGTCGCTCGGTCCAGGTGATCGAGATACGTTTCCTTCACGACAACCTTGTTGTCCTCGATGCGCAGAATCCGGCCCTTGTTCTTCCCGATCGGCGTTCCCGCTCGAACGATGTACCCCTTGCCCGTCGGGTCCCGAACCAGCGCGCGCGGCTCCTCCAGACCCCAGATGATTCCCATCACGGCGAGCTGGGTGAGATCGAAGCGTTCGAGCGGCGAGGCGCTGCCCTCGGGATCGAACGTGACCTGGCGGCGCACATAGGAGCGGAACGGATCGACCTTGTCGGTCGGGTCGTAGTGGTACTCCGGCGCCAGGGCCGCCGGTTCGGGCGCAGCGGCTCTCGTCGGCCGGGGCGCGGCGCTCTTGGCAGCCGCGCTCGCCGCATCGTCGTCCGAGCAGCCGCTCGAGAATGCCAGCGCAAGAGCCAGCGCAAAGGCGAATCGGAGCGTCCGGAGGCCGCTCATGTCACTCCCCTCCCGCCGTCTTCGGCGCAGTCGTCGCGGCGCCCGTGCTCGCTTCGTTGAAGTAGAACGTCGCTGCGATTCCCTTGACCTTGAGCTGCGGCGTCTCGCTGGTCTCGCTCGCCACGCTGAAGGTGAGATCCGACAGGTTCACGATTCGGGACAGGCTCGCGACGCGGTCGAAGAACAGGCCGATGTCGTGATAGGCGCCCGCGAACTCCAGCTCGATCTGCTGCTCCGAGTAGAAGCCGCGGTCGATCTTCTTGCCCTGCTTGAAGGTCTGGATCTCGAGCCCGGACCTCTTGCCGAGACCCGTGATGTTGGTGAGCAGCGCCGGCAGATCGCTCGACTCGGGAAGTTTCTCGAGCGCAGACTTCAGCTGGCTCTCGAGCTCCTCGCGCTTGCGCTTGAAGCTCTCGAGGTTGTTCGCCACCGCCTTGGCGGCCTGGATGTTCTGCTCGAGCTTGGCCCGTTTGTTCTGCAGCGTGTGCAGCGAGTTCTGATCGCCGCCGAAGAAGAGCAGCAGGTAGAGGCCGACCACGGCGAGCGCGACGCCCGCCAGGATCCCGTAGCGCGCGAACTGCGGCAGACGGTCCAGCCTCTGCAGGATCTGCTGCGCGTTCAAACTGTCGCTGATCGCCATCTCGCGCTCCCTGTTACTTTTCCGCGCCGGCCGCGGCCCTGGCTCCGCGGCGCTGCGCCTTCCTGCCCTGCGGCTGCGTCGGCGCGGGCGCTTCCTTCAGGTACGGATACTGCGCGGTCATCTTGAAGGCCGAGAGCTTCAGGCCCTCGGTCTCTTCGAGCTTGGTCTCGCGCAGGTCGACGCCCGAGAGCATCGGTGACTCCTCGAGCGCAGCCGCGAAGTCCGCCACGATCTCCGCGTCGATGCTGTTTCCCTCGATCTCGAGCACGCCGCCCTTCGCGGTGAGTCGGGTGAGCCAGACTCGCTGGGGGATCCGCGTCGCGATCTCGTCCATGATCCGGACCGGACCGGTTCGCGCCGCCTCGATCTGGTCGATGATCGCGAGCTTCTGCTCGATCGCTTGCTGCTCGTCCTGGAACCGCTTCACTTCCTTCTGGACGGCCTCGAGCTTCTTCAGCTCCGCCTCGCGCGCGGCGATCAGCGTCCGCTCGTGCGAGATGTGCGCGGTCATGTACATGGAGATCAAGAGCGAGATCGCGACCCCCGCGCCGACGGCGCCGCCGAGGAACACGCCCTGCTTGCGCAGGTTCGCAGCCCGTCGGGCCTCCCGGACGGGGAGTAGATTGATTCGAATCACGTGTCGTCTCCTCGCCGCATGCCCAGACCGATCGCCGTGCACAGCGACGGACCGAGCTCGCGGATCATCTCCTCGTCTCCGGCGCTCGACGCGATGTCCACGCGCTGGAACGGGTTGGCGATCTCGACCGGAATCTCGAGCCGGTCGTGGAAGATCCGCTCCAGCCCCGGCACGCGCGCGGCGCCGCCGCAGAGCAGCAAACGCTCCAGGCGCGAGCTCGTGGCGGTGGCCCGGTAGAAGTCGAGCGAGCGCTGGATCTCCGCGAGCATCGTCTCGGAGACCTCGCGCATCGACTCCTCGACCTCCTGCGGGACGACGTCCTTGCTGGTCTCGCCGGGCCGGCCGCCGACCTTGATGCGTTCGGCCTCCTCGAAGCTGATGCCGAGGGTCTTCTGGATCTCCTCGGTGTACTGATTGCCACCCGAGGTGATGTCTCGCGTGAACACCGGCACCGAGCCGCTCATCACGTTCATGTTGATCACCGACGCTCCCAGATCGAGCAGCGCGACGGTGGTGTCGTCGGAGGGCTGGTAGTTGTGCTGGTACATGTTGCCGACCGCGAAGGCGTCGACGTCCATCACCAGGAGCGAGAGCCCGGCTTCGCTGATCACGCTCACGTAGTCGTCGATCAGGTCCTTCTTCGCGGCGACCAGCAGGACGTCCATCTGACCGTCGACGCCGGATTCGCGCAGGATCTGGTGATCGAGGTTCACCTCGTTGATGTCGAACGGGATGTACTGCTCCGCCTCCCAGCGGATCGACTCCTCGAGCTCCTCCTTGCTCTGCGCCGGAAGCGTGATCCGCTTCACGATCACCGAGTGGCCCGACACGGACGTGACGACGTCCTTGGACTTGAAGCCGCCCATCGCGCAGGCCTCGGAGACCGCGGCGGAAATCGCCGGCGCGTTCATGAAGGAGCCCTGCACGATGGCCTCCGGCGGAAGCAGCGCGAAGCCGTAGCCGCGCAGCCGGAAGTTCGAGCCGTGCGGCTCGAGCTCCACCGCCTTGACCTGGCTGGAGCCGATGTCGAGCCCGATGACCGTTTTCTTCCCGAAGGAGAACATCGTCGACCCCGTCTCAGTTTCCGCCCGTGTGGGCGTCGCTGATGTGTGTTGCGATCAAATGCTCGATCGACCGGTCACCGAAGACCGAGTCCTTGTCGGCCACCCGCAAGCCGAGCGCGTGGAGGATCTTCCGCTTGGTGTCGAGCCTGCAGGTCTTGCCCGCCTCGACGCGATCGATGGTGAGAGTCGAGAGCCCGGCTTTCCGGGCCAACTCTGCCTTGCTCATCATGAGCGCCTCTCGAACTCGCCGAACTTTGTTCCCAGACACTGAGACCCTCCGTTACGCCCGACGTGAAAATCGAGTTCCGATCGGCGGGGCGAAAACACGACTTGAGGCTTCGCGACCCTCACCTAGGCGTCAGCCGCGCGCAGCGCGCGGGACGCCTCAGAACTCGTCGCCAGCGTCCTCCCCGACTCGATCCTCTTCGGTGTAATCGCCGTCACGTTCTTCCACAGGAGGCGCGGCCGTCGCGCGCGAGGGCGTGGCAGGCGCGGCCGCGCTGGCCGGCAGCTCGCTCCAGTCGACGGCGAGCGAGTAACTCTGGGTCGTCTTCCCGCCGTACGGATCGGACACGCGAAGCTCGATCGGGTACACGCCCTTGGCGCTGCCGGGCACCTGCCAGCTGACGCGGCCGCTCACGATGTCGACCGCCATTCCCGGCGGGCCCTCGACCAGCTCGTACTTCAGCGGGCGGTCGCCGTCCGGATCGCGCGCCGCCACCTCGTAGTCGTAGCGGCTCGAGCCGGACAGCGTGTAGTTCGGCTGCGTGGTGATCTCGGGCGGCGCGTTTCCGATCGTGAGGGGAGCCGACGCGATCCAGTCGCTCTCGGCAGTTCCATCGCTGCCGCGGACCTGCAGCACGACGACCTCGCCGCGGTGGCCCGCGCCGGGCTCGAGCCGCGGGCCCTCGCTGTCGCCGATCGGCTGGCCGTTGCGCAGCCAGCGGTAGCTGAGCTCGACCGGATCTCCGTCCTCGTCCCGAGCGTCAACCTCGGCCTGCAGCAGGTCGAGCGCGGTCGCCCGCATCGGCGTGATCGCGACACGCCGGATCGACGGCGGAGAGTTCGCGACGATGATCGCCCCGGTCTGGTGGGTCACCTCGGACCGTCCATCCGACGCGTAGACGATCGCGTAGACCCGGTCGCCGCGCGCGAAGCTCCCCGCGGGAACGTCCGCCCCGTCCAGGTCGGCGACCCGCTCGGAGTTCCGATACCACTCGATCTCGAGCTTCACCCGGTCGCGGTCCGGGTCGCTCGCTACGATCGCGAGCGACATCGGCTCGCTCGCCCAGGCGCCCTCGGGCTCGATCTCGGCGGAGATGATCTCTGGCGGCGAGTTCTCCGCCCCGCGCGCGGGCGCTGCGCGCCCCGTCACCGCTCCGCTGGTGCTGGCGTGATCGCTGTCGTCGCCACACGCTACACAGAGAAGCGTGATCGCCGTCGCGAGGATCCGCTTCATGCCGCCCCCCATCGGAAGTCCGAATGCTCCCGCTTGGATCAGCTATCGGAGCCGGGAGGAAGCGGATTGAGCGGCTCGATCCCGTACTCTTTGAGCTTGTACTGCAGTGCGCGTGCGGAGATCTCGAGCAGCAAAGCGGCTCGGGTTCGATTTCCAGCGGTGCGGGCGAGTGCGAGGCGGATCAGTCGCTCCTCGAGTGCCCTCCCGCGCCGTTTGATGGACAGGTCTTCCGCGGGGTCGGCATCGGCGCCGGCCGCGGGGGCAGTCGGCGCGGAGCTCGGCTCGGGCCGTGCGACGAAGGGAAACAGCTCGGACGTGATCCGTGACTGGCTGGCGAGAATCAGCGCGCGCTCGAGCGTGTTCTCGAGCTCGCGCACGTTTCCCGGCCAGGCGTAGGCGACGAGCGCCGCGACGGCCGCCCGATCGAGCGGCTCGATCTGCTTTCCCATCCGCCGCGAGAGCGCCGCGAGCAGCTGGTCCGCGAGCGCCGGAACGTCCTCGGGCCGCTCGCGGAGCGGCGGGACGTGCAGCCGGAACACGTTCAGGCGATAGAAGAGAAAAGCGCGGAACGTGCCCGCTTCGACCATCGCCTCGAGATCGCGCGCGGTCGCTGCGACGATCCGCACGTCGACCGGATGCGACTTCGAGGCGCCGACCGGCCGCACCTCCTCCTCCTGGAGCACGCGGAGCAGCTTCACCTGCGTCGAGAGCGGAAGCTCGCCGATCTCGTCCAGGAAGAGCGTCCCGCCATCCGCTTCCCGGAACATGCCTCGCGCCTCGCTGTCCGCCCCGGTGAACGCGCCGCGAACGTGCCCGAAGAGCTCGCTCTCGATCAACGACTCCGCGATCGCCCCGCAGTTCAGCGCCACGAACGGCTGGTCGGCCCGATCCGAACGGCCGTGCACCGCGCGCGCGACGACCTCCTTGCCGACTCCGCTCTCGCCCGTCACGAGCACCGTCGTCTTGAACTCGGCGGCGCGCTCGACCAGCTCGTAGATCTCGCGCATCGCGGGCGACGCAGCGACGAGCGCGCCGTCCACGCTGCCGTGGCCGAGCTCGCGGCGCAGCTGACGGTTCTCGCGCCGGAGCCGCTCGCGCTCCTCCGCCTTTCCGATCGCGAGCAGCAGCTCCTCGGCTTGGAACGGCTTGGCGAGGTAGTCGTAGGCGCCCTTGCGCACCGCTTCGAGCGCCTGCTCCACCTGGCCATACGCGGACATCATCAGAACGGTCGCATCGGGCTGCGCGCGGATCAGCTCGGGCAGGATCTCGAGCCCGCTTCGCCGCGGCATCCGAACGTCGCAGAGCACCAGGTCGAAGCGCTCGACGCGCGCCGTGGACAGCCCCTCGTCGCCGTCTGCGGCCCTGCGCACCTCGTAGCCCTCGTCTTCGAGGATCAGCCCGAGGCTCGCGCGGATCCCGCTCTCGTCATCGATGATCAGTGCGCGGCGCTTGGACATCTCCGGCTGGCGTATCGGCCGCGGGCAGCACCAGTCTGAAGCAAGTCCGCCCCGACTGACTCGTGACTTCGAGCCTTCCCCCGAGCAGCTCCGCGATCCGGTGCGCGTTCCAGAGCCCCAGTCCGGTCCCCTCGTCGGGCCCCTTGGTGGTGAAGAACGGATCGAAGATCCGCGGCAGGTCCTCGGGATCGATTCCGGGCCCGTCGTCGACCACCTCGAAGGCGACGCCATCGGGAGCGCGAAGCTCGAGATAGCTGGCGAGCTCCGCGTCGCCGCTTCGCCGGGACGGTCGCGACGGTGCGTGGCCGGAACGAGCCGCGAGCTCGATCCGGCGCCCGCCGCCGGCGCGCAGCGCGTGGGCCGCGTTCTCGATCAGATTCACGAACACCTGCTCGATGCGGCGCCAGTCGACCTCGACCTCGGGCAGGCCCGGCTCCACCTGCACATCGAGCTCGAGGCCCGCGAGCAGCGGCTGGGGTCGCATCCTGCTGGCGACCCGCTCGACGAGTGCGCCCGGCTCGACCCGCTCCAGCAGCAGCGCTTCCGGACGCGACAGATCCAGCATCTCGCGCACGAGCGCGCGAACGCGCAGCGCCTCGTCGGCGATCAGCTCCGCCAGCTCCCGAGTGCGCGGCGACGCGGTCTTCTCGCGCCGACACACCTCGGCGTAGCCGAGGATCGCCGCGACCGGGTTGCCCACCTCGTGCGCCACACCCGCCGCGAGCTGGCCCAGGCTCGCCAGGCGCCGGCTCCGCGAGAGCGACTCCTGCGCCCGAAGCAGCGCCTCGCGTTCGAGCTCCAGCGACTCCGCCATCTGGTTGAAGCCGCGCGCCAGCTCCTCGAGCTCCGCGGGCCCGTGCTCGGCGATTCGCGCGCGCAGGTCGCCCTCGGCGATCCGCCGCGTTCCCGCGGCGAGCAAGGCGAGCGGCGACACCACGCGGCGGCGGAGCAGCCAGGCGCCGAAGCCGACGAATCCGATCGTCGCGATGAACAGCAGCCAGGCCGCCGACCCGATCACCGGCGCGAGCCTTCGCCAGATCTCGTCTCCGCTCGCGCGTCCGACCAGGAAACCCGTCTCGCCCGCCGGCGAGCGCAGGCGGCGCACGAGCGTCAGGTCCCCGCCGACCAGGCTGCCGAGCTCGACGGCTTCTCCGTCTTCGCGCGCGAGCTCGAGCAAGAGCTCGAGGCGCTCGTCCGCGCGCGCGCCCGGCACGGCGAATCCGGGTTCACGGCCCCGCTCGTCGAGCACGCGGAACTCCCCGCCCGAGAGTCGCGGCCCGCTCGCACGCACGGTCGCCGCCAGGTCGCCCAGGCGCCGCGCGCCGCCGTCGAGCGATCGCTCCAGATGGCGCGCGCCCATTCGCAGCCGCTCCAGCGCGTCGTCGCGAAGCGCGCGGAGCGAGAGTCCCGTCATCACGACCGCGACGATCGCGAGCCCCGCGAACATCATCACGAACAAGTTCGCGACGATCTCGAGCTGAACGCCGCCCCGCAGGGTCAGCCGACGTCGACCAGCCGCGCCCATAGCCTCGGCTCGAACAAGAACACCAACCCCGCGATCGCCAGCCCCGGCCCGAAGGGAATCCGCGTATCCATCCCCTTCTTCTCGATCAACAGCTTCGGAATCCCGTACGCAAGCCCGATCACCGACCCCAAGAAGATGATCCCGATCGCCGCAGACGTCCCCAGCAGACTCGCGAGCATCGCGACGAGCTTCACGTCGCCGAAGCCCAGCCCCTGCTTTCCCCGCAGGCGCGGGTAGACCTCGGCGATCAGCCAGAACGCGCCGCCCGCGATCAGAACCCCGAGCGTCGCGTCCTTGAAGCCGACGCCGAGCGAGGGCGCCGCGATCGAGATCAGAAGTCCCGCCGCGAGCCCGGGAAGCGTGATCCAGTTCGGGATGATGTAGTGATCGATGTCGATGAAGATCACCGCGATCAGCGCCGACGCGATCGCCCACTCGATCAACAGCCTTCCCGACGGCCCGTGCGCGGCGAGCAGCGCGGCGAAGAGCGCGCCGGTCAGCGCCTCGACGAGCGGATAGCGGATCGAGATCGCGACCCCGCAGGCGCGGCAGCGCCCGCGCAGGAACAGGTACGAGAGGATCGGCACGTTGGCGAACGCGGGGATCGCCGTGCGACAGCCCGGACAGCGCGAGCCGGGCCAGAGCAGCGATTCGCCGCGCGGCAGCCGCCAGATCACGACGTTCAGGAAGCTTCCGATGCAGGCGCCGAGTGCGAACGCGACGGCCACGAGCAGCGGGAACGGAGCGTCGAGCTCGTCCATCGCCAGGACGTTAGCGCGGGCTAACGGAAGTCGCGCCGCTGGAACAGCAGCACCGCGCCCGACATGAGCACGAACGAGTAGAGCCAGGCGTAGAGCGCCGCACCCGCCACGCGCGCGAGCTCGATCGGGCGCCCCGCGCTCGCGTCCGCCTTGATGTCCAGGCGGTCCAGGTTCGGCAGCGTCCAGTAGAGCGCCTCGAGCAGCTCCTTCAGGCCCGGCAGATCGGACTTCGAGCCGAAGGCACGCAGATCCGCGAGCAGGTGCCCGATGATCCAGACTGCGATCGTGAACATGCCCGATAGGTACGGCGTGGTGAAGCTCGAGAAGAACATCGCGATCGCGGTCACCAGCGCCAGCTCGCAGTAGATCAGCACGATGCTCCAGACCAGGCCCATCTCGAAGATCGCGCCGGTCCAGACCAGCACGCACAGAAAGCACGCGCTCATGATCCCGACCTCGACCGCGAGCAGGGTGAGGAGCCCTGCGTACTTGCCGAGCAGGAACTCCCAGCGGCGCACGGGCTTGGCGAGCATGGTGTAGACGGTCTTCGTCGAGAGCTCCTTGTGTACCAGGTTGATGCCGACGAAGATCGCGATCAGCACGCCGAAGAACGCGATCGAGGAGAGCCCGACGTCGCGGTAGATCCGGTCGTCCTTTCCGATCTGGATCTGCGCGAGCAGGATGGAGCTCGCGATCATCAAGCCTGCGAAGAGCAGCAGGTTGTAGAGCAGCTTGTCGCGCACCGCCTCGCGGTAGGTGTTCGACGCCAGCACCCAGATCCGCCAGAGCGAGCTCATCGCGACGCCTCCTGGCGCAGGCCTTCCATCAGCAGATCCTCCAGGCTGCGCCGCTTGGGCACCAGGCTGCGCACGCGGCCGCCGCAGGCGCGCACACGGTCGAGAGCCTTCTCCGCCGCGGACTCGTCGCCGAACTCGAACAGGAAGCGGCCTCCCTGCACGACCGCGCGCTGCGCACAGCTTTCGAGCTCCGCGTGCAGCTCCTCGCCGATCGCCTCGACCACGAGCTCGGCTCCGACCATCTCCTGGCCGAGCAGCTGGTCGAGGTAGCCCTGGGTCACGATCCGGCCGTTCAGGATGATCGCGACCTGATCGCAGATCACCTCGGCGTCCTCGAGGATGTGCGACGAGAAGAAGACGGTCTTGCCCTCGTCGCGAAGCGACAGGATCAGGTCGCGCACGTCCTTGCGGCCGATCGGATCGAGGCCCGACATCGGCTCGTCCAGGATCACCAGATCGGGGTCGTTGATCAGCGTCTGCGCGAGCCCCGCGCGCTGCCGCATTCCCTTCGAGTAGCGGCGGATCTGGCGGTCTTCCGCGCCGGCGAGGCCGACGCGCGCGAGCAGCTTCGGAATCCGCTCGCGCCGCGTCGCCTTCGGGATTCCGAGCAGCGCTCCGTGGAAGTCGAGGAACTCGCGGCCGGTCAGGTAGTCGTGGAAGAACGTGCCCTCGGGCAGGAAGCCCAGCCGCGCGCGGCTCATCGGGTCCGACACCGGCAGACCGTGCAGCCACGCATGTCCGGCGCTCGGCAGCATGAGCCCGGTCAGGATCTTGATCGTGGTGGTCTTTCCCGAGCCGTTGGGCCCGATGAAGCCGAAGATCTCTCCCGCCTTCACCTCGAGGTCGATGCCGCGCACGGCCTCGACCGCGCGCATCCAGAAGCCGGTGCGGTAGACCTTCCGCAGTGCGCTGGTTCGGATCACGACGAACTTCCCTCCCTGGGCATGTTCAGCTTCATGACCTCGTAGTCGAGGTCCGTCTTCGCGCGGCCGTCCGACAGCGAGTAGCTGCCACCGTCGGGATCCCGAGGAGCGGCGTCGAGCACTCCGGACGCCACCAGCTCCGCGATCGAGACCGGTTCGCGGGAATTCGCGGCGCGGAAGCGCTCGATCGCGGCATCGATTCGTGCCAGGTCGCGATTGATCCAGATGTCCCGGTAGCGCTTCTGGAGCTGCTCGCGGATCTCGGGAGTCTCCTCGTTCGCGAGCCGCGCGGCGATGAACTGCATCGCGGTCGAGGGATCGCCCGCGTGCGAATAGAGCCGGCTGATCAGGAACTGCAGGTACTGCGGGCCGCCGAGCGCGAAGGCGCGCTCCAGGTGCTTCGCGCCGAGCGCGTGCTCGGACTTCTCCATGAAGTACTGGAAGCCGAGCAGGAAGTGGATTCGCCAGTAGCTGCTGATCGCCGCACCCTTCTCGAGCAGGCGGATCGCCGCGTCCGGATCCTTGCGCAGGCCGCCGAGCACCGAGGCCATCACCACGTAGGCCGAGTCGAACTGCGGATCGATGTCCGTGACCAGATTCGCCAGGCGCTCCGCGGAGGGCCAGTTGGCGGCCGTGGCGTTCTCGTCGCCGACGTAATAGACGGTGCGGATCCAGAACAGGTCGGCGACCGCGCGCTCGAAGCCGAGCGAGGCGACGCGCAGGACGTTTCCGTCGGGAAGCACGCCGACCTCGCCGTCGGGCGCGACCTGGCCGAAGCGGCTCTCGAGGCGCAGGTTCGCATCGTGGGCCGCGTAGCCGGCGAGGATCGCGATGGGCAGGAGCAGGAGCTCGAGCGGAATGCGGGCGAGTCGCGCGACCATCACGCATGCAATCGGAGCCGCCCGCGAGCGTCTTAAATGAAAAGGGGCCCGGCGGGAGGGCGAACGCCGTCCCGCCGGGCCCGATCGAAGCAGGGCGAATTAGAACGTGTTGCGGCCCATGTCGATCTCTTCGCAAGGCGCGACCTGCGCCAGCACCGAGACCACCGCACCGGTCGCGTCGACCGCCACCGGGCCCAGGGTGCCGCAAGCGGCCGTCGTGAAGCTGCCCGGCGCCGGCGCGAGGCCGGTGATGTCGGGCTGGTTCAGGCCCCAGCTGTTCAGGTTCGTGTCGCCGTCGATGTCGGCCACCGCCCCGACCACGAACTGGTTCGACGAAGCCGGCGAGGCCACCACCGCCGAGGCGATCTGGGTCTCGAGCTGGTACGTGTAGTACACGTCACCCTCGGGCTCCCAGCCGATCCAGCAGAAGCCCGGGTCGCCCGCCGTGAACGCCGACAGCGGCGCGGGGCAGCCGGCCGCGTTGAACGGGACCTTCAGCTGGCCACCCATGGCCGCCGGGGTCTCCGGGAAGTCCAGGTAGCTGCCGGCATCGGCGAAGTACGACTCCTCGGCCGTGCGGATGCCCGCCAGGTTCACCTTGCTCTCGCCGGCCTTCGCGCGAAGCTGGAACTTGATGAAGTTCGGGATCGCGATCGCGGCCAGGATGCCGATGATCGCCACGACGATCATCAGCTCGATCAGCGTGAAACCCTCACGCTTCTTCATGTTGCGAATCACAGAGTGCATGCTTTCTCCTTGGCTTTGTACTCGAACTCGAAATCGGAGCCCGGCTCCTGGGCTCCACTGCCCGAACGCCGGGCTGACCGGGGCAGGAGCAAGGGCCGTGCCCGGGCCGACCTGCACTCTCGAGCGCGCGCAGCTGCGCGGGCGATCGATGCGGAGTCGCTGGCATCGCCGCACCCGGGCCGCGTCGATCCCGGAAAGTGTCGCCCGTCACCGGGTGACGTTTTGCGAGGGCCCTGGTGACGAGGAACGTCACCGAAGGCCGCGTCACTGCGGCTCGGGATCTTCCATCTGGAGCTTCTCGAGCCGGTAGCGCAGCGAGCGGAAGGTGACGCCGAGCAGCGACGCCGCGCGCTTCTTCACGCCGCCGCAGCGCTGCAGCGCCTCCTGGATCAGAGAGGTCTCGTAGGCGGCCAGCAACGCGTCGAGCGAGACGCCCGCCTCCGGAATGCGCTTGTCGGGCCCCTGCGCGGCGACCGGGCGCCGTACGCTCTCGGGCAGACACTCGAGCGTGATTCGCGAGGTTCTCGCAAGAGTCACCGCGCGCTCGACGATGTTCTCGAGCTCGCGCACGTTTCCGGGAAACGCGTAGGCCTCGAGCGCGGGCAGGACCTCCGGCTCGAGCTCGCGTACGTCCTTGCCGAGCTCGGCTGAGAACTTCTCCATGAAGTGGTGGATCAGCTGCGGCAGGTCCTCGATGCGCTCGCGGAGCGGCGGCAGCGAGATCTCGATCACGTTCAGGCGGTAGAAGAGATCCTCGCGAAAGCGCCCCTCGCGGACCTCCTGCTCGAGGCGCCGATTCGTCGAGCAGACGATGCGCACGTCCACGTGCACCTCGCTCGTGCCGCCGACTCGCTGGAAGGCGCGCTGCTGGATCGCGCGCAGCACCTTCACCTGGAGCGAGAGGTCCATGTCGCCGATCTCGTCGAGGAAGATCGTGCCGCCGTTTGCGACCTCGAAGAGCCCCGGCTTGTTCGCGGAGGCGCCGGTGAACGACCCCTTCACGTGGCCGAATAGCTCGCTCTCGAGCAGGTTCTCGGGAATCGCGCCACAGTTCACCGCGACGAAGGCGGCGTCGCGCCGCTCCGACAGGTTGTGGATCGCGCGCGCGATCAGCTCCTTGCCGGTGCCGCTCTCTCCGGTGATCAGGATGTTCGCGCGGGTCGGCGCGATCTGGCGCACCAGCCCGAAGATCTCCTGCATTCGCGCCGTCTTTCCGACGATCGTCGGGATCGCGCTCTGATCGCGGAGCTGCAGCCGCAGGCGCTGGTTCTCGTGCGCGAGCTCGCGCTTCTCGAGCGCCTTGTCGACCACCAGCCGGATCTCGTCCACCGAGCAAGGCTTGGTCAGGTAGTCGTAGGCCCCGTGCTTCATCGCCTCGACCGCGGACTCGGTGGTGCCGTGCGCGGTGATCAGGATGACGGTCGTCTCGGGGGAGAGCTCGCGCACCCGGTCGAGAAGCTCGAGGCCCGACATGCCGGGCATGCGGACGTCGCTGATCACGAGATCCCAGTCGTCGCTTTCCAGCGCGACCAGCGCCTGGTCCGCCGATCCGCACGTGGTCGTCTCGTGACCGTCGCGCTGCAGCAGGATCCCCAGGAACTCCTGCATGCTCGTCTCGTCGTCCACTACCAGGATCCGCGCCACACACCCACTCCTCGAAGCCGGATCGGAACCGCTCGTCGCGCGCTTGAGATCAGGCGCGGGGCAGGAACACGCGCACGGTCGTGCCCTTGTCGCGCTCGCTTGCCCCCGCGATGCGCCCGCCGTGCGCCTCGACGACGCGCTGCACCGTCGCAAGGCCCAGCCCCGTGCCCTTGGGCTTGGTCGTGAAGAACGGCTCGAAGAGTCGGTCGAGCGCCTCGGGCGCGAAGCCGCAGCCGCGATCCTCGACGCAGATCTCGAGCTCGGAGTCACTCGCGCACTTGCGCGCGCGCACCCGGACCACGCCGTCCACCGGCTCGCTCTCGGCCGCGTTCCGCACCAGGTTCCAGAACACCTGCCGCAGCTGATCCGAGTTTCCGAGCGCGCGGAGCCCCGGCTCGATCGACGTCGCGAGCTCGATGCCGCAGGCGGCGTCGCGAGCGAGCAACGCACCAAGCTCCTCGAACAGAGCCACGAGCTCGACCGGCTCGAAGCGTCCGGGGCCCGGGCGCGCGTAGGTCAGGAAGTCCGTGACCAGCCGGTTCAGCCGCGCGGTCTCGCGCCGGACGATCTGCGAGAGCGTCTGCGAGCTCGCGTCCCCGCTGGGCAGGTCCGCGGTCAGAAGCTCGATCGCTCCAGAAAGCGACGCGAGCGGATTCCGGATCTCGTGCGCCAGGCCCGCCGCGAGCTGTCCGATCGCGCCCAGCCGCTCGCTGCGCCGCAGCTCCTCCTCCATCTCGACCACGCGCGTCAGGTCCTGGAAGATCGCGATCGCGCCGTCGCTCTCGCCGCCCGGGTCGCGAAGCTCCGAGAGCGACATTCCCAGATGGAGCCTGCGGCCGTCGCGCCGGTCGAACCGGACCTGCATCCGCTCCTGCTGGCTCGGCGCGGCGATCGGCCCGAGCGCAGGAAAGAGCTCGGCCAGAGTCCGCCCGATCGCCTGCGAATCGGCCCATCCCGTGATGCGCTCGGCTTCGCGGTTGAACGAGCTGATCCGGCCGTCGCGACTCACCGTGAGCAGTCCGGACGAGACGTTGTCGACGATGCGGCGGTGGATCTCTCCGAGTTCGTGGAGCTCGCGGCGCCCGGCCTGGACCTCGACGGCCAGCCGACGCGCGAGGATCGCGACCGCGAGGAACGCGAGCGCGTGGCCCAGCACCGAGGTGATCGCGCCCTGCGAATCCAGCCCGGCCTCGCCTTCGAAGCTCGGGAACCAACCGGACGCCGGACCCCAGACCACGACCGTGTGCGCGACGATGGCGCTCACGCACGCCAGCAGCGCGCCGCGCGAGCCGAGCGTGAGTGCCGCGTAGACGATCCAGATCAGGAACAGGAAGCCGAAGATCGACTGCGCGCCGCCCGAGCAGTACACGAAGCCGGAGATCAGCGCGGCGTCGCCAGCGAGCTCGAACAGGTGCACGCGCGGCGACCGGCTCCAGGCGGTCAGCGCACCGTAGGCCAGCGCCAGCAGGAATCCCGCCAGCACCAGAGCGTAGAGCGCCTGCAGTTCGCGCTCCGAGTAGGCGTCCGCGCCGCGCACCTGCGTCAGAACGCAGAGCGTGAAGATCGCCGCCAGCGCGGCGAGCCTCGTCGCGAAGGCGCTCGCCGGGAGCGCCGTGCGTCGCGACGTCTCCGGCATCCGCGCTAGTTGACGACTTCGGCGATCTTGAAGATCGGCAGATACATCGCGACCAGCAGCGAACCGATCGAGCCGCCCAGCCCGACCATCAGCAGCGGCTCGAGCAGGGACGTCAGCGCATCGACCGCGGTGTCGACCTCGTCGTCGTAGAAGTCGGCGATCTTTCCCAGCATCGCGTCCATGGCGCCGGTCTGCTCTCCGACCGCGATCATCTGCACGACCATGCCCGGGAAGACCTTCGAGCCCTGCAGAGGCTCGGCGATCGTCTTGCCCTCGGCGATCGATCCCTTCGTGCGCAGGATCTCCCGCTCGACGACCACGTTGCCCGCGGTCCGCGCCACGATCTCGAGCGCGTCCAGGATCGGCACGCCCGAAGAGAGCATGGTCGAGAGCGTGCGCGAGAAGCGCGCCACGGCCACCTTCTGCAGCAGGCTTCCGAAGATCGGCGTCTTCAGGAACACGCCGTCGAAGAACGCGCGGCCTCCAGGCGTCGCGTAGACGCGCTTGAAGACGTACGCGACCACGACCACGCCGGCGATCATGTACAGGATCCAGCTCTGCATGAAGTGCGACAGGTTGATCACCATCTGCGTCGGAGCGGGAAGCGCGCCGCCGAAGTCGGCGAACATCTTCTCGAAGACCGGGATGACCTTGACCAGCATCAGAACCACGACCAGCGCCGCGATCACGGTGACCGAGGCCGGGTAGACCATCGCGCCCTTCACCTTGCGGCGCAGCGCCTCGTTCTTCTCCAGATACGCCGCGAGCCGGTTCAGGATCGTGTCGAGGATGCCGCCGACCTCGCCGGCCGCGACCAGGTTCACGTACAGGCGGTCGAACACCTTCACGTGCTTGCCGAGCGCGTCGGAGAACGTCGCTCCGCTCTCCACGTCGGACTTGATCTGCAGGATGATCTTTTTGAAGGCCGCGTTCTCCTGCTGCGTTCCCAGGATGTCGAGGCACTGCACGAGCCGCAGACCGGCGTCGATCATCGTCGCCAACTGCCGGGTGAACATGACCAGGTCCTTGGTCGTCGGCTTCTTCTGCAGCGCCGGGACGATCTCGGAGAGATCCTTGGCCTTCGGCTTCACCGTCGTCGGCGTGATCGCCTGCGCCCGCAACGTGGCCATCGCCCCGTCGACGTCGTTCGCGACGATCACGCCCTTCTTCGCGAGACCGTCCCGCGTCTTGCCCGCCCAGTTGAACGTCGGCATATGCCCTCCCGCTTGCGCGGCTAGCTCGCCCTCTGCCTCGCGCGGAGACCTGCGTTTCCGCTCGAGATGATGTTCTGCAGCTCGTCCGGATCGGAGCTGCGGCTGATCGCGTCCTCGTGCGAGATCAGGCGCCGCCCGTACAGATCGGCGAGACACTGGTTCAGCGTCTGCATGCCGAACTTGTCCTGCCCGATCTGCATCTGCGAGTAGATCTGGTGGATCTTGTCCTCGCGGATCAGGTTGCGGATCGCCGGATTCGGAATCATCACTTCCAGGCCCATCACGCGCCCGCCACCGTTCGCGCGCGGGATCAGCGTCTGGCTGATCACGCCCTCGAGCACGAACGAGAGCTGGGTGCGGATCTGCGCCTGTTGGTGCGCGGGAAACACGTCGATCACGCGGTTGATCGTCTGCACGCAGGAATTGGTGTGCAGCGTGGCCAGGCACAGGTGACCGGTCTCCGAGAAGGTGAGCGCCGCCTCGATGGTCTCGAGATCGCGCATCTCGCCGACCAGCACGACGTCCGGGTCCTGGCGCAGGATGTAGCGCAGCGCGGCCTTGAAGCTCTGCGTGTCCGCGCCGAC
>Ga0194127_10000131_pt1 | contig 113722 bp, 113 predicted proteins | sample TA2KigC100mmetaG_FD_148624 | JGI IMG/M metagenome (GOLD analysis project Ga0194127, IMG submission 148624) | Freshwater microbial communities from Lake Tanganyika, Tanzania - TA2015036 Kigoma Deep Cast 100m | ecosystem: Environmental > Aquatic > Freshwater > Lake | place: Tanzania: Lake...
CGCTGGCGGCGCCTCGTGCGAGACTATGAAAAGCGCATCGACGTCTCAAAAGCCATGATCCACGTCGCAATGGGCGGCCTCATCTTGCGAAGGATCGCTCATTGAACGACATTCTCAAACGGACTCTGAGCGGTTGATATGTAGGCGGCGCCAAGCATAGGCGCCGCCGTTTTTCGCGCCGCGCCCAAGGTGCAGAGCATAAGCTCGGATGTCGATTAATGGCGCATCGAAGCGTAAGTATAGTTGTATGTTGTTTATCTATAGCCTATCAATTCATGACATCTTGCTATCAAACGTCCTAAAGCTTTGCATATCTCGCACATTCACGTTTTCTTTCCAATTTTTTATTGGAAAATGCTCTAGCGCCGCACAATCTGATGCTCAACGCAGTTCGTCCTGGACTGAAAGGAAAGCATCATGATTGAGTCTCACTGGAACGCCAACTTTATAGCGACCATTCTGGGCGTTATCTTCGTGGCGGTCGGCCTGCTCGGATTCATCCCCAATCCTCTCATATATGACGGCGGCTACTTTCACGTGAATGCGGCGCATAACTTCGTGCACCTCATCACCGGCGCGCTTCTGCTCCTCAGCCCCTATTTCGGGGTCCCCGTCGTAATGATTCGCGTGCTGGCTATCGTTTACGCGGCGGTGGCTATTCTCGGTTTTGTTGCGCCGAACGTCGTTGAGCTCGGCGGACTGATTGCGATGAACGCCGCCGATCAATGGCTGCACGCGGCCGTCGCGCTCGTCCTGCTCGCCATCGGCTTTGCGCAACCCATGGAACATTCGGTGACGACAGCCCATATGTGAGCTGAAAGCGAGCGCCGCGGCCTTCTCGCCGCGGCGCTTTTAGCCGAGGCTACAATGACGGGTATGGACGCAGTGGCGCTTCGCGCCGCCGTCCGCGAGGCGCTGGATAAGAGCGGCGTGGCGGATCCCAAGTCGATCTCCATCGAGATCGAAGGCGACGAAGTCGTGTTGAAGGGCTCCGTCGCCTCGGCGGCTGAATGGATGGAAGCGGAATATGCCGCTTCAACGGCCGCTTCGCCAACGAAAATCAGAAACGCTTTGACCATCAGCGTGGTCTGGGAGGCGCCGAAAGACGACGTTTACCAGGCGGGGGTCGAATCCTTTCCGGCGAGCGATCCGCCCTCCTGGACGCCCGGCGAGACTTAAGGCGCCACGGCATTCAAACTTGCGCGGGGTGAAGAGTTTCGACATAGGCGATAAGGCCCAATATCCAGCCAACGCCATGCTTGAGATCGCCTTCTATCATTTGACCCGCGCAACCGTTGAGCAGACGCTGCCGACGCTCCTAGAGCGTACTCGTGCGCGCGGCTGGCGCGCGATCGTGCAGGCGACAAGCGAAGCGCGGCTCGCGAAACTCGATGCCGATCTCTGGTCGTACCGTCCGGAGAGCTTTCTCCCGCATGGGACGAAAACGGATGGCGCTCAGGAAACGCAGCCGATTTATCTCTCGCGCGAAGATGACAATCCAAACGACGCCGAAGTGCGCTTCTTCATCGAGGGCGCGCGCATCGCTCGGGCGCTTGCCGGCGCAGGCGCGCCGCGTGAGCGGGCCGCCCTCATTTTCGACGGTCGCGACGAGGCCGAACTTGCCGACGCGCGCGCGCAATGGAAAGAACTGCGCGACCTGGGCTATAGCCTCGTCTATCACCAGCAGAGCGAGAGCGGCGGATGGGAAGAGAAGGCGCGCGAACCGAAATCATAGATCACGCTGCATTTGGGCGTGATATCCCAAATGCAGATGACGTGATCGATTCCAAAAGCTTAGAGTGCGCTTTGCGCGAAAAACCGGGTTCCGCTTTTTCGCAGCGTGGCGAAGATTTCGCCGCGCGCCGCGCCCGGGCGCGCGAAAAGCTCGACGCCGTCGATCCGCATAAGCGCCCTGGAGGGATCGAGGCTGATCCCAAGCGCCGCGAATGGTTCGAAACTGTCTACACGCTCGCTGAGGGCGATCCGGCCGGCGTGCCCTGGGCATACCTCGAGCCGCGTCCTCTTCTCGAAGAGTGGCTCGCCACTCATTCGATCGTCGGGCTTCGCGCGCTCGACGTCGGCTGCGGTCTTGGCGACAACGCCGAGGCGCTGGCGCGCGCTGGCGCGCGCGTCGTCGCCTTCGACCTCGTTGAGCGCGCGGCGCAATGGGCGCGCGAGCGCTTTCCTAAGAGCGAAGTCGATTATCAAGTCGCCGATCTTTTCAACGCGCCCAAGGAATGGCGCGGCGCCTTCGATCTCGTGCACGAGCTTTATACTTTGCAGGCGCTGCCGGAAGCACTTTTTCCTGACGCCGCGCGTGCGCTCGCGTCCTTTGTGGCGTCGGGCGGAACGCTGCTCATTATTTCGCGCGCTCGCGACGAGGGAGAGGCGCTTGGCGGCCCGCCATGGCCGCTCACGAGAAAGGACATCGAGTCCTTCGCCGTCGACGGCCTTCGGCTTGTTTCGCTGGAGGATATTCCCGCAAGCGGCGATTTTCCTCGCCACTGGCGCGCCGAGTTTCGTCGTGGCGAGACCGGCGCGTGAACGCGCCGCTGCTTTCAATTACGAATGTCAGTAAAAAATTCGGCGCAGTCGTCGCGCTCGAAGACGTGTCGCTTCATGTCGGCGCCGGCGAATTCTTCGCGCTGCTCGGACCTTCCGGCTGCGGCAAAACCACGCTGATGCGCTGCATCGCGGGTTTCGAGTCGCCGGATTCAGGAACAATCGCGCTAAACGGCCTCGATCTTTCCGGCGTGCCGCCGTATCGGCGTCCAGTAAATATGATGTTCCAGTCCTATGCGCTGTTTCCTCATCTCAATGTTTTCGAGAACATCGCCTTCGGCTTGCGGCGTAAGGGCGAGACGCGAGACGCCATCGAGGCGCGCGTGAGCGAATTGCTCGCGATGACTCAGCTTTCCAATTTCGGCCATCGTAGAATTGATGAACTATCGGGCGGACAGAAGCAGCGCGTTGCGCTTGCACGCGCGCTCGCGCCGCGCCCTAAAATGTTGCTGCTCGACGAACCGCTCGGCGCCCTTGATCGCAAGCTGCGTGAAGAGACTCAATTTCAGTTGAAGGAAATTCAGCGGCTGATGCAAACGAGCTTCGTCATTGTCACCCATGATCAGGACGAGGCGCTGGCGCTCGCCGATCGCATCGCGGTGATGCGGGCGGGCAGGGTGGAGCAGGTCGCGGGGCCAATGGAAATTTACGACAAGCCAGCGACGCGCTTCGTGGCCGGCTTCGTCGGCGAAACGAATTTCATCGAAGGGCGCTTAGAACGCAACGGCGGCGCCGCGGCGCTTGTCGCCGAATTTGGACGAATCCCCTGCGAACCCTGCGATTTGCCTGATGGCGCGCGGGCGACGCTCAGCGTGCGGCCGGAACGCATCGGCGTTGCGCGCGAAGGAGAAGGGATTGCGGGCCTGGTGGAAAATTTCGTCTTTCGAGGTGAAACGACGCTGCTGCGGGTGCGCGTTGCGGAAAATGTCGTCTTGCGCGCGGCGGCTGGTTACGGCGAGCGCCACGCAATTGGCGATCCCGTTAGACTTAGCTTTCCGCCGGACGCCGGCGCGCTTCTCGCGGAGGAGCCAGGCGATGAGGGAAGAAATGAGCGCGCGGCGCAATAAGGATTTCCTCATCCTGAGGAGGCCTCGAAGAGGCCGTCTCGAAGGGCGAGGAAATCCGATCGCACGACCGGCGGCCGCGGCGCCCTCGTCCTTCGAGATGCGCCTTTCAGGCGCTCCTCAGGATGAGGGCGTTCTGTATGCCGCGCGCGGCGAGGGCGGTTAGATGAGCGCGCGGCGCAGGCTCTCATTAGGCGAACGGCTGGTGATCGCGGCGCCGTATTTATGGATCGGCGCCTTTTTTCTTGCGCCGATGCTACTCGTCGCCAAGATTTCCGTTTCGCAGTCGGCGCTGGCGCGCCCGCCCTATCGTCCGATTTTCGAATTTTCCGACAGTCTCGCCGACATCTGGTCTAAAGCGCAAAACTTTACGCTCGACTCCTATCGGGCGCTCATCAGCGACACGCTATATGTCGAATCCTATCTCTCTTCGCTCACCATCGCCGCGGTTTCGACGCTGATCACGCTGATCGTCGCCTATCCCTTCGCTCTCGCCATGGCGCGCGCGCCCGAGCGAATGCGTCCAATTCTCATCGGCCTCGCCGCCGCTCCTTTCTGGACGAGCTTTCTCATCCGCGTCTACGCCTGGATCGCGCTGCTGAAAGACGAAGGGCTGATCAACAATGCGCTAATCGCGCTCGGCGTCATTTCCGCGCCGCTACAGATGTTCGCGACGCCGGGCGCTGTCGTCGTCGGCATCGTTTATTCCTATCTGCCCTTCATGCTGTTGCCGCTCTATGCGGCGCTTGAGCGTCAAGACCCGAGCCTTCGCGAGGCTGCGGCGGACCTCGGCGCCTCGCCCGCCCAAGTATTTTTGCGCGTGACGTTGCCGCTTTCGCGAGAAGGCGTCATCGCAGGCGCGCTACTCGTTTTCATTCCCGCCGTCGGCGAATTCGTTATTCCCGACCTTCTCGGCGGCTCCGAGACGCTGATGATCGGCCGGACTTTGTGGAATGATTTCTTCTCCAATCACGACTGGCCGGCGGCGTCCGCCGCGGCGATCGCGCTCGTCGCCCTGCTGATGATTCCGCTGCTGCTCTGGGAACGCGCGCGGCTTAGGGAAGGGGAGCGTGCGCAATGAGCGCAGCAAGCTCATGGGCGCGCCGCGCGACTCTCATTGTCGGCTTCGTCTTTCTTTACGCGCCGATCGTCATTCTGGCGGTCATGAGCTTCAATACGTCGCGTCTCGTTTCGGTTTGGGGCGGATTTTCGACGAAATGGTATGCGGCGCTTCTCGAAAATGAACAGCTGCTGCACTCGGCCAAAATCAGCCTCGCCGCCGCGCTGACGTCGGCGGCGATCGCGACTCTTCTTGGCCTTTTCGCCGCCATAGCGCTGGCGCGTTTCGGCGGCTTTCGCACACGCATGCTGTTTTTCGGCGCTGTGCATGCGCCGCTCGTTTTGCCGGAAGTGGTGCTCGGACTTGCGCTGCTCACCTGTTTCGTGGCGCTCGGCGTCGGTCGAGGGTTCGTCACGCTCGTTATCGGCCATGTCACGCTGACAATGTGTTTTACCACAGTCGCCATTCTCGCGGCGATGCGCGATTGCGATCCGGCGCTCGAAGAAGCGGCGATGGATCTCGGCGCAACGCCGCCTGAAGCCTTCGTGCGCGTCGCGCTCCCGCAGATCGCGCCAGCGGTCATCACCGCCTATCTTTTGGCGTTCACCCTCTCTCTCGACGATCTCATCATCGCGAGTTTTGCGACTGGTCCCGGCGCGACGACGCTGCCGATGCGCATCTATTCTCAGGTGCGTTTGGGAGTCTCACCGCAAATTAACGCAATTTCGACTTTGCTTCTTGCGCTCGTCGCCGTAGCGCTCGGACTCGCCGCGCTTGTTTCTCACTGGCGAGTGAGGCGCGAGCGGTGAAAACTGCCGCGCCTACGCCAAATAATGCATCATGACTAACAATTGGTTCGCTTCGCTTCCAAATTTCATCACCATCGGCCGTCTCGTCCTGACGCCCGCAACGATCATCTTGATCGTTGAGCGCCAATGGAGCGCGGCCTTCGTGCTTTTCGCCGTCGCGGGCCTGTCGGATGCGCTCGACGGCTGGCTGGCCCGGACCTTCAGCCTCCAGTCGGAGCTCGGCGCGATTCTCGATCCTATCGCCGACAAGGCGCTGATCGTCTCGATGTACATTACGCTCGCCATTGTCGACGTGCTGCCGGCGTGGCTCACAATTATGGTGGTTTTTCGCGATGCCATGATCACAGGCGCGGTGTCGCTCGCCTGGCTGATGGGCCTGCCGATGGAGGTGCATCCGCACTTTTCCTCTAAAGCGACCACTGCGGCGCAACTCGCGCTCGTGGGCGTGATCCTGGCCGCCCAGGCATATGGCGTTCACATTCCGATATTAAATGTGACGCTGGTCGCCCTTGTCGCCGCATTGACCGTCGCTTCCGCCTGCGTCTATCTGTGGCTCTGGGTCCAGCATATGAGGCTGTGACATGTCGCAGAGAAAACCGTCGCTCCGCGCCGACAGCGCGTTGCCGACGACCGCCCCACTCCAGCCTGTCCAAGTCGACGCCGACGCCGAAATGCGGCAGTTGCAATGGGCGGGGCTGAGTCCTGAAAGGCAGCTTACGCTCTGGGGCCTGACGCTTCTGGCGTTGGGCCTTGCGCTGTATTTTCTAAGCCCGGTGCTCGCGCCCTTTGTCGCCGGAACCGCGCTTGGCTATCTGCTTGACCCTGTAGCCGACCGGCTGCAGCGACTCGGCCTGTCGCGGCTCGGCGCCGCCGGGCTTTTGCTCGTCGTCTTTCTTTTCGTCGTCGGAACCGCGGCCGTCGTTCTGGTCCCGATTCTTTCGCACCAGCTTGCCGGCTTCATCACCTCACTGCCCGGCTATCTGCAGACTCTGCACGGGCTGCTCACGCAATGGAGCGAGCGCGTCACCAGCGATTCCATCAATGGTTGGCTGCAGGAATTTGGGCTCGGCGGCGCCGCCGCCACCTTTGATGCCCAAAAATATATCAGCGATCTCACGAGCCAGGCCGCGACATTGTTCGGCGATTTCGTGAAATCGCTGTTGTGGCGGGGCTATGCGCTTATCAACGTGATCTCCCTCATCGTCATCACGCCGGTCGTCGCCTTCTATATGCTTGTCGATTGGGATCACATGGTCGGGGTCATCGACGATCTGATTCCGCCGCGCCATCGCGATGACGTGCGCTCGCTCGCACGCGATATCGACCGCGCGCTCGCAGGCTTCGTGCGCGGGCAATCGCTGGTTTGCCTGTTCCTTGGCGTCTGGTATGCGGTCGGGCTCTCGGCGATCGGACTGAACTTTGGCTTCCTCATCGGGGTCAGCGCGGGCTTCCTGAGCTTCATCCCCTATGTGGGCTCCATCACCGCCTTCGTGCTCTCGATCATCGTCGCGGTCGTTCAGGGCTGGCCGCATGTCCATCTGCCGATCGAGGCGGTGGCGATCGTCACGACCGGACTGATCATGGACGGCTATGTGCTGTCGCCGCGGCTCGTCGGCGCCTCTGTCGGCCTGCATCCGGTCTGGATCATGTTCGCCTTGCTGGCGTTCGGCGCGCTGTTCGGATTTACCGGCCTTATCCTCGCCGTGCCCGTCGCGGCGGCGCTCGGGGCCTTCATCCGCTTTCTCGCGCGGCGCTATCGCGCGAGCGCGCTCTATCAGCATCCCATCTCGGACCGCGCATGACCAAGGCCGGCGCCCCGCAAGGGTCCGAGTCGGGAAGGCAACTGCCGCTCGATCTGCCTGCGACGCCACGTTTCGGACGCGAGGAATTTCTATCCGCCCCATCCAACCGCGCGGCGCTCGAAATGATCGAGCGCTGGCCGGATTGGCCTGATCGCGTCCTGACGCTGATCGGGCCGAAAGGCGCGGGCAAAAGCCACCTCTGCGCGATTTGGGCGGGGCGCGCCGGCGCGCGCGCCATTGCGCCCGACGCCTTGCCGACGCTGGAACAACTCGCCGCCCACGCGCCGCCAGCGCTCCTCATCGACGACGTCGATCGGGTGGCGGACGAAACAGCGCTATTTCATCTCCTGAATTTTGTGAACGAAAGCGGCGCCTTCCTGCTGATGAGCGCGAGCCGGGCGCCCACGGCGGAGGATATCCGGCTTCCCGACCTTTTATCGCGTCTGCGTCGCGCGCCTGCCGTTGAGATCGGCGCGCCAGACGAAGAATTGATGCGGGCCGTGCTGGTGAAGCTTTTTGCGGACCGTCAGCTTATTGTCGAGCCGCCCGCGCTGGCTTTCGCGGCGCTGAGGCTGGAGCGGTCTCTCGACGCCGCGCGGTCCTACGTCGCGGCGCTCGACCACGAGGCTTTGGCGCAAGGGAGACCTGTCACACGGGCGCTGGCGGCCAAGGTTATGGAGAAGTTCATCCAGGATTAGGGCCAAGGCTTTCTTCGCCGCGCGAGCCTGTGGCATGATGGCTGGGACCGGAAATGGAAATGAAACCGCACATTCAGGATCAGCTCGCAGCCGAGCGCACGGGCGCCGATATCGACGTCATGGATCGCGCAGATGAGATCCTCGTTGAGGATCCCGCCAAGCTTGCGGCTTCGCCGCAACGCTTCATCAATCGAGAATTGTCGTGGCTCGAGTTCAATCGCCGCGTGCTGGAGGAGGCCTCCAACCGCAATCACCCGCTGCTTGAGCAACTGCGCTTTCTGTCGATCTCCGCCAATAATCTCGATGAATTCTTCATGGTGCGCGTCGCGGGCCTGCGTGGCCAGGTGCGCTCCGGCGTCACCGCGCGATCCGAGGACGGGCTGACGCCCGCCGAGCAGCTGACGAAGATTACCGAGCGCGTCACGCTTCTAACGAGCGAGCAACTGCGGCGATGGCGCGAGCTTCGAGCGGAAATCGAAGAAGTCGGAATCGTCATCGTCGAGCCAGCCGACGTCTCCAAGGCGGACCGCGAGTGGCTTGAGGATTACTTCCTCAGCCGGGTCTTCCCGGTGCTGACGCCGCTTGCGGTCGATCCCGCGCATCCGTTTCCCTTCATTCCCAATCTTGGCTTCACCTTGGCGCTCGAACTCGTGCGGCCGGGGGATCGCAAGACGCTGCAGGCGCTTGTCCGTCTGCCGCCGAAGATCGAACGCTTCGTGCGTCTGCCGACGACAAAGGGCGCAGGACGCGAACGCTTCATGCTGCTCGAAACGCTGATCGCCATGAACGCGCAGCGGCTTTTCCCCGGTTATCTGCTGCGCGGGCAGGGGCTCTTCCGGGTCATCCGCGACAGCGATCTCGAAGTCGAAGAAGAAGCCGAAGACCTCGTGCTGCTCTTCGAGACGGCCTTGAAACGGCGCCGGCGCGGTTCGGTGATCCGGCTTGAGGTCGCGGCCGATATGCCCGCGACTTTGCGCGCCCTCGTCGCGGAGGAGCTCGACGTCAACGAGCCGGAAACCTTCGAGATCGACGGCATGTTGGCGCTCAACGATCTCTCCGAACTCGTTGCGCTCGATCGGCCGGACCTGAAATTCAAGCCCTATAATCCGCGTTTTCCGGAGCGGGTGCGCGATAATGGCGGCGATTGTTTCCTCGCGATCAAGCAGAAGGATCTCGCGGTCCATCACCCTTACGAATCTTTCGACGTGGTGGTGCAGTTCCTGCAACAGGCGGCGCGCGACCCCAACGTCATCGCCATCAAACAGACGCTCTACCGGACCTCTAACAACAGCCCGATCGTGCGCGCGCTTGTGGAGGCGGCGGAGGCGGGCAAATCCGTCACGGCGCTCGTTGAACTTAAGGCGCGTTTCGACGAGGAGGCGAACATTCGCTGGGCGCGCGATCTTGAGCGCGCAGGGGCGCAAGTGGTTTTTGGCTTTATTGAGCTCAAGACGCACGCCAAACTGTCGCTCGTTGTGCGCCGGGAAGGTTCGGGCCTCGTCACCTACTGCCATGTCGGCACCGGCAATTACCATCCGGTGACGGCGCGCATCTACACAGACATCTCGGTGTTCACCGCCGATCCGGCGATCGGACGGGATATTTCGCGCATCTTCAATTACATCACCGGCTATGCGGAACCTGCCGGACTTGAGCGCATGTCGGTCTCGCCGATTTCGCTCAAGAAGAAGCTTCTCGAGCACATCGAGCAGGAAATCGCCTTCGTGAAGGCGGGCAAGCCCGGCGTCATCTGGGGCAAATGCAACGCGCTCGTCGATCCCGAAATCATCGACGCGCTTTATGCCGCCTCGCAGGCGGGCGTGTCGATCGAACTCATCATTCGCGGCATCTGCTGTCTGCGGCCGGGCGTTCCTGGGCTCTCCGACAATATTCGCGTGAAGTCGATCGTCGGCCGCTTTCTCGAACATGCGCGCGTCTACGCCTTTGGCGGCGGCAATGCATTGCCGAATCCACGCGCGCATGTCTACATTTCTTCCGCCGACCTGATGCCGCGCAATCTTGATCGCCGTGTCGAGGCGATGATGCCGATCGTCAATCCGACCGTGCATCAGCAGATCCTTGATCAGATCATGCTCGCCAATCTGATTGACAATGAGCAGAGCTATCGCGTGCTGCCAGACGGCTCCTCTCTGCGCATCGTTCCGCCGGAAGGCGAGGAGCGATTCAACGCGCATAAATATTTCATGACCAATCCTTCGCTCTCGGGTCGTGGCAAGTCTCTGAAGGACTGGCGGCCGCGCTCGCTGCAGAAGCGCGGCCAGAATGCTTGAGAAGCTGCGGCGTCATCTGACGCAGCGCTCCGACTCCGCGCCGAAACCAGTCGCCATCGTCGATATCGGCTCGAATTCGGTGCGTCTCGTCGCTTATCAGGCGCTCGCCCGCGCGCTGACCCCGATCTTTAATGAAAAGGCGATGTGCGGGCTCGGCAAGAGCGTCGTCACGACAGGGCGGCTGCCGGACGATGGCATAGACAAAGCGCTGAAGGCTCTGCGCCGCTATCGTGCGCTATGCGAAACGATGGGCGTCGACGACATTGAGGTGATCGCCACGGCCGCGGTGCGCGAAGCCAAAAATGGCACAGTGTTTCTCGAAGCGGCGCGCGACGCCATTCAGCGCGACATTTCCCTGCTGTCCGGACGTCGGGAGGCGGAGCTTTCCGCCCATGGCGTTGTTTCAGCAATTCACGAGCCCGATGGCGTCGTCGGCGATCTCGGCGGCGGTTCGCTTGAATTGATCGACGTCCACAAGGAGACGCTCGGCAAGGGCGTCACTTTGCCGCTCGGCGGACTGGCCTTAATGGACGCCTCTCGGCGCTCCATGCGAGAGGCAACGCGCATCGCCCGCAAGGCTCTCGCCGACGCCAAGCCCATCGAACATCTCAAGGGCCGCACTTTTTACGCAGTGGGCGGAACATGGCGCTCGCTCGCGAAGCTTCACATGCGTCAGCGCAACTATCCGCTCGGCGTGATGCATCATTACCGCATCCAGACGAGCGAAGCCGCCGATTTCGCCGCGCTCGTCGAACACATCGACAGCGAGGCGCTCGAAGACATCAACGTCGTCTCGGCGGCGCGTCGGCCGTTGCTCGCCTATGGCGCGATCGTCCTCGATGAGATCATCCGTCGCGCCAAGCCTCGCGAGATCGTCATCTCCGCCGCCGGCGTTCGCGAAGGCATGTTGTATGAGCGCCTGCCGTCGGCCGAGCGGCGCATCGATCCGTTGCTCGCGGCGACGCGCGAACTGGAAACGACATTCGCCCGCGCGCCGGGCTACGGCGACGAGCTCATCGATTGGACCGACGCCTATATGGACAAAAGCGGAATCGATGAAACGGATGAGGAGCGCCGCCTGCGCCACGCCGCCTGCCTGCTCTCCGACATCGCATGGCGCGCCCATCCCGAATATCGCGCGCAGCGCGCCATGAATATCGTGACGCAGGGACCTTTTGTCGCCATCGACCATCCCGGCCGCGCGTTTCTCTCGCTCGCGATCGTATTTCGTCACGAAGGGCTCGATGGGGCGGAGGGTCTTTCTGATTTGCGCACGCTGCTGACCACGCGTCTTTTTGCGCGGGCTCGCATTCTCGGAGCGCTGATGCGCGTCGCCTATTTATTGTCGGCGTCGATGCCCGGCGTGCTGCCGCGCACGCGCCTGCTGGTCTGCGATCGCGCGGCGACGCTCACCTTGCCGCAAGCTTACGCCGATCTTGCGAGCGAGCGTGTGCTCAATCGTTTGAAGGCGCTCGGCAAGCTCATGGGCGTCGACGCGCAGATCGAAATTGCGCCGTGAAGGCGCGAGGCCTCTATATTTTAAGACTCGATTAGATGTGAAGGGAATTCGACGTGAAAAGGACATTTGCGAAATGGCCTCTGGCCGGCGTCGCGCTGGCATTGATGAGCGCGAGCGCTGACGCCTGCACTCGCGTGCTCTATGGGACCGCCGACAAGGACTATGTCGTCGGCCGGACGATGGATTGGGACGTCGATCCGCGAACAAACCTGTGGTCGTTTCCGCGCGGCATGGCGCGCGACGGCGGCGTTGGTCCCGGTTCGATTAAATGGACGTCAAAATATGGTTCGCTCATCGCCGATTTTTACGACGCCGCGACGGCTGAAGGCATGAATGAGGCGGGCCTCGCAGCTAATCTTCTCTATCTTGCCGAGGCGGATTACGGAGACCCGAAAGCCTCGAAGAAGCCGCTGCTTTCCGTTGGCGGCTGGACGCAATATGTCCTCGACAATTACGCCACCGTCGCCGATGCGGTGAAAGCGCTGCAAAAGGAGCCTTTTGCGATCGTCGCGCCCGATCTTCCCGGCGGCGTGAAAGCGGCAAGCCATATGGCGCTCGCCGATCAATCGGGCGACAGCGCCATCCTCGAATATCTGGGCGGAAAACTCGTCATCCATCACGACCGCAAATACACGGTGATGACCAATTCGCCGCCCTTCGATCAGCAGCTTGCGCTCAACACCTATTGGGTCGAGATCGGCGGGTCGAATTTCCTTCCTGGCACGCATCGGGCGTCCGATCGCTTCGCCCGCGCCAGTTGGAACTTAAACGCGACGCCGAAAGTCGAGGACAGGCGCGTTGCAATCGCCAGCGTTTTTTCCATCATTCGAAACGTCTCGGTGCCGCTTGGGATCTCCACGCCGCAGGAGCCCAACATCGCCTCGACGCGATGGCGCTCTGTCACCGATATCAAGGATCGCCTCTATTATTTCGAGCCGACGCTCAACCCCGCGATTTTTTGGGTGGAGCTGACGAAACTGAAGCTCGAACCGGGCGCCAAACCGGCGAAGCTCGATCTGGTTGGCAATCCGATCCTTTCTGGCGAGGTCTCGGATAAATTCGTTCCGGCCGAGCCGTTCAAATTCCTATCGCATTAGCGGCGGCGATCAGCGCGCTGGCGCTGGCGTGAAGGCGTCCGACCGGATGTTCTTCAGGCTCGCGCCGCGCATGAACAATTCGCGTTTCAAGCGCTTCACCAAATTCTCGCCGCCGCACAGAAAAATCGCGGCCTCCGAGACGCTTTGCTCCGCTTCGAGCGCCGTCGCCGCGACGTCGCCGCCATGCGGCGCTGACGGATCGAATGCGCAGGGACGATAGTTGAAATTGTCGCGCGCATGCGACAGCGCCTGCAATTCGTCAGAAAGATACAAGCCTTTGTGGCTGCGCGCGCCGTGATAAAGCCGGATCGGCCCGCGATGGCCTTTGTGAAGCGCGTCGCGCAGCACGCCGTAAATCGGCGAGAGACCCGTGCCTGCGCCGATCAGCAGCATCGGCTGATCCAGGTTCACGCCCTCGTAAAAACACGAGCCCGAGGGTCCTGCGACATGCATCTTGTCGCCGGGTTGCAAGTTTTCCGCCAAGTGACGGCTCATTCGCCCGTCCTGATGGAGGCGAATGTGCATTTCGAGGAAAGGGTCCTCATCAGGGTGGCTTGCAAGCGAATAATGGCGCTTGAGGGCTTCGCTGGCGCTGAGCTCGATGAACTGACCTGGCCGATAGGCGAATCCCTCAGCCTCGACCCGTAACCGCACGATGTCGTCGCTCAGCGAATCGATCGCCTGAACGACCGCCTCAAAATTCGCGCCGAGATCATCGGGGCGCAGAATCGTCAGGGGTGTCGAGGGCCGGCATATGCAGGGCAGAAAATAGCCCATCGCCTTTTGCGCGTCGGTCAACCCGGACTGAGATTCGGCCGGCGGCGCGCCGTCAATCGCCCGATGCATGCAGCTCTGACAATTGCCGGCGCGGCACGAATACGGCGCGTCTATGCCCGCGCGAAGCAGCGCTTCAAGCACAGTTTCACCGGGCGCAACATCGACCGCGCGACCCTCGCGCCTGATCAGTGTCACGAGACTAGATCACGCTGCGTTCAGGCGGACTCGCCTGAACGCAGATAAGTTGATCGATTTTAATGGTGTAGAGCGCGCTTTACGCAAAAGCCCGGTTCCCACTTTTTCGCGGCGCGCTCTATCGATTGAGCACGTCGTCGCGCACTGAATTGGCGAGATCGGCGACTTCTTTCACTTCCTTTTCGGGAACGCCGAGGTCGCGCAGCGTATAGTTGAGATTTTCGATCACCGCATCGACGTGCGAATCGTTGAGACCCTTTTCGACAAGGCGCTTATGCGCTTTGCGCATGTCGGCGCCGGTGTAATTGTTGGGTCCGCCGAACGCCATCGTCAGAAATGCCTTCTGCTTGGCGATCTGCTCTTCCATGTCGACGCCGTCGAAGAAATGCGCGATCCGGCCATCCGCAAGGACTTTGCGATAGAAAAGCTCGACGGCCGCGTTGACTGCGCCTTCCCCGCCCAATCGGTCATATAGGCTGGACATCTTCACCCTCCCTGGAACTGGTCTTATTCGCAACCATAGTCACGAGCGCCGCGGCAGACGCAAAGGCCAGCCGTGGCCAATTCCAGGGTTTCGATAGAGCCACGATGCGGCGGCGCCGTAGGCGTCGCCGCATCGCAAAACGATTATTCGGCCGCGGGGTGGGCGGCGACCCGGTTGATCTTGTCCACTCGCATGGTTTCGGCGCCCTGAGCGCAACTGAAGCGCAAGGAGCTGCCTACCGCCGAGTCGAAATGCGCGGCCTTCCCATCCGCGACGGTGACGACAAGCCTCGTCGCCTGGGTCGCGGGCGTCGCCTCCTCGTCCAGCGCTGAATCGATCACCATCATCGTCAGACGGCAGCCGTTCTCGCCGGAGGCGAAATAACTCACGACATGCTTTGACCCGGCGTCAAAGCTTGCCGCCATGAGTGGCTTCATGGTCACGGAAGCGTCGGCGGCGGACAGGCCCGAGCTTGTTGCAAGGCACAGCGCTCCGCCGAACGCCGCCGCGACAATTCGTTTTCCTGTGGTCATGTCTTTCCTTTCCATCTTCGAAGCAAAGGCGCGCGAACGGCATGAGCCAGCGCGTCTCGCTCGAACCGAAAGGTGGATACTGCACTGCACCGAGACAATAATGCAGCGCAAAAAAGCAGGATAAAAACTTTTTAAGTTAATGAAATTCAATCAGTTTTTTGTAGGCTAAAATTTTGGTCATCGCAACGTCGGCAGGCGCCTGGAAATGACTATTTTTTGCGCTGCGGTATAAAAAATCCCCATATTATTCAACAGTTGCGCGCTCGGCCGCCTCTTGCCAGTCAAACGTCACGACCCGGCCATTTTCCACCGCCAGCGCGAGCCGCCCACGTTTCAGTTCTAGAGCCTTTTCGCCGAAGATCGCGCGGCGCCAACCTTTAAGCGCCTGGACGTCGGCGTCATCGTCCTGGGCGATGGCTTCGAGGTCGTCGACGGTCGCGATCATTTTGGCGGCCACGCCCGTCTCTTCCGCCACCTGACGCAATAAGACCTTGAGCAGCTCGACTGTCGCGCCGTTCGAGTTTCGTCGGTCGCGCTCGATGCGCGGGACTGTCGTCGGGTCGCGCGCGACGCCGCGCTCCACCGCGGCGATGATGTCCGCCCCCGCGCGGGAGCGTTCCATGCCCTTTGGAAAGGAGCGCAAATTGCCGAGCGCTTCGATCGAGCGAGGCGCGGCTTGCGCGATTTCCAGGAGCACCTCGTCCTTCAAAACGCGCGAACGCGGCACGTCGCGTGTTTGCGCCTCCAATTCGCGCCAGGCCGCAAGCTCCATGAGCGCGGCGAGGTCGCGCGGCTTGCGCGCGCGATGGCGTAGCCGCTCCCAGGCGTTTTCGGGATGCTGTTCGTAGGTCGCGGGCGAGGTGAGGGTCTGCATCTCGTCCGCGAGCCATTCGAGGCGATTGGAGCGTTCGAGCCGCGCACGGAGCGCCGAGTAAATGTCGCGAAGATGGGTGACGTCGGCGATGGCGTAGTCGATCTGCGCGTCCGACAGCGGACGGCGCGACCAGTCGGTGAAACGCGAAGATTTGTCGAGATTGGCGCGCGTGATCGCTTTAACCAGCTCAAGATAGGAGGCCTGCTCGCCGAATCCGCAGACCATCGCCGCGACCTGCGTGTCGAAAAGCGGCGCAGGAATGAGTCGCGCGAGGCGCCAGATGATCTCGAGGTCCTGACGGGCGGCGTGGAACACTTTGACGACGTCGGGATTGGCCATCAGCTCGAAAAACGGCGCCAGATCGAGGTCCTCGGCGAGGGCGTCGATCGCCACTGCCTCTTCCGGCGATGCGAGCTGGATGACGCATACCCGCGGCCAGAATGTCGTCTCGCGCAAGAACTCGGTGTCGACTGTAACGAAGGGATGCTGAGCGAAGCGGTCGCAGACCGCAGTCAGTTCGGCCTTGGTGGTAAGAAGACTCATTTGATTTTTGTTTTAGACGTTTTTGTTCCGAGTCTGAAGTCCTTAAGCGGCATTGGAGACGCTTCAGCGTGCCTTGGCTGCATCCGGCCCAGCCTGGCCACAATTGCGGGTTGCGAACCGGACAGGCTGGGCTGTCACATAAGCAACATTTCCCAGTTGCGGGCGGCGCCTCTTACGGTAGCATGCCGCCGCCACTCTATCAGGGAGCCACGTCCAACACATGCATGAACCTTTCAGTTCCGCTGCGCGAGCGGCCGCGCGGGCGCGGTTTCCAGCGACTCTTATCATCGCCTCGGCGCTTATCGGCGCGCCAGCTCTAGCCGCGCATAAAGGCGGCGGCGTCAGCCCAGGCTGGGGACAATGCCGGGCTCAAGATCCCGATGCGCGCATCGCCGGATGCACGCAGGTCATTCAGGAGATCGAAAAGGAGACCCCGCACAATAAGGCGGCGGCCTACGTCAATCGCGCCGGCGCCTATCAGGCGAAGGGCGACTATGCGCACGCGCTCGACGATTTCGCCAAAGCCCTGGAGATCGAGCCGAAATCGTCGGTGGTTATAGCCGCGCGCGGCGCCGCGCATCACGCCAAGGGCGATCTCGACAGCGCGCTCGCCGATTACGGTCGGGCCATCGCCCTCGACAAGAAGAACGCCGCGGCGCTTCTCGCGCGCGCCCATATCTGGCGCGCAAGGGGCGACGTCGAAAAGGCCCTTGCCGATCTCGAAGAGGCGGCGAAAGCCGACCCAAAGGCTACTGCGCCGCTTGTCACGGCTGGCGCTCTGCATCATGCGAAGGGCGATCACGAGCGCGCCATTAGCGCCTTTTCTGAAGCGGCCAAACGCGATCCCAAACTCGCGGCGGCGCGCAACGGTCGCGGCGCCTGCCACTACGCCAAGGGTGAATTCGACGAGGCGATCGCCGACTTCGACGCGGCGCTAAAAATCGACGCCCACTATGTCGGGGCGTTGGTCAACCGCGCCAATGCCTGGCGCGCCAAGAAAGACTTCGTCCGCGCGAAGTCCGATTATGACGCGGCGCTGGCGGCGAAGCCGGATCTCGCCGCGGCCAAGAAGGGATCTGACGATATGGCGAGGCTCATCGCCAAACAGGGGTTGGGCGCGGCCGCGCCGGCCGACGCCGCTCCTCCGGCCGAGCACGACCACAACTGAGGTTACGGCTGCGGGCAGGCGCCTACAGCGCCTTCGCTGCAGCCAAAACTTCTTCGGCGTGCCCCGGCACCTTCACCTTGCGCCACATTTTGGCGATGCGGCCATCGGCGCCGATCAGCACCGTGGTGCGCTCGACGCCCATATATTTGCGGCCGTACATGCTCTTCTCGACCCAGACGCCATAGGCGTTGAGCGTCTCTTTTTTCTCATCCGACGCGAGCGGCAGCGCCAACTCATATTTCGCCCGAAACTTGTCGTGGCTTTTGATCGGATCGGGCGACATGCCGACGACCACGGTCTTCGCTTTCGCAAATTTGTCGCGCAGCCCATTGAAATCTATGGCTTCCTTGGTGCAGCCCGAGGTGTCGTCCTTAGGGTAGAAATAGAGGACGACTTTCTTGCCTTTGAGCGCTGCAAGAGACAGCTTTTCTCCTCCCGCCCCCGGGAGATCGAAAGCGGGCGCTATGTCTCCCTCTTTTAAGGCCGTCCCCTTAAGCGTAGCCTTGGCGGTGACGGTCGAGTTCATGGCGCCTTCCTTTCGTCGCATCTGCAGCTAAAATCAGACGGTAGAATGCAGACTGCGCGCCAGCCAGCAAGATCTGGCCCATTGCCCGCGCCAAAGCTGCGATCGAGCCGAGAGCGAGACGAGTTGACCGACAGGGTAGGGCGCAAGCCTAGCGGCGGCGAAAACGTCGTCGACGCCGCATGGCGTTTGGTGGTGCGAGCCTGTCGCGCAGCGTGGCGACCGCCGCGTTTTTGGGCGCCGCGCCGCGAAGTTCGTCGTCTGATCTTGTTCAGCGGGCTCGCCGCAGCGCTGCTTTGCGTGCTGACGTTCGGCGGCTTCTTTCTGCTTCTGTCGCAGGGCTCGATCACCTTCGCCTGGCTCGCGCCGCGCATCGTCCAATCGCTGAATGAACTGGCGGGCGACCGCTACGACTTCTCGCTCGCCACCGCCTCGATCGGCAATGGCGATCATGGTCCAACGCTCTCCGTAGACAATTTCGTCGTCAAGAAAGACGGCCGTCCGATCGTGGCCGCGCCGCGCGCTGAGCTGTCCGTCGACTTCCCTTCCCTGTTGATCGGCCGGGTGAAGCTACGCCGGCTCGAGGTTCTCGATCTGGATTTGCGGCTCTCCGTTGATCCAGACGGCGCCGTCGCCATTTACGCGGGCGCTAACCCCGTAGCGACGCAAGCGCCTGCTGCGCCAGAAGGACCGGCGTCAGCGCCGAAGCGCGCGACCCTCTTGCGGGACGCCACCGAGGCGTTGCGCGGACTTATGGATCTCGCCACGAGCCCGAACAGTCCGATTGGCGCGCTCGATCGCCTTGGCGTCGCGCATGGTCGACTCACGATCGACGATCGCATAACCGATCACTCCATACGCTACGAAGACGTGACGCTTAGTCTCGACAAGGGCGCCAACGGCATGCGCTTCTCAGCGGCTGCCAATGGTCCCTCCGGGCGTTGGACCGCCGTCGCCGTCGCAAAGGGCGCGCCCGGAGGACGGCGCGATTTCCATGCGCAGTTTCGCGGTCTATCGATCGACGAAATTGCGCTTGCGGGCGGTTTTCGCACCACGCGCTTCGATACTGACGCGCCGCTCTCCTTCGATTTACGATTTGCGCTCGGCGCGGGCGATGAGATTCTCGAGGCGTCGGGCCAAGCAGAAGTCGGTCGCGGCTATTTCCGCTTTGATGAGCCAGACCATGAGCCGGTGATGATCGAAAAGGTCGCTGGCGTCGCGACATGGGATCGAGTTGGGCGCAAAGTCGTGATCGCGCCGCTCGTGTTCAAAGCGGGCGGCCTTGACATGACGGTCGTCGGCGAGGCGCGCCCGCCCGTTGGCGTCGCGACCATCGCCGATGCGGCGAGTCTTGACGGTCCATGGACAATCGGCCTGCGTCTGAAGGCGCCGACTGTTGTCGCGCCAGAGCGCCGAGGCGAGAAGAACGTGCGGATCGATAGCGGAATGCTCAATGCGCGCCTGTTCCGTGACCAACGCCAGATCGTTATCGACAAGTTCGCCTTTAGCGGCCCCGAAACCAATATCGGACTCAATGGCGCCTTGAGCTGGCGCGACGATATTCGCATCACGCTCAAAATGGGAATTGAGGAGACGCAGATACGCGCGCTCGCGCGCCTGTGGCCGACCCATGTCGCGCCGTCCGTGCGCGCCTGGTTCGTGGATCATGTGCCGGCCGGCGTTTTGAAGCGCGCCCGATACGCCGCCGACTTTGACGGCGCGGCGCTCACCGCAATGCGTTACGAGCAGGCGCCGCCAGATCGATCGCTGTTCGCCGAGACAGACATTGAAGGAGCCGCGGTCACCGACATATTGCCGGGCATGGCGCCGTTGACCGGCATCAACGGCCATTTGCGCATCACTGGTCAAACGACGTCTTTCGTCGCGACCTCAGGCGTCATGGCGACCGGGCCGGGCCGGCGCCTCGCACTATCCGCGGGCCGCTTTATCGTGGCGGACAGCGCGCTGCGTCCGACGCCCGCCACGGTCGAAGTCAATGTCGGCGGCGACGTCGAAGCCGTGGCTGACCTTCTCTCAGTGCCGGCGATCGCCGAACATGCGTCTGTTCCCGTCGATCGCGGCGCGCTGAAAGGAACGATCGAAGGACGTCTGCGCGTCGATTTCGAGACGGGCCCGACTGCGCGGGACGAGGCGACGACCTTCGCAGTTGACGCAACGACGTCAAACCTCGTCATCGACAGGCTGATCGGCAAGGAAAAACTCGAAGGCGGCGCTCTGCATATTGTCGCCGATGGGAGCGGATTGCGCGTCAACGGGACTGGGCACATTTACGGCGCGCCGGCGACCCTCGACGTGCGCCGCGCCTTTGGCGAAAAAGGCGCGGCCCAAGCGCAGGTGGCTTTCACCTTCGACGACGCGGCGCGCCAGCGTGCGGGCTACGCCATCGCAGGCGTCGGCGGTCCAATTCTGGCGACGATACGCACGCCATTGCCGGTCGACGACGTCGATATGCAGTTCGACCTCGACCTCACGCGAACGAATTTCGACAATCCGCTGCCGGGGCTCGTGAAGCCTCCTGGAAAGCCCGCAAAGGCCTCCTTCGTGCTGACGCACCGCGGCGAGGGAATGGCGCTTGAGCAATTCATATTCGACGCCGGGCCGACGCAGGTGCAGGGCTCCATTGAGTTCGGGCGCGACGGCGCCTTCCGGGCCGCTCATTTCGCGCAGGCGCGACTCTCGCTCGGAGACGACATGCACGTCGATGCGCAACGCGCCGGCGAGGCTGTAAAGATCGTCGCACGCGGCGCCAATTTCGACGCGCGGCCGATGATGCAGGGGCTGCTGCGTGCTGCCGATCGCGGCGGCAAGGGAACGATTGAAGACCTCGATCTCGATTTCAAGTCGCCGATCGTCACGGGCCATAACAAGCAAATCCTTTCTAACGTGGATCTGAAAGTGGAGCGGCGCGGCGGCAAGCCGCGCGCCGTGGCGGTGACGGGTTTCTTCGGCCGCGAACAAATCTCCGTCGGGATGGGCCGAAGCCCAAACGGCCAGCCGCAGTTGGAAATTTCGACGAACGACGGCGGTTCTCTTCTCTCTTTCCTGGATGTCTATCGGAAGATGGACAGCGGCGCGCTGGCCGCGACCGTGCAGCTTGGCCAGAGCCGCGCAGACGGCGCATTGCGCATTCGTGACTTTTATGTCCGTGGCGAGCCGACCGTGCGCCAACTGATGGCGCAAAGTGGAACAGCGCGCGCCGATGATCGCGGCAACTATCGCTTCGATCCTGATCTCGTGCGCGTCGGCAAATTGGAGAGCGAATTCAGCTGGTCGGGCGGACAGCTCACGGTGCGTGACGGCGTCCTGTCGGGTCCCGAGATCGGCCTTACTTTCGACGGCTACATCGACTTCCAACACGAGCGGCTGGATCTCGTCGGCACCTATGTGCCGGCCTATGCGTTGAACAGCCTATTGTCGAACATTCCGGTTGTCGGCGCCGTTCTCGCCGGCGGACAGCATGAAGGCGTCTTCGGGCTGAGCTATCGCCTCTACGGAGCGCTCTCGTCCCCTTCCATCAACGTCAATCCGCTGTCGGCGATCGCGCCCGGCCTGATGCGCAAGATTATGGGCGTCATCGACGGCACCGCGCGGATGCCGCAGTAGCGGCGCGCAAGTTTTCAAAGCGCGCGAAGCTAGAGCAGGTTCCGAAAAAGTTGACAGACTTTTTCGATGAGAACCTGCTCCAGCATTTTGGTTTTGAGCGATTCATTATCGATCACATGATTACATGTGATCGGGAAGCACTCTAAGCTCGCTCAAGCAGCACGTGCTTCTTCTTGCCAAGCGAGAGTTTAACGACGCCGTCGCTGGCAAACTCTCGTTCTCCAATGACGCCGCGCTCGTCGGTCACTGGCGCATCGTTGACGCGCAGGCCGCCGCCTTTGATCTGACGCCGCGCTTCTCCTGTCGAGGCAACGAGTCCCGCTTTTACGAAAGCCGTGAGCACGCCGAGGCCGGCGGCGACTTCCTCGGCTGAAACGGCGACCTTTGGGAGCGACAGCGCAAGCGCGCCTTCTTCGAATGTCGTGCGCGCGGTTTCCGCGGCTGCATCCGCCGCCGTGCGGCCGTGAATGAGCGCCGTCGCTTCGGTCGCGAGAGTTTTCTTCGCTTCGTTGATCTCGGCGCCTTGCAGCGCCGCGAGCCGCCCGATCTCTTCCATCGGCAGGAAGGTGAAAAGCTTCAGGAAGCGGATGACGTCCGCGTCTTCCGTATTGCGCCAGTACTGCCAGTAGTCGTAGGGCGACAGCATGTCGGCGTTGAGCCAGATCGCGCCAGCTTCGCTCTTGCCCATCTTGGCGCCAGACGATGTCGTCAGCAGCGGCGAGGTGAGCGCGTAAAGCTGCGGGCAGCCCATGCGGCGTCCGAGATCGAGACCCGTGACGATATTGCCCCATTGGTCCGAGCCGCCCATCTGCAGCTGCGCGCCGTAGCGCCTGTTGATCTCGACGAAGTCATAAGACTGCAGGCACATGTAGTTGAACTCGATGAAGGAGAGTTCATGCTCGCGCTCGAGCCGTAGCTTGACCGAATCCATCGTCAGCATACGGTTGACGGAGAAATGACGCCCGACGTCGCGTAGAAAATCGATGTAGTTCAGACCGACCAGCCAATCGGCGTTGTCGAGCATCAGCGCATCGGTCGCGCCGTCGCCGAATGTGAGGAAGCGTTCGAAGACGGTTTTGATCGACGCCTTGTTCGCGTCGATCTGTTCAACGGTCAAAAGCCTGCGGCTTTCATCCTTGCCGGAAGGATCGCCGACGCGCGTCGTGCCGCCGCCCATCAGTGGCAATGGCTTGCCGCCAGTGCGCTGCAGCCAGGCAAGCATCATGATCGGCAGCAGCGAACCCACGTGGAGCGACGGCGCCGTGCAGTCGAAGCCGATATAGGCGGCGAGCGTCCCCGATCGCGCCTTCTCGTCCAGGCCCTCGAAGTCTGAGCATTGATGAACGAAGCCGCGCTCGATGAGCGCCCGCAGGAAGTCGGACTTGGGAGAAAAATCAGCGGTCATGGAGGGGTGAATAGGCGGAACCCGGCGCCCGCGCAAGCGAACCCGCTCGTGAATTCCGCTTGAAATAATTTTCTCCTTACCTTATGTAAGGAGTTCTAAAGGCAAGGAAGTTGGCCTAATGCCGAAGGCGACTCTGACCAGCAAGGGCCAGATTACTCTTCCCGTCGAGGTGCGCCGCGCCCTACGGGTGGACGCTGGCGACAGTCTGATTTTCGAACAGAAAAGCGACGACGCCTTTCTCGTTCGCGCCGCCTCCGGAGACATACGACGCCTCAAGGGCGTCGTTCGAGCGCCCTCGACGCCAGTTACGCTTGAGGCGATGGATGCTGCGATTCGAAGCCGTGCGCGCCAAAAGTGATTGCGCTCGATGCAAATGTGCTCGTTCGCTACCTTGCCCAGGACGACCGCGAGCAAGCGAAAGCCGCAACGCGATTGATCGAAGAACGGTTGACGGCCGGCGATCCAGGATTCATTTCGGCGATCGTTCTTTGCGAAATCATTTGGGTGCTCGAAAGCTGTTATGACCTAAAAAGGGCGGACATCGTTTCGATCATCAAAACGCTGCTCGATACGCGGCAAATCGTCGTGGGCGAGGCGAACGCCGTGGGCGCCGCCCTGAACCATTCCAGCGTCGATCTTGTCGACGCGATCATTCACGAGGTGGGCAGGTCCCATCAGTGTCAGAGGACAGTGACATTCGATCGCAAGTTCGCTCGTCTCGCCGGCGTCGAACTGCTTGGCAGGTGAGGGGACCACAACTCTGACGCCAAGCTTGCTTCCTCGGGGACGCCTGACTTAGGGCACCCACAAAGCCGTTTTCTTGCCCAACTAGGGTGGTTTTGATAGAAGCCGCAGGCTTTCGCGCTCGCGCCGGCGCGCCGACGAATGCAGGACAATCATGCTTTTCTACGAGCCGCTGTTCCTGTTTCTATTCGGGCCGGCGGTTTATCTCATCTATCTCTTTTTCGGCGAAGTCCGCGCGCGCCGCGCCGTCATCCTTTTTGCGGCGAGCGTTGTCTTTTACGCCTGGAGCGAGCCGGTCTTCATCTTCCTCGTCTTTGCGTCGGTCGCGCTCGACCTTTACGTGGCGCAGAAGATCGCCACGTCCTCAGAGTATGACGTTCGTAAGCGCTGGCTCGCGCTCGGCGTCGTCGCCAATCTGGCGATCCTCGTCTATTACAAATACACGGGCTTTCTTGCGCTCAATCTCGATGCGATCCTGAAGGCGTTGACGCTTCCGGGGATCAACATCCCGCAGATCGCATTGCCGATCGGCGTCAGCTTCATCGTCTTCGAAAAAATCACCTATCTCGTCGACGTCTATCGCGGCGTCACCGCGCCGGCGCGCAGTTCTCTGCTTTACGGGCTTTACGTTTTTTTCTTTCCCAAGCTGCTCGCGGGTCCGATCATCAAATATCACGACATTGCGCGCCAGTTCGAGGCGATGCCGCACGCCGACGTTGACGACTTCGTCATGGGCTTTTCGCGCTTCATGCTCGGCGTCGTGAAGAAGCTGCTCTTCGCCGATACGCTCGCGAGCGGCGCTGACCTGATCTTTTCGCGCGATGTCGGCGCGCTTGGCTTTACGGAAGCTTGGGCGGGCGTGCTGTTCTTCACCTTCCAAATCTATTTCGACTTCTCCGGCTATTCCGACATGGCGATCGGGCTTGGGCGCATGTTCGGGTTCCGGCTTTTGGAAAATTTCAACATGCCCTATGTCGCGACGAGCATCACCGATTTCTGGCGGCGCTGGCATATCTCGCTGACGAGTTGGATTCGCGAATATCTATATTTTCCGCTTGGCGGCAATCGGCGCGGCGAAGCGCGCACCTATCTCAATCTGTGGATCTGCTTCCTGGCGTCGGGAATCTGGCATGGCGCGGCTTGGACCTATGTCGCCTGGGGCGCCTATAATGGCGTGTTCCTCGTGCTCGACAGGCTGTTTCTCGTCAACCGTCTGCAGCGGTTGCCGGACTGGTTCGCCAATATCATTGCGATGATCATCGTGATCGTCGGTTGGACGTTCTTTCGCGCGACCTCTCTCTCTCAAGCCGGCGCGCTGCTTGCGCTGATGGTCAATCCCTGGGCGCAATCCAGCGCGCCCATCGCCATTCCCGACGAATATGTTGTCGTGGCGCTGATCGCCGCGGGAATTTGCGTCGCGCAGCGGCTGTCGCTTTACGTCAAGGACTTCGATTGGGGAAGCGCTGCGCTGCGCTACGCCACGGTGTCTAACAGCGCGCTTTCCGTGCTCTTCCTCGCCGCGCTGGCGAAGGGACTCGCCGATCCCTTCAAGCCGTTCATCTACTTCCGGTTCTAAATCGAATGAGCGATCTCGCGGAAATCGACAAGCGCGTCGGGCAACTCGAAGGAGAAGCTGCAGCGTCGCTGCGCGCGCCCGCGCGTGCCGAGGGCGTGATCGCTTTTTTCAAATCGCTCACGCTCGCGCGCCTGCCGATCTTTGGATGCGCTGGGTTCATTGCCTTTCTGTTCCTCGCCAATTTATGGAATTTCGCCGTCGAACGCGATTGGCCGAAGCTGCGCATCCGCAGCGCCTGGCCGCTTTACGGAGTCGCGAAGCCAAAGCCCGCGCCTTGGACTCTCGACGCCTTCCTGTCAGGAGAAACGCAAAAGGCGGTCTCCGCCAATCTTGGCCGAATGTCGCCGGTTTTTCCAATCTCCGTGCGCGCGAAAAATCAGTTCGTCTTTTCGCTTTTCGGCGGCTCGGCTGCGCCGGGAGTCGTGGTCGGCCGCAACGGCCAGCTTTACGAGCAGTTCTACATCGAGGAATTTTGCGCTCGTGACGGCGCGTTCGACTCTTCGCGCGTCAGCGCATGGTCTTCGACGCTGCGCGAAATTCAGGAAGTGGCGCGATCGCGCGGCAAGAGCTTCGTCTATCTCATTTCGCCGTCCAAAGCGGCGCGTTATCCGGAAGATTTGCCGAAATCCGCGCCTTGCGCTTCACGCGCGACAGCGATGCCCGAGAAGCTTGCGCCCTATCGCGCGGCGCTTGACGAAGCGCACGTGCGCTATGTCGACGGTCCGGCGCTCATTGCGTCAGAAAAACCCAAACAGCCGATACCGCTTTTTCCGCGGGGCGGCACGCATTGGAACAGCGTCGGCGGCGCGCTCGCCATGCGTGAAGCGACGCGCGCGCTTCCCAATTCTCCGATTGGCGTGCTGGAATTTACCTCAGCGCCGGCGTCCGAGACTTTGGGAACAGATCGCGACCTGCTCGATCTTATGAATCTTTTATGGCCCGATACGCATTACCCCACGGCGGCGATCGGTCGGGCAGGGGAGAAGAGCGAATGCGCGCGCCCGCCGCGGCTGCTGGCGCTTGGAGGAAGCTTCCTGCATAAAGCCTTAGCGGCGGCGACCCTCGCGCCCTGTCCGCCTCAAATCGACTATTGGTTCTACATGCGGACAGAGGACAACACGATCGAACTCGGCCATTACCGGCGTGCGCCCGGCGACGCCTCGAACGGCGAACGGCTGCCGGCCACATCGGAGGAACTCGATGAAAACCTCGCCGGGGCCGATGTCATTCTGCTGGAAGAAAATGAATCCAGCATCGCCACGACGAAGCAGGTTCATCATCTCGCCGAGGCGCTGCGCCGTCTGCCTTAGGCGACGCCACAAGTTAGTGAATCGATTGGGCGCGAGCTCCCTCTCCCCGTTTACGGGGAGAGGGCTGGGGTGAGGGGCTCGGGAGCATAACGCCGGATGTGGACGACGTCAGCGAATCCGTGGACTTCATCGGCATCGCTGACAATACGCCCGGCCCCTCCCAGGGCTCCGAATCCAGGTTAACGAGGGGTCATCTCACCGCGTCATGGCCGCGCTTGTCGCGGCCATCCACGCGACGACACGATGCAAATGTGAGAACATGAGCCGAACATGCCGCCTCCGCGCGATGCGTTTCGCGATTGTCCGGCGTGGATGCCCGGCACAAGGCCGGGCATGACGGCTGAAAGTGAGCTGAAATTAACCTGAGTTCTAAGCCCTGGCCCCTCACTCCAACCCTCTCCCCGCAAGCGGGGAGAGGGGGCGCGCGTTCGAACGATTCACTTGCTTCGCCACGGCGCCATAGAGGCGCGGATCGCGTAACAGCGGAGATTAGTTTTTTGCGTAAAGCACGCTCGACGCTTTTGAGATCGATCACGTCATCGCATTTGGGCGAATACATGCGAATTCCAGTACTATCTCGGTTTGAATTTGGGCTTACGACCCATAGCAGTTGCCTCGCCGGGCGGATGATAAATGACTCGATTTGAGCCAAAACGGACTAACTGACTGCTACCCGGCCTAATCAACAGCAATTTAAATTGTGCAACCTATCGCTCGGCCGTTAGCGTGGCCGTGGCTTAACGCTAATCGCAACGACCTTCGTCAGACATAACGCGGCCGCCCCAGCAATGTGGATCGGCGCAGGCGATCTGCAAGTCCCGCAAGTTCCACGTGCTGGGTCACGACTAGTCGCTCTTCGGCCGAAATCGTCGATCCAAGCACGATGCAATCGACGAGTGCATCGAGGTCAGCCTCGACCAGAATGCCGTCAACTGGGACCTTTACGCCAAACTCCTCGGCCGTCCGCAGCGAGATCGCCAACCGAAATTCGCGTTCCCATTCGAAGGCGCGATGCTTGTAAAAAAATCGGTCGAGCATTCCAGTGTCTCTCATTCGGATCTTTGCGAGATCGACATACTCGACAGGTCCAGCCCATAGCTCTTCAGCCCCATATTCCGCCTTTAGGCGAAACGGCTTGAAGGCAGAACGCATCCGTTCGGGCGTCGTGACGATAGCGATACCCTTGTGTTCGCCGGCATAGAGTTTCCACATCGCGTCGCTCTCATACGCGGCGCGGTGCCAGCAACTAATCTTCGTCAGCCGCTTGAGTTCAAAGAACGCCTTTTCGGTCGACTCCATCTCGGCATATCGGGGATCGACCGGCCCATCGTCCACCTGGACAGCAACCGCTCCCTCGAAAACATCCACGAACTGATTCGCCGAGGCAAAATACAGTGTCCGACTCTTTAGTATCGAAATGAAACGGTCTATCCGGAAGTACTTCCAGAGAGTCTCGCTCCAATCGATATTCCCATCACCGATCGCGCGCACGCCCCTACCGCCCGCAATTACCGAATGCCGACACAATATCGCATTGCCTCGCACGGCACCTATCCGCTATTGGCTGCGCCAGAGTGCTCACGCCGCCTGCGACGGATCGTTCCAATAGCCCTCAGCGCGAGCGATTCTCGCATATTCGGCGTGCACGACGGCAGGGCTGTAGAGGCGTTCTAATCGGCGGACGACGAAATGACCGCGCGCGAGACTTTGGAAGTGCTCGGTGAAAGCGACGTTAATCGCCGCGCCGCTGATCGCGCCTATGACAGGCACGGCTTGCGCGGCGGTTTTTTGCGATACGACGACGCCAAAACGCGTCCCGATCGCGCCAATCAGACGCGCGAGAGCAGGCGCCGCTTCGTTGGAAACCTGCCGGACAGTGAGAAAACGCGCGGCGTCTGACACGGATTTCGCGAGCACGGCGCGCAACGCCAAATAGCCGCCCTCCAAAACATTGCCTTCCGCGGAATGGCCGCCGAGCGCGAAGACTTCAAGGCAGGCGAGGGCCGCGCCGGGATGTCGCAAGTCCTCTCCCTCGGCCTGCGCGATTTCAGCGATCGAGCGCAGCATGATCGTCGTCGACAGCGGCAGTTCAAGCGGAAGGCTGACGAGACCGACGGCGCCGCCGACGCCCCGCGTCAGCGCCGCGAGGCGGCGGTGAATCCTTATGGAGTCTTTCGCCGGCTGGGGGTCAAGGCTGGCCAACGCCAACTTCATCGCCGCTGCGAGAGCCTTTCGCGTGGCGGCGGCGACTGCAGTTTGTAGCCGTGGCGGCAGAGTCAGCGAGCCAAAATTGAACTGTCGGCTCGCCAGTCCGGCGAGCCGCGATGCAAAACTCTGTCTTTCCAGCGCCACGACGGCGGACCGAAGGGCCTCGACGTCAGACTGCGACAGCCCCTGGTCCAGGAGAACGGGAAGCGGATGGGAATTCGACACGGATCGCCTCGGCCTTTCGACTGACTTTAAAAATCGGACTCTTCCAAGATCTTTGCAAGCGCCGTGAAGGCTTGGCGGGGCGGCAAATCTGGGTTGCCGACTGGCGGGCCAAGTGCGCCCGCGCACAGGTTCATTCTGACAAATTGTGACATCAATCGGCTGCTGGCTGGAGCGGCGCTGTTGCTTTTTGGCGCTTGTTCTGTACTGCAAGGGCGTGCGTTTGTGGCTCCGCTTCAGGCGTTGCCGCCGCAGATTAGAGGAGGTCTAAATGCTGAAGTTTGGTTTGGGTCGCGCGCTGAGCGGCGCCTGCCTTTTGGCGCTGCTGGCGCCGGCGAGCGCGTTCGCGGGCGATCGCGTGGGCACCTTGCAGTGTCGGCTGCTGGGCAATGGCATCAGCATTCTGGTCGAAAATCAGCAGTTTTTCTGCATCTATCGCGACGATGCGGAAGGCGCGATTCCCGCTCATTACATCGGCACGCTCACCAAGGTTGGCGCGAATGTGACAATCAACGGTCCTGGCGAGCTTGCCTGGGGCGTCGTCGCGGCGACGAACCATATCGGACCTGGGGCCCTCGCCGGCTACTATGTCGGCCCCGAAGTAACGGCCAAGGTCGTGGTCGGCGGCGGCGGGGCCATCCTCGTCGGCGGATCCGATAACACTTTCTCGCTGCAGCCCTTCACGATGGAAGCGGGCTCCGGCGTGGGTTTGACCGCTGGCGTCGAGCGCTTGACGCTCGCCTATGTGCCGCCGCCGCCTCCGCCCATGCCGCGCCGCCACCATATCCATCATCACCACTGGCATAGAGGCTAAGCTAGCCATCTCTAACGCGTGACTTTAGAGCCGCGCGCTCTATGCCGGCGCTGAAAAACTCAGCAGCCGGTCGGTGGGAAAATCATAAAGCCTCGCGCTCTCGCGCCATTCTGGCGTCAGCAGCGCGAGGCATTTTTTTGCGAATTCCTCGGGCGTTTTGAGAGTCATTGGATCTTCGCCCGGCATCGCCTGAGCGCGCATGCGCGTGCGCAGCGGACCCGGATTGGCCAGCATCACGGTGACGCCGTCATCTGCGACCTCCGACGCATAAGTGCGGGCGATCGCTTCGAGCGCCGCCTTTGAGACCGCGTAAGGGCCCCAAAACGGCTTCATTGTCGCGCGGTGCGCCGCTCCTGAGGTGATGAAGACGACGCGTCCGGCGCCTGACGCGCGCAGAAGCGGGTCGAGCGAACGGATCAGCCGCCAATTCGCCGTGACGTTGACCGCCATGACGCGGTTCCATTCCTTGGGGTCGACGTGAGCGAGCGGCGACAGAGGACCAAGTAGACCTGCATTGCCGACAAAGGCGTCGAGTTTGCCCCAGCGTTCGAAGAGCGCGGCGCCGAGACGATCGAGCGCATCGAAGTCGGCAAGATCGCAAGGAACGAGCGTCGCTTGGGCGCCCAATGCGCGGATTTCGTCGTCGAGTTCTTCGAGCGCGCCTTGCGTGCGCGCCAAGGCGACGACATGCGCGCCCGCGCGCGCGAGTTCGAGCGCGAGGGCGCGACCGATGCCGCGCGACGCGCCGGTGACGAGGGCGATGCGGGGGGAGGGGAGAGGACCCAAGAATTATCCGCCAGAGAAGTCCCAGGGGTTGATGAGTTCGATCGGCAGACCTGAAAAGTGTCGCACATTGCGCGTCGAAATCGATGCATTGCGAGAAATAGCGATTCCCGCAATTTGGGAGTCTCGGATTTCAACTGGACGACCGATCTTGAGGCGCTCTGCTGCAACAAGGGCGGTAGCCAAGGCCGCCTCAAGATCGAAGTTCGCTATGCGCTGTGCAAAGTCTTCGTTCAGCATTGTATAGACCGCGGCGGTAAGTCGGTCTTTTCGCTCACCATCGTCAAGCCTTGCGACGCCCTGACATAGCTCCATCGCCGAAATGGATGTCGTCCAGAGCTCTTCGGATCGCTGCTGGTCGACCCATGCCCGAACACGCGGAGAGGGCTCGGAACGCATCAATTCGGAAAGAACATTTGTATCAAGGATGATCAATCGAATTCAGCCGGCTTGATTTCCTCACCGTGCAATTCAAAGGCCGCAGCCTCTTGTTCGCTGAGACCAATTCCCTGAAAGCGCTTCGTAATTCGCGTGCCTAATCCGGAGGGAAGAGCGGCGGCGGGTGCGGGTCTGACCGCGTCGCCGAGAATTGCGCGCGCCTCCTCTTCGACAGTGCGGCCGTGCTCCGCGGCGCGCGCCTGCAGACCTTTAGTTATATTGTCGTCGATATTGTTGATGATCAGTTGCGTCATGACGATGGTCTAGCGCCGTAAATATAGCCTTGATCCAACGTCGCCGGCAACAGATCCCGGGACTCTTCTCTCAGCTCGCTTCGGCCAATAGCGAAAGTTGCGCGCGGTTTTCGCCGACGAGATCGGTGAGCGAGGTGGGATAGTCGCCGGTGAAGCAGTGGTCAGTGAACTGCGGCCGAACAGGATCGCGGCGCTCATAGCCCATGGCGCGATAGATGCCGTCGACCGACAGGAAGGCCAGCGAGTCGCAGCCGATATATTCCCGCATCTCCTCGAGCGTATGCGTCGCGGCGAGCAGCTTCTCCTTCTGCGGCGTGTCAATGCCGTAATAATCCGGATTGGTGATTGGCGGCGACGAAATGAGAAAGTGCACTTCCGTGGCGCCCGCGTCGCGCATCATCTGCACGATTTTTACCGAGGTCGTGCCGCGCACGATTGAATCGTCGATGAGGATCACGCGCTTTCCGGCAACGACGCAGCGATTGGCGCTATGCTTCATGCGCACGCCAAAATCGCGCGCGATCTGCGTCGGCTCGATGAAGGTGCGCCCGACATAGTGGTTGCGGATGATGCCGAGTTCGAATGGGACGCCGGACTGTTGCGAATAGCCGATCGCCGCCGGCACGCCGGAGTCGGGCACCGGCACCACGACATCCGCGTCGATCGGACGTTCGCGCGCGAGCTCGGCGCCCATCGATTTACGCACCTCATAAACTGGACGGCCATGTACGATGGAATCAGGACGGGCGAAATAGATATATTCGAAGATGCAGGGGCGCATAGGTTGCGGCGGGAAGGGCCGCAAGCTCACGAGACCGCTCTCCGAAATAACGACGACCTCGCCATTCATCACATCGCGCACGAAGCGCGCGCCGATAATGTCGAGCGCGCAAGTCTCCGACGCGAGAATATATTTTCCGTTGAGTTCGCCGATGACGAGCGGACGAATGCCGAGCGGATCGCGCGCGCCGATGAGCTTTTTGTTGGTGAGCGCGACGAGCGAATAAGCGCCTTCGATCGAGCGCAGCGCTTCAATGAATCGGTCGACGAGCAGCGGCTTGCGGCTGAGTGCGACGAGATGAAGAATGACCTCGGTGTCCGAGGTCGACTGGAAGATCGCGCCTTCGCGGATCAGCTCGCGCCGCAGGGTTTGCGCGTTGGTCAGGTTGCCGTTGTGAGCGACCGCGAAACCGCCCGTGTTCAGTTCCGCGAACAGCGGCTGAACGTTGCGCAGCATGGTCTCGCCGGTAGTCGCGTAGCGCACATGGCCGATTGCGGCGGCGCCCGGCAGGCGCTCGATCGCGCTTTCCTGAGAGAAATGATCGCCGACGAGCCCCAAACGGCGTTCGCCGTGGAAACGGCCGCCGTCGAAAGTGACAATGCCGGCCGCCTCTTGTCCGCGATGTTGCAGCGCGTGCAGGCCCAGCGCGGCGATCGCTGCGGCGTCTGGCAAATCGAAGACGCCGAACACGCCGCAATATTCGCGAAGCCGGTCGCCGTCGAGATCGTCTATCGCGTCAATCTCGCGGGATGAGGACCTCTGAAGATCCTCGGCGGCGTCCGTCATGCTTCGTCCCCCGTGACGCGCCGCCGCCCGGCAATCCGGAGCGCCCGGGCGTCGCATTCCCGTCATATGTGCCAGCGGCGGGGTCCATCCGCAAGACCATCATTCAGGCTTGTCGGCTGACTCCGGCGGCGCCTCGGCCGGGCTCTCGACGTTTGCGTCGCTCGGCGCTGGCTGGATCTTTTCGGGTTCAACGTCAGCCGGAGGCTCCTCGTTTACAGGAGCGCCCTTCTTGGCCTTGATCTTGGCGACGATGCTGTCGATGTCGTCAGGCAGCATTTCGCGCAGCTTCTCGCCGCCGGCGACAAGGAAGGGCTTGGCGCGCGCGTCCTTGATCCATTCCGGCTGATTCGTTTCAGGCACGAGCCAGCTATAGAAAACAAAGGCGACGACGGCGAGCAGCGCGCCGCGGACGGCGCCGAATAGGAAGCCGAGCGTGCGGTCGAGCGCGCCGACTTTCGAATCGAGAATGACGTCCGAGAGCTTCACCGTGATAAGCGAAACGGCGATCAGGGCGATGAAAAACACCGAGGCCACGGCGGCCGCGAGAGCAATCTCATCCTTGCTGATGTAAGGTTTGATGTAGGGCAGGGCGAGCGGATAGAAGAAGTATGCCGCCGCCGCCGCGGCGACCCAGGAGAGGATTGCAAGGACCTCCCGGGTGAAGCCGCGCAAAAGAGCGAGCATCCCCGACACCAAAACGACGGTAATCACTGCCAAATCCAGATATGACGGCATCGCTGGCCTCTTGGTTGTTCGCCCTGAGCTCTCAACGCTTCTGAATGGGCTGTTGGCCGCCTTCCGACGGCGCTCGCACGACCCTCTCCGGAACCTGTGTCAACTTTGCGCCTCAGTCAGGCAAGTCATTCCGGCAGGTCATTCCGGCAGGTCGGCTTTCGCACTTGCAGCCTTCTAACGCATCTTGACGCCAGCCGGAAACACTAAAGAGCGGCGACCTTAGCCGTGCGCGATCGTTTTTTCCCGCGTCGACATGCGGGCGATAGAGGCGACGAGGCCGCCAACGTCCCCGCACGGACGGATCGTCACTCCAGCGCTGCGGGCATCGTCAGAAATTTGTTGTGACTGCGGGACGACGGCGTGACGAAATCCAAGTTTTCCCGCCTCGCGCAGACGCATGCCGGGATGAATGACGGGCCGCACGGCGCCGGAAAGTCCGATCTCGCCGAAAAAACACATGTCGGGAGGCAGCACAGCGCCCGTGAGAGACGATACGAGCGCTGCGGCGGCAGCGAGGTCGGCGGCGGGTTCATCGGCGCGGAAGCCGCCAGCGACGTTGAGATAGACGTCGTGCATGCCAAGCTTGAGCCCGCCATGCGCCTCAAGCACGGCGAGAATCATGGAGAGGCGGTTTTGATCGAAGCCAACGACGGCGCGCCGCGGCGTGCCGAGGGACGTGGGCGCGACGAGCGCCTGAATTTCGATCAGCAGCGGACGCTGCCCCTCCATGCCGGCGACGACGGCTGCGCCCGGCGCGCCCGCGTCGCGGCCCGCAAGGAAAAGCGCGGACGGATTGGCGACTTCCGCAAGACCGAGTCCCGTCATTTCGAAAACGCCGATCTCGCCGGTCGCGCCGAATCGATTCTTGGAGGCGCGCAGCATGCGGAAATGATGCGCGCCGTCACCCTCGAAAGACAGGACCGCGTCGACCATGTGCTCGACGACGCGCGGGCCTGCGACCTGTCCGTCCTTGGTGACATGGCCGACGAGGACGATCGTCGAGCCCGTCGTCTTGGCGTGGCGCAGGAGCGCCTGGGCGCTGGCGCGCACCTGCGTCACCGTTCCGGGCGCCGACTCCGCCATGTCCGTATGCATGGTCTGAATCGAGTCGATAACGATCAACGCCGGATGCGCGCCTGTCGCGCAGGTCGCGAGAATGTCCTCGACCTGAGTAGCGGCGGCAAGCTCAACGGGCGCATCGGCGAGGTTGAGTCTAGCCGCGCGCAGGCGCACCTGGGCGACTGCCTCCTCGCCAGAGATATAGACGACGCGCGCGCCGCGTCGCGCCAGAGTCGCGCACGCTTGGATCAGCAGAGTGGACTTGCCGATGCCGGGTTCGCCGCCGAGCAGCAACACTGAGCCCGGAACGAAGCCGCCGCCGGTGACACGATCAAATTCGTCGAGTCCGGTGGCTATCCGGGGCGCCGGCTTGCCTTCGCCAGCGAGCCCCTCAAGTTCAAAGGCGCGACCGCGGGCGGCGCGGCGCGTGACCGCAGCGGCGCCGGCGTTCGACTCTTCAACGAGGCTGTTCCACTCGCCGCATGACTCACAGCGACCCTGCCACCGCGAAGCGACAGCGCCGCAGTTTTGACAGACATAGACCGCGCGGCTTTTGGCCATGCATGGTTGGCGCATGGCGCGCCGAGGCTTGTCAAGCAGGGATGGCGCTTGTAGCGCTAAACGATCATCCGCCGTTGATTTTTGCCCGCAGCACGTTGGACGGCTTAAAGGCGACGACGAGCCGAGCAGAGATCTGAGCGCCGTCGCCGGTCTTCGGATTGCGCCCCATCCGCTCTTTTTTGGCGCGCACTGTGAACGCGCCGAAAGATGAAAGCTTGACGTCTTCGCCGGCGACGATGTGCTGGAAGATCTCTTCGAGCACCATTTCCACATATTTCGCGGAGTCGGCTCGCGGCGTCCCCACCCGCCGATGAACCGCTTCGGCGAGATCAGAGCGGGTCAGCGTCCTGACAATGCGCTTTTCTTTCGCCTCGCCGTTCGGCTTACCGATTCCGTCGCCCTGGGCCATCTTCAGCCTACTGTTCTCAAATCCCGACAGCGGCGGGCGGTTCGGAGCGGAAACGACAGGGCTCTAAAGGTCGCGCTCTACGCTCCGCGGCGCACTGCGGGAGATTCGCCTACCTTGTCGGAATTTTTCAGAATTGGGTATGGAAGGCAAGCGCATCTTGTATTCAAGCCCAAATAATTCTTTGCAATATTTAGGTTTAAATAAAATCTTATTGTATTACGCGAGGTTACCAGCGTATCAGCGCCGATCCCCACGTAAAGCCGCCGCCGACCGCTTCGAGCATGACAAGATCGCCCTGTTTAATCCGCCCATCCGCCGTTGCGACGGCCAGCGCCAGGGGAACGGAGGCCGCTGAGGTGTTGCCGTGCAGATGCACGGTGGCGACGATCTTTTCCGGAGCGATGCCGAGCTTCTGCGCGGACATATCGATGATTCGCCGATTGGCCTGATGCGGCACGAACCAGTCGAGGTCTTCGGGCGTCAGGCCCGTGGCCGCAAAAGCGTCCTTGACGACGTCGGTGACGTGTCCGACCGCGAAGCGGAACACTTCCTTGCCTTCCATGCGCAGATGGCCGACGGTCTGCGTCGCGGAAGGGCCGCCGTCGACATGTAGCTTCGCCCGGTGGCGTCCGTCCGAACGCAGATGCGTCGTCAACACGCCGCGCTCCTCGATCCCGCCCTGAGACGGTCGCGCTTCGAGAATCATCGCGCCAGCGCCGTCGCCAAACAGCACGCAGGTCGTGCGATCTGTCCAATCGATGATCCGTGAAAACGTTTCGGCGCCGATCACGAGCGCGCGCTTATGCGAGCCTGAACGCAGAAATTTTTCCGCAGTGGCGACCGCGAAGACGAATCCGGAGCACACGGCCTGCAGATCGAAGGCCACGCCATGCGCAATGCCGAGCGCTGCTTGAATCTGCGTCGCGGTCGAAGGAAAGGTCCAGTCCGGCGTCGACGTCGCGACGATGATCAGGTCGATGTCGTCCGCGCTGACGCCGGCGTTGGCGAGCGCCGCGCGCGCGGCCTTTTCGCCGAGCATCGACGTCGTCTCGCCTTCGGCGGCGATATGACGCTCTCTTATGCCGGTGCGCTGGACGATCCACTCGTCGCTCGTGTCGACGAGCTTGGCCAATTCGTCATTGGTGAGCGTTTTCTCGGGCAGATAAGCGCCGACGCCGAGAACGACCGAGCGCAGTTGCGGAATGCTTGTCGTCACTGAGCGGTTTCCCGGGGAGGTGTGGTCTGATCGGCGCCGTCCTGTTCCCCGAGCCTGTGCGCCAGCGCGACGGTGTCGCGAATACGATTGAGCAGGTCGCTGCCAGCCATTTCATGGCCGATCTCGACGGCCCGGGCGAAGCCGACCGAATCGGCGCCGCCGTGGCTCTTGATGACGATGCCTTCGAGCCCGAGAAAGACGCCGCCGTTCGTCGCTCGCGTGTCCATTTTGGCGCGTAGCTCGCGAAAGGCGCCGAGCGCAAGAAGATAGCCGAGCTTGGCGAGCAGCGTGCCGCCCATCGCCTCTTTGAGATAGGCGGCGATCTGCGCAGCCGTTCCTTCGGCGGTCTTAAGGGCGATGTTGCCAGTAAAGCCCTCGGTGACGACCACGTCGACGACGCCCTTGCCGATGCCGTCGCCCTCAACGAAGCCGCGATAGTCGAAGCCTGGCAAAGCGAGGTCGCGCAGCTTGATCGAGGCGGCCTTCACTTCCTCGATGCCCTTGATTTCCTCGGTGCCGACGTTGAGCAGACCCACAGTTGGACGCTCAAGTCCCAGGATCACTCGCGCCATCGCCGCGCCCATGATCGCAAGATCGACCAAATGGCTGGCGTTGGCGCCCATCGAGGCGCCGACGTCAAGCACGACGGATTGGCCGCGCAGCGTTGGCCACAGGCAGGCGAGGGCCGGCCGATCGACGCGCGCCATCGTATGCAGGCAAATTTTCGCCATGGCCATGAGGGCGCCGGTGTTGCCGGCGGAAATCGCGACGTCGGCGTCGCCTTTCTTAACGGCCTCAATGGCGAGCCACATCGACGAGACGCGACGTCCATAGCGGAGCGCCTGGCTCGGCTTGTCGTCCATGCGGATCGAGACGGAAGAGTGACGCACTTCCGCGCATTCGGCGAGGCGCGGATGGCGCTCAAGCTGCGCGCGGATCGCCGGCTCGTCGCCGATGAGCAAGAAGCGGCTGTGCGGACGCCGTTCGAGCGCGCTAGCCGCGCCCGCTATGGTCACCTTCGGACCGAAATCGCCGCCCATCGCGTCGAGCGCGATCCGAACAGTCTGCGGCATTTATTACGTTTCTCCCGACTGCGCGCCCGATCCGCGGTCTTAAATTATTGACCGGCTTTTGTGACGCGTCCGAGAAGCGCGTCCACGCTCTCGCCCCCGCGGGCGACTTGCCATTTGCTGGCCATGCGCGCAAGTGCCTATGATGTCTCGCCTCACTCGCCGCGCGGCTTGAGCCGGCGCAGCGCGGCGAAAGGCGAGATCTTGAGCGATCCGTCGTCAGGCTTGGGCTCGACGAAATGCGCCCCCGGCTTGCGGGGATAGGGATCGAGCGCCAGCGTAAAGAACTCCGAGATGACGGCGCCAAGATCAACGCCGCCGCCGATCAACGGGTCTGGCGGATCCTCATCCAGGGTAATTTCGGTCGACTCCTCATGGCGCCGTCGGCTGCGTGGAGTCTCGTCCGGGGGCGGCGCAAAGCGCATATGAATGGGTTCGACGATCTCCGAGTCGAATTCCTCGAGTGTGGCGACGCAGGTTTGCCGAATGCTGGCGCGCAATTCGCCGTCGATCTCCAGTCCATCCCCGCGCCATCGCCGCGCGCGCAGCTCGGCGTGAAGCGCGCGGACCGCCGGCAACGCATTATGCCGCGCCAACGACGCGCATTCAGCCGGCGTTGCGTCGATAGCGAGGTCGAGGCCTTCGGGCGGCACGTCGGAAAGGGCGAGACGGCGCGTCAATGGCGGATGCGCTTCAAAAGCTTCGTTCATTGCGTCGCCTCCAGCTCGCCTCATTCCTTCAACCAAATATGTGCGCCGACGCACAGACGCCAGCGCGGCGCGATGCAAGAAGCGCTGTCTTGCTTTCGCTGCGTCCGAAGATTACGGATTTGGCGACGAATGATCGACCGGGCGCGGGCGCCGCGGCACAAGATTGCGGAGATTTTCATGGCGCGGACCTTGCGCAGCGTTTTTCGTGGGGCGGCCGTCGCCGGCATTGCCGTCGGGCTTTCGGGCTGCCTTGGATATGAGGGCGTCGTCAATCGCGGCGCCATTCTCGATTCGCGCAGCACTTCGCAAGTCAAGCCCGGCATGTCGGCGCAGCAGGTGATGTCGACGCTCGGCACGCCGTCGACGACGTCCACGGTTGGCGGCGACGCCTGGTATTACGTCAGCCAGCGGATTGAGCGGTCCTTCGCCTTCATGCCGCAGAACATTACCGATCAGCGGGTCTATGCGGTTTATTTCGACAAGTCGAAGAAGGTTCAGCGCGTCGCCGATTACGGCATGGAGGACGGCAAGCCGATCGACTTTATCTCGCGCACGACGCCCACCGCCGGCCCGGAATATCATCTGCTCCAGGGCATGCTCTCCAAAGTGACAAATCTCTTTTAGGGGCGCGAGCTTTCCTTTTCGGGACATCGCTTCGTCGCGCGGCCGCTCGGCTGATGGCGCCATTGTGGCGGCTGCGGCCCGTTCATCTTCGGAAATTATTGTAAAACAAGGACTAAAGCGCGATTGTGCGCTTGCGGCGCTATCGCGATTGTGGCGCAATCATGGCCTCAGGCGCCGATCTTTCGCCCTGCCTCGCAGGTAACCTTCTGTTTACGCAAACTTTGCGTAAATGTGGAGAACCCGCGAAGCATGACGGTTACGCTGACGAACGCTCCGCCGCCTTCGAAAGGTAAGAAGACTGCGCCGCCTCGTTCACGCCGGCGGTCCAATGGTTCGCCCCGACGGGGTCTGTCGGGCTTCCTTCTCGATCATTCCTGTTCTCCTCTGTTGCGCGCGCTCTGCGTCGCGACCTTTCTCTCTGTGCTCGCTGTATTGGCGATGACCTCCGAACGGGAGGACGCGCCTCGTCCGGAGCGAACCGCCCGCGCCACGCGCCTCCGCGCCGCCGGGTTCCCGCTGGCCGCGCTGACGACGGAATCGGTCGAAGACGACACGGCGCTCGACTCAGATTTCTCTCTGGAGCAGGCGGCGCTCACCTGGTCGCATCGTCTCGACGATGATGATTTCTCAGACCCGCCTGGCGTAATGCGGTTCGGGTCGGTCAAGGTGCAGCAGTCGATCGTCGAGCACGTCGTCAAGGCCGCTCAGACGACGGAAATGGATCCGGCGCTCCTCATGGCGATCGCCGACAAGGAATCAAATTTCTCCTCGACGGCGAAGGCCCGGACGTCGTCTGCGAGCGGCCTTTTCCAATTTGTCGAGAAGACGTGGTTTAAGGCGATGGGGACCTTCGGCTGGCGTCACGGCCACGGCGATACGGCGGCGGCGATCGCGAGCGACGAGGGGCCGCGAGTCAGCGGCCAGAAGCGGGCGCAAATCCTCAATTTGCGCAACGACCCATATCTTTCAGCCGCTCTCGCCGCGGAAATGCTGAAGAAGGACAGCGCCAGGATCGCTGAAAAGATCGGCCGTCCGCTGACCTCCGGCGAGACCTATCTCATCCACTTCCTGGGTCCGGACGACGCCGAGCGCTTCATGAGAACCGTGGAAGAGGCGCCGCACACGTCGGCGGCGGCGCTGCTCCCCAGGCCCGCGCGCGCTAATAAGCCGATCTTCTATGAGCAGCAGGGCCGGCGGCTTAAGGTTCGTTCAGTCCAAGAAGTGCATGAAGCCTTCGAGACGATGATGGATAAGCGCACCAGCCGCTACGAGGACGTTGCGGCAAAGCTTCCCGCAGGCGCCACCGCCTACGTGGAGTGAGTAGTGAGTAGTGAGTAGCGCAACTCACTAGTCGCTTCACTTTCCAAGCATCAGGTCGAGGTTTTGGACCGCCGCGCCTGCCGCGCCCTTGCCGAGATTGTCGAGCCTAGCGACAAGCAGGGCATGACCGCGCGCCTCATTGGCGATGACAAAGACCTCCATGTCGTCAGTCCCGTTTAGCGCCAGGGCGTCAAGCTTGCCGCTTGCGGGCGCGGGCGCGGGCCGGACATGTTTCACGTCGGCGTAGTGGCGCGCATAGGCGTCTTCCAAATCTCCGGCTCTGGGCTTGCCGGGCAAAGCGTCAAGCACCAGCGGAATCGAGACGAGCATGCCCTGGCGGAAATTACCGACGGAGGGCGCGAAAAGCGGCCGCTGCGTGAGCTTTCCATAGGCCATGATCTCCGGCACATGCTTATGCTCGAGGCCGAGCGCATAAAGCTCGAAGGCCGGCGCTTGGCCGCTCTCATAGGCTTCGATCATCTGCCTGCCGCCGCCCGAATAGCCTGAGACGGCGTTGATCGTCAGCGGCTGGGTCGGTCGAATGAGTCCGGCGTCGACGAGCGGGCGAATGAGCGCAATGGCGCCGCTAGCGTAGCAGCCGACATTCGCCACCCGGCGGCTACTGGCGATCGCCGCCGCCTGTCCCACGCAAAGCTCCGCAAAACCGTAGACCCAGCCTTCCGCGACGCGATGGGCGGTGGAGGCGTCGAGCACTCTTGGGCCTTGGCCGCCGAGCGCGTCGCAGAGCGCGACGGTTTCCTTGGCCGCATCGTCCGGCAGACACAGAATGGCGATATCGACGGAAGCGAGAATGTCGCGCTTGGCGGCGGCGTCCTTGCGCTGCTCCTGCGGGAGCGCAAGGAGCGTGATGTCTGGGCACCCGGCGAGCCGCTCGCGGATTTCGAGCCCGGTGGTGCCGGCGTCGCCGTCGATGAAGATCTTGGTCGTCATGGCACGCATCTAATCGATTTGGATGAAGAGAAAAAGATTCGCGCGAAGAACCGTCTGGCGATTTTGACGCGCGTTGCGCTCCATCCTATAGCGCGGCGGGAAGGTTCTGGCAGTCGCTTCGGCGTCGCGCCATTTATCGGTGGGTCAGTGGTCGACAGTCCGTGCATAAAAATTTGCGAACTCAATCGGGATGACATTTGCGTCGGCTGCGGCCGCACGCGCGCCGAGATCGCCGGCTGGATGTCGATGTCGGAATTGCAAAGGGCCAAAGTCGTCGAATTGGCAAAAAAGCGCAGATCCACAAGCGCTCGCAGCCAACTGCAGCCATCAAAATAATCGCTAAAAGTAGATTGGCGCCGGCCTGCGAGTCCCCTACCTTTGCACCTAAGGGCGAAGTAGTCGCGCCCGCTTCCAAAAGGAGGAGCGGTCATGGCGAAACAGGTCGCGGAAAGAGACGGCGCATTGAAAACATATGCGCTCAGACTCGTGGATACGGTTTACGATGCGTCGGTCTATTCGGTGATCGGCTACAGCGCGCTGTTGGTGATGCTCGTGGTCATCGCTGTGGCGATCTGCATGAAGCTGATTTACGTGCCGGAATTCCATCCCTGGTAGCCGCGCAAGCTTGCCAAAGCGTCTGCTGATCATCGCGCACGCGCCGTCGCCCAATACTGAGCGGCTGCGCGATGCGGTCATCGGCGGCGCGGGGTCGCCCGAGATCGAGGGCGTCGAGGTTGAAGCGCTCAGCCCTTTCGTCACGACGCCCGAACATGTTCTCGCCGCTCAGGCGGTCATACTCGAAACCACCGAAAACCTCGGCTACATGAGCGGCGCGCTCAAGGACTTCTTCGACCGATGCTATTATCCGCTGCTGGAGCGAACGCAGGGCCTGCCTTATGCGCTTTACATCCGCGCCGGCCATGATGGGACGGGAACGCGGCGCGGCGTCGAGACGATCGTGACGGGCCTGCGCTGGCGCGCGATACGCGAGCCGCTCATTTTGCGCGGCGAATGGCGCGAAGACTTCGTCGAGTCTTGCCGCGAACTGGGGATGTTCGTGGCGGCCGGCCTCGACGTGGGCGCGATTTGAGGCGATCAAGCCATCGTCTATAGAAGCCGCCTGCGGGGGAGATAGAGCGCGCTCTAAACTTTTAGAATCGATCACGTTATCTGCATTTGGGCGATTCCGCCTAAATGCAGCGTGATCTAGCTGGCGCCGAAGGAAGGCTCAATTCGACGAGAACGAATGCAGCGAAGCGAAGAATTTCTCGACCAACCGCGCGGACTTGCCTTCCTCTTCGCTTCGGAAATGTGGGAGCGCTTTTCCTATTACGGCATGCGCGCGCTTCTCGTTCTCTACATGGTCGAGTATCTTTTGACGCCGGAGCATATGAACGCAGCGCTCGGCCTGAGTGAATTGAGGCGTGGGCTCGAAACGCTCTCCGGTCCGCTCGCCGCTCAGCCTTTCGCCTCGCAAATCTATGGGCTCTATACGGGCCTCGTTTATCTCATGCCGATCCTCGGCGGGCTGATCGCCGACCGCTGGCTCGGTCGCACGCGCACGATCGTCATCGGCGCGGCGTCGATGGCGGCCGGACATTTCATGATGGCCTACGATTCCCTGTTCTTAATCGCGATGCTTCTCATCGCGTCTGGCTGTGGCTTCTTCAAGCCAAACATCTCGACGCAGGTCGGCGAGCTTTACGCGCCGGCGGACGTTCGTCGCGACCGCGCCTATTCGATCTTCTATGTCGGCATCAATATCGGCGCTTTCTTCGCGCCGCTCGTTTGCGGAACAATCGGGGAGACGATTGGCTGGCATTTTGGCTTCGCCTGCGCGGGCGTCGGCATGGTCATCGGACTTGTGACTTACGTGATCGGTCTCCCGAGTCTGCCGCCAGAACCGTCTCGTAACGAAAGGCGCAAACCGACGGCGCAGACGCACGCCCATTTTCGAAGGTCCCTGTTCACGCTTCTGTTGCTCTTTGCGCCCTCCGCGCTTTTCTGGGCGGCTTTCGAGCAGCAGGGCAATACGATCGCGCTCTGGGCCGCTCAATCGACGGATCGCGGCCTCGATGTCTTCGGATGGCGCGCCGAACTTCCGGTGACATGGTTTCAGGCCTTCAATCCGCTGATGATCTTTCTCTTCACGCCTCTGCTCGTTTCGCTATGGGCCCGGCTCGCGCGGTTCGGGCGCGAGCCTTCGACGATTCGCAAAATGTCGCTTGGCTGTCTTGGCGTCGCGGTGAGTTATGGCGTCATGGCGCTCGCTGCTTGGACGAGCGGCGGCGGCAAGGCGAGCTGGCTTTGGCTATTCGCTTATTTTGCCATCATCACCGTTTCGGAGCTGCATTTCTCGCCGATCGCTTTGTCGCTCGTTTCGCATGTCGCGCCTCAAGGTTCGCGCTCGGCGCTGATGGGTTTTTGGTTTACCTCGATGTTTCTCGGCAATCTTATGGCGGGATGGCTCGGCAGTTTTTGGTCGAGCGTCCCAAGCCTATATTTCTTTCTGCTCATGGGCGCGCTCGGCGTCGTCGGCGCGTTGATCGTCGAAGCGGCGCGGCGGCCGCTTAGCGGCCTCATGCCTTTCTGCGAGGCGAGCGTTGGACAATGGGAGCGACTTTCATGAAAAGAATTGCCTGTTTGATTGGGTCAGTCGTCGTCGCGCAGCATGTTTTTGTCGCGAACGCCGACGCCAAGCCGGCGAGGTGCGTTGTGATCAGCGCCGGCATGACGCCCTATAAGGGTAAGTGCGATTTTTCGGCTGACGATGGCGGCGGCAGCTTTTCGATCACGCCAACCGGAAAGCCCGCGTTTGGCGGCGCGACGGTGATCAACGTCTCCGTCATCTCGCCGGGCGTCGCTGAAGTGCGGGGACTGACCCGCGACGGCATCAGCTCCCGCTGGGGAGAGGCGAAGCGCTCCAAAACCGATCCCGCCTGTTGGCTTGGAGGCGACTTCAAAATTTGCGTCTACTGACAAAATAAAAGCGGCGCCGAAGCGCCGCTTGATATGTTTGGTCCAACTTCGAAGGACGCGAAGCTTAGCGCTTCGAGAACTGGAAGCTGCGGCGGGCTTTGCGCTTGCCGTATTTCTTGCGCTCGACGACGCGGGAGTCGCGCGTCAGGAACCCTTCCTTCTTGAGCGCGGGACGCAGCTCCGGCTCGTAATTGGTCAGCGCCTTGGCGAGGCCATGGCGCACCGCGCCGGCCTGACCCGAAAGTCCGCCGCCCGCGACCGAAACGACGAGATCATATTGACCAGTGCGCTTGGCGACGACGAGCGGCTGCGCGAGGATCATCCGCAGAACGGGACGCGCGAAATAGGCCTCAATGTCGCGGCCGTTGACGGTGATCTTGCCGGCGCCGGGCTTCACCCAGACGCGCGCGACGGCGTTCTTGCGCTTGCCAGTGGCGTAGGCGCGGCCCTGCTTGTCGAGCTTTTGCACATAGCGGGGCGCTTCCGGCGCTGGGACGACATTCGCCTGCAGATCGGAAAGCGAGGAAAGAGTGGTCTCGGCCATGATCAGGCGCTCCGGCTATTCTTGGCGTTGAGGGCGGCGACGTCGAGCGACTGCGGATTTTGCGCCGCATGCGGATGTTCGGCGCCCTTATAGACTCGCAGATTGCCGAGCTGCTTGCGGCCCAGGGGACCGCGCGGCAGCATGCGCTGCACGGCCTTTTCGAGGACGCGCTCGGGGAAGCGCCCCTCGAGAATGAACTTCGCCGAGCGTTCCTTGATGCCGCCGGGGAAGCCCGTGTGATGGTGATAGACCTTCTGGTCGCGCTTGCGGCCGGTCAGAACAACCTTGTCGGCGTTGATGACGACGATGTTGTCGCCATCGTCCATATGCGGCGTAAAGCTCGCCTTGTGTTTGCCGCGAAGCCGCAGCGCGATGATCGTCGCGAGGCGACCGACGATAAGCCCGGAGGCGTCGATCAGCACCCACTTCTTTTCGATGTCGGCGGGTTTCGCCGAATAGGTTTTGCCGTACATGAGGAGAGATTCCGCGTGAACTCAAAGGTTCCGATGCCGGGTGGATAAGCGAAGCGGGGGCGGCCGTCAAGCGATTTTAGGGCAATCAATGGCGCGCAATGGCAAGAAAACTAGGCTACAGAGCGTCGTGGTATAATAATACCATAAAATGGCTGCCATCATTGCGAGGAGCATTCAGGTCATCGACCAAGGAGCATCGCAGCGCGTGCTACGATCAATCTCAAGAAAAGCCTCAAAGGAAATCCCCGATAGCTGGGGGCATCGCTCGGCAATTCCGTCTCCGACCTTCGATGTTGTGTTTTGGTCCTCATCTCAACGGGCGGCAGATCGCCTTCGTATCGGGATCGATATGTGGATACCCAAAAGCCTGGATCGAACTTCACAAACATGCCGGAGTTACAGCAAGACGCGACGACTCTCCGCGTTTGGGACTCAGGTTTGAGCCTGTAATCCACCAAGAGGTCCTCGCCCGACAATAAGTGAAATCGATCATCCCGATAGGTGAGATATGGCGTGCCGCCGTCTGAATCGCGGATGTGTGCGGCGTCTGGCAAAGCTTCGATCCGCCGGCCTCCTTCCTGACAATCCTCACAATAGCAAACACCGCTCAAAATCGGCTCGCCAACGGCTTCGCATCGAACGCGCCCACAAGCGCACGACAGTTTTCTAACAGTGAAGGGCATTCGTAAGTCCAATTCGTCGTAAACCAGATGGATATCGCAGCGACGGCTTCAAAGCTAAATATTCAAACTGAGACACTATCGGATTGCAGTTGTCATTGCGAGGAGCGAAAGCGACGAAGCAATCCAGGCCTCGACTCCTTGGATTGCTTCGCTTCGTTCGTAATGACGCGTTTTACGCGCTGCGCGCACGTCACAGAGGCGGCATGATCTCAGGCTTGTTATTCGGAAACTTCGCGATCACGTCTTCGCTGACGTTCAAATGCTGCGCGACCATCGCAGGCGGCGTGTGAGTGAGCCAATCCGAGAGCGACACGTCAGCGAAATAAGGACTGCGGAAGACTTCCAGAAACTGCAAATCCGTATCGCCGACGTTCTTGATGTAGTGGCCGTTGCTGCGCTTCACATAGCCGATGTCACCCGGGTTGAAGTCCATCGTCACGGCTTTCGGGCCGGTGTCGAACACGGTCATGCGGCCTTTGCCCTTGATCCAATATTGCCATTCGTCGGCGTTGGGGTGCCAATGCAATTCGCGCAAAGCGCCCGGACGCAACGTCACAAGCGCCGCCGCGATCGTCTTCGACACGTGGAAATTATTGCTGTCGGCGACGCGAACTTCGCCCGCCTTCGATTGGCGAATAGGCGCGCTGGAGCCGAGCGAAAAGGTGAATGGATGCGGCGGCGCGCCGGCTTTCGTCTTTACCGCCTCGCGATCGGCGCTCAAAGAGCCCGGAATCTTGCCTTGGAAGATGTAAAGCTGGTGGAGCGGAATTTTCGCGAAAGTTTCTGCGGGAACGCCGAAATTCTCGGCGAGAATTTCGGGCGGCGTATGCGCCATCCAGTCGGTCAGCAACAGCGTGTTATATTCAGTCGCCTTGCCGTCGTCGAAACAGAGAATGAATTCGCAGCCGTCCGGTCCAAGGCCTTGCAGCGAATGCGGTAGGCCCGCAGGGAAATACCAAAGGTCGCCTTCTTTCACGTCGGCGACATAGGGGCGGCCCATTTCGTCGAGCACGGTGACGCGGCAATTGCCGTACGACACAAATCCCCATTCCGCCGCGAGATGCCAATGCATCTCTCTGATGCCGCCAGCCGTAAGACGCATGTCGACGCCGGAAATCTCTTCCGCGATCGCAAAATCCGCCTGCGTCACCTGACGCGCCCAGCCGCCATTCTGCACGCGCTTGGGCGCATTGTTGAACGAGGCCCAGAACATCGGCATGTCGCTGACGTCGGTCGGCGGCGGAAATTGCGCTGAGGGGAATTGATTGCCGATCGCCGGATTTTTGGGGCCGGGGTCCGTGAGGCTCGCGGGATTGTCCTTTGTGTTGATCGCGCCCTGCGGCGGTTCGTCAGGGTTTCCGAATGTTGCAGCCGCGCTTCTTTCCATCGCAGCCGCGATCATCGCGCCGCTCGCGGTCGCGGACAAAATTTCTCTGCGCGAGATTTTCGACATCGAACGAGCCTTTCGGTTTCGTCAGTTAAAGCCTGCAACGAAACCTAATTGCGCCAGTCGAGAATCACACACCCGAGCTTGAAAGATTTCTCCTGCAGCTTCGGCCAAGCTACTGGTGGAGCGCCTCGCCGTGCAGCGCGATGTCGAGACCTTCGCGCTCATCGTCTGAATTGACGCGCAACGTCGTGATTAGAGAGACGATTTTCAGCGTGGCCCAGGTGCCGATCACACACCACGCGATTGTGACAAGGACGCCGATTGCCTGCACGAGAAGTTGGTGCGGGTCGCCCTCCAACAAACCAGCCACGCCAGGATCGCTTCCTGAAGCGGTGATGGCGCGCGTGGCGAATATGCCGGCGAACAGCGTGCCCATGACGCCGCCGACGCCGTGCACGCCGAAGACGTCGAGCGTGTCGTCGTAGCGGAACTTGTGTTTTGCGACGGCGCAGAACCAATAGCAGACGCCGCCGGCAACGAGGCCGATGACGACGCCAAAACACGGCAGGACATAGCCGGAGGCTGGCGTGATCGTGCCGAGCCCTGCGACGGCGCCCGAGATGACGCCAAGCACGGAAGGCTTGCCGCGCTGGACCCATTCTAGCCCGCTCCACACCAGCGCGCCGGCGCATGCGGCAAGATGCGTCGCGACGATCGCGAAGACGGCGCGCGAATTGGCGGCAAGCGCCGAGCCGCCGTTGAAGCCGAACCAACCGACCCAGAGCAGCCCTGTTCCTACAACGGCGAGCGAGAGATCGAAGGGCGAGAGGTTCTCGCGTCCAAAACCAACGCGATTTCCAAGCACGAGCGCGCAGACGAGGCCAGCGACGCCGGCATTGATGTGCACGACGGTGCCGCCGGCGAAATCGAGGAGGCCCATCTTCTGCAAGAATCCGCCGCCCCACACCCAATGAGCCGAAGGCACATAGACGATAAAGAGCCACAGCGCGCAAAACAGCATGAAGGCCGAGAACTTCATGCGTTCGGCCACGGAGCCGGCGACCAGCGCGCAGGTGATGACCGCGAAGGTCATCTGATAAATCATGAACAGGATTTCGGGGATCGTCTTCGCGAAGGGGCTGACCGTGTCGAGGCCGATCCCTGAGAGAAGCGCGCGCGACGCGTCGCCGATATAGGCGCCGTCGCCGCTGAAGGCGAGGCTGTAAGCGACGCCGATCCAAAGGAGTGAGACAAGGGCGGTGGCGATGAGGCTCTGCGCCATGGTGGCGAGCACATTCTTCTTGCGCACCATGCCGCTATAAAAGAGCGCAAGACCCGGCAGCGTCATCATCAGGACGAGCGCGGTGGCGGCGATCATGAAGGCCGTGTCAGCGGCGTCGATCTTCGTGGCGCCTTCCTGCGCGAGGGCGGGGGCGGCTAGTAGCGTCGCGACAACCGCGGCGGCGAATCTAACCCAAGAGCTTTCCGAAGAGCTTTGCGAAATCTTCGCGACCATGAACTTGATAACCGCGCGCGCAAACGAGCTGTGCATCGCTTGATCCTGATTGATGATTGGAGAAGGCGCTTAGAGCGCGTCGGAGTCGGTTTCGCCGGTGCGGATGCGCATCGCGCGCTCCAGTGGCGAGACGAAGATTTTGCCGTCGCCGATATGACCGGTGTAGGCGGCGAGCCTGATCGCCTCTAGGGCCCGATCGACGAGGGCGTCGGAAAGCGCCACTTCGATTTTAATCTTGGGCAGGAAGGAGACGATATATTCCGCGCCGCGATAGATTTCGGCGTGGCCCTTTTGGCGGCCATAGCCTTTCACCTCGGTCGCGGTCATTCCGTGCGCGCCAATTTCCGTCATCGCCTCGCGCACCTCGTCGAGCTTGAAGGGTTTGATGATGGCCGTGATGATCTTCATTTGCGCAGTCGTGCCCTCAAGAGTGGCGAAGTGAGCGTTGGCTCAGCAATTGGCGTGCCATATTGCGCATAAAGTAATCGTTTTGCATCTTAGCGCCGCTTTGGGTCCTGGCCACTCCTGAGGCGCCGTTCGGTTAATTTTTGTACACATTGAGTAAATCTTTGGCGGCGGCGGAGCTGGCGCCATGCCCCCCGAAGCGCCAAGCCCCTTGATATCGGCGAGTCTTTCGCTTTTGTGTGAAGCGCCCCGAGGGAGACAAGCACGACCTGTCGGCGCAAAGAAAGCAGCGGAACGAATGAAGCTTGAAGACTGGTCGCCTGAAGCCACCGCCATCGACTTCGTCAGCAAGGAAGATTGGCCCGAACGCCGCGCGAAACTCCCCGAACCGACAGCGCATCTTGCGGACCTGGCGGCATTTGAGGCGAAGCCTGGGACCATTTTTTTTGCGCCGGACGTCGAAGGCGCGCCGCGCGTCTTCTTCGGCGCGGAGGGGAGGGAGCCGAAGTCGCGCGATCCGTTTTTTGCTGGAAAGCTCGCAACTGCGCTCCCGAAGGGTCTTTATCGCTTCGCCGAGGGCGCCGAAGCGCCGGAGCAGGCGGCGCTGGCATTCCTTCTGTCGAGCTATTCGTTCTCGCGTTACAAGGCGCGCAAGAACGAAGCGCCGCGTCTCTGCGCCCCGCAGGGCGTTGACCGCGCGCGCATCGAACGCATCGCGAGCGCCGTCGCCATGGGCCGCGATCTCATCAATACGCCGACGAACGACATGGGTCCCGAGGCGCTTGCGGAAGCGGCGCTTGCACTTGGCGCGAAACATGGCGCCGAGAGCCGGGTCATTGTCGGCGACGCGCTCCTTGCGGAAAATTTTCCCTTGATCCACGCCGTCGGGCGCGCGGCGGCCCAGGCGCCGAGGCTCGTGGAATTCGAGCGCGGCCCAGAGGACGGTCTGCGGGTCACGCTCGTCGGCAAGGGCGTCTGTTTCGACACCGGCGGGCTCGACATCAAGCCCTCGAGCGCGATGCAGTTGATGAAGAAGGACATGGGCGGCGCAGCGACGGCTCTATCGCTTGCATCGATGCTGCTTGATGGCGATGCGCCAGTCCGCTTGCGCGTGCTGATTCCGATCGTTGAAAATTCGATCTCCGCTTCGGCGTTCCGTGCGAGCGACATTTACCGCAGCCGCAAGGGATTGACTGTCGAAGTCGGCAACACCGACGCAGAGGGGAGGCTCATTCTTGCCGATGCGCTCGCCTACGCAAGCGAAACGCCGCCCGACCTTCTGTTCGATTTCGCGACGCTGACTGGCGCAGCGCGCGTCGCACTGGGTCCCGAAATTCCCCCTTTCTACACCGGCGACGACGCGCTCGCCGATGAGATCGCCACAAAGGCCGCGGCGTCGAACGATCCGGTGTGGCGGATGCCGCTATGGGACAATTACGATAGCGGCCTCGATGGGAAAATCTCCGATGTCGTCAATGTGACGAGCGGTCCTTTCGCCGGATCGATCACCGCCGCGCTGTTCCTGAGGCGCTTCGTCGCTGATCCCATGCGCTGGGCGCATTTCGACGTCTACTGCTGGAATTCGTCGACGAAGCCTGGCCGTCCAGAAGGCGGCGATGTGCAAGCGGCGCGCCTCCTTTATGATTTGATCGAGGCCCGCGCCAAGCAAGGAAGAGCGACGTCGTGAGCGAAGCATTCGACCGGCGGCTGACGCCCGCGCGTCCTGAAATCGCAGCGGCCTATCTCAAGGGCCGCGTGACCGCTGACCGCTATGTCGAAGGCGTCGCGATGGAGGTCAGGGACTGCGTCGTCGACCTTCGGCGCGAACCGCGACCCGACGCGGCCATCGATACCCAGGCGCTCTACGGCGAACGCGTCACCGTTTACGATGAAGAGGAGGGTTGGGCTTGGGCGCAGCTCGCGCGCGACAATTATGTCGGCTGGATCGCCGCCAATACGCTATGGCGCGAATTGAGCGCGCCGACGCATCGAATCTGTGTGCCACGGACGTTCATTTATCCGGGCCCAAACATCAAATTGCCGCTGCTCAACGCGCTGCCGCTTGGCGCCGAAGTCGCGATTGCCGAAGAGCGCGACGGATTTTGCGTGACGCCGGAGCTCGGATTTATCTATCGCAAACATCTTGCCCCGCGCGAGACGAAGGCGCCTGACTTCGTCGCTGTCGCCGAGATGTTGATCGGCGCGCCTTATCTCTGGGGCGGCAAATCCTGGATGGGCGTCGATTGCTCGGGATTGCTGCAGGTTTCGTTGCTAATGGCTGGAGTGAAGGCGCCGCGCGACACCGATATGCAGGAAGCTGCGCTCGGCGAGCGGCTCGCTCCCACGACGCCGCTCATGCGCGGCGACATCGTGTTCTGGAAGGGACATGTCGGGATCATGCGAAACGCTGAGACGCTGCTTCACGCCAACGCCACGCATATGCAAGTCACGAGCGAGCCGCTTGATGTCGTGCGTTCGCGTAACGAAGCTGGGGGAGCGGGACCGATCACAAGCGTGAAGCGCTTAGCGAAAGACGTTTGAGCATGACGAAGAAGCTTTATCTTGAAGATCTTCGCGTCGGGCAGCGGCTACGTTCAAAGAGCGTCACGATCAGCGCTGAAGACATTATCCGCTTCGCGCGCCAGAATGATCCGCAATATTTTCATCTCGACGAAGAGGCCGCTAAAGACAGCATGTTCGGCGGGCTTGTCGCGAGCGGCTGGCAAACAGGCGCGCTGAGCATCAGGCTCCTTATCGAGTCAGCCGATCCGCCTTTTGCCGGCGGGCTCGTTGGCGTCGAGGCGCATATCGCCTGGAAACTTCCGGTGCGGCCCGGCGATTCTCTGAGAGTGGAAGCCGAGGTGACGCGGATTGTTCATCCGCGGCGCTATAAGGATCGGGGCTTCGTTTCGATGAATATGGCGACCTACAATCAGCGTGACGAAGCCGTTCTGACGCAACGCGTCACGGTTGTCGCCTTTCGTGATCCCAGCCGCGCCGGCGTTAGTTCGAACGGCGAGACGCTTTCGGACTCATTTTCCGCCGACTGAATTGCCCGGAACCGGTTCCGCCTCATTGCGAAAGGCGGCCGCGAAAAGCGCGCGTGTATAATCGCTCTTGGGCTCGGCGAAGACCAGCGTCGCTGGTCCTTCCTCAACCACCTTGCCGTAGCGCATCACGATGAGATGCGCGGCGAGCGCTTTCACGACGCGCAGATCGTGGCTGATGAAGAGATAGGCGAGCGAGCGGCGGCGCTGGAGATCACGCAGCAGATCGATGATCTGCGCCTGCACGGACATATCGAGCGCGGAGGTCGGCTCGTCGAGCACGACGAATTTTGGCTCGAGCACCATGGCGCGCGCGATGGCGATGCGCTGCCGCTGGCCGCCGGAAAATTCGTGCGGATAACGATCCATCGTCGACGGATCGAGTCCGGTTTCCTGCAGCGCGCGCGCAACGATTTCGCGGCGCTGATCAAGCGTGAGTTCGGGCCGTTGCACGGTAAGCCCCTCGGCGACGATGTCGGCCACCGACATGCGCGGCGATAGAGAGCCGTAAGGGTCCTGAAAGACGATTTGCATGTCGCGACGAAGCGGACGCATGGCGTCGACGCTCTTGCCGTCGATGCGCTGTCCGAGGAAAACCACCGGCCCTTCCGAGCGGATGAGCCGCAGCATGGCGAGCGCCAGAGTCGTCTTGCCGGAGCCCGACTCCCCGACGACTCCGACCGTCGCGCCCTCGCGCACGGCGACGGTGACGCCATCCACCGCCTTCACATAACCCACCGTGCGGCGCATGAAGCCGCGTCGGATCGGAAACCAGACGCGCAGTTCTTCGGCCGATGCGACAACAGGGGCTTGCGTGTTTTCAACGATCGGCGCGCCCTTCGGCTCCGCCGTAAGCAACGCCTTGGTGTAGGGATGACGCGGCGATGTGAAGACCTCTTCCACCTGGCCCTGCTCGACGATGCGGCCCTTTTGCATGACGCAGACCGTATCGGCGAAACGGCGCACGAGTCCGAGGTCGTGCGTGATGAACAGCATCGCCATGCCGTAAGTTTCTTGCAGCCGCTCCAACAGCGCGAGGATTTGCGCCTGGACGGTGACGTCGAGCGCCGTCGTCGGCTCGTCGGCGATGAGTAGATCGGGCTTGTTGGCGAGCGCCATGGCGATCATGACGCGCTGACGTTGGCCGCCAGAGAGCTGATGCGGATAGGCGTTGAGCCGCGCCTGAGGATCGGGGATGCCGACTTCTCCGAGAAGCTCAACGACTCGCTTGCGAACGGCCTCTTCGCCGCGCATGCCATGCAGTTCGAGAATTTCCGCAATCTGCCGCTCGATCGTGTGCAGCGGATTGAGGGAGGTCATCGGCTCCTGGAACACCATCGTGATGCGCGCCCCGCGGACGGCGCGCAGCCGATCGTCGTCCCTCGCGAGCATATCCCGGCCGTCGAAGAGCGCTTCGCCGGACGCGATCGCGCCAGGAGGAAGCAGACGCACGATCGACAGCGCGCTGATCGACTTGCCGGAGCCGGATTCGCCGACGAGCGCCAGGGTCTTGCCGCGCTCGAGAGAAAAGGAGACGCGATCGACGGCTTTGGTCTCGCGCCCGCCTTGCAGAAAGGAGACCGAGAGATCGCGAACGTCGAGGAGGGGAGACGCTGCCGCGCCGTGAGCCGTCACCGGAAATTCTTTCTCGGGTCGAAGGCGTCGCGGACCGCCTCGCCAACAAAGACCAGAAGCGACAACATCAGAGCGATGATGGCGAAGCCGGTCAGCCCCAGCCAGGGGGCCTGAAGATTGGATTTTCCTTGCAGCAACAACTCGCCGAGGGAGGGAGAGCCGGGCGGCAGGCCAAACCCTAGAAAGTCTAACGCCGTGAGAGTCGTGATCGACGAATTGAGAATAAAGGGGAGGAAGGTCAGCGTCGCCACCGTGGCGTTGGGCAGCAGATGCTTGATGATGATGCGGAAGTTGGAGAGCCCGAGGGCGCGCGCGGCGTTGACATATTCAAAATTGCGCGCGCGCAGGAACTCGGCGCGAACCACATGCACCAGCGACACCCAGGAGAAGAGCAGCAAGATGCCCAGCAGCACGAAAAACCCGGGCGTCAGGAACGACGACACGATGATGAGCAGATAGAGCTGCGGCAGCGATGACCACACTTCGATGAAGCGCTGGAACACGAGATCGACGCGCCCGCCGAAATAACCCTGTATCGCGCCTGCCGCGACGCCGACGATCGAGGAGATCGTGGCCAGGATCAGCCCGAACAGCACTGAAATTCGAAATCCGTAGAGTAGGCGCGCGACCACGTCGCGGCCCTGATCGTCGGTGCCGAGCCAATTATATTCGAGAGCGGCGCAGCCCCGATTGGGTTGGCCCGGCCGCAAGCCTTTCGCCGCTGCGACCTCGCATTGCTTCTGCGTCAGCATCCAGGTCGGCGGCGAGGGCGCAGGCGTCGGCAGCTCCAGATTATGCGTGTCATAAGAGAAGCGGATCGGCGGCCAAAGCATCCAGCCATGCGCGTTGATCTCGTCGGCGATCACAGGATCGCGATAATCGGTGCGGGCAAGAAAGCCGCCGAATTTCTCTTCCGGATAAGAGACGAAGGTTGGAAACAGCAGTTCGCCTTTGTACCAAGCGACAATAGGGCGATCATTCGCCAGGAAATTCGAACCGAGCGACATGAGGAAGAGGGCCATAAAGATCCAGAACGACCAGTAGCCGCGCCTGTTGGCCTTGAAACTTTCGAGACGACGTCGATCGAGAGGCGTAAGCCGCAGCCAGCCTTCGCGATGAATTGGCGGGGCGACAACGGGTTCGGTTTCAACTGCGGCGCTCACCATCATACCTCGCGCGTTTCGAAATCGATGCGTGGATCGATCCAAGTATAGGTGAGATCGGAAATGAGATTCACCACAAGTCCGAGCAACGCAAAGATGTAGAGATTGGCGAAGACGACCGGATAGTCGCGGTTGACGATGCTCTCGAAGGAGAGATAGCCGAGTCCGTCGAGCGAGAAGATCGTTTCGATCAGCACCGAGCCGGTGAGAAAGGCGTGCACAAAGGCGCCAGGGAAGCCGGCGATGACGATCAGCATGGCGTTGCGAAACACATGCCCATAGAGCACGCGCCGCTCGGTGAGGCCCTTCATGCGCGCCGTCTGCACATATTGCTTGCGGATTTCATCGAGGAAAGAATTCTTTGTCAGAAAGGTCTGCGTCGCGAAGGCGCCAAGCGTCATTGCAGTGACGGGCAGAATGATGTGCCAGAGGTAATCCTTCACCTTGTCAAAGAGCGAGAGCTGCCAGAAATCGTCCGAGGTCAGGCCGCGTAGCGGAAAAATCTGCCAGAAGGAGCCGCCAGCGAAGAGCACGATGAGCAGCATCGCGAAAAGAAAACTCGGAATGGCGTAGCCGATGATGACGGCGTTCGACGTCCACATGTCGAATTTCGTTCCGTCGCGCACCGCTTTGGCGATGCCGAGCGGAATCGAGATCGAATAAGAGAGAAGCGTCATCCACAGACCGAGCGAAATCGAGACGGGAAGCTTCTCGCCGATAAGCTTGATGACGCTTTCGTCGCGAAAATAACTGCGGCCGAAGTCGAACATCGCATAATTCTTCACCATCAGCAGGAAGCGCTCCCAGGCCGGCTTGTCGAAGCCGAACTGCTTCTCGAGTTCCGCGATGAATTTCGGATCAAGCCCCTGAGCGCCGCGATATTTTGAGGCGGTTTCAGCGGCCATCGTGCCTGTCTGGCTCGCGCCGCCTTGTCCCACGTCACCGCCGCCGCCGGAAAAGCGTCCGGTCGCGCCGACGTCGAAACCTTGCAGTTGCGCGATGATGCGTTCCACCGGTCCCCCCGGCGCGAACTGCACGATGGCGAAGGAGATGAGCATGATGCCGAGGATCGTCGGGATCATCAGCAGCACGCGGCGGGCGATATAGGCTCCCATTAAGCTCTCACGTTTTCTTGCATCGGCGTCGTGTCCGACGGCCTCGCATCATGCGAAAAGATCATTTTTAGCGCCCAGCGAAGTTGATCTTGCGCGCCTTGTCGTCGTCCCACCACCAGGTCCACAGCACGCCCGTGTCGAACTTCGGCGCCCGCTCCGGCTGGCCAAATAGATCCCAATAGGCGAAGCGATGCACCGGATTATACCAATGGGGAACCCAGTAGCGCTGCGAGCGCAAGGCGCGGTCGAGCGCCCGGCAACAAATGACGAGCTCTTCGCGCGTTTGCGCCTGAAGGGCTTTTTCGACGAGCGCGTCGATTGCCGGATTCGAGACGCCCGTCAAATTGCGCGAACCGGGCATATCGGCCGTCTGCGAGCTGAAATAGGCGCGAAGCTCCTCACCCGGATTCCAGCTCATGAGCAGCACGTCATGAATAATATCGAAGTCGAAGTCCTCGACGCGCTTCTTATATTGCGCGGCGTCGACGACGCGGATGCGCGCGGTGACGCCAAGAAGCTTCAAATTCTTGATGAAGGGCTGTGTATGCCGTTCGAAGACGCTCGAATTGTCGAGAAACTCGAATTCAAGCGGCGTTCCGTCGGGCAGGCAGAGAACGCCGTCCTTGCGCGTGCAGCCGGCGGCGACAAAAAGATCATTCGCCTTTTTTAGGAGGCTGCGGTCCTGTCCCGAGCCGTCAGAGACAGGCGCGACAAAGGGCTCACCAAAAACTTCCGCGGGAAGATCGGCGCGATAGGGCTCGAGCAGGGCCTTTTCCTGTTCGCTCGGCAGTCCCTTCGCTTCGAGCTCGGAATTTTCGAAGTAGGATGAAATTCGCCTATAGGCGTCATACATCAGGTTGCGGCTTGTCCATTCATAGTCGAAGGCGTAGCCGATCGCTTCACGCACGCGCGGATCCTTGAAGATCTTGCGTCGTGTGTTGAAGAACCATCCCTGGATCTGCGGAATATTGTTGTTCGGCGTTGTCGTGCGCTTGACGCGGCCGTCCTTGAAGGCAGGAAAATCATAGCCCGTCGCCCAGACGCGGGCGATATTTTCCTCGCGTTCCGTGAACGCGCCGGCCTTGAACGCCTCGAAGGCGACCTGACTGTCGCCGAAGTATTCGAAGCGGATGACATCGAAGTTGCCTTGCCCCAGGGCGACAGGAAGGTCCTTTGCCCAATAATCGGGATTTCGATGATAGGCGATGAAGCGGCCCTGCTCGAAGGCGCCAACCTTGTAAGGCCCAGACCCAAGCGGCGGCTCCAACGTTGTCGCCTCGAAGTCGCGGTCCTTATAATAGGCGCGCGAGAAGATCGGTTGGCCGACGACGCTTACCGGCAGATCGCGTGTGCGGCCCGGCGCGAAGCGCACGACAAGAACATCGTCCGCCTCCGCTTCCGCGGTTTCGAGATCGCGTAGCGATTGGCTGATGACAGGGTGGCCCTTGCTCTTGAGGATGTTGAGCGAAAAGGCGGCGTCATGCGCCGTGAGCGGCGAGCCGTCGTAAAAGCGCGCTTCTTTACGCAAGAGGAAAGCGTAAGTGAGCTTATCTGCAGAGATGCGCACCTTCTTCGCGACGAGTCCATAATAAGCGTCGCGCTCATCGAGGCTTTGGTTCATCAGGCTGTCGAAGACGAGCGACATGCCTGTCGCGGGATTGCCGCGCAATACATAGGCGTTGAAACTGTCGTAGGTGGGGCTCGCCGGCGACAGCGCCAATGTTCCGCCCTTTGGCGCTTTCGGATTGACGTAGCCGAAATGTTTGAAGTCGGTCGGCTCGGCAAGGTCGCCGAACGTGGAAAGCCCATGGCTCTCGGTCTCGCCCGGCGCGAGAGCGCCGAAGCGGTTCGAGGCGGCGGCAGGCGCGTCCGGCTTGGCTAGCGCGCGCGGCGTCAACAGGGTTGCGGCGCCGGCGCCGATAATAGAGCGACGGGAGAGACGAATGCGCGTCAGATCGACGATCTTGGAATGAGCCAAAAAGTTACCTCAGGCGGAGGGGGCGCGGCCGGCCGCTGCCCATGAGCTGCAATTATGTCGGTTTTTTGCGGGTTCGCCAGCGATCCTTTAAGGAGCCGTCACGCCGCTTTGGCTCTTTCTAGCAAAAATGCGGCACAAGAGCGCTAGGGGATGTTGAAAATGGATTCAGTCAGCCTCGGCCTTCGCGAGCAGGGTTTTATTGGCGGCGCTTGGGTCAGCGCCGAAAACGGCGCAACCTTCGCCGTTAATAATCCGGCTACTGGCGAGATCATCGGCCAAGTTCCCGACATGGGCGTCGCAGAGACGCACCGCGCGATTGAATCTTGCGCACGAGCGCTGCCAAGCTGGCGCGACCGCGCCGCCAAGGAGCGCGCACACATCATGCGCCGTTGGTTCGAACTGATCATGGCCGATCAGGAACGGCTGGCGCGCATCATCACGGCGGAAATGGGCAAGCCGCTTGCGGAGGCGCGCGGCGAAATCGCCTATGCCGCCAGTTTCATCGAATGGTTCGCGGAAGAGGGACGGCGCATTTACGGCGACGTCATACCTGGTCCCACCGATCGTCGCCTGCTCGTCTTCAAACAGGCGATCGGCGTCACGGCCGCGATCACGCCATGGAATTTCCCCTCCGCCATGTTTGCGCGCAAGGTTGGCGCGGCGCTCGGCGCAGGCTGCACAATGGTGGTGAAGCCTGCGGAGCTCACGCCCTTTTCGGCGCTCGCGCTGGCGGAGCTTGCCGAGCGCGCTGGCGCGCCCTCTGGCGTGATCAATGTGGTGACGGCGAAAGACCCCGCGCCGGTCGGACTCGAATTCACCAAGAATCCTCTCGTGCGCAAGCTGACCTTCACCGGTTCGACCGAAGTCGGCAAGATCTTGCTGCGACAGGCGGCCGAGAACATCCAGAAATGTTCGATGGAGCTTGGCGGCAACGCGCCGCTCATCATCTTTGAAGACGCCGATCTCGATCGCGCGGTCGCGGGCGCCGTCGCAACGAAATATCGCAATAGCGGCCAGACCTGCGTTTCGGCGAACCGCATTATCGTTCACGCGTCGATCATCGACGCCTTCGCCGAGAAGCTTGCGGCTGCGGCGAGCGCGCTGAAGGTCGGCGATGGGACTCAGGATGGCGTCGCCATCGGCCCGTTGATCGAAGAAGCGGCGGTTGAAAAGGTTGAGCGTCACGTCGCCGACGCCATCGCCCATGGCGCAAAGGTTCTCACCGGCGGCGCCCGCCACGCGCTCGGCGGCGCTTTCTTTCAGCCGACGGTGCTCGCCAATGTGCCGGCCGACGCGCTCATCTTCAATGAGGAGACATTTGGTCCCGTTGCGCCGCTCATTTCATTTGAAACTGAAGCCGAAGCGGTGCGCCTCGCTAACGCCACGCCTTACGGCCTCGCGGCGTATTTCTATAGTCGCGATGTCGCCCGCGTCATCCGCGTCGCCGAGCAGTTGGAATTTGGCATGGTCGGCGTCAACGAAACGCTCATTTCGACCGAAGTGGCGCCTTTCGGCGGAGTGAAACATTCGGGCCTTGGACGCGAAGGATCGCGCTACGGCGTCGATGACTATATCGAGATCAAATATGTGTGCCTCGGCGGACTTTGATCACTCGATTCTGATGCGGCCGTCGACCGCAGGCGCAATTGCGCCGGCCTTTTCAACTGCCTCGGCAACGACGCTCGTCAGCAGCGGTCCTTCAAGTTCGCTGATGAGCGGCTTGCCGCGCGTGAGCGCAACATAGCCGTCCTTGCCGTGCGCGAGAAAATCGGTGGTCGCGACTTTATAGAGCTTTGCATCGTCGAGCGGTTTGCCGCCGATCTCGATCGATAGAAGGCGCGATCCGGGAACCGCGTCGCGCCGCACGACGATTCGGGCGCCGGAAATCTGCCCGAAGCGGCCGCCGTCCTTATCGATCATCCACACGGCGTTCTCCAAGGCCGCGCGCAGATCGGCGCCCGAAAGCTCTAAAGTCACGACCTTATCGTTGAACGGCAGCTCCCTGGCGACGTCCTTACGCGTCAGTTTGGTTCCGGGCGCGTAGCTCCGATTCCCGCGTATGCCGCCGCCATTGAGGATCGCGACGTCGGCGCCAGTCGCGGCGCGCATCGCATCGGTGAAAAAATCGCCGATCGCCGTCTCCTGCGTGCGAACGCTCGTCTTGCGGCTGTCGAGCGGCGTCTTTGTCACGCCGATGTCGATGTCGAGCGCCTTGTCGACTGCAGCTTGATATTGCGCCACGCTCTCCGCAATCGCGGCGTCGGGCGCCGCGTCGGCGGTGTCGATGATGCGAAACCTCGGGCTCCAGCGAGTCTTGCCCTCGGCGTTGACGCGGATTTCAACATCAATCGCGACGAGATTGACGCCGTCGGCCTGAGTCTCGCCGATCGCGGCGCGTCCGTCGTAGGCGACAAGGAGATTATGGTCGTGCCCGGACAGAACGATGTCGATCGGTCCGAGCTTCATGAGACGCAGATCGTCCTGCCACTCGGAATGCGTAATCACGACGATGAGGTCGGCGCCGGCGTCGCGCAGCGCCTGCGCCTGAAGTTTTGCGGTCTCGATCGCCGGCAGAAGTTTCAGAGTCCCGGGACTCGATCTTCTCGCGGCTTCGTCATCGGTCAGGCCGAAAAGGCCGATCTTCACGCCGTCAACATCGATGATTTTGCTGTCGGCGAAACCGGGCAGGGGATGGTCCGAGGCGTCGCGGAGATTTGCGGCGAGCAGGGCGAATTTCGCTTCGCTCATGCGCTGGTAAAAAACCGCCTCGCCGAAATCGAACTCGTGATTGCCGGGCGTGAACACATCCAGGCCAACGCGGTTGAGAAGGTCGATGATATGCGCGCCCTTATCGACGCTCGACGTGAGCGAAGGCGACAGCGTGTCGCCGGCAAGCGCGACGATGATGTTTTTCGCTTTCGCGCGCTCGGCTTTGAACGCGCCAGCGACGCGGGCGAAGCCGCCGCGTCCGTCCCTTTCAGCCATTTCATAGATGTCGCTGAAGACGACGAAGGTGAGATTGACGATGCGCTCGCCGGCGTGGGCGGGAAGGGCGAAAGCGAATCCGACGATCGCGGCAATAAAGAAAGCGCGTCCAATATTTCGAAACATTTGTCTTCGCCCATCTGGAAATATCGAAGGGCGCGCATGTTGCCGTCGCTCGATGACGAGGGCAATACGTCCGGGACGTGCGCTAACCCTCTCCCGATGGGAGAGGGTGGTCGCGGAGCGACCGGGTGAGGGGCCGACTTACCTCCCACCCGCGCCGCCTCGCGTCGCGACCTCCCCGCAAGGGGGAGACACAGTCGCCGCTTCCTGTCCAAGGCGATGAGCTAAGGATGAAGCGCCTGCCGCTCCCTCTCCCCGCTTGCGGGGAGAGGTGAGGTGAGGGGCTGGGCGATTAGCGCAAATCTGTTCAGTCTCGTGAAGCGCATCCAAGATGGCTTCGATGACCGCCTCGATATTTTCATAGAGCTGCGCATTGTTGAAACGAATGAGGCGATAGCCGTTCGCTTCAAGGAATGCGGTTCGCATAGCGTCGCGCGCGATCTCGGCCGTGCTCGAATGAGTTTCGCCGTCGATTTCAACTATGAGGCTGCGTTGCCGACACAGGAAATCTGCGATGTAAGGACCGACTGGCGCCTGTCGCACGAATTTGAATCCGCCGATCGCCCGGTTCTGGACGCGCCTCCATAGGATTCGCTCGGCGCTTGTGGCGTCACGCCGTAATGCGCGGGCGCGGCGCGTTTCAAGTATGCGGAGGCCTCGCATGCGTCGTTCGCTTCGCTAATCACTTGGCCCCTCACCTTACCTCTCCCCGCTCATCGCGGGGAGAGGGGCGGTAAGCGTTGCGCCTTGCCACAAAAAAGAAACGGCGCCCGTGGGCGCCGTTTCGCATCGCGTCAGGAGACTAAGCTTTAGTAGTTGTAAGCGCGCTCGCCGTGATCGGTGATGTCGAGGCCTTCGCGCTCTTGATCGGGCGTCGGCCGCAGACCGACGATGATATCGACGAGCTTGAAGAGGATCGCCGATCCGACGCCAGACCACAGAAGCGTCGCGACGACGGCGATGCCCTGCGCCTTCATCTGCGTGACCATGTCGTATGTTCCGGCGTAGGTTTCCAGATTGGTGTAGTCGGTGATGCCGACGCCGCCGAGATCGGGATTGACCAAGATACCCGTCGCCAGCGCGCCGGTGATGCCGCCGATGCAGTGCACGCCGAACACGTCGAGCGCGTCATCGTAGCCGGCCATCTTCTTCACGAAATCGACGAAGAAGAGGCAGATCGGCGAAACGGCGAGGCCAAGAACGATGGCGCCGACCGGACCAGAGTAGCCCGAGGCCGGCGTCACCGCGACGAGGCCTGCGACTGCGCCGGTGATGAGGCCGAGCATCGAAGGTTTGCCCTTCACCAGCCATTCGACGATCATCCAGGAGAGCGCCGCAGCCGCCGTCGCCACCATGGTGTTGACGAAGGCGAGCGCCGTCGTGCCGTTCGCTTCGAGATTCGAGCCGGCGTTAAAGCCGAACCAGCCAACCCACAGCAATGAGGCGCCGACCATCGACAGGGTGAGCGAATGCGGCGGCAAGGCCTCCTTGCCGAAGCCGATGCGCTTGCCGACGATGATCGCGCCGACAAGACCCGCGATGCCGGCGTTGATGTGCACGACCGTGCCGCCAGCGAAGTCCAGCGCGCCCTTGCCCGCGAGCCAGCCGACGGCGCCGTTGATCTCGTCGATCTTCGCCTGCGCGGCCGCTTTCGCCGCTTCGTCGCCGGCGGCGGCGAGCTGCGTCGCGGCGTCGACCAGAGCGTTCGGATCAGCGACGCCCCACACCCAATGCGCGATCGGGAAGTAGATGACCGTCACCCAGAAGGCGACGAACAGCAGCACGGCAGAGAATTTCATGCGCTCCGCAAAGGCGCCGATGATGAGCGCTGGGGTGATCATCGCGAAGGTCATCTGGAAGACGAAATAGGCGTATTCCGGAATGACATGGCCCGGCGTGAAGGTCGCCGCATTCGAAGCGGCTGTCACGCCTTTCAGGAACAGCTTGTTGAAGCCGCCGATGTAATTGCTGAGCGATCCGCCGTCGCCGAAAGCGAGCGAATAGCCGTAGATCGTCCAGATCACGCCGACGAGCGCGACGATCGCGAAAGTTTGCGAGAGAATTGACAGCGCATTCTTGGCGCGCACCAGGCCGCCATAAAAGAGCGCGAGGCCGGGGATCGACATCATCAGCACCAAGGCCGACGAGGTCAGCATCCAGGCGGTGTCGCCAGGATTGGGCGTCGGATCATTCGCGGCGAAGGCCGGAAAGGCCAGAAAGGCCGAGATCGCCGCTCCCGCGATGACCGAAGCGACAGAAGCGCTTCGAGGCGAAGGAAGTTTCATGTGCAATAGCTCCTAATGTTGCGGCAGGGCGATCAAAGCGCGTCGGCGTCGGTTTCGCCGGTGCGGATGCGGATAGCGCGCTCCAGCGGCGTGACGAAAATCTTTCCGTCGCCGATCTGTCCGGTGCGCGCGGTGTTGGAGATTGCCTGGATCACTTGATCGACGACGGCCGCATCGACGGCGACTTCAATTTTGAGCTTCGGCAAGAAACTGATCGCATACTCTGCGCCGCGGTAAATTTCAGTGTGTCCCTTCTGACGTCCGTAGCCCTTGACTTCAGTCACGGTAAGGCCGTGCACGCCGATGTTGGTCAGCGCGTCGCGGACCTCATCGAGCTTGAACGGCTTGATGATCGCTGTGACGATTTTCATCTGCCAATCCTGTTGTTATCGACCTCGTTGGCGAGCGTCGCCCGCTTGACGGCGTCGTTTTGGTCGCGGCTTGCGGGAAGGACTCCGCCGCGTCGCGCATTGGCGCTTTCAAATGGCGTGCCAGCCGCGCTGACGCCTGAATTTACTGACGGGAAGCGTCTTTACCGTGACGTCGGCTATGCCGCCGCTTGCAGCCGCGGTTCGGCTATTGCCTTTGCGGGCCTCGACTATGCGCTTCGGCGCTCACCGAACCACCTTCGCGCCGGCGCTTTCGCACAGGGCGAAGCCGCCCAGTTAGGCGCCTATAATTTACGCAGAATCTGGCCGGCTGCCTCAGGCGCGGGCAGTTATTCAAGACCGCGTCGCGTCGCGCAGGCGCACCAGGCCTTCCTGGCTCACCGAGGCGACGAGTCGGCCGTCGCGGGTGAAGATCTGACCGCGCGTCAAGGCGCGCGCGCCGCCGGCCCATGGACTTTGTTGCGCATAAAGCAGCCACTCGTCGACGCGCAGCGGCCCGTGAATCCAGAGCGCGTGATCGAGGCTCGCGACCTGGATCTTCGGATCGAAGATCGTCAGGCCGTGAACGAGCAGCGCCGTGTTGAGCAGAGTCATGTCTGAAAGATAGGCGAGCAGCGCATTGTGAATGACGGGATCGTCCGGCAGCGCGCCGCGCACGCGAAACCAGATCATCTGGCCGGCGGCGCGGCGTTCGGGGAAAAACACGTCGTCCGGCGCGACGACGCGCATATCGAGCGCGCTTCGGCGCTTGAGCCAGCTCTCGGCCTGTTCCGGAAGGAAGGCGCGAAAGCGCTCGACGAGCGCATGCACGTCGTCGAGGCTTTCGGGGTCCGGCGCGTCTGGCATTTGGGTCGCGTGCGAGAGCCCCTCTTCGTGACGCTGAAACGACGCCTCCATCGAAAAGATCGTATGCCCGCGCTGGGTCGCGTTGCAGCGCCGCGTCGTGAAGCTCTTGCCGTCGCGCACGCGTTCGACGGCGAAGTCGATCGGCGTCGTCGGATCGCCGGCGAGAACGAAATAGCCGTGCAGCGAATGAACGGGGCGGTCCGCGGACACAGTGCGCGTCGCGGCGACGAGCGCTTGCGCGACAGCCTGTCCGCCATAGACCTGGCGGCCTGAAGGGTGCGGGCTGTGGCCCCTGAAGAGGTCTTCTCCCGCCTCCTCGAGATCGAGAAGCGCCAGAAGCTTCGAGGAGACGGGTTCGTCCATCTCGGACGAGACGATCAGTCGATCTGACGCGCCTCTTCGGGCAGCATGATGGGAATGCCGTCGCGGATCGGATAGGCCAATCGCGCCGAGCGCGAGATGAGCTCCTGACGCGCGCTGTCATATTCGAGCGTGGTCTTGGTCAGCGGACAGACCAGGATTTCGAGCAAGCGGGGGTCAATCCGCGTCGGTTCTCCCGATTCAAGCTTTTCGGCGCCGGGCTCGCGTTCGTCAGTCATGCTCAGTTTCCTTAATGCCACTGCGGCCGATTGCCGTGCCGCTGCGCGAGATCGAGCTTCGCGAGCGCGATCAGCGTTTCCGCGCGGGTCTTCAAATCGATCGCTTCGATCAGCGCTTGCTTGTCGTTGTCGCCGAACGGACACATCATCGCCAGCGCATTGACGAGCGTCTCTGTCGGAGCCGCGTCTATGCTCGCCCAGTCGACTTCGAGTTTCGAACATTCGGCGAAGTTGCGCAACATCGACACCATGCTTTCGCGATCGACCGCGTCAGCGCCGGCGCCTGCCTCAAGGTCCTCGGCAAATTCGTCGTAGCTGACCTGACACTGCCGGAATGGCGTTTGAACCGTCAGCTCTTCAAGGATGCGAAACCGCGCCACGCCGGTAAGAGTGATGAGATAGCGGCCGTCTCCGGTCTCGGCGAAACGCGTGATCCGTCCAGCGCAGCCGACGCCATAGAGGTTAGTCGCTTCGGCGATTGTGTCGTCGCCCGGCAATGGCTGGATCATGCCGATCAGGCGGGCGCCGGCGATGGCCTCGTCGACCATCGCAAGATAGCGCGGCTCGAAGACATTGAGCGGCAGTTCGCCGCGCGGCAGCAATATGGCGCCTGAAAGCGGAAAGAGCGGCAGAACTGTCGGCAATTCGCTGACGTCGGCATAGGGATGGTTCAGGCTCATATGGCGAACGCCTCTCTATGAGTAGAGCAGCGTGGACAGCCGCCGCCGCGCGGTCACGGCCGCCTTGTCCATCGGTCCCCACGCCTCGAAAAACTGGATGAGTTGCTTCCTTGCCCCATCGTCATTCCAACTACGGTCGCGTCGGATGATTTCAAGCAGCGCATCTGCCGCTTCCTCGCGCAGCCCTTTGGCGTTGAGCGCCAGCGCGAGATCGAGATAGGCCTGGAGGTCATTGGGATCGAAATTGATCCGATTTCTCAGATCGTCGATTTCACCGAGATCCTGAGCCTGCTCCGCGTTCTGAAGCGCCGCCGCCGCGGCCGCGACTTCGCTGTCGCGTCGCGCCGCTTCCGGAAGAACGTCGAGGAGCGCCCCGGCGTCGTCGATGCGTCCTGAGTCGATATAAAGACGCATCAAGGCGGCGGCGGCTTTGGCGTTGGGCGCTTCGCCGCTGGCAAGTTCTCCAAGCAACGATTCGGCGCCCGCGAGATCGCCGTCCGCGATCATCGCCTGCGCCGCTTCCAGCGCATCGCTTTCGTCCTCGATAGGGCCCACAAGCCGCTCTAGAAAACCCTTGATCTGACTTTCCGGGAGCGCGCCGACGAATCCGTCGACAGGCCGTCCGCGTTGAAAGGCGACGACCGCAGGGATCGACTTGACGCCGAGCTGATCGGCGATCAGCGGCTCCGCGTCGATGTTCATTTTGACGAGCGCGATCTTGCCGCCGGTTGCGGCGACGAGACGCTCGATGACAGGCGCGAGCTGGCGGCAAGGTCCGCACCATGGCGCCCAGAAATCCACGAGCACGATCTGCCGCATCGACGCGTCGAGAACGTCGGCGCGGAACCGATCCGTCGTCGTTTCGATCGGCGTCGTCGGCGCGCCAGCCATTCCGGCCGTCTCAACCATGCGCTTCTCCCCTCATCGTGGTCCTCGGCAGTCTGATTTTGGAGGCTTTGCCGTATTGCGCCCGCTCAGCGCTGCGCCCGGACGAAAGTCAGATAGACCGGATTGCGGCCTTGGGCCATGGCCTTGGCTTCATATTTAGTTCGGGTCCAGCCTGGCCACGGCGTGAGCCAGTCATCGCCGCGCCGTGCGCGCCAGCCGAAGTCAGGATGTGCGCGCACGCGCGCCAGGGTCCAGGCCGCGTAGTCGTCGATATCTGTGGCGAAGCGCAGTTCCGCGCCCGCGCGCATCGTTCGAGCCAGACGGTCGAGGTTGTCGCGCGCGATGAAGCGCCTTTTGCGATGGCGTCGTTTGGGCCAGGGATCGGGATAGAACAGATACACGCGCGACAGGCTGTCCGCCGGCAACCAGTCGAGAACGTCCACGGCGTCGCCCTGATGCAGTCGGATGTTCGTCAGGCCGCGTTCTTCGATGCGAGCGAGGAGTTTCGCCACGCCATTGATGAAGGGTTCGCAGCCGATAAAATCGACTTCTGGATTCTCAATGGCGGCGGCGATTAAATGCTCGCCGCCGCCAAAGCCGATTTCGAGATGCGTTTCTCGCGTAAAGGGCGCCGGCGGCTGCGACAGGTCGAGCGACAGACGCGGCAGGAGCTCGGCGACCAGGGCGGCCTGATGCTTGCGGAGCGCCTTGCCTTTCGAGCGGCCATAGAGGCGTCCGTGGGGGCCGCGTTGCTGAGGGGTCTCGCTCATAAGCGCTGACTGGTCGCGCTCGTTGGACGTCTCGCGCCGCGTTTCTCCTAATCCGTCTCACAAGGACGGAACAAGCCGCGCCGCGCTTCAATCGCCTTCCGAATCGATCCTGGACCGGTCGAATTATGCGAAATGCGATTTCAGCTGGTCGACGAGGTCGGTCTTTTCCCACGAGAAGCCGCCATCCGCGTCAGGCGTCCGGCCGAAATGGCCATAAGCCGAGGTGCGGGCGTAGATCGGCCGGTTGAGCTGAAGATGCTCGCGGATGCCGCGCGGCGAAAGCCGAACGAGCTGAGGCAGCACCTCTTCCACCTTCTCTTCGCAAACCTGGCCGGTGCCATGCAGATCGACATAGATAGAGAGCGGCTCGGCGACGCCGATGGCGTAGGAAAGCTGCAGCGTGCAGCGCTCGGCGAGCCCAGCCGCGACGATATTTTTGGCGAGGTAGCGGGCGGCGTAAGCGGCGGAACGATCGACCTTGGTCGGATCCTTGCCGGAGAACGCGCCGCCGCCGTGGGGCGCTGCGCCGCCATAGGTGTCGACAATGATCTTGCGGCCAGTGAGGCCGGCGTCGCCGTCCGGGCCGCCGATGTAGAATTTGCCCGTCGGGTTCACATGCCACACGGTCGTGTTGGTGATCCAACCGTTGGGCAGCGCGGCGCGGATATAGGGCTCTACGATACTGCGAATGTCGCCGGGCGACAGGCTTTCGTCGACATGCTGATGCGACAGTACGATCTGTGTCGCCTCGACGGGCTTGCCCTCGACATAGCGAACGGTGACCTGGCTCTTGGCGTCGGGGCCGAGGCCCTTTTCCTTGCCGCTGTGGCGCGCTTCAGCGAGGCGCTCCAAAATCTTGTGCGAATAATAGAGCGGCGCCGGCATCAGTTCCGGCGTTTCGCGCACGGCATAGCCGAACATGATGCCCTGGTCGCCCGCGCCTTCGTCCTTGTTCCCAGCGGCGTCAACGCCCTGCGCAATGTCAACGGACTGTTCGTGCAGCAGCACTTCCACATTAGCGGTGTTCCAGTGGAAGCCGCGCTGCTCATAACCGATGGCGCGAATGGCGTTGCGCGCGATCTCGGTGATGCGCTCGAAGGGGATATGCGGTCCGCGCACTTCGCCGGCGATGACGACGCGGTTTGTCGTCGCCAGAGTTTCGGCCGCGACACGAATGGCGTAAGGGTCAATGCCCGCCTTCGGACCCTCACGGAAAAACTCGTCAACGATTTCGTCTGAAATGCGGTCGCACACCTTGTCCGGATGGCCTTCGGAAACGGACTCGCTCGTGAAAAGATAATTCTTCCGGGTCACTTCCATCTCCGATCGCTTCGAGGAAGAGTTGAATAACTGCGGAGCAGGCGGGTCCATCTGCCAGCGCCCGTTCGGTGCGTCAAGCCGAAAAGCCCTAATCGTTCGTTTTGGAGAACGGGATCGCTACTTCCCCGAGGGCTCGGACTGCTCTGCGAGCGTCGTCACGAGATCGAGCACCCGCTTGCGCACCTTGGGGTCGCGGATACGGGCAAAAGCGCGATTGAGATGCAGGCCTTCCGACGTGGACAGGAAATCAACCACGTATTGGGAAGAGGATTCCTCTGCAAATCCGCCGGATTGCGCTGACGGGCCGCCCGGCGCGTCTTCGAAAAAAAACGATGGCGGCACTTTCAAAATTTTCGAAATCTGCTGGAGGCGGCTCGCGCCGATGCGATTGGTCCCCTTCTCGTATTTCTGCACTTGTTGGAAAGTGATTCCGAGCGCTTCTCCGAGCTTCTCCTGACTCATTTTCATGAGAGTGCGCTGCATACGCACGCGGCTGCCGACATGACGGTCGATCGGATCTGGCGCCTTCTTCAACTCTACCACTCCTGTTCCTCTGACGGCTTGGCGCGGGCGCAAGCGAGTATAGCTGGCAAGTATCTGAATTTAAAATAATATCAGCATTATGGCGATCAGATTCGATCCTTCCCGCCTCAGCCGGACTTTTCCCGGGGATAGGCGGACATGCGCAGCAGGGCAGGAAAATCTTGCAGCATCCTCCCCTTAAGACAAGCGCCCCGCCTGCCGCCAAGATTGTTTCCGACGAAGCGCGCGCGCCATGGCGCGCGAAAATAGCTAACGACGGGCGACGCCGATCAACGCCAACCCCGTCGCCGCCGCAAGGAGCAACGGAAAGGCCCACGCGCCATAAAGGGCAAAGGCGGTAGACGCCGCCTCTTTCGGCAGGCGTCCGTCAATGACGCCTTCTTGGCCTAACGGAAGCGACTGAAGAATGCGTCCATAGGCGTCGATGATCGCCGAGACGCCAGTATTGGCGACGCGGATCATCGGCAGGCCTTCCTCAATGGCGCGAAGGCGCGCTTGCGCCAAGTGCTGATAGGGGCCGGTTGTGTGGCCGAACCATCCGTCATTGGTGACGTTGAGGAAGAGCCGTGGGCGTTCTGCGGCGTCGGGCTGTATCGTCTCGCCCGAGAAAATCGCCTCGTAGCAAATGAGCGGCGCGATCGGCGGCAGACCCGGCGCGGCGAGTAGGCGCGGACCCGCGCCGCGATCCCATATGCCCGGAACGAGATGGTTGATTCCAAGCGGCCGCAGCAGTTCCTCGAGCGGCAGATATTCGCCGAATGGAACGAGATGAACCTTGTCGTAGAAGGCGAGGATCGTCTCTCCTTGCAGCGCCTCGATCGAATTGAAAATCCTGCCGCGGCGTCCGCCGCCTTCGCCTTCGGCCCGCGCGGCGCCGGTCAAAAGCACGCCCCCCTTGAGCGCGCGCGCGATCGCCGCCAGAGCCTCCGGGTGGTTGGAAAGAACATAGGGAAACGCCGATTCAGGCCAGATGAGATGGGTGACTCCGGCGAGTCCGGAAGGCCGCGCCTCCGCGGCGCCTTCCGAGAGGGCGAGATAGCGACGCAAGATCCACTCGCCGTTCTCAGGACGAAACTTCGCGTCCTGAGGAAGATTTGGCTGCATCAGGCGCAATGTGACGCCTTCGACAAATTCGGTTTGGTTCGCGCTGAGCCGAAATGCACCATAGGCGAGCATCAGCATGGCGAGAACCGTTGCGCCCAACATGGTCCCGTTGATTCGGCCGGCGCCGCGAGGGCGGCGATCGATGAGCGTTGCTGGCGCGGCGAAAATGACGATCGCGAGAATGTCGAGGCCATAGAGGCCGACGAGAGATGCCGTCTGCGCCATCGGCCCGGCGCCGGCGAGCGCCATGCCGAAATCATTCCAGGGGAAACCCGTGAAAAGATGGCCGCGCAGCCACTCCGCGGCGCCCAATCCCGCGGCAAGCGCAAAGATGCGGGCGCCGCCCGTCGACCACAAGAGGCGCGCTGCGGCGAACCCTGCCGCCGGAAAGAGCGCGAGAACCGCCGGCAGGCCGAACACAGCAAGGGGCAGGGCCCAGGCGAATTGGTCGGCCTCGACGAGCATTGCGGCGCCCATCCACCAGAGGCCCGCCACGAAGTAGCCGAAGCCCAGCCACCAGCCGGCGCCAGCGGCCGAGAGGATTGGCGCCAAGGCGAAGCGATTTGAATTTTCGCCTTCCGCCGCGCCGTCGATGAGCCAAACGGCGACGGTGAGCGGCGCGAACATGGCGGGAATGAAGTCGAATGGCGCGAGGGCGAGAGCGCCGGCGGCGCCTGCGCAAAATGATATCGCGCGCCGCGTCCAGCCGCGGGCGAGAACGATACGTTGCGGAAGGGAGGACGCCGGCGCGCCTGCGTCGGCGATCTCGGCAAGTTGCGCCATCGGACCTCAAAGCGCTGCGAATCGGCCCGGGCCGACTTTAAAGCGATTCAGCAAACAATTTTACGCGCCGGCGTCCTCTCACGCCGGCCGTCGCGCCCGCACACGCAACTTGCCGACGCGCCGCGGGTCGGCGTCGACGATCTCGAACTCGTAAGCCTCGACCGGCGTGGGAATGATCTCTCCGCGCATCGGCACGCGTCCGGCAAGCCAGGCGACCAGACCGCCGAGCGTCGTCACTTCGGCAGGCGTGTCTTCGAGTCTGAAATCCACGCCAAGCCGCGCCGTGACTTCGTCAAGATCCGCGCGTCCGTCGATGATGTAATCGCCGTTCTCAAGCTCGACGACGCCGGACTCGTCGGCAACGTCATGTTCGTCCTCAATGTCGCCGACGATCATCTCCATGATGTCCTCGATCGTCACGAGGCCGTCGGTGCCGCCATATTCGTCGATGACGAGCGCCAGATGCGTGCGCGTCGCCTGCATCCGGATCAAAAGATCGAGCGCCGGCATCGAGCGCGGCACGAACAGCACCGGCTTGAGCAAATTGGCCTGCGATAGCGGCGTGTCGAAATCGATCTTCTTCGCTTCGCCAGTCGCGGCGCCGGCCCCCTCGCGCCGATCGGCGCAACAGGCGATATGAGTGACGAAATCGCGGATGTGGATCATCCCGCGCGGGTCGTCGAGCGTATCTGCGTATGCCGGCAGCCGCGAGTGGCCAGCGTTGCGGAACAGCTCCAGCGCTTCGCGAAGCGGCGCGTCGAGCGAAATCGCGATAATGTCGGCGCGCGGAATCATCGCGTCGTCGACGCGCATATCGTGCAGACCGAGCACGTTTTTCAAGAGCGCGCGCTCGTGCGGCGTCACGTCGCCCGCAGACTCTTCGAGCCTGTCTTCGATGTCCTCGCGCACTGAGGCTGGGGCGAAACCGAGAAGGCCGCGCAGCCTGTCGATGAGGTTGGGGCGTGATCCCTCGCCAGTTCGCCTTAATGGAATTGGATCGTCGGCGTTATCGTATCGCGTCGACATGCGCTTAGTTCAATTCGCTCCGCCCGCCGGCCCGTCTGCATATGGGTCGGGAAATCCTAGCGCTGTTGCGATCTTACGCTCCAGCGACTCCATCCGCTCGGCTTCTGCGGCGGTCTCGTGATCATATCCGATCAGATGCAGAAATCCATGCGCGACCATATGGGCCGTGTGGGCGCGCAAAAGCTTGCCCTGCTCCTCCGCCTCCCTGGCCACGGTTTCGTAGGCGACGATGACATCGCCAAGGAGAGGCTTGTGCTCAAGCGCGCCGGGAGTTGGGAAAGACAGGACGTTCGTCGGCTGGTCCTTGCCCCGCCACTCGGCGTTGAGCGCCCGGATCGCCGCATCATCGCAGAATGTGACGCTAAGCTCACACTGCGGCGCGAGAGCGGCGCCGCTTGCGGCAAGACTCTGACGAACGCATTGTTTCGCGAAATCTTCCAAATCTACGACCCGCCGCCAGGCAGGCGCCGCAACATTAACGTCGATCTCCAAAGTCAGGCTTCCCCGCGCGGCTGCTTGTTGGCGCGCGCGGCGCGCTCATAGGCTCCAACGATTTGGCGCACAAGATCGTGACGCACGACGTCGCCTTCCGAAAATCTTACCCGGCCGACGACGTCGAGATCGGAGAGCAGGGAGACCGCTTCTGAGAGGCCTGACTTCTGTCCGGGCGGCAGGTCGGTCTGCGACGGATCGCCGGTCACGATCATGCGCGAGCCTTCGCCAAGCCGGGTCAGAAACATCTTCATCTGCATCGAACTGGCGTTTTGCGCTTCGTCGAGCAGGATGCAGCTTCGCGTCAGCGTGCGGCCGCGCATGAAAGCAAGCGGCGCGACTTCGATGAGGCCGGTCTGCATGCCGCGCTCGACCATGCGCGCATCCATGAAATCATGGAGCGCGTCATAGATCGGACGGAGATAGGGGTCGACCTTGTCGCGCATGTCGCCGGGCAAGAAGCCGAGACGTTCGCCGGCTTCGACCGCGGGACGCGACAAAATCAATCTCTCGACCGCGCCTTGCTCCATCAGCTGAACGGCGTGGCCGACCGCGAGCCAAGTCTTGCCGGTGCCGGCAGGGCCTTCCGCGAAGACCAGTTCGTAACGCTTGAGCGCGCGCAAATATTGGTCCTGCGCGGCGTTGCGCGCCCGCACCGAACCGCGCTTCCTGGTCATGATCTGTTCGAAAGCGCCGCGCGCGGGCTCGGAATCGGGAAATAGGCTGCGCTGACGCGCCGTCTCTTCGATCGCGCCGTCGACGTCGCCGAGCGTGATCGCCTGACCTAGAGCCACACGCTCATAAAGCGCCTCGAGCACGCGGCGCGCGTGCTCGCAGGCCTCGGCCTTGCCTTTGAGCGTTACGTGATTGCCATTGGCGAATGAGGAGACGCGCAGCCGCCGTTCGATCTTGGCGAGATTTTGATCATAAAGGCCGAAAACGAGCGAAGCGTGACGATTATTTTCAAAAGCGAGCGTGATTTCCGCTTCGGGCTCAGTCGCTTCCCGTTCCCGTGCGGCGAGCAACGGGTCGTCGATTGTCGTCAAGCCTTCGCCTCCTCGCTCATGAGTCGTGCGCCCAATGAATTGGAGCCCGCCGCGATGATCTTCACTCTCGCTTCCCGGCCAATTAGCTCGGTCGGCCCCTCAACATGCACTGCCTGCATATAGGGACTCTTGCCCGCGATTTGCCCCTCGTGTCGGCCGGGCTTCTCAAAAAGCACGTCGAGCTCTCGGCCAACCGTCGCGGCGTTAAACGCTTGCCGCTGCTCTTCGAGCAGGGCCTGCAGCGCGGCGAGCCGTTCGCTCTTCACCTTCTCCTCGATCTGATCGTCGCGGTCGGCGGCGGGCGTGCCGGGCCGCGGCGAATATTTGAATGAGAAGCTTGATGCGAATCCTACGCCACGCGCTAGCGCCATCGTCGCCTCGAAGTCGGCGTCGCTTTCGCCTGGAAACCCAACGATGAAATCCGACGACAGGGCGACGTCCGGCCGAACCTTTCGGATCTTCTCGACGATTGAACGATATGCGTCTGCGCCGTGCTTGCGGTTCATCGCTTTCAGGATGCGGTCCGAACCGGATTGAACCGGTAGGTGCACATAGGGCATGAGCTTTGGAATCGCGCCATGCGCGTCAATCAACTCCTGCGCCATGTCGACCGGATGACTTGTCGTATAACGCAGACGCGTCAGCCCTTCTGTCCGCGCCAGCCGATCGAGAAGCTGCGCAAGGTTTGATTCGCGGCCATCTGCATTCGGCCCGCGGTAAGCGTTGACGTTCTGCCCGATCAGCGTGATCTCGCAAACGCCCGCGTCAACGAGGCGCTCCGTTTCGTCAACGATCTCTGTGACGGGACGCGACGCTTCGGCGCCGCGTGTGTAAGGCACGACGCAGAACGAACAGAATTTATCGCAGCCTTCCTGCACGGTGACGAAAGCCGAAACGCCGCGCGTTTGAATTTGCGCGCGGCTTGGCGCGGGCAGCGCGCGGAACTTGTCCTCGACGGCGAAATCCGTATCGGCGACCCGCGCGCCGTTCTCCGCCTGGCGCAGAAGTTCGGGCAGGCGGTGATAGCTCTGCGGACCGACCACGAGGTCTACGGCGCGCTGGCGCTTGAGCACCTCTTCACCTTCGGCCTGCGCGACGCAGCCGGCGACGACGATCTTCATGTCGCGGCCTTGCGCGTTCAGCGCGCGTTTTGCGATCGCCAGCTTGCCAAGTTCGGAATAGATTTTTTCCGCCGCCTTTTCGCGAATATGGCAAGTGTTGAGGATAACGAGATCGGCGTCTTCTTCGCTGTTGGTCTCCGCATAGCCTTCGCGGCCAAGCAGGTCCGCCATGCGGGTCGCGTCATAGACGTTCATCTGGCAGCCGTATGACTTGACCAGAACTTTCGCTGGCGCGCGCTCAGTGGGCGCAGACCGCTCTTCTTCTTCCAACGCGTTCAAAACTTGCGTGCTTATCTCTGTCGCTCCGCTTCGCGACTCGCCTCGAGCCCTATACGCAATAGGCAGTATAAGGATATTTGCTCCGTCCCGTTCGAAAAAATCGCGCCAGGCGGCATTCTACGAGTTGCCAGCGGCCAATCTCCGCCTCAAACCAGATAATCGGCGCTCAGATCTCAAGCCGCAGATTGATCGCGGCGCGGCGTTCGCCACTGGCGCGCTGATAGTAATTCTCGCGTCTTCCGATCTCCTTGAAACCTTCCCGGCCATAGAGCTTCAGCGCGGCCTCATTGTCGTCAGCGACCTCGAGAAAGACAAGTCGCGCGCCGCCGCGCTCGAGATTCTCCAGGTGTTTTTCTAGAATACGTCGTCCCAACCCAGCGCCGCGGCGCGACGGGTCGACGGCGAAAGTGAGGATTTCAGCGTCGGGCGGCGTCAATCTGGACAATATAAAGCCCCCGAGCTCGGCTTTGCGATTCTCTGCGACCGCGCCGTCGGCGACGATATGCGCATCGGCCAGATAGTTCTCGAAGTCGATTTTCGACCAGCCGAAGGCGAAAGAAGCGCCGTGTAGGCGTTCACAATCCTCGGCGCGCTCAGCGCCGATAGGTTCAATGATGAATGTCGGTTTGGCGAAAAAGGAAGAAAGCAGCGTCATGGCGCAAGTTCACGCCTGCGCTGTGGCGGCAGTGTGGGGGCCCGCCGCATCGTGCTCGGCGCCAGTGCTTTTCGGCGCTTCCGGCCGACCGCCCGGCGCCGTAACGTCTGGTTCTTTAAGATAAAGCGGGCGCGCGGGCGCAGATTCGGGCTGCGCGGCGAGCCCTAGCCGGGCGACGACGGCGATATCGGGCGCGGACTGTTCGCTTGCGATCTTGACCGGAACGCCGCGGGCGCGCGCCTCCTTGGCGAGGAGCGGCGCGCCGGACCCGATGAGAAGCAGCGGGCCGGTCCCGAGAGCGCGCAGCGCTTCATGCGCGCTCACCCGGCGCGGGGTCAGCACCGGTCGCCCATCCGGACCGAAAGCGGCGATGTAGACCTTGCCGTGGCGTGCGTCGATCGCCGCCGCGACGACGCCGTCGAAAGGATCGAGGATCAGCGGCGCCGCAAGCGCGGCGAGCGTCGAGACCCCGACGATTTCGGCTTTGCAGGCGAGCGCAATGGCTTGGCCGGCGGCAAGGCCGATGCGAATGCCGGTGAACGAACCGGGTCCCACTGTCACGGCGATGCGATCGAGTGAAGCAAAGCCGCCCTCGACCTTGCTCATGATCCGCTTGATCAATGGCAGCAGCGCCTCGGCGTGGCCGCGCTCCATCTCCATAGTGTCAGCGGCGATCGGCTCCGCCGCATCGTGATCCAGCACGCAGGCCGAAACGGCTGGAAGAGCGGTGTCAATCGCAAGGATTCGCATGATTCCCGGATTATGACCGTTTTCGGAGCGCGATCAACGTAGCTCCGAACGCGCCAACGCCTTTTACGCCGGCTCGACCGCCTTCACCTGCGGCAGGAAATGCTTGAGCAGGTTCTCGATGCCATGTCGCAGCGTCGCGGTGGACGACGGACACCCGGAGCAGGCGCCTTTCATTGTGAGATAGACGACGCCATCCTTAAAGCCGCGAAAGACGATGTCGCCGCCGTCGCCGGCGACCGCTGGACGCACGCGCGTTTCGAGCAGCTCCTTGATCGTCGCCACCATCTCCGCGTCGGCGGCGTCATAGAACTCGCCTCCGGACTGCGCCGGACCCGCGCCTTCGGTCAGGAGCGGCGCGCCAGAGGCGAAATGCTCCATGATCGTGCCAAGAATGGCGGGCTTCAGATGCGGCCAGTCGGCGCCGTCCTTCGTCACCGAGACGAAATCTGCGCCATACATCACCGCCTCGATTCCCTCGATCGAGAGCAACGCCTGCGCCAGCGGCGCATTGGCGGCGTCGTCCAGCGAGCGGAACTCCATCGCGCCCTGACCGAGCACGTCTTGGCCCGGAAGGAACTTAAGCGTTGAGGGATTGGGGGTAGCTTCAGTCTGGATGAACATCGGGAGACTCCTGCGTCCGGTTCAAGGCCGGCGGGAAGAGCGCGGATACCACAAATCGAGCGCTTTGTGACATCGTCGAGCACTACTTAAGCGCTTCGCCGCAGTCTTGCGAGACTCTTTGACGCCAGCGCTTGAAGGCGACCACAGACCAGACCGCCTCGACGAGGCCGAAAGGCCAGGCGCCTTGAAGGAACCCGTAGATCGACCCCAAAGCGCAGGCGACGGCGAAACACAAAACGAACCAATGGCTGCGGTCCTCCAGCGCATAGGCAAGCAGCATTGCGCTCACCGCGAAAAGCCCAAACCACGTCAACGCATCCATCGACGAATTCCTTCGGGCGCGTTCTTGCATTTGCCATGCCCGAGCGAATCCAGCAGTGTCAATCGATGGACGAAGCTGCGCTCATCGACGCCAACGACGCCTATTACCGCGCCTTCGCCGCGCGCGACCTTGGCGCAATGAACGACCTTTGGGCTGAGGAAGGCTGTTCCTGCGTTCACCCTGGCTGGCCGGCGCTTGTCGGGCGCGCGGCGGTTCTCGCCTCTTATCGCGACATTTTCCGCAATCCGACGCAGGAGGCGGTGACGGCGCGCGACCCGCAGACGCTCATCGAAGGCGACGACGGCCGCGTTTTCTGCGTCGAGGAGGTCGGCGGCGGTCTGCTGCTCGCGACGAATTGGTTTCGCTGGAGCGGAGAGCGTTGGCGGCTTGTGCATCATCAGGCCAGTCCGCTCGCCCCGCCGCCGTCGGCAAGGCGCGAGGGTAAACAGTCGTTTCATTAAGTCGACGCCCGTAAGGGTAAACTGGCCTACGTGTCAGCGCCTTCCGCCTGCTTCTTCCGGCTCGCCTTCTTGGGCTCCCGGCGCGGACCTTCGACGAGCCGCACGACGACGCCCCAGAGCGTTCGCACATCCTGCTCTGTGAGCCCCATACGGTGGAACATGTTGCGCAGATTGCGCGACATCACCGGCTTTTTCGTCAGTGGACGAAAGAAGCCGCGCTTATCAAGCTCGCCTTCGAGAAAATCGAAAAAAGCGAGCGTCATTTCGCGCGTCGCCGGCGGCGAGCGTTCTTCGACCTCAAATGGAATAGCGTCGCCATGCGCGGCGCGAAACCACTCGTATCCTGTGAGCAGCACCGCCTGCGCGAGGTTGAGCGAAGCATAGGCGGGGTTGACGGGAAATGTAAGGATCGCGTCGGCGAGCGCGACATCGTCATTGTCTAGCCCGGTGCGCTCGGGGCCAAACAGCACGCCATGCTTTTCGCCCGCCGCCATCCGCGCTGAGGTTGCGGACATCGCCTGCGCCGGCGTCATCACCGGCTTCATCTGGCCGCGTCCGCGCGCCGTCGCGGCGTAGACGAAGGAAAGATCCTCGATCGCTTCCCGCACGCTCTCGTAGAGCCTGGCGCCTTCGAGCAAATGCACGGCCCCGGCGGCCGCCGCATAGGCGCCCTTGCGATAGGCGCCGGTGCGCGGCCAGCCTTCGCGCGGCGAGACGAGACGCAGATCGGAGAGGCCGAAGTTCGCCATGGCGCGCGCGCACATGCCGATGTTGACGGCGAGCTGCGGACGCACGAGCACGATCGCCGGCCCGCCTGAAAAAGCCGTCTTGCTGCGATCCGTTCCTGCCCCGACCAATTCGCCTCCTCGCGCCAAAGCGGCGGCAAATTAGGGCGGAAAGGGCGCGGGGGGAAGGGCGGTTGCGCGCTCAGCAAAGGCTTCCCGCTTGCTACCCAAAACCTCGAGCCGACGCTATAAGGCGCGCGAACGGAGGAGCGGGCGCATGCGGAAGATCAAGGTTGCAAACCCTGTCGTCGAACTCGACGGCGACGAAATGGCCCGCATCATCTGGACCGCCATCAAAGAGAAGTTCGTTCGGCCCTATCTCGACATCGATCTCATCTATTACGATCTCTCGATTAAAAACCGCGACGCAACGAACGATCAGGTGACGATCGACGCCGCCTACGCCATCAAAGAGCATGGCGTCGGAGTCAAATGCGCGACGATCACGCCAGACGAAGCGCGTGTGAAGGAATTCCATCTCAAAGAGATGTGGAAATCGCCGAACGGCACCATCCGCAATATCCTCGGCGGCGTCATCTTCCGCGAGCCGATCATCTGCAGGAACGTGCCGCGGTTGGTGCCCGGATGGACGCAGCCGATCATCATCGGGCGTCACGCTTTTGGCGACCAATATAAGGCGACAGACTTCAAAGTGCCGGGCAAGGGCCGTCTGACGATCAAATTTGAAGGCGTCGACGGAGACGTCATCGAAAAGGAAGTCTTCAGCTTTCCCGGCTCCGGCGTCGCGCTCGCGATGTATAATCTTGACGAGTCGATCAGCGAGTTTGCGCGAGCGACGTTCAACTATGGGCTTGCCCGCAAATATCCAGTCTATCTCTCGACCAAGAACACGATCCTCAAGGCCTATGACGGCCGCTTCAAGGATCTGTTCCAGGAGATTTACGACGCCGAGTTCAAATCGAAATTCGAGGCGCTCGGCCTCACTTACGAGCATCGTCTGATCGACGACATGGTCGCCTCGGCGCTCAAATGGTCCGGCGGCTACATTTGGGCCTGCAAGAATTACGACGGCGACGTGCAGTCCGACACCGTCGCGCAGGGCTTCGGATCCCTCGGTCTCATGACGAGCGTGCTGATGACGCCCGACGGCAAGACCGTCGAGGCCGAAGCGGCCCATGGCACGGTGACGCGCCATTATCGCGAATATCAGAAGGGCCATGAGACCTCGACCAACTCGATCGCGTCGATTTTCGCCTGGACGCGCGCGCTCGCGCATCGCGGCAAGCTCGACGGGAATGACGATCTGACCCGATTTGCGCGCACGCTTGAGGAAGTGTGCGTGGCGACCGTTGAGTCGGGCTTCATGACCAAGGATCTGGCCTTGCTTGTCGGCTGCAATCAGAAGTGGCTCTCGACGACAGGTTTCCTGGACAAGATCGACGAAAATCTTCGTAGAGCTACGGAGTGAGCGCGGCGCGAGGAATGATTGTAAGTGGCGCCGGTCACGTCTATATAGGCGTCGCCTATGGGCTAATTAAGGATTCGCGAGATGGCGGTGGATCTGGAAGAGACTTATAAGCCTTCCGAAGACGAACCCTTTATGTGCGATCGGCAGCGAGAATATTTCCGGCGCAAACTGCTGGCTTGGAAGGAAGACATTCTGCACGAAAGCCGCGAAACGCTCGCCGCTTTGCAGAATGAAAATGAAAATCATCCCGACCTTGCAGACCGCGCGTCGTCCGAAACCGATCGCGCGATAGAGCTTCGGGCGCGCGACAGGCAACGCAAGCTCATTGCCAAAATCGACGCGGCGCTGACGCGCCTCGAAGACGGCAGTTACGGCTATTGCGAGGAGACGGGCGAGCCGATCTCTCTAAAACGCCTAGACGCGCGTCCGATCGCGACTTTGTCGATCGAGGCGCAGGAGCGTCACGAACGGCGCGAAAAAGTCTATCGGGACGACTAAGTTCAGAGAACGCGCTTCCGGCAAAGAGCTAAGGGCGTCGCTCGTCGCGACGCCCTTTCTTATTGCTTTTCTTCCGGGCGGCCGAGTAGGCGGGCCATCTCCGCTTCAAGCGAATCCAGCGGGTCCGCTTCAGCGGGAGCCGGCGCTGGCGGGGGCGCCGCTCCGGGCTTGGCGGCGGGCGCCGGCGGCGGCTCGATCGGCCGCGGAGCCCCTGTTGGAGAGGTTGGCGGCGCCGGCGCGGCGGACTCCGGCGGCGATGTCTGTTCCTTTGGACGCGGCGCAAATCGCTGCTGGGCGCGCGCAAGGAACGGCGGCGTCGGCGAGCGTGGCGGCGCGGGTCGTGGCGGCGGGGCGGCCGGACTGGAAATTCTTGGGCCTCCGGGCGCAGCCGTCGGCGGCGGAGGCGCAGCGGGGGGCTTCGCGGGCGCCGGCGCGAAAAGGTCCGGCGGCAGATTAAGTGGGCCTGCCGCGGCGGGTCTCGGCAGCGGAGTTTCGGGCTCTTTTGGCGGAGCGGAAGGGCCAGTCGGCCAGTTTGAGGCGGCTCCCGGCTGAGCGGGGCGCGGCTCCGGCGCGCGGCTTAAAGCGGCTTCGATCCGGATGCTCGGCTCAATGAGGATGTCATTAGGGCCGCCGATCAGCAGCAGATGTTCGGCGTTGTCGCGCCGCACGATAACAAGCTGACGCTCGCGGTCGAGATCAAAAACATCCACGACATCTAAGCGTTTAGCGCGGCTGCGGCCTCCCGGCGAACGAATTCGGCGTCCAAAGAGCAGACGGAAAATATACAGCACGAGCACCGCAGCGACGAGGAACGCGACGAGCGCTCCGAGCGCTGGCAGCAGTTGAGTGAATTTATCGGGCATAAACGACTGTTCTCTCGTTCGGACGCGGGTGACCTTGCCAAATTAACAGCTTTCCTGGCAAGCGCCGAAAAAAGGTTAATGAATGGTTAATGTTTGACGAATCAGCGCCCTGCTTCGACTTCCGGGTTTGCTATTATTCGTCTCCGCGGCCACACTTTTGAGTGATTCTGTGAGCGTCGGTTCGGTAAACATCAACGCGCCGGCCTTCGCATGGCCGCCGCGATGGGCGATATATGGCGCGGGTGGTTAAGAAATGACCGACAGGACGGAATCGTCCGCCTTAGAGCGCAGCGAGCGGCCCGCGAATGTGGGATTGGCGGTCGCGCTCGTCGTGACGCTGATCGGAGCGGCCGCCGCCTATTTTTGGACCCCTTCGGAACTTGCGCCGCGCGTCGCCATTCTCGCGCTGGCGATCGTCGGCGTCGCCGGAATCTTTGTCCTTCTTGCCTATACGCTGGGGCTGATCCATTTCTCCGGCCGCACCGCGGGCAATGACTTGGTAAAGCTTATCGCCGACACTTTCGGCGAGGGGTTGCTCGTCACGAGGGGAGACGCGCGCGTCGTCTACGCCAATGAAGCCTACAGGGCGATGTGCGGCGCGAAGGAGGCTTCCGGCGTTCAGCCAGTCGAGCGGCTGTTCTCCGGCCCGCCCGAAGTCTCCGAGGCGATCTATCGGCTTGCGCAAGCGGCGCGCGCCGGCGTCTCGCATAGCGAGGATTTGCGGCTTTCTCCCCCGCTTTCGGGACAGGCGGCGGTCGGCTGGTACCGGATCCGCGTGCGGCCGCTGGCGGCGGCTTCAGGACGGTTCTGCCTTTGGGCGGTGGCCGACGTCACCGCCGATCGACAACGGCAGGAGAACGTCTTCCAGGAGCTTCAGCACGCGATCGACTTTCTCGATCACGCCCCCGCCGGCTTTTTCTCCGCGAGTCCGGAAGGCTCCGTCTCCTATATGAACAAAACGCTCGCCGGCTGGTTGGGCTACGACCTGACGCAGGTCGGTTCCGGCGGCGCGACGCTCTCCTCCATCTTCGCCAATAATGGCGCGGCGCTTCTCGCAGCGATGTCCGGCGCGCCAGGCGATGTGCGTACAGAGCAGATCGACCTCGACATGCGATGCCGCAACGGCAAGTCGCTTCCCGTCAGGCTGCTGCATCAGGTGGCCTTTGGCCAGGACGGCGAAGCCGGCCCTTCGCGGACTTTGGTGCTCAATCGCGCGTCCGGCGAACAACCGGAAGAGGATTTGCGCGCCGCTGAAGTGCGTTTCGCGCGCTTCTTCAACTCGACTCCTATGGCGATGGCGACGCTCGACGGGGAAGGTCGCGTGCTGACGTCGAACGCGGCGTTCGCCAAATTGCTGCCGCAGGCGCTGAAGTCCGGGCAGGGCAAGGCTGCGGCGCCTTGGTCGGTGCTTGCGGGCCTCGGCGAACGCGACGGCGCGGCCTTGCGGGCCGCAATCGAAGAGGCGATCGACGGCGAAGGAGAAATCCGCCCCGTAAATGTGGTCTTCGAGGAGGACGCCGCCGCGCCGCGTTCGGCTAGATTCTTTGTCTCGTCAACCGAGGACGCCGGCAAGAAGGGCGCGATGGTCTATGCGCTCGACACGACCGAGCAGCGCAAGTTGCAAGAAGAGTTCGCGCAATCGCAAAAGATGAATGCGGTTGGCCAACTCGCTGGCGGGATCGCACATGACTTTAACAATATGCTGACGGCGATCATCGGCTATTCGGATTTGCTGCTCTCCAGTCACCGGCCGACCGATCCTGCCTTCCGCGATATCCGCCAGATCAAGGAAACGGCGAACCGCGCCGCGGGTCTGACGCGCCAATTGCTCGCCTTTTCTCGCCGGCAGACTCTGCGCCCGCAGGTTTTGCAGCTCGGCGACGCGCTCTCCGAAGTGCAAAATCTTCTGCGCCGCATCGTCGGCGAGAAGAACGAACTTGAACTGCGTCTCGGACGCGACCTGTGGTTCGTGAAGGCCGACATCACCCAGTTCGAGCAGGTGATCATTAATCTCGTCGTCAACGCGCGCGACGCCATGCAAGAATCTGGCGGGCGGGTGCAGATCCGCACGCGCAACGTCGCCGCCTCGGAGTGCACATCTTTCGATGAGGCGGCGCTGCCGCCTGCTGATTACGTGCTTGTCGAGGTCGAGGACACGGGCGGCGGCATCCCTGCCGATGTGAAGGAGAAAATTTTCGAACCCTTCTTTACGACGAAAGAGGTTGGGAAAGGCACGGGCCTCGGCCTGTCGACGGTCTTTGGCATTATCAAGCAATCTGGCGGCTTCATTTTGGTGGACAGTGAGATCGGACGCGGCACGGTTTTCCGCATCCTCCTTCCGCGATACGTGCCGGAGGAGAAGGAGACGTCCAAGGAGTCCGAGTCGGTCAAAGCCGCTGCGGACTATACGGGGCAGGGCGTGGTCCTGCTGGTCGAAGATGAAGACGCCGTGCGCTCGATCGGCGCGCGCGCCCTGAGTTCGCGCGGATTCACGGTTCTTGAAGCCACGACGGGCATGGAGGCTCTCGAGGTCGTCGATCGGGTCGACGGCAAGATCGATCTCATCGTCTCCGACGTCGTGATGCCGGAGATGGACGGCCCCGCGATGTTTGCCGAACTGCGCAAGCGCGGCGTCAAGGCGAAGGTCATATTTGTTTCAGGTTATGCCGAAGAGGCTTTCGCCAAGAATCTTCCCGAAGGCGATTTCGGCTTCTTGGCCAAGCCGTTCTCGATCAAACAGCTGATCGAGACGGTGAAGGCGCATATGCCCTGACGGACGAACGCCTCTGGCAAGACGCGCCTAGAGCGCCGGCGCGACGACCCGCACGCGGCGCTTGACGCCGTCCGGTCCGACCACCTCGCGATAGGTTTCCGGCGCGGCGGCCGCGCCTTCTTGCGTGGGCTCCGCCGCCGCGGGTTGCGCGGCTGCTGGTTCGGCGGCGATGGGCGCCGGCGCCGGGGCCGATCCTCTTCCTTTTCGCGGGCGTGCGACGCCGGGCGGAAGCGGCCGCGACAATTGCTCGGCCTGTTCGGCGGTGACGACCTGATCTTTGGCGTTGTGCTCGGCGATGAGGCGCTCGGCCTCGGCGAGCGCCTCCGACCAGGACTTGTCCGGCGGCTTGCAGCCGCAGGCCGGATCATAGCTCTTCTCGAATTTATACGCGTTGGGGTGGTTCGAATACGCCTCGCCGTCGATCGAAAGCGCGGAACTGGCGCCCTTCCATTGCGAGGCCGTATAGAGTTTCACCGTGGCGTTCGGGCAAAGCGCCTGGCACATTGCCGCGAGATCATCGAGATTGGAGCTGCGCGCCGAATAGCTGATGGGGAAAAAACCGCCGTCGCAATCGCGCACGCAGATCGCCATCGGTCCCCCGCGCGGCGTTTCGTCCAAAGGCTCGAGCCCCTGATCGGGCTCCATGATCGCGGGGGCGGGCCCAATGCCAAAGAGTTCCTCAAAAAAATTACGCGGCCGCGCAAGGCGCGCCTGCGTGGCCTGAGGATTGCGGCATTCCGCGTCGTAGCGGGCGGCGAGGGCCTGACGCTGGCCGCCGTCGTCCGCGGCCGCACGGTCATAGGAGGCGATGGCGCCCGAGAGCTGATGGAGTTGCGCGTTGATCTGTCCGCATTGGGGCGGCGGCGGCGCGCCGAAGAACAGGAACTGGCCGCGGTCGCAGCCGAGCGCATGGCTTTTCGCGGCGACGCGGGCATATTCGCCGCGCTGTTTGGCCGCCGCCGTTTGAAACTGTCCGGCGCGACTGCTGGCGCCGGCGCGGGCGATCTGCGCCCGCAACTCGGTGCAATAGGGACTTTCGCCTGCGGCGGGCGAAACGGCGAAGAGGCCGAACGCCATGCCGGCGGCGACCGTCAGTTTCCACCGCCTGGAGGCGCCTATCGTTGGAAGTAGGTCTATGGTCGCGGCCTCATTGGAGTTTTAGCTCTTTCACGGTTTCGAAAGAAAGCAGAAGAACTGCTTGTGCGGCCGCATGATGTTGACGCGCCGACTTGCGGCGAATCGCGCCATTCTCGCCAATACCGCCTGTGGATCAAACGCGCCTAGATTGTCCCGCGCATAATGTCGGCAACAAGGCGCCGGTGCGCGTCGCCAGCGCCCCTGGCGACCTGCGATTTTTTTGCTCCGCCCACGGTCGAAGCCCTTCACTTGCCGCGCTACCTCGCCCATATCGGCGACGGCGTCGTGAGAGCGCGGCTCTAAACATTTGGATCGATCACGTGATCCGCCTTTGGGCGATTTGGCCCAAAGGCGGCGTGATCTAGGAGGTTGCCGACATGAAGCGTTCCAAAATGCTGGCTCTGATTTCAACGGTTTTCGCGCTCTCTTTCGGCGCCGCGCCGGCCTCTGCGCAGAACGGGCCGGACCTCATCTTCCGTAAATCGGTGGATTTCAAGCTTCTCACGCCGAATGACAAGCTCGCCACCTATGCGATCGACGACCCCATAATCGACGGCGTCGCCTGCTACTATACGGCGCATGAAAAGGGCGGCGTCGCGGGCATGTTCGGAGTCGCCGAGCAGACGTCGGAGGTTTCGCTCGCCTGTCGGCAATTCGCCCCGATCAAATTCAAGGAGAAATTCAGCCAGGGGGACACGGCGTTCAGCGAGCGGCGCTCTTTGCTGTTCAAGCGGATGCATATCGTTCGCGGCTGCGACCCGAAGCGCAATGTGCTGGTCTACATGGTCTACTCGGACAAGCTGGTGGAAGGCTCGCCGGAAAGCTCGACCTCGACCATCGCCATCCAGCCTTGGGGAGGCCAGAACGAAGTGCCGCAGTGCGGAGAATTTCTGCGCTGATCTATTCTATACACGCCACGATTGCTGCGCCCGCTTCAAGGGAGGCGCGCGCGGCGCTCTTTTCGACTGAAGCCGTCATATCGTCGGCCCGACCGAAGGCCTTGGCGGCGCCATGGCCATGAGACTCACACCACGAATCCGCGACGACCTTGCCGCAATCGGAATGCCGCGTGAGGCATTCCAGCAGGCCGTAGCCCTCCTGATCCGAGATGACGTAAGTGGCGTTCGCGCCGGCTTCGGCGTGCGCGCCGCAAGCGTAGCCGGCGCCAATCAGAACTCCAGCGAGCAGCCGCGCGAGCGCGCGACGTCCAATCGGCGCCTTATAATTCGACATTACGCGAACTCCAGTAATGAGCGATGACTCGCCTCCAGAGCTAGCGCATAGCGGTAAAACGCCCGTTAAACCGGCCGCGGCTCGAAGAGGAGACGCGCTTGACGCGGCGGCGGGCTTTGGCGCATGGTCGCCGCCATGACGCTTCGGCTCACCATTTGTCGCGAGATCATTATCAGCTAGCGATCACGCTGGCCGGAGCCGTCACGTCTATCCAAACGACATGAAGCGACGCCCCGGCCGGCGGCCTTGCGGGGAAATTCATGTCGACGCCTGCGCTGAAAATTTACAATACGCTGACGCGGAAGAAGGAGGAGTTCCGTCCGATCGATCCCGCGAATGTGCGCATGTATGTCTGCGGGCCGACGGTTTACGATTACGCGCATATCGGCAACGCCAGGCCGCTCATCGTCTTCGACGTTCTGTTTCGATTGCTGCGTCATCTCTATGGCGCCGAGCATGTGACGTATGTCCGCAACATCACCGACGTCGACGACAAGATCAACGCGCGCGCCGCCGAGCGTGGAATTTCAATTCGCGAACTCACCGAAGAAACCAACAAGGTCTTCCAGGAGGACGTGAAGGCGCTCGGCTGTCTCGAGCCGACCATGCAGCCGCGCGCCACTGAGCACATCGCGCAGATGATCGCGATCATCGAGCGGCTGATCGCGTCGGGTCACGCCTATGCGGCCGACGGCCATGTGCTCTTCGACGTGCCTTCCATGCCGAGCTATGGGCGCCTGTCGCGGCGCTCGCTCGACGAAATGATCGCCGGCGCGCGCGTCGACGTCGCGCCCTATAAGCGCGGCGACATGGATTTCGTGCTGTGGAAGCCGTCAAAAGAGAACGAACCGGGCTGGGACAGTCCGTGGGGCAGGGGGCGTCCCGGCTGGCATATCGAATGTTCGGCGATGTCCTGGGCGCATCTTGGTGAAACCTTCGACATCCACGGCGGCGGCATCGATCTCGTTTTTCCGCATCACGAAAATGAGATCGCGCAAAGCTGCTGCGCCTTCGATCGCGAGGTGATGGCGAATTACTGGATGCATAACGGCTTCCTGCAGGTCGAGGGCGAGAAAATGTCCAAGAGCCTGGGGAATTTCGCGACGATCCACGAGCTGCTGCACACTGAGAAGTTCGGCGGGCGGAAGTGGCCTGGCGAAGTGCTTCGGCTTGCGATGCTGCGCACGCATTATCGTCAGCCGATCGATTGGACGGTGAAGGCGCTGGAGGAGGCGGAGAAGCAAATCGATTATTGGCTCAACATCGTTTCCACGTTTGATCCCGATAAACTAGCGGAAGTACGTGCTCAATCAGTGCTGGCCGATCTCTCGGACGATTTAAATACCCCAGCCGCGCTCGCGACGATCAGTCATCTGGCCGACTCCGCTCGAAAAGCCAGCAGTGCTGCAAATGAATTTTATGCATCGCTGAATATCTTGGGACTAGTCACATCAATTGCGCAATTCAAAATCGTTAAAAGAGATGCAGAAGATTTGGCGCGAGTCTCAACGGAGACATTTGGTCCCCTGATCGAGCTTTTGGAACGCGCAGGTTTTGATTACCCAGAGATCAAGTCGAAAATTGAAGAGATCGGTGCGAGAGCCTTCGAATCGGCAAACCAATTTGCGGAGCGGCGATTGTCAGCCAAAGACGCGATGCATTTGTTAGTATACGGCTTGAACTTCGATGCAATCAACAAGGGGATTCCAGCTCGTAACGCCGCTCGCGCCTCAAAAAACTGGGCCGAGTCCGATCGCATCCGCGACGAACTCGCGACCATGGGCATCGCGCTCAAGGACAATAAGGACGGCACAACGACCTGGGAGCTGAAGCGGTGAGCGCGCGCCTCTCTTATATGCCGGAAGCATCGACGACCGTCGTCATGGCCGGGCTTGTCCCGGCCATCCACGCCGGGACGTTAAGCAATATCGGCCTCGTCACGAGGCGTCTTGACGTGGATGCCCGCGTCAAGCGCGGGCATGACGCGGCGGAGCGATATCGCGAAATTGATGGAGCGTAGATATGTCCAACGATGACTGGAAGAAAACGCTTCCCTTCAAGCGCCATTGGGCGGTCTATCTGCTGTTCAAACTGCTCGTGCTGGCGCTCGCCGCTTTCATCGCCTGGCATTTGCTGCGCGCGTTCGAGATCGTATGATGGCGCGATCGGCGACAGCTCCCAGCCTGCGGCCGTTTCTTCCCGCTGACGCGGCGACGCTTGCGGCGCTCCTTCGCGCCAGCGTCGATGAGCTCGCCGCCGACGACTATGACGACGCGCAGCGTGAAGCCTGGACGTCCGAGGCCGACGACGAAGAGGCTTTTGGCGCACGGCTCGCTGGCGAGCTGACCATCGTCGCGCTGGTGGAAGGCGAAATCGCCGGTTTCGCGTCGCTTCGCGACAATGCGACCTTTGACATGCTCTATGTGCGGCACGATCTGGCGCGGCGCGGCATTGGCTCAGCGCTCGCCGACGCGATTGAGAAACTCGCCGCCGCGCGCGGAACGAAGACGCTCTCCGTCGACGCGTCCGACTCGGCGCGCGACTTCTTCGCCGCGCGCGGCTATACGGCGCAGAGACGCAACACGATCGAAATCTCCGGCCAATGGCTCGGCACAACGACGATGACTAAAGAGCTGGCGGCGCCCGCCGTCGAGAGAGCGCATTGATGGCCAAGGAACGACTGTCGCTCTACGACACGACGCTGCGCGACGGCGCGCAGACGACGGGCGTCGATTTTTCGCTCGACGACAAGCGTCAGATTGCCGCCATGCTGGACGATCTCGGCATCGACTACATCGAGGGCGGCTATCCTGGCGCCAATCCGCTCGACACGGAGTTCTTCGCTCAACCCCCGAAGTTGCGCGCGCGCTTCGCGGCCTTCGGCATGACGCGCCGGCAAGGCCGCTCGGTCGAGAACGACCCAGGCGTAGCGGCGCTGCTCGACAGCGGCGCCGACGCCGTCACCTTCGTCGCCAAGAGTTGGGACTTTCAGGTCCACGTCGCCTTACGCTCTACGGAAGAGGACAATCTTGAGGCCCTTACGCAGTCCGTAAGAGCCGCCGTCGCGCGCGGAAAGGAAGTCGCCGTCGACTGCGAACATTTCTTCGACGGCTTCAAGGCCAATCGCGATTATGCGCTCGCTTGCGCCAAGGCCGCCTATGACGCCGGCGCGCACTGGGTCGTGCTTTGCGACACCAATGGCGGCGCGCTGCCGCATGAGGTGGAAGGCATCGTCGCAGAGGTCGTCAAGCATATTCCGGGAGCGCGCGTCGGCATCCATTGCCATGACGACACGGGTCAGGCTGTGGCGAATTCGCTCGCCGCCGTGCGCGCCGGCGCGCGGCAGATTCAAGGGACGCTCAACGGGCTCGGCGAGCGCTGCGGCAACGCCAATCTCACAACCATCATCCCGACGTTACTGTTGAAGAGCGAATTTTCGGAGCGCTTCGAGATTGGCGTGACGCCGGAAAAGTTGACGCATCTGACTCGCGTCAGCCACGCGCTCGATGAGCTTCTCAACCGCGCGCCGAACCGCCATGCGCCCTATGTCGGCGCCAGCGCCTTTGCGACCAAGGCCGGCATTCACGCCTCAGCCGTGCTGACTGATCCGCGCACTTATGAGCATGTGACGCCGGAATCGGTCGGCAATATGCGGCGCGTGCTCGTGTCGGATCAAGCGGGGCGCTCCAATATCGTCTCCGAGCTTGCCCGGCTCGGCGTTATCCTCGACAAGGACGATCCGCGGCTGACGCGTCTTCTCGACGAGGTGAAGGAGAAGGAAGCGCAGGGCTACGCCTATGAAGGCGCCGACGCCTCCTTCTTTCTTCTGGCGAAGCGGGTGCTCGGCGAAGCGCCGCATTTCTTCGACATTGAGCGTTACAGCGTCGCGGTTGATCGCCGCTTTGGGAAGAACGGCGGCTTCGAGGACCAGGGCGCCGAGGCGATCGTCAAGATCAATGTGCATGGGGAAAACCGTATTTCCGCCGCGGAAGGCAATGGTCCCGTCAATGCGCTCGATCTCGCTCTGCGCAAGGATCTCGGCGCCTATCAGCGCTTCATCGACGACGTTCGGCTTGTCGACTATCGCGTGCGCGTGTTTCAGGGCGGCACCGACGCCGTGACACGGGTTCTTGTCGAATGCGCGGATGCACAAGGCGAGCGCTGGTCGACGGTCGGCGTCTCGGCCAATGTGATCGACGCGTCCTTCGAGGCGCTCGTCGATGCAATCAATTTCAAGCTGCTGATCTCCGGCGCACGGGCGGCGCCGGCGCATGGCTAAAGCCGCTCGGTGATCGCCGTCTCGCTGATGTCTGGCGCATGGCGGACCGCCGCAAAGATCATCGGCAGGATCTCCTCGACGCGTTCGGCGACGAGATAGTGCACGTCATAACCTTCGCGGATGAATTCCTCGTTGCGCATATGGGCGAACAGCGACAGCAGCGGCCGCCAGAAACCGGCGATATCGGCGATGACGAGCGGCTTGGTGTGTTGGCCAAGCTGAATCCAGGTCAGCTGCTCGGTCAATTCCTCCAAAGTGCCGACGCCCCCGGGCAGCGCGACAAAGGCGTCGGAGCGCTCGAACATCACCCGTTTGCGCGTGTGCATGTCATCGACGACAATGAGCTCCGTCGCGTCAGTGAAAGGGATCTCCCTCTCGTCCAGGAATTCGGGAATCACGCCTGTGACGACGCCGCCGGCGGCGATTGTGGCCTTCGCCAGCACGCCCATGAGACCGATCGCGCCGCCGCCATAGACGAGCCCGATGCCAGACCGGGCAAACTCCGCGCCCAACGCGCGCGCCGCCGTCGTGTGGCGCGGATCGGCGCCGATCGAGGAGCCGCAATAGACGCAGATATTCTTTATTTCTCGCATATCGGTTTTCGCCTTCGCCGCATATCACGCGGGGTGCGCATTCCTTCTAAACGTCATATATGACGCAAAACGCCGAGATGCCGGCCCCATATATTCGGAGACATATGCTTAGACCTGATGAAGGCCAATCCCCCGACGCCCATGCGCTCGATCCCGACGACGCCGCGCCTGAGCCCGTTTCTGACCAGCGATTGTCAGAATCGTCGGTTTTCAAGACGATACGGGGCTTGTGGCCCTATATCTGGCCGCGCGGCCGCCGCGACCTCGAGCTGCGGGTCGCTGTGGTCTTCGCGCTGCTCGTCGTCAGCAAGCTGTTCAACGCCGCAACGCCATACGCCCTGAAATGGGCGACTGACGCGCTTGCCGAGGGCGGCCCCGGCGCGTGGGCGAAGGCGGGCACCGCCGCAGTCTATTTCACGCTGCTGATGGGCGCCATGCGCATCACCACCGTCGTACTCATTTTGATGCGCGACGGCATTTTCGCGGCTGTGGCGATGCACGCGGTGCGGCGGCTGGCGACTGATCTCTTCGTTCACATGCATGAGCTGTCGCTGCGCTTCCACATCGGCAGAAAGACAGGCGGGCTGACGCGCGTTCTCGAGCGCGGGCGCAACGGCATCGAGACTCTGTCGCGTCTGATCATGTCGACGGGCGCTCCGACGGTGCTGGAGATGGCGCTCGTCCTAGGCATTTTTCTCTACCAATTCGACTGGCGCTACGGGCTCGTGCTGCTGGCGACTCTCGCTGGATATTTCCTCTACACGACGCTCGCCACCAACTGGCGCATCGCCATCCGGCGGCAGATGAACGACAGCGACACCGACGCCAATCAGAAGGCGATCGACAGTCTGTTGAACTATGAGACGGTCAAATATTTCGGCGCGGAAAAGCGGGAGGCTGAGCGCTACGACAGATCGATGATCCGCTATGAGCAGGCCAGCACGCACTCCTATGTCTCGCTTGCCGTGCTCAACGCCGGCCAGACCGTCATCTACATCATTGGACTCACCGCCATGATGGTGATGTGCGTCTATGGCATCGAAGCCGGACGCAATACGGTGGGCGATTTCGTCCTGATCAATCTTATGATGGGGCAGCTTGCGCAGCCTCTGAATTTCATGGGCACCTTCTATCGCGAGGTGCGGCAGGCGATCATCGACATCGAAACGATGTTCTCGATCCTTGCGCAGAGTCCTGAGATTTTGGACAAGCCCGGCGCGCAGCCACTCGTTGTTCGCGAAGGACGGATCGTTTTCGACAATGTCTCGTTCCACTACGAGCCGGACCGTCCGATCCTCAAGGGCGTGAGCTTTGAGGCCGAGCCCGGACAAACCGTCGCGATCGTCGGACCGTCAGGAGCGGGGAAGTCGACGATCTCGCGCCTGATGTATCGTTTCTACGAGCCGCAAGGCGGACGCATCACGATCGACGGGCAGAATATTCTGGACGTCACGCAGGAAAGCCTGCGCGCGGCGATCGGCATGGTGCCGCAAGACACCGTGCTGTTCAACGATTCGATCGGCTACAACATTCGCTACGGACGCTGGGATGCGAGCGACGAAGAGGTGCGCGAGGCGGCCCGGCTCGCCCAGATCGACCGTTTCATCGAGAGCGTGCCGGACGCCTATGGCGCGCAGGTCGGCGAGCGCGGCCTGAAGCTTTCGGGCGGCGAAAAGCAGCGCGTGGCGATCGCGCGCACCATTCTGAAAGGTCCGCCGATCCTCATTCTCGACGAGGCGACCTCGGCGCTCGACAGCTTCACCGAACATGAGATTCAGGAGGCGCTGAGGCGCGTCGCAAGAGGCCGCACCACGCTCGTCATCGCGCATCGCCTGTCGACCATCGTCGACGCCGACGAAATCCTGTTTTTGGATCACGGCCGCATCATCGAGCGTGGCACGCACAAAGAACTGCTGGCGCTCGGCGGCCATTACGCCGGCATGTGGAATCGCCAGCGCGAGGCGGCGGAAGCGCGCGCGAAATTGCTGGAGGCGGAGCGGGAAGAGGAAGTGGAGGGGGCGGAGTGACGGTCTCGCGGCAATTTGCGAGATGAGGCGGCGCGCCCGCCGCAGCCTCTCCCCGCTTGCGGGGAGAGGTAAGGTGAGGGGCTCGGGGGTATTAGGCGAAACGCGCCGATTGCAGCTTCGATCCCGCCGCGTCGATCGCAGCTGCAAAAACCCCACGCCCCTCATCCTAACCTTCTCCCCGTGATGAACGGGGAGAAGGGACGCGCCCTCCCTTGCTCCGCGCCGCGGGCGTGTTAGCTTAACGAGAGAGTCGATCGAAGCGCCAAAGCGCATCTTCGAACAGGTCTCGAAAGAGAATCTTATCGAGCCACACAGCCAGACGATCATCGTCATCGCGACCAGCGCGGCGGAGAGAGGCGAAGGCGTACAGGCGGAAAAGAGTCGATCCTGGCTAAACAAGACCGCGCGGAATCTAGTGGTCGTATTGTTAGTAGCCGGAGCGGCCGGAGCGCTTGCGACGAAATTTGGCGAAAAAGCCGTCGAGGAATTTTACGATCACTCGCAGTCGCGCGAGGTCATCTAAAAATTCCTTCGAGAGACAGAAAACGACGCATTCGAACTGTTTCGGGATTTGCCGCCCGATCTCGGCGGCGTGTTGCGCGAGATATACCGTCGCTTATGGGCAGGGCGCGACCCGCCGCCGCCGTTCGATCCGACGGAGCGCGTTTAACTTGCCCCCACCCCAGCCCTCCCCCGCTGAAGCGGGAGAGGGAGTAGAGTCGGCGCTTCATCGGGATTTCGCTAACGCCGATAGCAAGCGTCCCCTCTCCCATCCGAAGTCGGCTATTGCCGACTTCGGCATAGATGCGCAAACCGGGAGCGCCCGGTTTGCGAAGCGGGGGAGGGTTGGGGAGGGGGCGTAGAGGCTTCCTGCTTCCATCCGCCTTCCATCAAGCCCATATTGCCGCCATGGCCAAAACCCCCGGAAAGCCCAGAGACCCTGCGCGGCCGACGCGCGCCAAGGCGTCGAAGCCGGAGGTCGCGCCGCTCGCGCCGCATCTCGCGCAGCTGCTCAATCCCGCGCTCGCGCCGGGGTTCGGCGAGGCGGCGCAGGCCGCCTATGACGCCTCGTCGATCCATGGCCTCGACGAGGAGGAGATCGAGAAATACGGGCTCGGAGAAGGCTTCCACGCCGGCGGCGGCGTGCAGGCGACCTCTGACAGCCTCGCCGAACTGCTGCGACTCGGCGACCCTAACATCCGCGACAGAAAGCCGTGGACGCCGCATCGGCCGGAGCGGCCGCAGAAATCCGAAGGCGGCGTCAAATTCGAACTGGTCTCCGACTATACGCCGAAGGGCGATCAGCCGGCGGCGATCGAGGAGCTGGTGAAAGGCGTCGCCGCGCATGAGCGCGACCAAGTGCTGCTCGGCGTCACCGGCTCCGGCAAGACTTTCACCATGGCGAGCGTCATCGAGCGCGTGCAACGGCCGGCGCTGATTCTTGCGCCGAACAAGACTCTCGCGGCGCAGCTTTACGGCGAGTTCAAGAGCTTCTTTCCAAACAACGCCGTCGAATATTTCGTGTCGTACTACGACTATTACCAGCCAGAAGCCTATGTGCCGCGCTCGGACACTTATATCGAAAAAGAATCCTCGGTGAACGAGCAGATCGACCGCATGCGTCACGCCGCGACTCGCGCGCTGCTGGAGCGCGACGACGTCATCATCGTCGCGTCGGTGTCCTGCATCTACGGCATCGGATCGGTCGAAACCTATACGGCGATGACCTTTTCGGTGACTCTCGGCGAGAAGCTGGAGCAGCGACAGCTCGTCACCGATCTCGTCGCGTTGCATTACCGCCGCACCGGCGCCGATTTCACCCGCGGCACCTTCCGCGTGCGCGGCGACACTATCGACATTTTTCCCGCCCACTATGAAGACCGCGCCTGGCGGATCAGCTTCTTTGGCGATGAGGTGGAGTCGATCTCCGAATTCGATCCTCTGACTGGCAAGAAGACGGTCGATCTCGAATTCGTGAAGGTCTACGCAAACTCGCACTATGTGACGCCGCGCCCGACGCTGTTGCAGTCGATCAAGGCGATCAAGGAGGAGTTGCGCACGCGGCTCGACGAATTGCATCGCTCCGGCCGACTGCTCGAGGCGCAGCGGCTCGAGCAGCGCACCCGTTTCGATCTCGAAATGATGGAGGCGACGGGCTCCTGCGCCGGAGTCGAGAATTATTCGCGCTATCTTACCGGCCGCAGGCCGGGCGAGCCGCCGCCGACCTTATTCGAATATTTGCCGGACAATGCGCTGGTCTTCGCGGACGAGAGCCATGTGTCGATCCCGCAGATCGGCGCCATGTATAAGGGCGACTTCCGCCGTAAGGCGACGCTCGCGGAATATGGATTTCGTCTGCCGTCATGCATGGACAATCGCCCGCTGCGCTTCGAGGAATGGAACGCGATGCGGCCGCAGACCGTTTCTGTTTCGGCGACGCCGGGGAGCTGGGAGCTGAACCAGACAGGCGGCGTTTTCGTCGAACAGGTCATCCGCCCTACGGGACTGATCGATCCGCCGGTCGAAGTGCGCCCGGCGCGCGCTCAGGTCGACGATCTTCTGGACGAAGCGCGTGCGACCGCGCAGATCGGCTATCGCACGCTCGTCACCGTGCTGACCAAACGCATGGCCGAAGATCTGACCGAATATCTGCATGAGAACGGCGTGCGCGTGCGCTACATGCATTCAGACATCGACACGATCGAGCGCATCGAGATCATCCGCGATCTGCGGCTCGGCGCCTTCGACGTGCTGGTCGGCATCAATCTGCTGCGCGAAGGCCTCGATATTCCCGAATGCGGCCTCGTCGCCATCCTCGACGCCGACAAGGAAGGCTTTCTGCGCTCGGAAACCTCTCTGGTGCAGACGATCGGCCGCGCCGCGCGCAATGTCGACGGCCGCGTCATCCTTTATGCCGATCAGATCACCGGCTCGATGAAGCGCGCGATGGACGAGACCAATCGCCGCCGCGCCAAGCAGGAGGCCTATAATCGCGAGAACAACATCACGCCGGCCTCGATCAAACGCGGCATCGCCGATATTCTCGGTTCGGTCGCCGAGCAGGATCATGTGACGATCGACACGGGCTATGACATCGCGCCCGGCCATAATCTCGCGGCGACGATCGCCGATCTCGAAAAGCGCATGAAGGAGGCCGCCGCGGATCTCGCCTTTGAAGAGGCGGCGCGGCTGCGCGACGAGATTCAGCGCCTGCAACGCGCGGAACTTTTGGGCGAGGCAAGCCCGATGCTGCGCATCCAGCTTTCGCGTCAGGCGCGCGCGGGCCGTGGAGGGGGGGACGTTCCTGGCACCCGCGCGCGAAAACCGACCGACGCCGACATGGGTCCGCATAATTTTGGCGGCGGCGAAGCGCGGCCCGTCGGGCGCATGCCGCCCCCGCGTCCGGTGGGCCGCTCGTCAGGCGGAAAGCCCGGCACGCGCACGGTGAAAGGCAAGCCGAAGTGAGGCGTGATTTTTCTTCTCCCGTGAACGGGAGAAGGAGTCCGCGAAACTCCCCGGTTCACAAATCCTTCGTTCTCGATTAGGGTCCGCGCCGAGTCCGCTCCCCGGCCGGGGCAGCGGGTTTTTCGCTTTTTTCGCGCTATCTAAGCCGCGCGGCGACGTCGCGGCGGAAAGCGCCTCACAAGGAACCACATGGCCAAGGAAGAACTGCTCGAATTTCCCGGCGTCGTCACCGAACTGCTGCCGAGCGCGATGTTTCGCGTAAAGCTTGAAAACGACCATGAAATCATCGCCCACACCGCCGGCAAGATGCGCAAGAACCGCATCCGCGTGCTCGAAGGCGATAAGGTGCTCGTCGAAATGACGCCTTATGATTTGACCAAAGGCCGTATAACATATCGCTTCCGGTAATTTCCTTTCGGCGGAGCGACATTCTTGACAGCCAATCCTCCAATCGCTCGTCCCAAGCTTATTCTCGCCTCAGCTTCGCCCAGGCGCCTGGCGCTGTTGCAGCAGGCCGGGCTCGACGCCGACGCTCTGCTGCCCACCGACATCGACGAGACGCCGCGCCGCGGGGAATCGCCGCGCGCTTACGCCACCCGAATCGCCAGCGAAAAAGCGGCGGCCGCCGCCAAGCTCAGGGCGACGCGGGCCGAGCTGAAAGAGTCGTTCCTCATCGCTGCTGATACGGTGGTCGCCGTCGGCCGCCGGATCTTGCCCAGAGCCGAGACGCGGGAGGAGGCGGAAGAGTGCCTGCAGCTGCTCTCCGGCCGCCAGCACCGGGTCTATTCGGCGGTGAGCCTGATCACGCCGCGCGGCCATGAGCGCAAGCGTCTCGCCGAAGCGCGGCTGCGTTTCAAGCGCCTTAGCTCGACCGAGATTGAAGCCTATCTTTCGACCGGCGAGTGGCGCGGCAAGGCCGGCGCTTACGCCATCCAGGGGCGCGCTGGCGCATTTCTGGTGAAGATCGTGGGGTCTTACTCGGCGGTCGTCGGCCTGCCGATTTACGAGACAGTATCGCTGCTTGCGGGGGAGGGGTATCCGGTGCTCGCCCCGTGGTTCGCGATGGCGTGACTGCTAGCGCGCTTTCCGATCAGACGGAATCGTCTGATCGATAAGAAATCGCGCTAAATTAATGAGCTGGAGCAAGTCCTGATCGAAAAAGTCTGTCAACTTTTTCGGAACTTGCTCTAAGCCTCGATATAGCGCCGAGAGAATCGCGTCCCGAGCCGGGTGAGGATTTCATAGCCGATCGTGCCGGCGCGCGACGCCGCTTCCTCGACGCAGATGCCTTCGCCCAGCAGCTCGACCCATTCGCCGCGTTGCGCTGCGTCCGGCGGCGCATCGGAGACATCGAGCACGATATAGTCCATCGACACGCGCCCGAGGAAGGGACAGCGGACTCCGCCAACGAGCGCCTCTCCCGCGGGCTTTCCAGCGCACCCAGTGGCCCCGACCGGCACGCCGTCCGCATAGCCGACGCCGATCGTCGCGATGCGCGTGCGCTTCCGCGCCGACCAAACTGCGTCATAGCCCACGCAGGCGCCGGGCTCGATCTCGCGCGTTGAGAGGATGCGCGCCGTAAGCCGCGCAACCGCGCGCACAGGGCATTCGGCGTAAGGCGTCGGGTTGCCGCCGTAAAGCGCGTAGCCCGGCCGAACCAGATCGAAATGCGGGCGCTGGGGCAGGAAGACTCCCGAAGAATTTGACATCGACGCCGGAATGTCCGCGAAGCGCGCGCGCGCGTCCAGGAAAGCTTCGATCTGCCGGTCATTGCCAGGCGCGTCGCGCATTTGCGAACTGACGAAGTGGCTCATCACCAGGGTAGGCGTGATCTGGCGCGCGCGCTCCGCCGCTTGCGCCGCCTCGTGGATCGGGATGCCGAAGCGATTCATTCCCGTGTCGAAATGGATCGCGGCTTTCGGTTTGCGGCCGGTCGACGCCCATTCCTCGATTTCGACGAGCGAGCCCAAAGCGGGAAGAAGATTGGCGGCGATGAGACGACGCGCCGCGCCGGGAACGAGGCCGTCGAACACATAGATGGTCGCGTCGGGCGCTACCGCCCGCGCCGCTTCGCCCTCGACCACATTGGCGACGAAAAATGTTCGGCAGCCGGCCGCTAGCAGCGCCCGCATCGCAGGCGCGAGCCCCAATCCATAGGCGTCGGCCTTCACCACCGCGCCACACTCGGCGCCGCCGGCGAGGCGCGCCATCATCCGCCAATTGTCGGCAAGGGCGGGGAGGTCGACGGTCAGGACGCCAGTTTCCGCCGGGTCCGAAGTCTCGGTCTGGGGCCGCAGGCGCGTAGCGGGTTCGATGATTCCCATCTCAACGCCATTTTAGGCCGCAAAAGGCGGCGTCCAGATGGCGGGGGATGTTTTACGCTTAATTCGGAAGCAAGACTTCAAATTTTGCGCGCACTTCGGAAGGGAGGCGGCGGGCCCGGCCGGCTTCAACGCACACGACTTTGACCTTGGCGCGGACCAGCAGTTCCGCCTGCCGCAAAACCCGCTGCTCAAGCGTCAGCGAGGCGCCGCCAAGCTCAAGAGCCTCGGTTTCGACGGTCAGCAGATCGTCCATTGTCGCGGGCTTACGAAAGTCGACGTCCATCGATCGAACGACAAAGAATATCGGCGCGCCCGAGGCGCCCTCCAACAGCGCGCGCTGATCTAACCCGACCGAGCGCAACATCTCGGTGCGCGCCCGCTCCATGAAGCGCAAATAGGAAGCGTGGTAGACGAGGCCGGAAAAATCAGTGTCTTCGTAATAGACGCGAATGGAGAGGCGCTGACACGGTTCGATCGTCTTCATCTGATTTGGCTGGCTGGACGGTCTGAGTTTTGCGAGGGAGGGGCTTGAGCGCCGCTGTTCTTGATACTGACCGCAATCGTCGCATTTACTAAATACGCTGTCATAGTCGGCAGAGAGCTCGCGCGAAGCGAGCGCAACCATAGCTGAGGAGCTTCCCCATGTCTTTCGCCATCGGCGAGACCGCGCCGGATTTTGAAGCCGAAACCACTCAGGGACACATCAAATTCCACGATTGGATCGGCGATTCCTGGTGCATTCTATTCTCGCATCCCAAGGACTTCACGCCGGTCTGCACGACCGAGCTTGGCTACATGGCTAAACTCGAGCCGGAATTTAAGCGACGCAACGTCAAGATCATCGGCTTGAGCGTCGACCCGGTCGATAATCATGCGAAATGGGCGGTCGACATCGAAGAGACTCAGGGCGCAAAGCCGAACTATCCGATGATCGGCGATTCTGATCTGCGCATTTCCAAGCTTTACGGAATGTTGCCGGCGAGCGCAGGCGGCGACGCCAGCGTCAGGACGCCGGCCGACAATCAGACCGTGCGCAACGTCTTCGTCATCGGCCCCGACAAGAAAATTAAACTCATCATCGTCTATCCGATGACGACGGGCCGCAACTTCGATGAAGTTTTGCGCGTCATCGACTCGTTGCAACTGACCGCGAAGCACAGGGTGGCGACGCCGGTGAATTGGCAGCCGGGCGAGGATGTCATCATCGCCGGTTCGGTTTCCGATGAAGAGGCGAAGAAGATCTATCCAGACGGCTGGAACGCGCCGCGGCCCTATCTGCGTATCGTTCCGCAGCCGAAGTGATTGGCGGCGACGCGCTCTGCTTGAATCGCAGGTCATTCCTGGCCTTCTTCAAACAATCCGAATTGCGCGGCGGGGCGCGCCGGCTCAGCGAGGCCAAGGTGACGAAAGGCGTGCGGCGTCAAAAGACGTCCGCGCGGCGTGCGTTGCAGAAACCCTTGCTGCAACAGAAACGGCTCGATGATGTCCTCGATCGCGTCACGCGGCTCCGACAGAGCCGCGGCGATCGTCTCGATGCCGACAGGGCCGCCGCCGAAATTGACGGCGACAAGATCGAGATAGCGGCGATCCATCACGTCGAGGCCGATCGTATCGACTTCGAGGAGCGACAAAGCGCGATCGGCGAGCTTGCGCGTAATCGCTCCGGCGCCATCGACGATGGCGAAGTCGCGCACGCGCCGCAGAAGGCGGCCGGCGATGCGGGGCGTGCCGCGCGAGCGTCGCGCAATCTCTTTTGCGCCTGCGTCGTCCAAACCGACGCCGAGCACGCGCGCGCCGCGCTTAACGATGAGCTCCAATTCTTCCGGCGTATAAAAATTCAGCCGAATAGGAATGCCGAAGCGATCGCGTAGCGGCGTCGTCAGCAACCCAGCGCGCGTCGTCGCGCCGATGAGGGTGAATTTCGCGAGATCGATCTTCACCGAACGCGCCGCCGGACCTTCGCCGATGATGAGGTCGAGCTGGAAGTCTTCCATCGCGGGATAGAGGATTTCTTCCACCGCCGGGTTTAAGCGATGAATTTCGTCGATGAACAACACGTCGCGCGGCTCGAGATTGGTGAGCTGCGCAGCGAGGTCGCCGGCCTTGGCGATGACGGGACCCGAGGTCGAGCGGAAGTTGACGCCAAGCTCGCGCGCAACGATCTGCGCCAGCGTCGTCTTGCCTAATCCGGGTGGGCCGACGAGCAGCACATGATCGAGCGCGTCGCCGCGCGACTTGGCGGCCTCGATGAACACCTTGAGATTGGCGCGCGCCGCCTCCTGCCCGGTGAAGTCGGCGAGCGATAGCGGGCGCAGCGACGCGTCGGCGTCATCTTCGCGCTGCTCAGGGCTGACAAGGCGCGCGGGCGTGGTCAAATGGGCGGCTCCCATGCGCTGGCGCAGGCGCTGTGCTATGATGTGCGGCAAACGGAGCCGCGCCGTGAATCGCCCGTCCTCGCAATATGAGTATATGTCCCTCGACGATTTCGAGGAACTTCTGGCCGACAAGCCCGCCGACGAAAAGTGGGAGCTGATCGGCGGCCGCGTCGTGCGCATGATGGTCGGCGCGCGCTGGGAGCATAAAAGGATCATTCAAAATCTGACGGTCGCCTTGATGAACGAATTTCGTCGCCGGGGGTCAGATTGCCGGCCGTTCGACGAGACGTTCTGGCTCAAGGAGCGCCTACTCGATTTGGCGTGCTTTCCCGATGTGATGGTGAGATGCGGGCCATTGCCTCGTGACGCGACCTCGATCGACGACCCAGTCGTCCTGATCGAGGTCGTCTCGAAAGGCTCTGCGCAGCGCGATCGCTGGGAAAAATGGGGACTTTATCAAAGGCTCCCGTCGCTTCAGCATTATGTGCTGGTCGAGCGCGATCATCTCGCCGTCGATGTCATCGACCGCGTCGAGGGGGGCTTCTTCGAACGCCCGAGACTCGGCGCAATCGGCGACGCGCTTCGCTTGCCGGCGATAAAATTCGAGATGCCGCTCGCCGAAATCTATCGGGACGTCATCGCGGCCTAAACCCCGCCGCTCAGCGCGCGAGTTCTCGCAGTCCTTGCCGGATAAGCGCGCCAGCCTCGGCGCCTTCGCCAAGCTGCTTGAGGCCTTCTGCCACTGCGGCCGCCGCTTGCGGGCGTCCGTAACCGAGATTGACCAGAGCAGAGATCGCGTCGCGTGCGGCCGACGGCGCGCCTTCGGGCTCTTCGCCTGAAAGCCGCGCGACGGCGGGATCGACCGCGCCGAAGACTGGCGCCTTATCCTTCAGCTCCGCGACGATGCGCGCCGCAAGCTTCGGTCCGACGCCCGGCGCGCGGGCGACCGTCGCCTTGTCCTGCATGGCGATAGCAGAGGCGAGATCATTCGCGGGAAGGATCGAAAGGATCGCCAGCGCCACTTTGGCGCCGACGCCCTGGACTGACTGCAAAAGCCGAAACCAGTCGCGCTCCGCCTCGGACGCGAAACCAAAGAGCCTGATCGAATCTTCGCGCACTTGCGTCTCGATGGCGAGCGCGGACGCCTCGCCGACGCGCGGCAGCTTTTGCAGCGTGCGCGTCGAACAATGCACGACATAGCCGACGCCGTTGACGTCGAGAATCACAAAGTCCTCGCCATAGCTGTCGACGAGGCCCTTGAGCTTGCCGATCATGGCGCGCAGCGCGGGAAGACCGCGCTCTTCGTTCCATCCGCCCAAAGGATCTGCAGGCCGACGGCGTCGACGATAAGGGTGAACGTCTCCTGGCGCGGCTTCACCGATTCCTCGCCCATGCAGGATTTGGCGGTCGCCTTGTAGATGGCGCGGCCGCCCTTGTTTTCGGTCTGGTCGTAGTCCACGCCCTTGCAGTTGAATGTCGGCAGGACGGTTTCGCTTTCGGTGATCGTCACGAAATAGTCCTTCGCCTTGCAGGCGGCGGCGTCGAGCGCATAGCGCCCCGCTGGCGAATCCTTATTTACCGATGCGGCCAGGGCAGGCGCCGCCGACAAAGCGAGTAGGAAAGCGAGGTTTCTCATCCAGTCTTCTCCTTAAGCGCACGCGCGCCGCGGTGCTGCGCATGGCAGATCGCCACCGCCAGCGCATCGGCGGCGTCGGCGCTCGTCGCGGCGCTCGCCGGCAACAGCACGCGCACCATCATCTGAACTTGCGCCTTGTCGGCGTGGCCGGCGCCGACGACGGTCTTCTTGACGAGATTGGCGGCATATTCGGCGATGACGAGACCGGCGAGCGCGGGGGCGGTCAGCGCCACCCCGCGCGCCTGTCCGAGCTTTAGGGCCGATTGCGGATCGCGGTTGACGAAAGTCTCCTCGATCGCCGCTTCATGCGGCGCATGGTCGGCGATGACGCCCATCAGCCCGTCGTGCAATTGCCGAAGCCGTTCGCCCATGTTGAGGCTCGCGTCCGAGCGGACGCGCCCGCAGGCGATGAAGGAAAGCCGCGAACCCTGCGCTTCGATGACGCCCCAGCCGGTGTTGCGCAGGCCGGGATCGATTCCAAGGATGCGAATCGGGGCAGGGATCATGGCGCCAGCGTAGGCGGAAAGGGGCATTGGGGCGAGCTATTGCGGCGTCCTGACTTCTCAGGGCGGTCGCGTATTCGGCCGCTCGCGCGTTTTGCCATCGAGCAGACAGCTGACAGTTACGTCGCCCATGACGTTGATGGCTGTCCGGCAGCGGTCCAACAACCAGTCGACGGTAAGAAGCATGGCGATGTAGTCGGTGGGCAGCGCCACGGCCTTGAAGACCATGGTCATCGTCACCAAACCCGCTTCTGGAATGCCGGCCGCGCCGACGGACGCGACCACGGACGTCAGCACGACGATGAACTGCTGGCCGAGCGTCAATTGCATGTCGAGCAATTGCGCAACGAACAAGGCCGACATGGCTTCATAGAGAGCTGTGCCGTCATTATTGAAATTTGCGCCCACGAGCGCGCCCATGCTGGCGGACTCCTCGCGCAGCCCAACGTTTTCGCGCAGGCACGCGTAGGTCACCGGCATCGTGGCGGTGGAACTGCCCGTCGAGAACGCCATCACCAACGCATCGCGGACGCCCCGCAGCAGTTCGATCGGGCGCACCCAAGAACCCAGTCGCACGCGAATGAGATAGTAGCCAGCTTGCAAGGTCAGCGCCGCGAGGACGGCGACGACAAAGCCCCCGAGGGCGAGAAAATCGCCAAAGCCCTTTACGCCGACGATGCTGGCGACGATGCCGAAAACAGCCAGCGGCACCAGGTCTATGATCCAGTGCAGAATTGTAATCAGGCTGGTCAGCGCCACGTGAACGAGGTCTTCGACGGTGCGCACTTCATGATGCCGCACGCTTCTCAAGGCGACGCCCAGCGCCACCGCGATGAAGATGACGCCCATCACCGTGCCATTGTCTGAAAATGGCCCGCCGATGCTCTTGGGCACGTTGTCCAAGAATTGCGCGAAGGGATCGGCTATGGCCGCGGCTTTGGCGGGCTCGCGCGCCGGCGCGGGGTTCGACCATGAACCGGGTTGAAGGACATTGGCGACAAGGAGGCCGATGCCGATCGCCACCAGCGTGTTGGTCAACAGCAGCGCGACCAAGCGCAACGCCCGCCGGCCGCCAAGATGCGCGCGCATCAGCGCTTGCAGAATCGCCAGCAGAATCAGCGGAGGCGCAAGCGCCCCCAATATCCGCAACACAAGCTTGGCCGGCGTCTCGAGCGCCGCCGCTTGCTCGCCAAGGGTGACGCCAACAGCAAGCCCCAGCGCCACGGCCCCCAAGATGCGCAGATACAAGGGCGTCGCGCGCCACCAGCCGAGGACGCCCAGGCGGGTCATCCGTTCCGAATCTTGTGAGACCAACTGGGACGACCCTTGTCTTGGCGAGAGACGGCTATTGAGCGTGCGTTGGCGACAGAATGAGAGCTTTTCCGGCCTCTTCGGCTTGCGATCAAGCCTCCGCCTTCGTCACCGCGTCCGCCACGGCGTCAAAGGCGAGCATCGTCGAGCCGTGGCGGGCCTTGTAATCGCGCACCGGCTCCAGCACCGCAAGATCGGCCCATTTGCCGGTCGGCGGCGGGCCGTTTTCCTTCAGCATTTTTCGCAGCGCCTCGCGCGCCTCGCGCAGCTCCTGCGGAGTCGAGCCGACGATGTTTCGGGCCATGATCGAGGCCGACGCCTGACCTAGCGCGCAGGCCTTCAACTCATGGGCGTAGTCCGCCACTTTGCCTTCGCGCAGGTTCAAATCGACGGTGATCGTGGAGCCGCAGAGCTTGGAATAGGCGGAGGCGGTCGCGTCCGGCTGCGGCAGCCGGCCGATGCGCGGAATGTTTCCGGCAAGCTCCAGAATGCGTTGATTATAAATGTTGTTGAGCATCGCCGCCGGCGCGTTTCAAGCCAAGGCCTTACCATCGCCTTGATAAATCTCTATATAGGATTTTGCGCGCCTTCGCGAAAGCGATAGCCGCGCCGGGGCCGTCCAAGGCCCCTATTCGTCTCGAATTCTCGCGTGATCTCGCAACCATCAGGAGAGGGCGACGATTTGAGGGGTGCCTTGCACGCTTCGTGCTAGGCGTGAGCCGGCCGACGCGCCTTGTAGGGCGCGCGCTGGACGCATTTGGAGGCGCCACATGGACGACGTGGTTAAGACCTTTCCCTTTTCTTCCCTCGAGACGGCGCGAACCGTAGAACGCCCCTCCCGCGATGAAGCCGAAGCGGCGGTCCGTACGCTATTGCGATGGGCTGGCGACGATCCCGACCGCGAAGGCCTGCGCGACACGCCAAGGCGCGTCGTCAAGGCCTATGAGGAATTCTTCAGCGGCTATCGGGAGAGCGCCGACGAGGTTCTGTCGAAGGTCTTCGAGGAGGTCGAAGGCTACGACGATCTCGTGCTTGTGCGCGACATCCCGTTCACTTCGCACTGCGAACACCATGTCGTGCCTTTCGTCGGTAAGTCGCATATCGCCTATTATCCGAACGGCGGCGTGGTCGGTCTGTCGAAGCTCGCCCGACTCGTCGAGATTTTTGCCCGCCGCCTTCAGACGCAGGAAGCGATGACGGCGCAGATCGCGTCGGCGATCGACGAAGCGCTCGCGCCGCGCGGCGTCGCCGTGATGGTCGAAGCGGAACATATGTGCATGTCGATGCGCGGCGTGATGAAGCAGGGGTCGTCCACGGTCACCATGCAGTTTTCAGGCGTGTTCCGCGACGATCCCGCGGAGCAGGCGCATTTCTACACGCTGCTGCGCGGAGCGCGGTGATGGCGCAGGCCGCCAAAGAGGATGTGGAGGAGGGGGTCGTCTTCGCGCCGAAATTCGACGCGCATGGCCTCATCGTGTGCGTCACCACAGAGGCCGCGACGCGCGAAGTGCTGATGGTCGCCTATATGAACGAAGTCGCGCTCAAAAAGACGATCGAGACGGGCTTCGCCCATTATTGGTCGCGGTCCCGCCAGGCTCTGTGGCGCAAGGGAGAGACCTCAGGTCAGACTCAAAAGGTCCTGTCGTTGCGCGTCGACTGCGATCAGGACGCCTTGTTGCTTGAGGTCGAAGTCGGCGGCGACGGCAAGGCCTGCCATACCGGTAGGAAATCCTGCTTCTATCGGGCGCTCGACGGCGCTGGCGCGCTGGTTTTCCGTGCCGAGCATGCGTAGGCGGCTCTATCTGGCGGAAAGTTAACCCAGAAGCCACTTTCGAGGCGCAGACTACGCGCCAATATAACTGTTGCTACTTCCCTGCAGAGGAGACCGTGGAGCAGGATGGCCAGTATGTTATCGCTACGCTCACGCAATCTCCCGAATCAAGACGCTGACGCGGGTAGCGCGATGACGGACGAACCACAAGCTCCTCCGACCACCGTCGTTCGCAAGGCGGATACCGACGCCAAGCGGGAGAAACGTGGAGGGCCGACGATCGGATTAGCGCTCGGCGCGGGGGCGGCGCGCGGCTGGTCGCACATCGGCGTGATCCGCGAGCTTGTCGCCCACGGAATCTACCCGGACGTGATCGCGGGCACGTCCATCGGGGCAGTGGTCGGCGGATGTTACGCCGCCGGCAAGCTTGATGCGATCGACGCCTTTGCGCGCTCGTTGACCAAGAGGCGCGTATTCACCCTGATGGATCTGTCGTTTTCCGGGGCGAGCCTGATCACCGGCGAACGTCTGCGGTCCGCGCTGGAGAAGGAGCTCGCGGACATCGAGATCGAAGATCTGCCGATTCCCTTCGCGGCCGTCGCGACTGAAGTCGGCACCGGACACGAGGTTTGGCTGCAGCACGGTTCGCTGCCGCTCGCGATTCGCGCCTCTTATGCGTTGCCGGGCATTTTCGAGCCTGTGCGTATCGGCGAACGCTGGTTGTTCGATGGCGCGCTGGTCAACCCCGTCCCGGTCACCGTATGCCGGGCGCTTGGCGCTGAATATGTGATCGCCGTGAATGTCACGGCTGACACGATGTATCGCGCGCGGGTCATCCGCGACGATCCGGCGGCGGTCAAGCGTGCGGCGGAGGCCGGGCCGTTTGGAGAAAAGGCCGACGTCTCCTTCGCGGATCGGTTCCTGCCCCGTTATTTCGATCGCCTGGCTAGCGACGCGCCGAATGTCGCCACCGCCATGATTGACGCCTTCAATATCATCCAGGACCGGATTCTGCGTTCGCGATTGGCTGGCGACCCGCCGGACGCGACCATCACAGCGCGCATGGAGGAGGTCGGAATGTTCGACTTCCACAGGGCTGAGCAGCTCATCCATGTCGGCAGCGAGGCGACGAAGCGGGCGCTGCCGAATATCTTCGCTAACATCCCGCTGCCCACTGCGGCGTCCGCGACCTAGGCCTGAGCGATATATTCCCGCATCGAGCGGTGTTCTTCCTCGATGACGCGTATGCGGTATTTGACGACGTCGCCAATCGAGATGAGCCCCACGAGCAGGGTTTCCCGGACCACCGGAATATGCCGGCGCCGTTCGACCGTCATGACGCGCATCGTATTCTCGACAGCGTCCTCTTCGCGGGCCGGCTGGGGGTTGGGCTGCATGTAGGACGATATCGGTTGCGTCAGCGCCCCGGGTCCGTCCAGCGCGACTGCCGAAACGATGTCGCGCTCGGCGATCAGTCCGATGAGTCGGCCGCTGTCGTCCAAAATGACAAGCGCGCCGATTCTGTAACGCATCATGAGCTGAGCCGCCTGTTGCAATGTTGTGTCGGCGCTCGCCGTCACCACCTCTCTTCCTTTCTCTGCGAGTATGTTCGAGATCGTCATTTGGCCCTCCTTTTCGCTCTCGACCGGTCTCCCTCGCCAGTCGAAGGGCGTTACTGCGAATTCAAGGCGCGCCGGCCCGCGCGATCGAATAGACTGAAAAAGAGCAGGCCGAACAAAAACCCTCCCACGTGCGCCTCCCAGGCAATGGCGCTTGAGACGCCGGCCGCCTGCGGGAATGCGCCAAGAAGCAAGTTCGCCGCTAGCCATGCAATGAGGAAAAACATCGCCTGCCGGTTCAGCGGCAGTTGCGACAGCGAAGTGGAACCCGATTCCTCGTCGTATGGCGCCCGCGAGCCGCGCCTCCCGTCCGCCAGTCGCGCACCTGGCGTAAATGCGAAACGCACAATCGCCCCCATTGTTCCTGAGATTGCGCCTGACGCGCCGACGACTGGCGCGATCTCGTAAGGATGCAGCGCAAGAAAGAACAACGCGCCTGCGAACGCGCTCGCGGCAAGAAAGAGCAGGTAGCGCTCCGAGCCGAATCGGCGTTCGACCGGCGTTCCGAATGCCGCAAGCGCTAACGCATTAACGACGAGATGCGTCCAGTCGCCGTGCAAAAAAAAGTAGGTCAGCATCGTAGCGTATTCGGCGCCGCCTTCAATCGTCACGCGCGCCGGAATGAAAGCGAAGGTCCCTAGAAGCCATTGAGCGAATTCCGGCGGACCGTAGGCGACAACAAACTGCACGGCCGTTAGCGCGAAGATGAGCGTCTTCGTCACGATCGGGAGATTGAAAATGCGTTCTCGTGCCGCCGTCACAGGGCGCTCTTTCGCTTGGGTCGCGCGACTGCCGCGCAGTCTAATTAGCGCTGCGCAGCCCCACTGTCCCGAATTGGAGCGGGAAGGCGTCGCCTATGACGTAAGCGAATCGCTGTGGGACAGGATGGCTCGATGGCGTCTTGTAAGGGAGTGGGTGTGTGGCCTTGATTCCGCCCGCTCCGGGCGGGCGTTGAAGCGGCGGTGCGCGGGTTCGGCTCTAAATCAGCGTTGGCTGGCACGGCGGATGCTCCGTCGACGGCGGGGCGGCGCGTTTGGAGACTGGCGTGCCAATCCTGGGCGGGCGCAGCAGGTCGGGCGGGTTCAATGAAAGCGCCGGTCACGAGAGATCTCTACGAATATTGGAGCCATTTAAAGGGAAAACGCGCCGCTCCGGATCGCGCGGAAATCGACCCGGAAGCGATTCGGCACATCCTGCCGGACACATTCATTCTGGAAGTCGATTTTGATCTCGGATTTCCCATTCGATTGTGCGGCCCGCGGGCTAATGCATTTTGGCTGAGCGAGCAAAAGGGAAGCCAGTTCCTTTTCTGGTGGAGAATCGAGGATCAGGCGGACGTCGTTGAAATGCTCCGCGAAGTCATCGACGCTGAACTGCCGGTCGTTGCGCGCGTGCGCGCTGCAGCTCAAGACGATGAGGACAGCACGGCCGATCTCGAATTGCTGCTGCTGCCGCTGCGTCACTTCGGCAAAAGCCATTCGCGCGTTCTTGGATCGCTTGTCCCCTTGCGCCATATCGCGTGGCTTGGCGGTCGCCTTTCGGGACCGCTCGAATTGATCGCCACGGGGACGCTGAACGAAGAAATAGAAGGCCCGATCAAGGGCCGGGGCGACGAATTGGTCAGGCTAGCGGCTCCTTAGCAGAGGCCGGCCCCGAGCCTTCAAGAGCGCAAGGGTGCGAGCGCGGTGTGGCGCCGGCGCCACACCTGCCGGAATTCCGCCCGAACGCCAGGAAAAGCCGGGGCTTTTCGATTGACTGTGCAGGGCGTCGACTGATTGAGTGCAGTGCATGGCGAACGGACGCCGAGAGGTTCCAACAGGGCAGTTAGGGCGAAGGTTATGCGCCTCCACGAGATGAGGATTGATATGAAGAAAACTCTTTCCGTCGCCGCGTTGGCGGTCGTGCTGGCGGGCTCAGCTTTCGCTGCCGATCTCCCCCACTACAAGGCTCCGCTGCCGCCGCCCCCGCCGCCCCCGCCGCTTTGGACGGGTTTCTACGTTGGTTTGAATGCGGGCGGAACGTGGGCGAATAGCAACCGCTTAACGCTTTCGAACGGTCCGCTCGTCGTAGATCCTACTGCTGGTGTGGTCGCCATAGGGCCTGCAACCGCAGCCGCGCTCGGTGCCAGCGGCGTTTTCTCAACCTCCAATAGCGCTGGCTTCATCGGCGGCGGCCAGATCGGCTATAATTGGCAGTTCTATAACGGCGCCGCCCTCGCCGGCATCGAAGCCGACATTCAAGGTATCGCCAACACCCGCTCGACGAACACTTATTTCACCGGAGTTCCGGTTACCGCAGGCGGATTCGTCGCTGGTTTTAATGCCTTCCAAGGCATCGGCGTATCGAAGAATCTGGACTACATCGGCACCGTACGTGGCCGCCTCGGTTGGTTGTTCACGCCTACCCTATTGGTCTATGGCACTGGCGGTCTTGCCTATGGCGGCGTGCAGACGAGCTTCAGCGTGGTCGGAGCGCCAATAGCCTCGCCCATTCCCTTCACGGGCTGGTTCGGTGCGTCTTCCTTTTCCGACACCCGTGTTGGCTGGACGGCTGGCGGCGGCTTGGAGTGGATGTTCTGGCCGAAGTGGAGCGCTAAGGTCGAGTATCTTTACTATGATCTCGGCACCGTGACCTCGTCGGCCGTTTCGGTCAGCAGCACGGCTACGGGTGTTGCTTTTGCGAACTTCTTGCAGTCCAGCGCCCGCTTCAACGGCAACATCGTCCGCGCCGGCGTGAACTATCACTTCAACTGGGGCGCACCTCCTGTTGTCGCGAAATACTGATCGACCCTAAGCGAAGGATATGGATTAAGCCCGGCCAACAGGCCGGGCTTAATCTTGTGCGGGTCTTGCGAGCGTCGAAGAGAGCTCGCGCGCCTACCTTCACCTTGAGCATGGCGAAATTGCTTGTTGCTGTGCGACAGGTGGGGAGTGCATGAACTGCGTCTAAGCGCCGCTCGATCATGCTTCAATCGAATCGGTCGCGATTAATCGGCCGGCGGACATCGATATTGTGAGTTGCTCACTGGCTTTAATTTCTTGCGGGACGAAGCCGAACGCGCCGCGGAGCCTTATGAGGTCGCGACGCCGTCTCGTCAGTAAGGCTGGCCTCGTCCGAGTAATGTCGCCGAAGCGGAAAAGGCGCGCGCCTCACACTCGTCTCCGACGGAATTGTATCACCGGCGACGCTCGATAAAGCATACGCCGCCATCGCCTCGCTTGCGGCAAGCGGCGTCTCGCTTATTCGCGTAAGGTTCAGGCGTTTACGAAGGCCGTAATCGCCAGAGTGATGGCGGCGGCGGCGGCGAAAATCGAGAGAATCGCTGAGATGGCGTTCATGGCGTTTTCTCCTGTCGCTTCTCAATTGCGGTCATTTCGCCGCACTTGGGAGCTGGCGCGACAAATTAGCGCACCGTCCAAGGAAAAAGCCAAGTGGAAAAACCTGTTGCGACGCACCCGAACCGCCGCTCAACCTCGCGCGCCGCGAAATTGGCGTGCACCCCTTAACCTGGTTTCAATCAAAGACTAGTTGGCCAGGCTTTCGACTCTGTGCGCCGCAATGACGATTAATCGTCGGCGCCGTAAGCTTTGCGTTGTGGCGCTGGTTCGCTTGGGTCGGCAACCACGGCGCCGCTGACGCTGGCGTCTGGACCGGCGCTTTGTCACTCGCGCCCGCAGCCGTGATTTGGCGCGTGGCGCAGTCCTGGAATGGCGACCGCATATGCCGGCGAAAGCCGAGTAAAGCCGATCCAGGGCGTTCTCCGGCCGGCGGCGCTTACGCATCCGCCTCCATATTTGGCGAATTATGGTGCTTGTTTGGCGATTGCGCCATCCTGACCTAGATTACTTCTAATCCCATCCTGCTCCGGTCGGGGCCTTTTCGCTCCCGGCGCAGGATGCTTGAAGTTTGGCGAAGACGCCGGGTCCGCCCTGGCTCTCGTCATGGAGGTGAAAATGAAGGCGAATTGGAAGAAATATTTGCCTTGGGTCGTCTTCGTCGCGCTCGGCGCCTTGCTTTTCGGGCTGTTTCAACATCAGCAGACCCGCACGCCGGCGCGCGAGATCACCTTCAGCGAACTGCTCGTGCAGATCGACGAAGGCCGCGTCCACGACGTGACGATGTCGGGCAACGAAATCTCGGGCCACTTCAACGACAATCGCTCCTTCACGACCTATGCGCCGAATGATCCGGGGCTCGTGCAGAAGCTTGAGTCCAAGAAGGTGCAGATCAGCGCCAAACCCGCAAACGACAGTCCCGGCTGGCTTTCCACTTTGCTTGTCAACGGGTTGCCGCTGCTGCTGTTCATCGCCGTGTGGGTTTACATGGCGCGCCAGATGCAGGGCGGGGCAGGCGGCCGGGCGATGGGCTTCGGCAAGTCGAAGGCGAAGCTTTTGACCGAGACGCAGGGGCGCGTCACTTTCGAAGACGTGGCCGGCGTCGACGAAGCCAAGGAGGATTTGCAGGAAATCGTCGAATTCCTGCGCGG